>Ga0209081_1000154_pt1 | contig 38970 bp, 41 predicted proteins | sample GOMGulsemesocosm_4_FD_184636 | JGI IMG/M metagenome (GOLD analysis project Ga0209081, IMG submission 184636) | Methane-oxidizing microbial communities from mesocosms in the Gulf of Mexico - GOM15B Gulf of Mexico (SPAdes) (version 2) | ecosystem: Environmental > Aquatic > Marine > Cold seeps... | reverse complement strand
CTTGGGATATTTATACCCACATGCAGGAAATTGGTGAAAACGCGGTTGATGCGGCGCACTTCCACTATGTGCACGGCACCGATGATATTCCTGATTCAGAAGTTCAAGAGTTTGATGGCCATATGCGCCACGGTTTACTGAAAACCCGCAACCCGACTCCACGCGGTGTGGTTGAGGGGCAGATTGAGAACTTCAGCTATGGTGCCGGCGCCGCAGTGGTACGTTTTACAGGCCTGTGTGAAACACTGCTGCTGGCCAACCTTTCGCCGATCAACCAGAGCTTCTCCCGTGCGCACTACGCATTCTTCCAGAAAAAATCCGATGAAGGGACGCGAATGGGTGGTATAGGTGATGCCATCATCGCCAACATTTGTCAGCAGATGGAAGAGGACAGCATCATCTGGAATCGTAAGAAGTTTTACGAAAAACCTATGCTGTGTGATGGTGACGGTCCATTCCACAAGTTCCGTAAATGGTATGGACAGTTCTTGGTGGGCGAGGTTTAAACCCTTTTAAAATTTGCATGGGCTCCGTGTCCGTACTGTTGCCGCGCTAGCGAAAGTTAGCGCGGTTTTTTTATGTTCGTTGCTTTAGCGGGGTGGTGCAGGTTCTTTAAATTGGGCGGCTTTGTCTTTTAGATATATGTGAGTGCCATAACTTCAGGCTGTGCACGCTATAAAGTAAAAGCGGGGCCAAAGATGCGGTCGATTGAAAGGCTTGATGCTGATTGCGATGACAGGTGCTTGCTAGTATTAGGTGCGTTCTTGGTGAGTGTGTATGGAAAATGGTCTGGTGCGAGGCAATGAGGGAGCTCTGGGAGCGCTATAGGCGTGGAGGTATTAGGGTGTTGCGAATACTAAGGCTTAGAGCTAGGAGGGCATTTAGATTTTTCAGAAATAAAAGCTCGGCAATGCCAAGCTTTTATTTGCTTGGGGCTATTAATAACCCAGCATGGTGGCGTAGCGATCGCGGTGGTAGTTACTGTCCCCGAGTATTTGCATGCAAACGCGGGCGCGTTTTAGAAATAAGCCTATTTCTAATTCGTCGGTGATGCCCATGCCGCCGTGTAGCTGAATGGCTTCATTGCTTATCAGTTGGTAGCAGTCGTTGGCCAGTGTTTTGGCCAGGCTCGCCGATACTGCAAGATGCTGAACATTTTCATCTATGTCCGAAAGGCCGCTGAGTACCGCGCTCTTACAGCGTTCCAGCTCGCAAAACATTTTGGAACAGCGGTGTTGTAAGGCTTGGAAACTGCCGATTTTAACCCCGAACTGCTCGCGCTCTTTGATAAATTCCAGCGTGCGCTCAAACAGCTCGGTGCTACCACCGAGCATTTCGGCGGCCATACAAATGGCGCCGCGGTCGAGGGTGGTCAGCAGTGGGCGCGCGGCGCCGTTTAGCTCACCAAGTAAGGCGTCGCTTGAAACTGAGACCTGATCAAAGGTGATGCTGGCGGCATTGCGGCCATCCATCAAGGTGGTGCGCTGTACGCTGACGCCTTGATGGTTACGGTCGAGAAGTACCAAACTTAAGCCCTTCGCGTCACCGGCGTCACCGGCGCTGCGACCGACGACGATCAGCTTATTCGCGCTGTGGCCGTCGAGCACAAAGGTTTTTTTACCGTTTAAGATGAGCATCTCGCCTTGTGTATCAATGCTCAGCTCAGTGTTCAGTGGTGCGTGATGTAAACCTTCGTCGATGGCCAGGGCGACGGTGAGAGTGCCAGCGGCTAGTTCAGGTAACAGCTGTTGTTTTTGCTCATCATTGCCCGCCAGCTCGATCAGCGAGGCGCCGAGTACAGAGGTGCTGAACATGGGCGAGGCGGTCAGGGTGCGGCCCATTTCTTCCAATGCCGCGCCCATCCCTAAATAGCCAAAACTCAAGCCTCCGTAGGCCTCATCAATCACGGTGGCTGGCAGGCCTAGCTCACTCAGCGCTTGCCATAGCTTTGGCTTGTATCCTATGGGGTCTTGGCTGTCGCGGATCTCACGCATGGCCTCGACTGGCGCCTCGATGTTGAGAAACCCCTTGACGGTATCCTTCAGTAGGTTTTGTTCTTCGTTGAGTACCATGCTCATAATTTTTCTCGTTTAATTATACTGCGCGTCAATAGACACATATTGAGTGCTCAGGCTGGTAGGCCTAGTGCGCGCTTGGCAATGATGTTGAGCTGAATCTCAGAGGTGCCGCCAGCAATGGTGTGGGACTTGTTGTAAGCCCAGTTCTGAGCAATACGCTTTTCGGTCAGGTCGAATTCGTCGTCGTGCCAGCTTAAGCCTCGGTTGCCAAGAATCGCGAGCATCAACTCGTCTTTGGTTTGCAGCTCACTGGTGTTGGTGTATTTCATCGTCAGGCCAAGGTTAGGGTCCATGACGCCGGCTTTACCCTGTTGATACATGCGAAGTCCGGTAAGGCCGTCTGCGTGGCTGTTCATCAAGTGGCTGGTGATGCGACCGCGAATACCGCTGTCTCGCAGTTTTCCCTGCTCACCTTTACCCAGACAACGAATCGCTAGTGCCTGTAAACTTTCCTCTTCTTTTTCGGCCATGCTGCCAAGCATGCTCATCAGTTTTCGCTCGTGCTTGAGTACTTCTTTGGCTACGGTCCAGCCAGCGTGTAATTCTCCGACTAGATTCTCTTTCGGTACTTTAACGTCGTCAAAGAAGGTCTGACAAAATTCAGACTTGCCGCTGATCAGTGGGATGGGTGTGGTGGATACGCCTTCGGTGGCCATATCAACCAGTAAAAAGCTGATGCCCTTTTGTTTTTTCGCATTGGGGTCGGTGCGCACCAGACAAAAAATCCAATCGGATTTGTCGGCATTGGTGGTCCAAATTTTGGAACCGTTCACTAAAAAATGATCGCCCTTGTCTTCGGCGCGGGTCTTAAGGCTGGCCAGGTCAGAGCCGGCACCTGGCTCGGAGTAGCCCTGCGCCCAGCGAATCTCACCGCTTACAATCTTGGTGATGTGCTCTTGTTTTTGTGCCTCGGTACCAAATTTGAGCAGCGCCGGGCCAAACATCCACAAGCCTAAATCATAGAGGGCAGGGCGACATTTGAGGGCCTTCATCTCGCGCTCTAGAATTTTGGCTTCGCTGGCATTGAGGCCGCCACCGCCATATTTGGTAGGCCACTCAGGGGCCGTCCAGCCCTTGTCGCGCATGCGTTCAAACCATAGCTGGCAGTCCTCATTGAAGAAACTGCGGTTGCGCCCACCCCAGACCTGCTCTTCTTTAACGATCGCTTGTCGCTGTGAGGCGGGACAGTTGTCCTGCAGCCATTGGCGGGTGTCCTGTTGGAATTGCTTTAAATCTGTCATGGTGGTGTCTCGTTGAGCCTTTGCTTGATTAAAGCAATAAAACATTTCTATTGCAATGTTTTGTGGGGTGGCGATTTTTTCTCTTAAGCCGCAAGAAAGTAGAGTACTAATGGGCTCGCTAGTGCTTAGATGATAATAGTAGGTAGTGCTTTAAGCGCTCAATGTGGCGTTTTTCATAGGGCATACTGGGGTCGAAGACCCGATCCATAGCGAACCCTGCAAGAAAACGATGCACGTAACGCAGGGAGTCGTATATGTGCTCTTGGTCCATGTCTTGCCCATCAAACATGCCAATGAGGGCGATCATGTTGCGCTCGAGCTTCTCGTTGATTATCCGAATGGGCTGGCTCAGCCCCGAGTCTTTACCGCGTGAGGCCATGATGATTTCACTGAAGGCAAAGTAAAGGTCGCTTTTGTAATGCTGCCAGGTCGAGTCGACAAGGATGTCGACGCGCTTTGCGAGTGTGCCCGTCAGCAGTCGTGGATCGCGAAGAATAGTGGCGTACTTGTTGCTGGCCATCTCAAGGACGGCGACCAAAATCTCGTTCTTGTTGCCATAGTGGTGTTGTACAGCACCCCAAGTGATGCCCGCTTTCTTGGCGATGGCGGTAGAGCTGGCAGAGGCGAAACCCTGATCGTTAATAATGCTCACCACCGCGCCAATGATCTTTTCACGGGTGGCTTTGGCTTTTAGTGCTTGATGACTGGTTTCGTCTTTGTGTTTTCTTGCGGCCACGTTGCTCTTCTCGAATAGGTGAAGGGGCGAATTTTACCAAAACACCCAACTATTGTCTGTTTTACAAAGCGCGCTTAGTGCTTACGCCTCCGGGAAGTACTCATTGCGTATTTGCTTTTTAAGCAGTTTGTTGGTTGCATTGATCGCTAGGGCAGAGTGTGTGAAGCGTACAAAGCTTGGCGCCTTGTAGCCTGCAAGATGTTCTTTGCAATAACTGACTACCTGCTGCTCATCGAGCTCGCAATTCTCGTGGCGGCGAATGACCACCGCCAACTCTTCACCCAGGCTCTCGCTGGGGACGGCGAAGGCGGCGACGGAGATAACCCCATCAAGTGATTGAATGAGGTTTTCTATTTCAATCGGATATATGTTCTCTCCGCCGCGAATTACTATGTCTTTTATGCGGTCGCAGATATGCAAACAGCCGTGCTCATCTAGGTAGCCAACGTCGCCGGTGATAAACCAGCCGGCGTTAAAGTCGCTGACGCTGGCCTCTGGGCGCTGCCAGTAACCATTGACGTTGGTTGGGCTCTTGATCCAAATCTCACCACTTTTGCCAGGCTGGGATGCATCAACTTCATTTCCTGACTCGTCAAAGAAGCGCAAGTCAACGATAGGGCTAATAAAACCACTGGCTGTTGGCGTTGCTTGTAACGAGCGACCGCTGAATGAGCAGCCTGCGCCACCCGACTCGGTCATGCCCCAGCCCGCACCAGGTAGAGCATTGGGCAGTAGGCGCTTAATGTTGTCGGTGAGCGCTGGAGGTGTCGCTGCACCGCCGCCACTTACACTGATGATGGCGCTGCGGTCTAAAGCTTCGAAGGCGGGAGTTTGCGTGAGTTCAAGCATCATGCTCGGCGCGCCCATTAAGCTGGTGATGCCATGCTCCTTGATCAGGCGGCAGGCTTCAACAGGGTCCCATTTGTACATGAGTACGAGACCGCGCCCACCACGCAGGGTCATTAAAAACTGGGAGTAGAGACCGCTGACGTGGAATAGGGGAACGGCGAGCAAACCTTTTGGTGGCAGGCCCAGCTGCATTTGTTGGTTAAAGTTCTCCATATGGGTCATGTATGCGGTTGCGCCCCCAGCTTCTAGGTTAATCACGGCCTGGCAGCAAGCGCGGTGAGTAAAGACGGCGCCTTTGGGGCGCCCCGAAGTTCCGGAGGTGTACATGATCATGGCAATGTCTTCGCCACTGATTCCCACCTCTTCCAGTTGCCAGTTCTTAGGCACCTGCTCTAGCAGTGCATCAAAACCAATGCAGCCTTCGGCAAATGTATTATGTTCTGCACGAACGATGATCGCCTGCAGACCAAGCTCTGCAGGGTTGATGAGCTGGTAGCGTTGTTGGTCACAAATCACCAGCTTGGCTTGGCTGTCATCGACCAGATCGCGAAGCTCTTCGGAATTGCCCCAGCTGTTTAGGGGGACCACGACGGCGCCAATACGCGTGATGGCGGTGAAGGCGACGAGCCACTCAGGGTAGTTGCGCATGGCGATGGCCACGTGCTGGCCTTTGTTGATCTGCAGTTGATTGGTTAGCTGGTAGGCTAATTGATCAGCGCGCTCGAAGAAGTCGTCAAAGCTCCACCGCTCATCCAGATACGCGATGAACTCCTGCGCGCCACAGTCACGGGCGGGTGCGACCAAATCATGGAGGCTGGTGGGTGCATTGGCGAAGTGTTTGTAGGTGACGCCATTAATTTCTGCGGCTTGTACTTCAAATGGCGAACCAGACTGTTGAGTGAGGCTGTTCATGGTCTGATTAAAAGCGATGTGTGGTGACGTCATAGTTTTAACTCTTGTGCTTTTTTGTGGAAACTTACATTGAGTAAGCCACAGTGGCAGCGAGGCTTCCACTGTCTGTGATGCGCTGACCATTGTTGGTGCGGTGGGAAATAATGGTTGACAGCATTGATGTATGACAAGTATGTTTAAAAAACATTGCGGTGTAAATGTTTTTATTTAAACTAAAAACATTGCTGCTGAAATGTTTTTAGTTCAGAAAGGAATAAGTGATTGACAGCCAAACTGTACGAACAGAAGGGTAGACCAATACAGTCACAATACCGATCTACGCCACACCGGTGGTGTGGGTGAAATAATTAACGAGTTGCTTAGAAAAAATAATAAAGCTCTGCTTGGAGAAACTAAATGAATACATTTACTCGCTCAACATCACCAAAGCGTAATGCAATGAAGCCGCTCGCGGCGGCCATTATTTGCGCAGTGACAACCTCAGGCGCTCTGGCGGAAGGCTTCGCCATTGAAGAGGTGGTGGTAACGGCAGAAAAGATAGAGAGATCACTGCAGGAAACATCGATTGCCATTACGGCTTATAACGAAGACTCGCTTGAGAATATCGGCGCGACGGGCGCGAGTGATGTGGGTGAGTACATCCCTAATGTGAACCTTTCACCAAGTATGGGTGGCAATAAAAATATCCGCATGAGCATTCGTGGTTTGGGTACCGCTGAACCAGCAATGGCGGTAGACCCTAAAGTAGGCATCTATCTTGATGGCGTCTATATGGCTCGTAACTCAGGGGCCGTATTAGACGTAGTGGACCTATCATCAATGGAGGTTCTCCGCGGACCGCAGGGAACCTTGTGGGGCAAGAATACCACCGGTGGTGCCATTAACATGACCACAGTAAAGCCCAAAGGCGAATTCGGTTTTAAGCAAAAGCTAACCATGGGCGAGGATGGCTTATTTAAGTCCTTAACGTCTGTGGATACACCGACTTGGGGCGCGTTAAGCGGCAAGTTAACCTACGCCAAGAAAAGCTACGACGGTTGGGCTACAAACATCAGTAGCGACGCTGAAACAGACCTGGGCAGTGATGATACCGATGCGGCGCGCCTTGCCTTGAGATTCACGCCAACTGATGACCTGACGATCGACTACAGCTACGATTACAGCAGCAGTCAGTCTGTTGCAGCGCCGAATCAGGTGGGTACCGTATCGCCTGAATTATTTGGTGCAGACTCTACGGTTGGTACAACGATCGACCTTCGCGCCGCTGAGCCGTTTGGTATTTACGTGGGCAATGTGTACGAGCAGATGGCAGCAGAAATCAGCAATGGCCGCCGTGATCAATTCGACCTGGATGGCGCGGGTGTTGAAAGTGTGCGCATTTCTGGCCATAACCTGACAGCCGCATGGGATACCGATAATTTTACATTGAAGTCGATTACCGGTTTCCGAAAATACGACCAGAGTAACAGTGGTTTGGATTTAGACAGCGGTGCCTATGAGGTATTGGATGGTAGCGATACCGTTATAGTGCCCATTTTCCACACCAGCGGTGAAAAGAATCAGCATCAGTTCTCTCAGGAATTTCAGATTCTGGGCAGTGCCTTTGATGATCGTTTGAACTACGTAAGTGGCTTGTATTACTTCACGGAGACAGGTGAAGAGAACGTGCCCTGGGAGTTTAATATCTATTCCGCGGCGAGCTATGCTGGCGGTACCTTGTTACGCGATATGGGGGACTTTTATAAAATCGAATCCTCATCAAAAGCCGCCTTTACACAACTGGCTTATGATTGGACTGAGCGTTTTACCTTGACGCTGGGTATGCGTTACAGTACGGATGAGAAAGAGCTGACGCTGTTTGAGACCAACCCATCTTTGGATCAAAACTACAAATCCAAAAAAGACTGGTCAAAATTCACCACATCTTTAACGGCCAGCTTTCAATTAACCGACGATGTACACCTCTACGCAAAGCGCGCTGAAGGTTATGCCTCCGGCGTCTATAATCCAGGTACTATTGACGCAGCTGCCCGCAATGCCGGTGCTGCATTGACGCCCCTTAACCCCGAAGACATTACGTCCTATGAAATAGGCATGAAGTCTATGTGGTGGGATAACCGCTTATTGTTGAATACTGCCTATTTCTACAACGACAATCAAAACTTGCAGGTGACCGATCTGGTGGACGCTGTGCGAGTAAGTTCGAACAGTGGCTCTAACACAGGTGAGGGTTTTGAAATTGATGGTGTTTTACGTCTCACCGAAAGTTTGACGTTTAATGCGTCCTACGGTGAAATCGAGATTGACAACAAAGGTCGTGAAGTAGCACAAACCACACCGGAGCGCAGCGGCAGTGCAGGTATAGAGTATGTATTCCCCGCTATGGATGTTGGTGAGTTGTCCGCGCGCTTGGACATGACGCATACCTCGGCGAGCGGCTTTAGCTCGGCAGACCCTGAAACTAGAGGTGCGTCGCGCACGCTTTATAATGGCCGCATTGCATTGGATGCAATTGAAGCCTTTGACGGCGAAGTAAGAGTTGCTCTTTGGGGTAAAAACCTGACAGACGAAGAGTATATTGTTCACGGTGCGAACTTTAGTTTCTTCCGTTCATATGTTTGGGGTGCACCTCGCTCTGTCGGTGTAGACCTGACGTACAACTACTAACTGTTTGGTGAAACACCTTAATTATTCGCAGCTTAGGCTGCGCTTTTTGTAGGTGTATTCCAAAACATTCACATTATTTTCTCGGGGGTCGATGTGATGCATTCCTACGAAACACGTGCAAATAAGCATGAAAGTTCGGCCTTATCAGAGACGGTGGCGACGCTTCGAGGTTTGATTGAGCAAGTCAATAGCTGCCATGTGTCTGCGGATCTTTTGAACTCTGTTAACGCGACATTACAGGCGTCGTTACATCGTTTAAAAGAAGACACCGTTCCAAATGAACGAGCAATGGCTTACTACGACGTGAACCATGTGGGGCCTCTTAATAACCTTCAGCCATACAGTCCGTTTATGGGGGAGTTTAATCCGTTGGCGCCGCCCATGATTTGTCGTTATGAGGGAGGTCGGGCTCTGGGGAAGGTGGTGTTTTCTGTCGCCTATGAAGGGCCTCCCAATAGTTGTCATGGGGGGGTTGTGGCCGGAATCTATGATCAGCTTCTTGCGCTGCCAGGGTTGCAAGAGGGTAAGGCTGGACCAACCGCGTATTTACATATGGATTATCGTCAACCCACACCACTGCTGAAGGAAATTGAATTCAGTGCGTGGATTGACCGGATTGACGGTAAAAAGATTTTTGTTAAAGGTGAGAGCTATTGTGATGGTGTTTTGCTTTCCGAAGCCAGTGCTTTATTTATCAATCAGCTTTCATAGTATTGTGAGAGATTAGAGAAAAGGTAACGATTATGAATGTAATAAAAAAGGGATTGCTCTGTATCTCGGTCGCCGCGGTAGTGCTTGTTGGCTATGGCGTTAACTTTATGCAAACGCAATACGCGGGCATTGGCTTGCCGTGGACGGATGAAGTCAACTTGCCAGCGTTCCCAAGCTACCCAGAGCCGCAATCTGCATTGAAGGAAGGTGACGAAGGGTTGATATATTTTGCAACCAAAAGTCCGTACGACATGACGGTGCTGCTCGGTGACTACGAACAGATTCCAACCATGACTGGGCGCGGGACTTTGCGTATGCCTGAATGGGCAAGTGCGGAGCAGCCCGTACCGGCGATGATTCTTTTGCATGGCAGTGGCGGTATTGCCCCCGGTCGTGAAGAGCGCTACGCCAAGTTTTACAATGATCTTGGTATTGCCGTATTTATTCTCGATTACTACGATCCGCGTGGTGCGGAGCTTGATATGCCTTACACCTATAAGGTGTTATCCACGACCGAAATTGACATCATTCATGATTCAATCAAAGCACTGGAACTGCTTGGTACTCACCCTGCGATTGATGGCGCGCGTATTGGTGTGACGGGATATTCCTACGGCGGTATGGTTGTTCGCTATCTGCAGGACCCTCGCTTTAAAGCCATTGTCGCGCCCAATGCGCCAGAGTTTGCTGCGCACATTGATACCTACGGTCCGTGCCATCAAACCATGGGCGAAATAAATACCAATGGTGCACCTTATTTGAGTTTGCGCGGTGATACAGACGCTAGTATCAGTATTGATGTGTGCGATGCCGTTGAGGCAAAAATGGCCGCCGCCGGCAGCCCGGTTGAGCGACATGTTTTTGCCGGTGCAGGGCACGCATGGGAGGTTGATCGACCCCGCGCTATGGGTGACCACCCGTACGTTACTGGTTGCTCCTTCTCCTATGACTCAGCCGGTGTGCCGACCATTGATGGGGCGCCAGCGCGCATGGCGAAACCTGGAGAAGGCCGCAACAAACAGGCGTTTGCTCGAGGCATGTTGATGAGCGATGTGCGTCATTGCCTAGGCTCCGGTTACATCGTTGGCCGCGACGACGACACAGATCAAAAAGCCAAAGAGATTATTGCGGACTTCGTCCAGCGCACCTTATTGGTTAAAGGACCAGTTGAAACCCTCGCGGAGGGATGATTTAAGCCCCCAGGGCTCAGAATTGTGAAGTACCTTGGGGGTTTTGAGGCTGCCATAACAACTCCGCTACCCTCAGGGCGATGATCTTCGCCCCTCTATCGCCAACTGGCGACGATATTGATAAGCTCTGTGCCTTTAACAAGGTGACTGTTTCAGCCACCTTATTGCCATTCTTCAATGTGGTAATAATTAACAAAGAGCATTCAATGAGCGACACCCATCTCCACTATCACTATGCATGGCAGGCCACACAATGGCAGCGCCTGTTACAGCAACAAAGTGATGGGAAGTTACCTCACGCCATCATGCTTACAGGCCCCTCGGGTATTGGAAAACTACAGTTTGCTCAGGCTAAAGCGCAGCAGCTGTTATGTTTGACGCCGATATCCGGCGCGAGTTGTGGCCGCTGTAAAGGCTGTGAGTTGAGCGCTGCGGGCACCCACCCTGATTTGTTTGTATTGCGCCCAGAAGATGGCAGCAGAGTGATCAAAATTGACCAGGTGCGCCGGCTGACTGACTTTGTAGCAAAAACCTCCCAGCAGGGCGGTATGAAACTGGCCCTCATTGAGCCGGTGGAAAGCCTCAATATTAACGCTGCCAATGCACTGCTCAAAAGCCTAGAAGAACCCTCGGCTGGCACGCTATTGCTACTGGTGTCCCATGTCCCCAGCCAAGTGATGGCGACCATTCGCAGTCGCTGTCAGCAGGTTGATTTTGCTCTACCCAACAGGGCTGCTGCGTTAGAGTGGCTCACACCCCTGTCTGCAGGGCTGGCTGACCCTGAATATCTTCTGACTTGTGCGGGTGGCGCGCCTGTGGCGGCTCGAGCGCTGATGGAGGGGGACCAGTTGGACGCGCGGCAACAGCTGGCTCATGCTTTGGTGGAGATTGCTAAACAGCAGATGTCGCCTTTGGATGTGGCTGCTAAACTGTCGAAACGGGAGCCATTAGAAGTCTTGGCGAGTATGATGCAGTGGTTGCAGATGGCTATACGTCAGAGTGCTCTGACCATGGATAACCTTGAACCTGTGGTGCTCGTCTTGGCTGATGTGCCACAAGTTATCGTTTTTCGTTTTTGGGATAAGTTGGTTTCCTTAAAGCGTCAGCTATTATCGATGGCTAACCCCAATAAACAGTTGCTGTTGGAGGAGCTGCTGTTGGACTGGCAGGCCTTAACCAGGCAAGGGGTTGCGAACGGTCAAGCTAGACAGCAGTTAATGAATGGCTTAGTTTGACTGTGATTTAAACATTAAATTGGTTCTCCGTGTGATACACAGAATCAGCATCGAGTGAGTTTATGCAAGGTTTGGGTGGTGGTCCTCGCAATGGGATCTTGTCTTTAACGATTAAAGACAAGGCGGTGCTCTATGCCGCCTATATGCCGTTTGTGGAAAATGGTGGCATTTTTATTCCAACAAATAAGAGCTACAGCCTCGGGGACGAGGTCTTTATGTTGCTTAATCTGATGGATGAACCGGAAAAGATCCCGGTGGCCGGCAAGGTCGTGTGGTTAACTCCTCGGGGCGCACAAGGTAATCGTGCGGCGGGCGTTGGTGTGCAGTTCAATGATCAAGATGATGTGGCGGCTAAGAAAATTGAAACCTACCTTGCCGGTTCATTAGAGTCAGACCGACAGACCCATACCATGTAAGCTTATTGGTGCGTGGGTTATGCAGAAGGCCAAGCGAAAATGCTTGGCCTTTTTTATGTTCAGGACGAACGGGCAAGTTTATGCTCCTGCAAAACGTCCACTTCTGCCGTCCTTGGCAGTCGTATTCCGCGGGCTCAAGGACGAGCAGGAGCGGTTATGTTCAGGCGGGAAAACTGCTCCTGCGTTTCCCGCACTTCCCACATCCATGTGGGGCGGGTGAACGGTATTCCGTGAGCTCAGGGATGGGCAGGGCTAACCCTGATGCCTGTATTAACTAGGCAAGATATGAATTTGAGGTAAGAAGATGTTAGTAGACTCCCATTGTCATCTCGATCGTTTGAAGTTGGATAAATACGACGGTGACCTGAGTCGCGCACTCGCCGCCGCCGCAGAGCAGGGCGTTGAGAAGATGCTCTGCGTCGGTATTAGTCTTGAGAACCGTGAGGCGGTTGTATCCATTGCGGAGCAGTATGAGCAGGTTGTGGCCTCTGTTGGTGTGCACCCCTTGGATGTAGAGGCCGGCCTTGCCTCTGAGCAGGACCTATTAAGCTGGGCGGAACACCCAAAGGTTGTCGCCATTGGCGAGAGTGGCCTTGATTATTACTACAGCGATCAAACCAAAGCCTTGCAGCAAGAGAGTTTTGCTATTCACTTGCGCGCGGCGTCACAGGCTCAGCTGCCGGTGATTGTGCACACCCGTGATGCGCGCCAAGATACTTTGGATATGATCAAGGAACACGGCAACGAGGAGTCAGCGGGGGTGTTGCATTGCTTTACCGAAAGCTGGGACATGGCAAAAGCCGCCATGGACATGAATTACTACATTTCCCTGTCGGGCATTGTAACCTTTAAAAATGCCAAGGAACTGCAGGACGTTGCTCGTAAGATGCCCTTGGATCGTTTATTGGTAGAGACGGATTCGCCTTACTTGGCGCCTATTCCCTATCGAGGCAAACCCAATGAGCCCGCCTATGTAAAAGAGGTGGCGCAATTTGTTGCGGACTTGCAGGGCGTCAGTTATCAGCAATTAATTGAAGCTACCGGGGAAAATTTTCATCGATTGTTTAGCAAAGCATAAATATTCTTCACGGCAATAGCCACCAAGGTGATTCTTTAGTGTCACTGCTGGGGCTCTCGGGCATACCGGCGACACGGGCGCTTCGCTTCAATACTAGAAGCACTGTTTAAGATCGTATTGATACTGCGCGCGGTGCGAGACCGATGTTGACGTAGACGTGACCATTGGTGGTTTTAGATATCCGGCGTGTCGTGTGTGCCATAAACACACAGTTTTTTGGCAAAGGCACCAGTTGAAGGCGATCTCTTTGTGTGTAGAGTGCTGGGGGCGCTAGAACAATTGCGCTGCAGTTTGATACTATTAATGATTGTGTCTTGAAGACCGCTTAAATGTACGGCTTCTGATTTATTAGCGATAACAACAAGTAGGTTAACTATGCAGCAACTTCTCACCATGCTTGAACTGCAAGACAGCATGAATACCAAAGTACACACGAACTGGCGCAATCAGGGGTTTGACTGGTATCGCGCGATTTGGATCGAGTGCGGTGAGTTGCTGGACCATTACGGTTGGAAGTGGTGGAAGAAACAAACTCCCGATCTACCGCAGGTCGAACTCGAGCTGATTGATATTTGGCACTTTGGCTTGAGCCTGCTGTTGCAGTCGGGTCTGAGTGTTGACGAGATAGTGAAGAAAATCGAGGCCGAGCTTGTCATTGCGACGGACCAGCCTGACTTCCGTAAGGATTTGGAAGCATTTGCTGAGCTGACGTTGCGTACCAAAGGTTTCGATATTGCCGCTTTTGCACGCTTGATGGCAGGCATAGACATGTCGTTTGAACAGTTGTTTGAAGGCTATGTCGGCAAGAATGTACTGAACTTCTTTCGCCAAGACCATGGTTACCAAGATGGCACCTACGCAAAGATCTGGGCCGGGAAAGAAGATAATGAGCATTTGGTCGAAGCGCTCATTGAGCTCGATACAACGAAAGCCACTTTTGGTGATGATTTGTATCAAGCCCTAGAGACACGATATCAGCAGGCCACTCAGCTCGCGTGATTGTTCTGTCCAGCTCGCTCATTGTGAGCTGGCTTTTTTGAGGCACTGATCTGGTGCGGGGTGCCTAGGGTGCTAACTTCTTAGCACCAAGTTAAAGCAATTATTCCGAACGGCTTTATGTGGCTTATTCTTTGATCGAAAATAGACTCTTTTAACGGCTTTTATGGTGCAATTTTCGTCTGGCTCCCTATAATGGCCAACCGCAAGATGACCATTATTGCTTGCTATCCTTCTTGGCCAGTTAATTCGCTGGCGGGGGAGTGATTTCGGTCTAATCAATCATCAAAGAGTCGCGTTGCGGCTTTACCTTCTTTGAGTGTAAACGGAGATTTATCGTGAAAGCACCTGTTCGTGTTACCGTCACTGGCGCAGCTGGCCAAATCAGCTACTCCCTGTTGTTCCGCATCGCCGCTGGTGAAATGCTGGGTAAAGACCAGCCAGTTATCCTGCAAATGTTGGAAATTACGCCAGCGTTGAACGCCCTGAAGGGTGTTGCGATGGAGCTGGACGACTGTGCTTTCCCTCTGTTGGCGGGCATGGTTTGCACCGACGACGCGAACGTTGCATTCAAAGACGCCGACTTCGCTCTGCTGGTTGGCGCTCGTCCACGCGGTCCAGGTATGGAGCGTAAGGATCTGCTGGAAGCCAACGCCGCGATCTTCTCGGTACAGGGTAAAGCGATTGACGATCACGCATCACGTGACATCAAAGTATTGGTTGTTGGTAACCCAGCAAACACTAATGCATTGATCGCCCAGCGCAATGCACCAAGCATCAACCCACGTCAGTTCACTGCCATGATGCGTTTGGATCACAACCGCGCCATGAGCCAGCTGGCCGAGAAGACCGGTAAGACCATCAATGACGTGAAGAACGTTATTATTTGGGGTAACCACTCCGCAACTCAGTACCCAGACGTTAACAACGCGACCGTTGCTGGTACTGATGCCATGACTCTGATCGATCAGGCATGGTACGAAGGCGACTTCATTCCAACCGTACAGCAGCGTGGCGCCGCCATCATTGCTGCACGCGGTGCCTCTTCTGCGGCTTCAGCTGCAAACGCTGCCATTTTCCATATCCGTGACTGGGCTCTGGGCACTCCAGAAGGCGAGTACGTAACCATGGGTGTTTACTCAGACGGTTCTTACGGTATTGAAGAAGGTCTTATTTACGGTTACCCAGTAACCTGTAAAGACGGCGACTGGACTATTGTTCAGGGCATCGAGATCAGTGATTTCTCTCGCGAGAAGATGAACGCTACTCAGCAAGAACTGACCGAAGAGCGTGACGCTGTATCGGATCTGTTGCCTGCTTAATCGCCAGGTTGCACATAGAAACGCTACTCGGGCAACTGGGTGGCGTTTTTTTACGCCTGTGGAAAATGCCATGAGTGGCCTCCGCTGCTAGTCTCTAATTAACCCTTGAGATGATGGTGTGCGGTTATGGTTAATAAGCGATCTGGAGTACACGCAGGAGTCCTTTGCTTAACCTTGGCTCCAAATCATTCTTTGTCATTGCAGGCACAAGAGTGGCTGTCAAACTTACTCATATTGTTGTTTTTGCTATTTAGTGGCGCCTTGATGACGGCCGGTGCCTGGGTCGTGATCCCTTTTGTTGGACTTGAATTCGCGGCTTTAATATTGGTGACTCAAATGGTGCGCCGTTATTGTAGCCAGCAAGAACGGGTGTTTTTTGAGGCTAATGACATAAGGGTAGAAAAACGTTGTGGCCAGCAATCCAGTTGCTGGGGTTTTGATCGTCAGGGCTGTTCTCTAATGCTCGTGCACGATGAAACGCACTCATTACACCATGTCACATTGGTCGGTGAGGCGGGTCTGGTGGAGCTGGGGGGCTTTCTGACGGAATCCGATCTAGACGCTGTGATTACGTGCATAGAAGGTCAAGGCATCAAGCGACGTCGTGAGGCTAGCTGGGTGGTGCGTTGTTTTTAGTTTTCTGATGATAGTGCCTTTTTACGTGTCTCTTATGCTTTATCTGCAGGTGTAAATGACTATAATTAGCAGCTTATTTCGTCAATGGTAATGATTATGGCTCTTCCAAAAGTTGGCAACTTGGCGCCGGTGTTTAGTTTACAAAACCAGAAAGGTGAGCCGATCAGCCTCAAAGACTTTCGCGGTAGTAAAAACGTTGTTTTGTATTTTTACCCCAAAGCGATGACGCCCGGTTGTACAACGCAAGCTTGTGGTATTCGGGATTCGGAGGAGGCGTTTGCCGCGACGGATACAGTGGTTTTAGGTGTCAGCCCAGATGCTTACCCGCGTTTGCAGCGCTTCATTGATAAGCAGTCGCTCAACTTCGACCTCCTCAGTGATGAGGATCACGCGATTACAGAAAAATACGGAGTGTGGGACCTCAAGAAATTCATGGGGCGTGAATTTATGGGGGTTATTCGAAGCACCTTTATTATTGGCAAGGATGGCCGCCTGAAGCACATCATGCCCAAGTTCAAAACCAAAACACACCATGAAGACGTGCTGGCGGCTATTGATTCTTTAGCGCTCTAGCCCCTTTCATTGCCCGGCTATTATTGAATTCGGGGGGGGCTCTAACCCCTTACATCCTCCCATTACTTCTTAAAATCAAACCTCGGTCACACTTAGCGTGGTTACTGGGCGCTAAGTCTAGCCTTTTACTCTTATAACCAATAATTTGGGTGTTGTTTCTTTATATGCGCAGATGGACATCATTATGCCGAGCCTAGCCTTACAGTCTCTTAGTTTTAAAGGCGCAAGTGGCTTTTCTAATCGATTGCAGTATTTACACCATTTATTGACAGATGAACAAGGCGGCTATGAAGATCATATTCAGGCTTACTTGCGGGCAGGTTGTCGTATGTTGTCAGCTGACGGCGCCGCGCTGTTAAAAGTTCGTTTGCTGCGTAATCAGGCTCAGGTGACACACGCAGAAGGAGGCATGATCTCTGTTGATAACAGCATTGATTTACGCGAGGTTTGGATAGCAGGGGTGATTACTGAAAAAAACGGCTTGAGTGTGGCTGATAGCAGTGTGAATACTCATGAGGTGCCCTATAATAATGTCAGTCTGGGGGCGTACATCAGTACTCCTTTAAGGGCATCTGGGCATACGCGTGGTGTGCTGAGCTTTTTCTTTAAGCGTCAGCAATCGGAAGGCTTTAGTCAGCTCGACCACGAGACCGTTGAAATGATGGCAAAAGGAGTAGCCAAAATGATGGAAGCGCATAAATTGCAACAACAAGTAGATTCTCTCGGCGGAGCTTTAGCAGAATCGTTTGCGACACCAGGGGTTAAGACGTTTCCCGAGTACGTGGAAATGGCCCGTATCCCAGAGACTTACGGTGTCCCAGGCAGGGTGATTGGTGTGTTGCAGAACCGTATAGGCCGTGAATCACTGTCCATTGATCGCATCGCCGATGATTTAAATTTGAGTAAACGAACGCTACAGCGCCGTCTTCAGCAGCACGATATCAGCTTTGCGCAGCTGCGTGATAACGTCCGCTTCCATCACTCCATTGCTCATCTCATTGAGCACCATGAGAGTATCGATAGCATCTCATCGTCGCTGGACTTCTCGGATCGAACCAGTTTCACTAATGCTTTTAAGCGCTGGACAAACCTTTCTCCAAGCGCTTTTCGCAAGCTCTTTCGCGACTACGCCTGAGTCTAGGGCCTAGTTTTTGAACCGTATAATCAATAAAAAGGCCGCCCTTGTCAGGCGGCCTTTTTATTGTACGAATATATCAAAAAGGGTAGAGTAGCCCCTCTTTATAGAACATTAATCAATGAGGTTTATGATGGGATTTTTTATTCCTGCGGCTATGGCGCAAACAGGGGCTGCGGCTCCACAGGGCAACCCAATGGTTACCTTAGTTATGTTTGGCGGCCTGTTTCTGTTTATGTACCTGTTTATGATTCGCCCGCAGCGTAAACGTCAAAAAGAGCACCAGGACCTCGTCAGTGCTATTAGTAAGGGAGATGAGGTTGTTCTGAACAGTGGCCTGTTGGGTAAAGTGGTCAAGGTGGACGATAGCTACGTTATCTTGGAAACCGGCAACAGTGTCGAGTTGAAATTCCAAAAGGTGGCGGTCCACGCCGTGTTACCAAAAGGCACGATCAAATCCATTTAAAAGGATTTGAGTTAAAAAGGCAGCTTCGGCTGCCTTTTTTGTATGTCCTTAAGTACCTTTAGTAGAGACTTTGCTTGCCTTATGCCCCACCTGACTTACCCACCCAAATTATCACTTGCTAATATCCCTACGCCTTTCCAAAAGCTGGAGCGGGCCAGTCGTGCGCTGGGAGTTAATATATGGATTAAGCGTGATGACCTGACCGGCTCGGTACTCAGTGGCAATAAGATACGAAAGCTCGAGTTTACCTTGGCTCAGGCGCAGCTTGAAGGCTGCGATGCATTGATAACCTGTGGAGGTTTGCAATCAAATCACTGTCGGGCAACGGCTTTGTTGGGCGCTCAATTGGGCTTTGAGGTACATCTCATCTTGAGGGGGAAACCCCCTCTGGAGTTTGATGGAAATCTGTTACTCGACACAATAGCCGGTGCGCACATTGAGACCTTTTCCACTCAAGGTTTTACGCAGCAGTTGTCGCAAAGGCTTGAGGGCAAAGCACAGACTCTGAGATCGCTTGGCCGAAAGCCCTACATAATCCCCACGGGAGCCAGTGATGATGTTGGTTGTTGGGGCTATTTACACGCCTGTGCAGAGCTCCATCAAGATTTTGAGCGCTGTGACCTTGAACCTGAAGCCATTTATTTGGCGACTGGCTCAGGGGGCACGCAGGCGGGTTTAACATTAGGTGCCGAAATATTTGAGCTGGGTTGTCCGGTAGTGGGAATAGCGGTGTGTGATGATACGGCTTATTTCCAGCGAAAAGTTCGGCGCGATATGGAGTCTTGGCAACGGCGCTATCGCGCGAACTGCGAAATTGGGGAGGCGGGCATCGATGCGCTGGATATTCACGTGCTCGACGATTATATCGGGCCTGGTTATGCGCAAGCGGGCGAGGAGGTTTACCAAACAATTACATGGCTTGCTCGCCAAGAAGGTATTGTTCTTGATCCGGTCTATACCGGTAAAGCCTTTCATGGACTAGTGAGTGAAATTAAGCTAGGGAATATTAACGCTGGCTCTGACGTGGTGTTCATCCATACCGGTGGTGTGTTTGGGGTTTTCCCCGATCGGGCTCGATTTATTGGCTTGTAAATTTGGTGCCTTTGCTTAACCAGGCTATTCATTTGTGGCAACCTAAGCGTTGAAATAATAATAAGGGTATTTATGCAGGAATTTCTGAGAATTGTTAGTGGTTACGTGTGGGGACCTGTGACCCTTGCGCTGATCATGGGCACAGGTTTGCTGTTAATGGTGCGGCTGGGTGGTTTACCGATACTCAAAATGGGTTATGGTTTTAAACAGTTGTGGGCAGGGCAGCTGGCGAGGGGCAAGGGTGAAATATCGCCGTTTGCCGCGCTAATGACATCCCTATCGGCAACGGTCGGTACGGGCAACATCGTCGGCGTGGCCACTGCTATCGGCCTTGGTGGGCCAGGCGCGCTTTTTTGGATGTGGTGCAGTGCCATGGTAGGTATGGCGACAAAATACGCTGAAGCGGTGCTGGCAGTTCACTACCGTGAGCAAGATGGTTCTGGTCAGTACGTAGGTGGCCCGATGTATTACATTCGCAATGGCTTGGGCAAGCGCTGGGCTTGGTTGGGGGGCGTGTTTGCCTTCTTTGGTGCCGTCGCCGGTTTTGGGATTGGCAGCAGTGTGCAGTCGAACTCGATAGCCTCCTCACTGGCCGCTTTTGGGGTCGATGAGAGGCTAACCGCTTTGGTGTTGATGATTGTCGTGGGCATGGTGTTAGTGGGTGGCGTGCGGCGTATTGCTGATGTGGCGACCAAGTTGGTACCGCTGATGGCGGTCTTGTACCTGGCTGCCGGTTTACTTGTGCTACTGCTTCACTTTGAATCAATCCCAGCCGCGATTGTGCTGATTGTACGCAGCGCCTTTGAACCTGTGGCCGTTGGCGGCGGTATGGCGGGGGCGGGTATATTAATGGCCATTCAGTTTGGTGTGGCGCGCGGTGTATTTTCTAACGAGGCTGGACTCGGCAGTGCACCCATTGCACACGCCGCGGCGCAAACCGACAGCTCGGCACGGCAAGGCACGATTGCTATGCTGGGTACCTTTATTGACACGGTGGTCATCTGTTCGATAACCGGTTTGGCGATTGTGGTCTCAGGTGTTTGGTCTGGAGAGGCCAAGGGCGTGGCCATGTCTCAAGCCGCCTTTGCCTCGGTGTTGCCGTATGGGCATGTCATTATTTCGGTGGCGCTGTGCATATTTGCTTTCACGACAATCCTTGGCTGGAGCTACTATGGCGAGCGCTGTGCTCAGTTTTTGGTCGGCCCCAAGGTGGTCATGCCTTTTCGTGTTCTCTGGACGCTGGTGGTCGGGGTTGGCGCTGTGAGTCAGCTAGATGCTGTGTGGCTAATGGCTGATATTTTAAATGGTTTGATGGCGATTCCCAACTTGATAGGGCTGCTGCTGTTGAGCGGTGTTGTGGTTCGAATCTCTCGTGAACATTTTGATGAACTCAAGTGACGGGTTATTTATTTCTAGCGGCAATCTCCTGCTTTTTTAGGTATGTGTATTGTGCCATGAAGGCTTTGGGGTGCTTGGTAAGGTAGGCGATCCCCCAGCGTGCACCACTCAGGCAGGTTAGAGCGGCAAGTGCGCAGGCGTAAAGAAGGGTGTCTGGCTCGATTAAGTACAGCTTGTATATCAGCAGGAACAGCAGGGGAAGGGCGATAAACCGTGCGGTAAATAGCGCAGTTAAATCGTTCAGTGTATTCAAAAACTCATGCGACGACATGTCGGTAACTCCTTGGCGAGGGCATGATAACCCCTCGCATTGAGTGTATATCATTCTATTAAAAAGGCTCGGCTCGGCTTGAGTAAAAATAATAAGGGAGTTTCATGAAGGTAAATGCTTTTCGTTTAGTGGAGCACGGAGCCAGTGATGTTTTGGCGTGGCAGGAGATCGACCTGCCTGAGCCAGCAGGCTGCGAGGTGTTGGTACGTCACCACGCGATTGGGGTTAACTTTATTGATATTTATCATCGTCAAGGTCTTTACCCCTTGGCGCTGCCCAGTGGCCTGGGCCTTGAAGCGGCTGGTGTGGTCGAAGCGGTGGGGGCGGATGTAAAGCAATTTAAAGTGGGGGACAGGGTGACCTACTGTAAGGCGCCGCTCGGAGCATACAGCGAGGCGCATATTGTGCCTGAGGACGGCTTGATCGCTCTGCCCGATGATATTGGCTTTGATATGGCCGCCGCGATGACATTAAAGGGTCTTACGGCTGCTTATTTATTGCACGCTACAACACAAATCAAGCCGGGCATGGACATCTTGGTGCATGCCGCAGCGGGTGGTGTTGGGCTAATTCTCAGTCAGTGGGCAGCGGCCCTGGGTGCCCGTGTTATTGGTACCGTGGGTAGTCAGGTAAAAGCTGAGTTGGCGTTGGCGAATGGGTGTCAGGAGGTTATCTTGTATCAGCAGGAAGATGTTGCTGAGAGGGTTGCAGAATTGACTGGGGGTAAAGGTGTTGAGGTCGTATATGATTCTGTGGGTCAGAGTGCCTGTGAGTCCTCCCTTAATTCATTGGCTCGCCGCGGCCTGTTTGTCAGCTTTGGCAATGCTTCTGGCCCCGCACCCGCCATAGCGCCACTCACTCTGTTTCAAAAAGGCTCGATTTATATGACTCGCCCTGGTTTGGTCGACTATACGGCCGACAGGGCGGAGATGCTGATGCTGGCGGAGAAGTTATTTGCCGTAGTCAGCAGCGGTGAGGTAAAAATCTCAACGGGTCAAACCTACGACATAGCGGAAGCGGCTAAGGCCCAGAACGACCTGGCGGAACGAAAAACGGTCGGTTCAAGCGTGCTGCTCGTACTCTAGCCTGCGACTAAGCCCGGTAGGGATGCTAAATGGAAGGGAAGAAGATATGAGCAAAGAGTTGGGTGACAAACTGGTGGTATCGATTTCCTCACGGGCGTTATTCGATTTGAGTGACAGCCATGAAATTTACGAAAATGAAGGTTTAGAGGCCTTTAGCCAGTATCAAGTTGATCATGAAAACGACGTTTTACGCCCGGGTGATGCCTTTTCGTTCGTACAGAAGCTGCTGGGACTCAATGATTTATTGGGGGGGGCGCCTCGGGTAGAGGTTATCCTGCTTTCACGTAACAGTGCGGATACTGGCCTGCGGGTCTTTAATTCGATTGAGCACTACGGGTTGGATATTTCCCGCGCCGCTTTTTGCAGCGGCGACAGTCCTTATCGATACGTGGCGCCCTTTGGTTGTCACTTATTCTTGTCTACGGACGCTTCGGACGTGCGCAATGCCCTCAACCATGGCGTGGCCGCCGCTACGTTAATGTCATCCAATACCGAGGCCAGTACCCACGATGAGGTACGTTTTGCTTTTGATGGTGATGCGGTGCTGTTCTCTGACGAGGCTGAGCGTATTTATAAAACACAGGGCCTAGATGCGTTTACTGAGCACGAGAAAGCGGCCGCAAAAAAACCGTTGCCCGGCGGACCATTTAAGGCTTTTTTACGAGCATTACAAGGTTTGCAGAGGGACTTCTCTGAATTATGTCCGATTCGTACCGCTCTGGTGACCGCGCGCTCAGCCCCAGCTCATGAGCGAGTGATACGCACGCTTCGAGCATGGGATGTTCGCATTGATGAGTCGCTCTTTTTGGGCGGAATGGATAAAGGTGGCTTTCTAAAGGCCTACGGCGCTGATGTATTTTTTGATGATCAGTCCAGCCACTGCGATTCGGCACGGCATCACGTGGCGACCGGTCATGTGCCCCACGGAATCGCCAATGACCCTTAGCGGTGAGCTAGAGGCAAGCGCTTGTAGCTAGCCCTACACCAAATACTTCTTAGGGTGACGCCTTAATAGACTTTGTTTGCCTAGCGCTTATCTGATGGCCTGCCACTGCTATGCTTGCGTACATAGGGTGCTCCATGTTCTTTGATGCCTGCACCCCGCTGGGGAGTTGCTCAATGATCAATAGAATCCTTTTTGCCACAGACCTGAGTCCATTCAGCGCGCACACTCTCGAGCATGTCACCAATCTAGCCTTGCATCATCGCGCTAGGGTTATTGTAGTGCATGCGGTTGAGCCACTGGGCGGTCTTGCGCAGGCGGTTGCGCCTAAGTTCGAATCTGAAGCTGAGATCAGGTCGTTACTGCGGTCGATTAAAGAGCGCATATTGGAGTCGCTCACCGATGAGCTGAGTGAAAGTCGTGAGGCGCTGGACTGCTTTGATGATGTGCTGGTGCGGCAGGGAAGGCCTGCTGAAATCATCCTTAAATTGGCGACAGAGTTGAACGGGGACTTAATTGTACTTGGGAGCCATGGCCCGCAAAGTATGGGGCGCAATGTTTTGGGGTCGGTGACGAGCCGGGTTCTACAGTTATCAAAGGTGCCAGTGTATATGGTGCCCATGAGTACACCTATCCCCCCTCGAAGTATCGCTCCTGCAGTATCCTTTCGTTAAACAACCTTAAAATAACGCGAATTTTATGCCTATCACCATGAGAATACTGGCGAGTATCGGTTGGAGGATGTTGTTGGGCAGTTTTGCTCCAATGCGACTGCCGAGCTGTACTGCGGGTAAGGAGCCGATGAGCAAACACCCTAACAGTACAAAATCAACATTTCCAAGAAAAATGAGGTGGCCTAGGCCCGCGATCAATGTAAGCGGTACTGCATGAGCAATATCAGTACCGACGACATGCAGAGCCGGCAGTCGTGGGTAGAGCAGCAGTAGAATGGCAGTGCCTATCGCGCCAGCGCCTACTGAGCTTAGTGTTACGAATGTTCCAAGCAGTAAACCCATGACGAGAGTTAGCTTTGTGCTGTGGCGCTGCCCGAAGCTCAGGCTGGTACTGGGTTGCGAGGAAGGTAGTTGGCGTCCCTTTAAAAAAAGTACGGCTGAGGTCAGTATAAGCATGATACCTAAGCTGCTGGTCAGCAGGCCTTCGTAGTGGCTGGCATCACCGAAGACGTTTGCGAGTAAATAGGTGGTCGCAAGGGCGGCTGGAATACTCCCGCCCGCCAGTAGGAAAACGATACGCCAGTTAATACTGCCGCGTTTTTGGTGGGCGACAACCCCACTGGCCTTGGTGATGGCTGCGTAAAGTAAGTCTGTGCCTATGGCGATATGGTAAGGGAAGCCAAATAAAATCAGGATGGGTGTCATAAGCGAGCCGCCGCCGACACCGGTGATACCAACGGCCAAGCCGACGCCAGCGCCAGCCAGTATATAAAGTAATACTTCCATCAAATATAGGCTAATGTTATGAATAAGATGTCTTTCAGACGATTGTGTCTAAAATGAGATTGGCAAATATACCGATTTCTTACTATTCTGGAAAAGAATATTTTATTCTATTTTTATAATCTTTTTAAAGGATTAAGCCATTTGGAGGGCTTATGAAGCTGCAGCAACTGCGATACATTTGGGAAGTCGCACACCACGACCTGAATGTTTCAGCAACAGCGCAAAGTCTATACACCTCTCAACCAGGGATAAGTAAACAAATTCGTCTACTTGAGGATGAACTAGGAGTAGAGGTCTTCTCCCGAAGTGGCAAGCATCTAACCCGGATCACACCTGCTGGTGAGGCCATTCTAAAGACCGCAGGGGAAATTCTGCGTAAGGTCGAGGGTATTAAGTCCGTTGCTCAAGAGTTTAGTAACGAAAAGAAGGGCAGCCTCTCCCTTGCGACGACACATACTCAAGCTCGTTACGCCTTGCCTAAGGTTATTGAGAGCTTTATCGATCAGTACCCTGATGTCTCGTTGCATATGCACCAAGGGACGCCAATGCAGATTTCTGAAATGGCGGCTGACGGCACCGTTGATTTTGCCGTGGCGACTGAAGCACTAGAGCTGTTCAGTGACTTGATTATGATGCCTTGCTACCGCTGGAATCGATGCATCGTGGTCCCTAAAAACCACCCATTGTGCCAACTTTCTGAATTAACCTTAGAGGAGGTAGCCAAGCATCCGATTGTCACTTATGTATTTGGTTTTACTGGGCGCTCAAAGTTGGACGAGGCATTTATTGAACGGGGGTTGGCGCCCAAGGTGGTGTTTACCGCCGCCGATGCTGATGTCATCAAGACCTATGTTCGGCTAGGGTTGGGGATAGGGATCATTGCCCAAATGGCTTATGACGAGAAGCTGGATGAAGACTTGGTGGCACTCGATGCCAGCCACTTGTTCCAATCGAGTATCACTAAGATTGGCTTTAGGCGTGGCACCTTCTTGCGCGGTTATATGTATGACTTTATTAAGCAGTTTGCTCCTCACCTGACGAAAGAAGTAGTTAGTGAGGCATACTCTCGTCACTCTAAGGCAGAGATTGAAGAGTTATTCTCGCATATAGAGTTGCCGACCTATTAAATGCTTTTTTAGTCTAGCTGTTGGCGAGAAGTCGTCATTTTCTTGATGTGCTTAACAATACCCCCGTTGGAGTCTACCTATAATCAATAGTAGGTTTGCTTCACGGGGGTATTTTTATGCTGAGTATCACAGAAACAGCGACAGCGTTAGCAGCAGCGGGAACTATCGTGGCGACCGGTGTTGCTACAACCCTCTATTTTTCTACTGAGGGTGGTGGAGGCCTTTTGAGCGGTACTGATTCACCTCCTGACCCAGGGCGTTATGCGTACGAGATGTCGGATGCGGTGTTCAGTTGCCGCGATCAGGTGGTAAAATCAATCCCCTATAAAGTTCGGAATATGAACATCGATTCACATTCGAGCCGTTACGATGAGAAGCAAAACAGCAATGTGGTGTTTATCGATCTAGAGGTGATTGAGCGCCCAGGCAGCTTCTATTCAAAGTACAGCTACAGCGCTAAGGTAATGTGCAGTGTGTCAGCGGCAAGTAATGAGGTGACCAGCTTTAAGTTGAGGCGCAGTTGAGGTGTTGGGTGTTTTATTGGCGGGGGTCAAAATCCGAAGGGCGAGCCAATGGCTAGCCTTTCGGGTTTGTGCCAGAGCTAAATGAAATCTAGGTCCGGGTTGTCGTTCATGATCTCTTTGATCTCTTCCTGCTCGCTGGTTTTACCTGCCAGTACCTGTTTAACAAATTTGAAGTACACGGTGTAGACCGCCGCCTCTTTCCCCTCTTCTTCGACAATAAAGAAAGGGGCGCGATTTACGTCGTATTGCGCTGCCAGCTTAAGGCCAGCACTTTCGGGGTCGCGTTCATCGGCAATAACGATTTCATCGATGTATTGCAGTTGCCCGGCCTCCTCCATCTTGGCGGTAACTTCACCGCACTTCTTACAGGCCGAGCCGTCGGCGAGAATCTTTTTAACAAATGTGATTTTCACAATGTGTTCCTTTGCTTGAGTCAGTAGCGGTGGAGGCTACGGCTCTATTCATGGTGTTGGACGGGCTCACTTCTTTACGTTACTGCCGTGCAGTCCGCACTCTTTCTTGGTCGCTTCTTCCCACCACCAGCGGCCTTCGCGCTCGTGTTGATTTGGGCCAACAGGGCGAGTGCATGGTTCGCAGCCGATGGATACAAAGCCTTTGTCGTGCAGGCTGTTGTAGGGCACGTTATTCTCTCTAATGTATTCCCATACCTGCGCTGATGTCCAGTTGGCTAGCGGGTTGAACTTGGTCAGGCTGGCATCAGATCGGGAAAATGCCTTATCTTCCTGTATGACGGGGATTTGAGCGCGGGTACCGGGGCTTTGATCTTTGCGCTGCCCGGTTACCCAAGCGTCAACTTCAAGAAGCTTGTTGCGCAGCGGGCTGATCTTGCGTATGCCGCAGCACTCCTGGTGGTTGTCATCGTAGAAGCTGAAGAGACCTTTGTCCTTAACAAGCTTTCTTACTGCGGCACCATCAGGGCTTACGACGTCAATTTCGAGTTCATAGTGCTCGCGTACCTGCTCAATAAATTGGTAGGTTTCTGCGTGCAGCCGTCCTGTGTCTAAGCAGAACACATCAACGTCAGGTCGAATTTTTGTGGCCATGTCAATCAATACAACATCTTCAGCACCACTAAAAGAAATGGTCAGATTGTCGAATTGCTCTAGGGCAAATTCAAGTATCTTTTGAGGGCTCGACTGCTGCAGTGTCTGGTCTAGGTCGACGGTATTGAGTAGTTCTGCTGACATAACGGTTCCGGCTAGGGTTTTATTTTTTAGGGCGCGAAGAATACCAGAGCGAAACCTAAGTTTAAAATAATACGGTGTACTACTCATATAACTGAATGCTTTAACTGCGTCTTGGCTCCGTAAGGCTTCATTTGATTGTTGCGAGTAACGTATCCGTGGAACTTAGGGTTAAAATCACTCAAAGTGCTTGCTGTGGCAACTTAAAATACTTTATTTATCTAATTTTTTCATAATAACAACAGGTTAGGCTGTTCTTGTGATTTAATTTATCATGTGTTCCACGTGAAAAATAACGGTTGTTGCAAGGCGTTCTAGTCTGAGTTTATTGCTCAATGCCGTAGAAAAAGGTAAATTCGCCGCAGCCTACACATTGTGTATTTAACTATTAAATTAAGGAGTTGGCCGTGGAGCTTGCTTGTCTAGACCTTGAAGGTGTCCTAATTCCAGAAATCTGGATAGAGTTTGCAGAGAAAACCGGTATTGAGGCGCTTAAAGCAACAACCCGTGATATTTCAGATTACGATGAGTTGATGACAATGCGCCTCGGTGAGCTGAAAAAGCACAATCTGGGTCTGAATGAGATTCAAGAGGTTATTTCGACTCTGAGCCCATTACCGGGTGCTCGAGAATTTATCGATTGGTTGCGTGAGCGTTTCCAGGTAATCATCTTATCCGACACCTTTTACGAGTTTGCAGGTCCGCTGATGAAGCAGTTGGGCTATCCAACTCTGTTGTGCCATAACCTGGATGTTGACGCCAGTGGCATGGTGACGGGCTATAACATTCGCCAGGCTAACCCTAAACGCCAGTCGATTGTTGCGCTTAAATCCATTTACTACCGCACCATTGCGGCGGGTGATTCCTACAACGATACAACGATGCTGACGGAGGCGGACGCTGGCATTCTGTTTAAGTCCCCTCGGAATGTGATTGATGAGTTCCCGCAGTTCCCAGCGGTACATGAGTATGATGACCTAAAGCGTGAGTTCCTCAAGGCCAGTGTACGAGACTTGACGCTCTGATCCATGCCCTGAACTTGTGTTAGAAAAGGCGCCAATGGCGCCTTTTTTTATTCTTTTTTTTGCTGCGCTGGTCTGGCCCCGGATAGGGTGTCGAGCAATAGCTGTACCTTGTCGAGGCTTTCTTGATACTCCTGTTCCGGCTCCGAGTCATCAACTATGCCGCCACCGCCCCAGCAATGGACCTCACCGGCGCTAAACACAAGCGTACGAATTGTGATGCTGGAGTCCATCTTGCCGTTCAGGCTTAGATAACCAATGCTGCCGCAGTACTGATTACGTCTCGAACCTTCCAGCTCTTCAATGATTTCCATGGCGCGCTTTTTCGGCGCACCAGTAATTGAGCCTCCAGGGAAGCAGGCTTTAAGCAATTGGGTGCAGGTGCTGTTGCTTGTGAGTCTGCTGGTGATGTTGCTGACTAGGTGATGGACATTGCGATAGCTTTCGAGGGTGAAGAGCTGAGGCACCTTTACGCTGTCGGCTTGGCTCACTTTGCTAAGGTCATTGCGCAGTAAGTCGACGATCATGAGGTTCTCTGCTCGATCTTTGGCGCTATTGCTTAGTGTCTGGGCTGCTAGCGCATCAAGCTTGGGGTCTGGATGTCTGGCGGCCGTACCTTTGATGGGTTGGGTGAGCACGTGGCCATTTTCAACCGACAAAAAGCGCTCGGGTGAATGACTGAGAATACAGCCGGCTGGCGTTTCAAAATAGCATGAGTAGTGAGCAGGCATGGCGCTGCGCAGGGATAGGTAGCCAGTGAAGGCGTCTCCGCAGGCTGAAGCGCTGAACCGTTGGGCGAAGTTGGCTTGATAGCAGTCTCCGGCCTTTATATAGTCTTTGATGCGCTTTACTTGGGTCAGATAGGCGCTCTTGTTGGTGTTGCTGTTGAAGGTGCCGACCTGGAACTTAGGCCTGAGCGACGGGGCCATGGGTTGCAGGTAGGTGTGACCCAACTTGGCCTGAAGCTCATCCTTGATGCTTATCAGCTTTTCCGCGCTGAGTGCGGTTAACCAGGTGCGTTGCTCTTTATGATCCTGAATGAGAGCCCAGTTGTAGAAACCTAGCTGTATTATCGGCACTCCATGGTCGGCGGTTATGGTGTTGTTGAGTGCTTCAAGTTGACGGCCCAGGTCGTAACCAAAGCTGCCGAGCCAACCCCCGCTAAAGGGCAGAGGGCTTTTGCGAGCCGGGTGTGAGTCGTCGACGACCTGCTGCAGGTATGATTCTATAAAGCACCAGAGCTCATCGTCGCGGAGATAGGTTCGCTCCCCTTGTTGCTCTCGGTAAAAGCCATTGTTGTCGTGGCTGAGTGTGAGGCTGGGTGAGGAGGTCATGATGTCGAAGCGACCGCGCGCTTGCTCTGGCTTGCCACTGTCCAGCCAAATGGGCCAGTCGCGATGGCGGATGGCCTCAAAGTAGTGCTGTGAGAGCTGAGTGTACGGGATTTCAGCTGTGTGCGTCTGTGGCATGTCAGTGCTTCGGTGGTGGTGTCGTATCTGCGCGGCATTGTAGTGCTTGGCGCCCGAATGCGCTACGCAATATGGCGATTGAAACCGGTGTTCTTGAGGATCTTTGCCGATATTTCCTCAATGGATAGGTGGGTTGAGTTTAGGTAGGGAATACGTGATTTCTTGAGGATAGACTCCACGAAGCGTACTTCATAATCGCACTGCTCAAAGGAGGCGTAATTGCTGTTGGCGCGACGCTCGTGGCGTATTGATGCTAGCCGTTCGCTGTCGATTGTCAGGCCGAAGAGCTTATGACGGTGAGCTTGCAGGGCAGAGGGTAGGGAGCTTTTGTGCATATCCTCTTCGGTGATTGGGTAGTTGGCTGCTCGGACGCCAAAGTGCAGCGCTAGGTAAAGGCAGGTCGGTGTTTTTCCGCATCGCGAGACGCCAACCAGTATTAGATCTGCGTTTTCGTAGTCTTTGAGTTGCTGTCCGTCGTCATTATCGAGTGCGTAGTGCACCGCTTCAATGCGTTGAGTGTAAGAGGGGTTGTTGTCGATCGAATGCGATTGACCGACGAGCTGCTTTGGCTGCTGATCAAGGGTCAGTGCCAGTGCAGGCAGGAAGCGTTCAAATAGGTCGAGAGTTTGAGCCTTTGCCGTGGCCAGGTGATTGCGTATGACAGGGTTAACGATTGAGCTGAATACGATCGGCAGGCACTGGCGCTCTGTGCCGCGCAGATTGATTTCCTCGACGGCTTCTTGCGCTTTTCCCAGAGAGTCTACATAGGGGAGTGTGTTGAGCTCAAAAGCCACATCGGTAAACTGGGAAAGAAGGCTGTGGCCCAGTGTCTCCGCTGTAATGCCGGTGCCGTCAGAGATGAAATAAACCAATCGTTTCATAATGTTTTGCTGTCTGTTTGCTGGTGGGATTGAGCGTTTGGAGTCTATCAATTATTGCTGGTGGGTAGAGGGATTAATCTTCTTTGCGCCGATAAAACCCGAAATCGAACGGAAAACGAACAGCGACCTTGGATCAGATCACGTATAATTTCGCCTTGAATTTGGGCCGGCCTCTACTGAGAGGTCGGCCATAAACGGTTGTTAAAGGTGTTAGAGAATGAGTGACAATGCTTACGTGGTGCCGTTTGAGCAGTTAGGTATCCAGGATGTTGAGTCGGTTGGTGGCAAAAATGCATCCCTTGGTGAGATGATCAGCCACTTATCTTCATTGGGTGTTTCTGTTCCCAGCGGCTTTGCCACGACGGCGCATGCATACCGTGAATTCTTTGCCGAAAACGACCTATCTGAGCCTATATACCAGTTGCTTGATCACCTTGATGTGGATGATGTCGTGACCCTCGCTGCTGTGGGAGCGAAAATTCGTCGCCTCATACTTTCGGCGCCATTCTCAGCCGATTTTATTGAACAATTAACAAGCTACTATCAATCAATCAGTGCGACAAACCCACAGCAAAGTTTTGCGGTTCGCTCGTCGGCAACTGCGGAAGATTTACCCGATGCCTCGTTTGCTGGCCAACAGGAAACCTTTTTAAATATCCAGGGGTTGAGTGAAGTCCAGCAGGCGATAAAGGAAGTGTTTGCTTCATTGTTTAATGATCGTGCAATTGCATATCGTGTTCATCAGGGTTTCGACCATCGCGGCGTTGCTCTCTCGGCGGGTATTCAGCGCATGGTGCGCAGTGATCTAGCCTCCAGCGGCGTGATGTTCACACTTGATACAGAGTCTGGGTTTAGTGACAGTGTACTGATCACATCCTCATACGGGTTGGGTGAGTCGGTGGTGCAGGGGGCGGTTAACCCCGATGAATTTTATGTTTATAAGCCAGCCTTGTCTGCTGGTAAACAGTCGATCTTACGTCGAAAGCTTGGCAGTAAAATGACGCGAATGGTCTACAGTGAAGACCCGGCTGTAGGGAAAACTATTGAGACCCAGCCAGTTCCTGCCATTGAGGCGGATCAGTTTTCGCTTAGCGACAGTGATGCGACTGAGCTCGCGCGGCAAGCGTTGATTATTGAGCGGCACTACGGTCAACCCATGGATATTGAGTGGGCTAAAGATGGCGTCAGCGGTGAGCTGTTTATCGTGCAGGCACGCCCTGAAACTGTACAGAGTCGCAAAGATACCTCCACATATGAGCGTTACACCCTCGAGAATAAGGGCGCAATTTTGTGTGAGGGGCGCAGCATTGGTCAGCGTATTGGAGCTGGTAACGTCTGTATCTTAAAAAGCATTAGCGACATGGATCAGCTGCAGGTTGGTGATGTGCTGGTGACGGATATGACCGACCCAGACTGGGAGCCGGTCATGAAACGGGCCAGCGCCATTGTGACCAACCGTGGAGGACGCACGTGTCACGCCGCCATTATTGCCCGAGAGTTGGGTATCCCTGCGGTTGTGGGCTGTGGTAAAGCGACAGAGCAGCTCGAGATTGGTGCGCCGGTGACTGTCTCTTGCGCAGAGGGCGACAGTGGTTATGTCTACGCGGGCGTGCTGCCTTTCGAGGTGGAGAGTAAGGACATTGAGGCCATGCCTGCGCTGCCTTTCAAACTGATGCTCAATGTGGGTAATCCGGATCGCGCGTTCGATTTTCAGCGCCTGCCTCACGCAGGTATTGGTCTCGCGCGGCTGGAGTTTATTATTAATCGAATGGTTGGGGTTCACCCCAAAGCGCTGCTCAACTACAGCGATATGATGCCGTCGCTTCAGCGCCAGATCGATCGACGCATTAAAGGCTATAAAAACCCTCGCGACTTTTATGTCGCTAAGGTGGCGGAGGGGGTGGCGACCTTGGCCGCGGCTTTTGCACCCGAGAAAGTCATTGTCCGGATGTCAGATTTTAAGTCGAATGAGTATGCTCATTTATTAGGCGGCGAGCAGTTTGAGCCGCTTGAAGAAAACCCTATGTTGGGTTTTCGGGGGGCTTCTCGTTACATCTCAGCTGACTTCCGTGATTGTTTTGCGCTGGAGTGCGAGGCACTTAAATTTGTTCGTGATGACATGGGGTTGACCAATATCGAGCTGATGGTGCCTTTTGTCCGCACGCCGGATGAAGCTAAGAATGTCATAGAGCTACTGGCTGAAAATGGCCTGCACCGAGGTGAGAATGGTTTGCGTGTCATCATGATGTGTGAATTGCCAGCCAATGCTCTATTGGCAGATGAGTTCTTGCAATATTTTGATGGTTTTTCGATTGGCTCGAACGATTTAACTCAACTAACGTTGGGTTTAGATCGCGACTCCGGTTTGGTGGCGCACCTTTTTGATGAACGTAACCCTGCTATTAAGGCGCTGCTGAGCATGGCCATTTCAGCCTGTAAAAAAGCGGGTAAATATGTCGGAATCTGCGGGCAGGGCCCATCAGACCATTTGGATTTTGCAGTCTGGTTAATGGAGCAGGGGATCGACAGTGTATCGTTGAATCCAGACTCCCTAATTGACACATGGCTACACCTAAGTGCCGCCTCGGAAACCTCTAAATAGTGTTGCAGGCTGTGTAGCGAAAGGATATTTTTTTGAAAAGCAGTAGTCGGTTTTTTCCTGCCCGTTTGGTCGGTGCGGAAGTTCGGGGGTTATTAGCTGAAGATGTTTACCTCATTAAGCCCAATAACAGTCCAGATAAAAAAGTTGAGATTGCGGTTACCCACCTATCGCTCATCGATAGGGTCAAAACGGATGCGATCAGAGTAGCGCCCATTATCCTTCTTCATGGCAGCTATCAGAATCGACGGTTTTGGTATTCTCCTGGTTGTGATGGTTTAGCCAAGCGATTGATTAACGCTGGTTTGGATGTCTGGCTTATGGAGTCGAGAGGCCACGGCCTTTCGCCATTGAACGAATGCTTTGAAAGCAATACTCTGAACGATTACGCTCGTTACGATCTCCCTGCGGTGAATACATTTGTAGCAGAGCAGAGCGGGGCTAGGCCTGTGTGGCTGGGTTGTAATGAAGGCGCAGGTGCGGTCTTATTATCACTTGCGTGCGGCGGCTTGAGCCACGAGCGCACCGCGGCGGTTGTGGGGCTTGGCCAGCTACTGCCCCAGCAATCAGTCGCCCGTATACCGAGCGCACACTGGTTGCCCGCACTGCTCGCTGGACCTGTGAGTTATAATACAGTCATAGGTCCTGAGCGTGAGCCAGTGGGGTTGTGTCGGGGGGTGTGGCGGGAGAGTAGTCTTTTTTCGCACTTTGGTGCGCAAATGGGCGTCGATGTGCAAGCCAGTCTTACTAGCTCGGGTATGCCCCTTGGTTGGCTGAAGGCCATTGACCAGTATTCCGTGTCGGGGTTGGGGTCTCTGTCTGCATTGCGGCCATCACTGAAGGCCTTGCCTGTAGATTTGTCTTTGGCTCAATTGGGGCCTGAATCACTGGCGTTTAGAATGAGCGACCCACAAGCCTTGGATGCCATGACGGCACCATTGTTACGCTTTTTAGGAGAGGTTTTGGATGGCGTTTTACCCGCTGGAGAAGCTTCATCGCTTGCATGACGGTTACTCAAATCCTTTTCGTGTAGGGGGGCGAGACCTGCTGCTTGTGCAGAGCGATGGCGTGCCCTTCGTCATTGAAAATCGTTGCCCTCATATGGATGCCCCTCTTACCTATGCCAGTGTGACTAAGGGGCGGATTCGTTGCCCGTTACACGGTATTGAGTTTGACCTGCGTACCGGTAGGGGTACCTGTGCAAAGCCCTTGCACTCAATCCCCATTGTTTACGACGGCAATCAGCTGGGGGTTGAGCTAGAGCTTCTGAGCGCCTCACTTACTTAATAACTGCAGGTATCAAAGTGCCAGTCTATTGTAGCTTTCTGCTATTTATCCTGTGCTGTGTCTAGGGTTAGATGGTGGCTTTTAATTGATAGGAATCTTCTGATGCGCAAGCCTACACCTGATCTTTGTGATGAATACCCAGAATTGGTCCGAGTACTGGACCCAGTTTTTACGAACTATGGTGGGCGTAAATCATTTTGCGGTAGCGTCAGGACTATCAAATGTTTCGAGGATAATTCAAAAGTGCGGGAGCTGGTTGCCCAGCCTGGGCAGGGTAAAGTGCTGGTGGTGGATGCAGGAGGCTCTCTTAGGCGTGCTTGCTTGGGTGACATGCTGGCGGAAAAAGCCATGAAAAATGGTTGGGAAGGAATTGTTATGTATGGTTGTATCCGCGATGTTGACATCATTACCGAGCTCGATCTTGGTGTGCAGGCGCTCAACACTCATCCAATGAAAACAGAAAAGCGTGGCTTGGGCGATGTTGATGTCGAGGTAACCTTTTCCGGCGTCACCATTAAACCGGGTGACTATATTTACGCTGATAATAATGGCGTGCTTGTCTCGAGTGAGCTGCTGGATTAATGCGATGAATATGCCTTGCATGGTCAAGGTGGTAGGTGAAGATTCCGCTTGGCTATTCGAAGATGATAACCTGCTGTCTTCCATGCGTGTACATCTTTGTGAACCCCTGAGGCGCGCGTGCAAAAATGGAGTCTGTGGCATTTGTCGTTGCAAGCTGATGAGCGGTCAGGTTGATTATGGTGCGCGTCAACCGTTTGCGCTGTGGGACGAGGAGGTTGCTACTGGGTACATCCTCCCCTGTATTGCTCGTCCACTGACGGACATTGAGTTGACGGAGGTGAGCTATGAGGCTAAGACTCGAAGACGTGGCAGGGGTGTTAAGTGATCATTCAGTTAACCGTACCGGTCAATGGGCAGGGGTTGCATGACTTTACGCCGCTGTTGCGCGATGCATTGGCCCCAGTGTCTGGTGACGGGCTTTGCACACTATTTATTCAGCACACCTCTGCAAGCTTGCTGATACAGGAAAACTACGACCCTTCCGCTAAGTGTGATCTTGAGCGCTGGCTGAATCGCTTGGTGCCAGAGAATGACGTCCTCTACACCCATACACTGGAGGGGCCCGATGATATGCCGGCGCACATTAAATCATCGTTAACAGCGGTCTCTCTATCGATTCCGGTGATGGATGGTGTATTGGCACTGGGGAGTTGGCAGGGGGTTTTTCTTTGGGAGCACCGACGTGTCTCGTGTGCTCGCAAGGTGGTGATTCATCTTAGTCAGGACTGAAGGCTGTTAGATGCAGTTGTCAGGTCTTGGTAGGCCCGCAATTTTACTGCCGATTTTAGCCGGTGATGGTGGGAAGAGTTTCATAAGGTAAATACTTTTACCCTTGTCCTTACCGAGCTTCTTACCTATGTATTTAACCAGTGGTCGCATCGCCGGTGAGACTTCGAAGTCATGATAAAAAGCTTTTAAGGTGTGGATGACGTCCCAGTGCTCGGCAGTGAGTAGGATGCCTTCTTGTTTGGCTAAGGTTTTCGCTACGTCCTGGTTCCAGTCGTTCAGGTTTTTTAGAAAACCTTCCTTGTCGGTTTCAATGGTTTTCCCGTCGATTATCAGGCTCATATTAAAACCAGCTTTGAATGGGGTTGTGCTCTGTGCACAGTGTCACGAACTCATCCATATTGATGACGAGAGTCTGGGCTTCGATACCACGAGCCAGTAAATCTTCTTGAAGTGCGTAGGCACGACCGCTGCGAATAATGCGCGCCAGGTTATCCTCATGTGCCGCAGGGTTGCTGGCGGCATAGGTGCCGTCTTCAATAAGGACCAAAACATCTGTTGATGAGATAACCTCAAGACACTCTCTGAGTGCGCTGTGCTGAAACGGGGAGCGGTTAATGATGTGCAGTGCCATGTTAAAAGCTCAGTATGCTGTCTTGTGTATTGGCCAGTGCAGAAATCTCTGCCTCGTTGAGGGGTTTAGCTGTTATTGCCAGTTGTCCTGTGGTCAAGCCGCGCGCGCTCAGTGCGCTCGCTTGCACGAAGACTTTTGTGATGTCATACATCTCTAGCGCCGGCAGTGTTGAAGCGATGTTCTTTTGCTCAATGCTTTTGGCTTGCTGATCCTTGATTAGTTGAAATACCCCATCGCCACTGAATAGCACGCTGATATCTTGATCGTACGCGGACGCCGCCAGCAGGGCGTCGAGTGATTCTTTTGCGTAAGAGCGCCCGAAAGGGGCTTGGCGGTTCACAAACAGTATCTTCTTCATGGTTTATAGCTCATGCAAACGTGATAACGCGATCGGAGTTAACGCAGGCGTCAATCATTTGCCCAAGCCCTGAAATATTGAAAGGCGCTTCACAGTTGTGGCTCGGTTTCTCATAGCGTGAGGCTTCTTCACTGTTGAGAATGCCGCGGCGAAGGGATGCTGCTATGCACACAACCAGATCAACTTCATAGCTTTCAGCCAGCGCTTTCCATCGCTCTGGTAGGTTGTTCTCATCTTGTGGCGGTGTGTGCAGATGACTGCTGTTGTGCACGCCATCAGCGTAAAAGAATACACGATAAAGCTGGTGACCTTGCCTTAGGGCGCTCTCGGCGAAGCGAAGGGCGGTAGCGCTGCCTTCTTGGCTGTAGGGCGCTGCGTATACAGCAAGTGAAAAAATCATATAAAGCTCAGTTTGGATGCGCTATAACGAAAAAAAGCCCCGTAAGGGGCTTTTTGAAATAATGCAGACTCAGTCGTCGCTTGTTGCGCCAAGGATGTGTAGTAGGCTCACAAACAGGTTGTAGATGTTCAGGTAGAGCGAAACCGTGGCCATAATGTAGTTGGTTTCGCCGCCGTTTACGATACGGCTGGTATCAAACAGGATAAAACCTGACATGAGCAATACGATGGCGCCACTTAGGGCCAGGCTGGCCATGGGTACTTGTATTCCAAAGAATCCTGCAATGACCAGACCTAGCATGCAAACTACCACTAAGATCAGGCCGACGGCCAGAAAGCCGCCCATAAAGCTGAAGTCTTTCTTGGTGGTGAGTACATAAGCAGACAGGCCGAAGAAGACCAGTGCGGTGCCGCCGAGCGCTTGCATGACGATTTCACTGCCGCCACTCATGGCTAGATAGTGGTTTAGTGTTGGGCCTAGGGAGGCACCCATAAGCGCCGTAAATGCGAAGACAACGTAAATACCATTGCTGGAATTGGCGACTTTAGGCAAGACAAACCAAACCAAACCTATGGCAACCAAGCTCATGATCATGGCCGGACCCCGGGTAAGGCCGACAGCCATGCTAATACCGCAAGCAATTGCGCTGACGGCCATGGTCATAGCCAGCAGCATGTATGTGTTTCTAAGAACTTTGTGAGCCGAGCCGCTGATGGCTTGCTGCTGCTGAGTGTAGATGTCTTGCATATCAATCTCCGTAAAGGGGGATTCCCATAAGTAACTATGATCATACAAACAGGTAGGACAAAATCAAGTGCTTTGCCACCTGTGTAGTATTGTTAGGCGCTTGTTTTACAAGAAGGTTCATTATCGGTGTTGTTTGTCACGAGCTTTTTTACAGGCGAAAAAAAACCCGACTTAAAAGTCAGGCTTTTTTAAATATGGCGGAGGGGCAGGGATTTGAACCCTGGGAGCTTTTACACTCGCTGGTTTTCAAGACCAGTGCATTCGGCCACTCTGCCACCCCTCCGGAACAAGATCGAATTATACAGAGGTTTAGCTTCTCGGCAACCCGCTAAGCCATTATTTTTAAACGAATTAATGAATTGTTTTTAAGTAGTCAAATAGGCCAAAAAAAAAGCACTTTGCAGTGTAATCCGTTAGGCATAAAAAAACCCAGAGTATAAGTCTGGGTTTTGATTTTAGCGCATCAAGGTCGACGTCCTGCTTGCGCCGCTTTTTACTACTTGCTTTGGTGTCAGCCCTAAATATTAACGCGCGTTGCGTGGATCATTGGCCGGGCGACTCAGTTTACGGGGCTGTCGGGTAATGTTTGCCTCGGTGGCTGTGTCGAGTGGCTCACTCACCTGTATGTTGCTCTCAACAGTGCTGATGGCCAGTTCAGCAACCGGTTGTGACTTAACCCGAGGGTCATTGCCTGCTCGCTCATTTGATGTTTCAGCAACAGGTGTCTCAGCAACAGGTGCTTCAGCCGCAGGTGCCTCAGCCGCAGGTGCTTCAGCAACAGGTGCTTCAGCCGCAGGTGCCTCAGCCGCAGGTGCTTCAGCAACAGGTGCCTCAACCGCAGGTGCTTCAGCAACAGGTGCCTCAACCGCAGGTGCTTCAGCAACAGGTGCCTCAACCGCAGGTGCTTCAGCAACAGGTG
>Ga0209081_1000153_pt1 | contig 39019 bp, 31 predicted proteins | sample GOMGulsemesocosm_4_FD_184636 | JGI IMG/M metagenome (GOLD analysis project Ga0209081, IMG submission 184636) | Methane-oxidizing microbial communities from mesocosms in the Gulf of Mexico - GOM15B Gulf of Mexico (SPAdes) (version 2) | ecosystem: Environmental > Aquatic > Marine > Cold seeps... | reverse complement strand
AGTAAAGCAATTAATGATGCACTAGAAACAGGATTAAGTTTTTATGAATATCAGAGTAGTTTTTTATAAGTTCGAATATATAAACGCTATTTCAGACAATAAAAAAGAACCTTATTTGAGGTTCTTTTTTTTTCGAAGCATTTATTAAATTGAACCCCTTGAACGCTATGTTTCGGGTATCATTTTCAATGCGGATTCTCTTTCACTTTGAGCCATATCAGCAAACAATATTGTATTATTCATTAGGGTGCTTAAACTAGAACCATTAGAACTTGTCTTTTTACGAATACGCTCTTTAGCAGCCCAGGCATTGTTTTTTCTTTTATAAACATCTTCCCACCAATCACGACCATACTTCTTCAATAATCGTTTTTTGATTACTGCAAATCTTTGTTTGCTATTAGCTTTGTTTGAAGAAGCGAGGACACTTGCCCAAATCATTCTATTTTGGAGATCAGTAGGTTGGAACGACTGTTTATGGAGTTGTTTTATCACATTAGGATGTATTAACAATTTTTGTTGTTGAATCATACGCTCAACCCAAAGTGGTTGTGCAAGTTCAAAAATATCTTTTTTAGAGCCTGAATATGAGTTTGGAAAGTGATCATTCCAGACTTCAAGTTCATCAATTTTTGAAATGGTTCTAGCTATCTCGTGAATGCTCATATTTTCCTATACGTAAAACGTCACCAATTAAAAGGATTGCTGGTAACACTAACGCCCATTAATAGACTAATTTACTTTTTATTAAGATCTTCAATTTTTTGATGAAGGATATTTAGTTGTAAATCTAATTCGCTGTTATTTATATGCTTACTATGAGTAGAGTGCTCTAACGTATAAATAATGTAACCAATTACAATATATAAACCAAATTCTATATAGATAATTAATGCTATTGAAATAGCTATTTTGATTACTGACCACAAAAATACTGAAAATAACTTACTGTCTTTCAATTTCTTAATATTTTCTTGCTGAACACTAAACATGATAGATCCCTATTAATCCTAACTTAATTGTTTGTCTAATTATGTTTATTCGCTTTCTTTTTGTCTCTAATCCAAAGAACTGAACCGTGAGTTTGTTTCATTTCAAACAGGTCTATCGCACTGAATAAATCACCTAATTTTTTATAACCATAATTTCTTTGGTCGAATGAAGTATGGTTAGAGATATGAGTTCCAATATGACCTAGCATTCCCCAACCGTCATCATCATCAACAGCCTCTAATGCTTGCCGAAGTAAGTTAATTAATTTCGTATCTCTGTTTAATGTCTTTACTAATTTATTAGAGGTAATAGCCATTTCATCAATATCAGAATCAACTTTTTTAAGCTCTTCATCAAAATAGAGGAATTTTGAACAGCTATTAACAAATGCTAATGGGGCTTTTCGTTCACCGAACCCTATAACCAATTTACCATCGGCTAAAGTTCGAGTCACCAATGGAGTAAAATCACAGTCCGAAGAAACGAGGCAAATAACATCAATATCTTTTGTGTAGAGGATATCCATAGCATCTATGATCAGAGCCATATCTGTAGCATTTTTACCTTTGGTCAGATCAAACTGCTGAATTGGTTGAATTGCATATTCGTGCAGCACATCTTCCCAGCCTTTCAATCGTGGAGACTTCCAGTTTCCATATGCTTTTCTTATCGTCACGACACCTAACTTTGCCAATTCAGATAAAACAGTGTCAATTTTTGCCGCTGGCGCATTATCAGCGTCAATAAATAACGCAATCTTTTCCTTGTCCTTCAACGTACTCTCCAATTTTCTAATTCTGTGCTAATAAATGAGGCTAGACTTAATATATAATAATTAAGTGAATAGCTCACCTCATGTTTATGAGGAGAGCTAAATATTTGATTAAATAGTTTTAATCAAAAGTAGCATTGTATTCATCTTCTTCATCATCGAGTACACATCTCAATTCAAAAATAATCTCCAAACAGAGTAATAACTTATCCCTGTTTGATTTTTCCATTGTCTCTTCATCAATTCGCTTAACTAATTCAGAGTATAATTCTGTCGGTAGTCTAGATAAAGATGATCTCATTGCAATATTGTTTTCACAAAGTTCATTAAGGAACTCAATATTTCTTTCTATATTTTGTGCTTTACCTAACTCTAATAAGATTGAAATAAGTGCAAGACCATAAAAATCAAAATGTATATCTGTTGAGTAAGGGTGATTAATCCATGCTTGTTCTGATAAATAGTCATACCAACCATCGCTGTTTTTTAACGCTTCTGATAACGCTAACTCCACCTCTTTATCAGTCAATTTAATATCTTTTAAATAGAAAGTTGGAGGGGTGTTTCCGTATCTACTTTCAATATCAAATTTCTTTTTAACTGCTATTAGTTGGGAGTGTACGTCAACAAAGTGAGGGCTAGATAACTTGTTAAAAATATCTATTTCTTGATTTTTTATGTCTAACTTTAATAATGTACTTAAGGTTTTTCTATATTCATTTTTTCCTATATGTTTTCTATAAAGGCTTTGTACAGCCCCATCTTTCAATAGTGCTAAATCTTCATGTGCTCTGTATGAATTATTTAAAATATCAGCAAAGTAGGTATCTAAAGCGTTCTTAATATCCAAATCTGAAATCCAACTTAAGACTCTCATTAAGTTAGATTTATCATTATTATTAATGTCGTGAATTAAATTAGTTTGAGGATATAATTCTGGATTCCACCCTTGGAATGAACGCACGATATCAACCATTTCACTTTTATATCGCCCAAATTGATTAAAGCTGATTTCATTTATTAATTTGATAAATAAGTATCTTCGTTCAATTTCAACATTCGTATCGTGCGATTGATTCAATTTATAAAAATAATTTGGCTTTTCTTCAGACTTTGAATATTCCCATACAGGCCAAAAATATAAAGCATTAATTGCAGAGGTAACAAACTGACTATTTACATCAACCATATCACTGTAGGTGTCATCAATACGCTCGTTTATCCAATGCTCTTCTGAAGTTATCGGGTGAGCAATTGATTCTGAAAAATCGTTTCGTGCAAGAGCTTGATAATGAGAGTGCTTATTTTCTCGAAGTTTAGAGTGAAATATAAGAGAGCTTATTGCCCAAGCAATACCATTCTCAGGGTCTAACTCTGTTGATGCAGTCAAAGCAGTTAAAGCTTGCTCGTGATCGCCCAATTCAAAGAACTTCTCCCCAATTTTTTGATAAAGAATAGAGTTGTTTTCACCTTGTTCTAATTCGTTTTGATGCTCAAGTAACTCATTCCAAGAACTAAGTTCGAAAGTGTTTGTTAAGTCCAATATTTCACTATTATTAGTCTGTGCTTGCATTAATTCACGTAAACTATCTTTAGTAATGTCTATTACTTTTTTGTTTAATATGGCATTAGCGAATACGGGTAATTCTTTTAAACTACTTTTGGAACGTTCAATATTTTGTTTAATTGTTTTAGTATGTTTAATTACTTTTGCTTTAAAAAAGCTACCATCAATTCCTTTTAAAAGATCTTTATATGCAGGGAGGGTAGTTGATGTACCTCTGCCAAATAAACCAGAATATTGTAATAAGATAGCTAAATTATCGACTAAAATTTTTGCTTCTGTAGAAACGTAAATCTTTTCAGTGCGTCCGACTTCATAATCTTTTCTATCATCAATTATGAATCGTGTTTTAAAGTTTTCTTTAGCCTTTAAAATATCTCGGACTTTATTTGATACATCAGCGGCATTATTAAAGCCTAGACTTTTAACTACGTCAGTGAGTGCTATTTTATGACTTTCCATGATTAAGCCCCTTTCCTTTTAATATTCTTAATTTTTTTATCGTAATGGTTATGCGTACAAACAAAGAAGTCACCCGTACCTGTTAATAACACCCGATAGTTGGTGCTTATTCTTATTGAGTAGTGCTTTTTGACACCTGTTAATTTTTTACTCATCTTATGGATCGGATTAAAGGTATCTATTAAAAATTTTGCTTTTATTAATACCCAGTTAGGACACTTTCCTAAAACTGTCATTTCTCTCATTTTCTTTCCTAATGTTGATAGTGAAAATGAAATATCAGGCATACCAAATTGGCAACATAGAGTTATTTATGATTAATTTAATATTAAATTAGGTGTAGTAGCTCAGACTTGAACTTACGCTTTAGATATGTGAATTTAACTAAGTATCACAGGCTGCTTCAAGCTGCCGTTGGATTTAATTTGCTCGTTTGTTCAATGAAATCTTGTGATATGACTAAAGTATAAAAAAACTAAACTACCGTTTCCTATCATTTATACTATTGATTAAATTGTGTTTTCACTTCTTCTGGTACTGGAAAAATATCATTAATCTCACAATGAAGAAGATGAATAATTTCATAAATTCTTTCACATGACACAGGAACAGTGCCCCTTTCAATTCGACTTAGATAACTTGCCTCTATTCCTATTTTACTAGCAACTTCAGCTTGAGTTATCGAACGCTTAGTTCGAGCAATTTTGATATTCATACCAATTAATGTTTGTACGGGCTGCATTCAAAATTCCAACAAAGAAAAGAATAAATTTTCCCATATTGCAGTGAACCAACCCATGACATATAATGAATCTAATTGATACATATATCAATTTAATTACATTTTTATCAAATAAAAAACTTTTATATCAATGACCATTGCAAAAGTCACTTAGGATTTGTTTTGAAAATAGACAGTTTTATAGCTCGAATTATTAAAGCACCCAACGTAGATCACTTCAGCTCAACGGATGTTAGGTTGGCATATTTAGCATTAAAAAATGACCCTTCTCTAGATCCTGATGTTGTGCGCCGAAAGGTTTATACCGAATTAGTAAGATTAGAGAAAAAGGGATGGTTGAAGAAATTAATATCTAGTAAAAAAGGGATAACTCGCTTTAGTAAAACAAGTTTGTTCGATGAAAAAAACTTGTTTGATAAAACAGCCTCAGATACTTCACCCGTTAAACAATCTCAAGTTGATAAACAACAGAGCTTGGTTGCTAAATTAAACCATTATAAAGCGGATTTACTGCTTAATATTGGCGAAACAGAAGCTTACAAAGAGTTGTATTCTGAACTTCCTGAGTTAGTCGATGAAATACAACCTCAATTCAACGAGGCTAGAGATAACAACACAAGAATACTAGGCAAGATAAAGGCCATTGAAGGTTTACTTAAACACAATAACAGCGTTGAGAAATGATGAAATTAAGAGAATGGCAAACTAACTGTATCGATTTAGCGTTAACACAATATCAAAATGGCCATAACCATTTTTTAGCTTTAGCTACACCAGGTGCGGGTAAAACCATGATGGCTACTGAACTGGCCGATAAACTTTTAAAGAATGGCATGATTGATCTCATTATTTGTTTCTCGCCTTCGTCTATTGTTGCTCATGATTTTATCGAAAGTCTGCAACTGAAAATAAAAGAGCGCTTTGACGGGTTAATGGGCGCTAGAGGAAGGTCAATCACTTATCAAAACTTACAGTATCTTGATGCTAATTTTTGGAAGATATTTCAAGAGTATCGAGTCTTTGTGATTTTTGATGAAATTCACCACTGTGCAGGTTCAAACATTGATAACGCCAATGCTTGGGGCGAGCAAATAATATTGAACATTCAAAATAAGGCTAAATTCACGTTAGCACTTACCGGTACGCCTTGGCGCTCTGACGCTGCTCCTATTGTGTTATCTAATTATATACACCCTAGTAATAAAATATCTTGCGATTACATCTATGGGCTTGCTGAGGCAATTAAAGACGGTGTTTGTCGTGCTCCTCAGATAATTGCCGTTGATAATAATAATATTTCAGTGGTTGATGATGAAGAAACAAAAACATTTAACAGTTTTAGATGCTTATTAGCACAATCAATCATCCCTTATCAGGAGATTATTGAAAATGAGAGCGTTATAAAATATGTCATTTCTTCTGCAATTAAAAAGCTCGCGTCAATTAGAGCGACAAATACTAATGCCGCTGGGTTAATTGTCGCCTCTTCGGTTGCACACGCAATAAGCATTTCAATGTTGATGAAATCCTGTTTTAACGAAAGCAGCGTAGTTGTAACTTACAAAGAAAATGAACCAACGCGTATTATTCAGCAGTTTAGGCATGCAAAAACTCAATGGATTATTTCCGTAGGCATGATCAGTGAAGGAACTAATATTCCACGCTTACAGGTATGTTGCCATTTAACAAACATAAAAACTGAGATGCACTTTAGGCAGATTTTAGGTCGAATACTTAGAATGACTGGTTCAAAAAATCAAGAAGCGATTATGTACATGCCAGCTGAGCCTAAGCTGTTGGAATATGCTTATCGAGTTAAGCAAGATGTACCTTTTGAAGCAGATGTCGTTAAGTTTGAAAAGATGAAAGGTAATATTGAAAATGATGTTGATGATAAAGTATCTGATCCTGTCACGTTCGACAATACAAGTACTAATACTCCCGAAATAGAACTTCAATTAAATGACTTTAATAGTGTTATTGAATCTTCCATTTTTGATGAAAGTAATGAAATAGCTGATGACCACTTTTTAACAAACTCTTATGAAAAAGTGGTTAATATATTTGGTCGGTTTCAACAAGAATCTATCGCTTTGGGGTTAAGTGAATTGAGGTGATTGTTTTTACTGTTTAGAGGTTAAATGTACGTTTAATACTGAGTGGATAATTACATCAGTTGTGCCAGCCAATTATATAAAAACTGCCAGTAATTATCACTCTACACTGCCACCTAATAATATATAATTTGACCAGGTAATATCATTAGGATTACTACTAATAAAAAAGATTATTTTGTGCGCTTTGAATACATTTACTTTCAATTGTTCTTTAGGTCAACTGATAGCCAAAAGCGGAAGTTAGCTTTTGAGTTAATAGCAGCAGAGCAGAGATTCTAAAGCTTCCTTTTCACTTAAAATTCACATCCATTTACAACTGAATTTTCACCTGACATTTTTGCATGGAGTTAAGTCTCAATTCCCCAAAGCGGACATTGGAATCATTCAAGTTTTAAACGAATTTAGAGTATTAAGTCTAAGGCGCTAACGCCCCCAAACCGAGTTAGATTACTCTTATTCATATTAAAAATTTAGTACAGATTTACTTAATATTTTCACTATCGATATTTATCATTTTTTATGATAAAAATAACCATACCTACGGCTCCTTCTTCTAGCTAATAAACGAAAACAAACAAAAACTTCCAATAATAAAATACCTATCAAAGTAACACCTCCCGCTTTAACTCTCTTTGACTTATCTTCGCTTTGTATTGTTTCTTCAATATTTACATACCATTCTAAGCTACCGTCAATATAGGAATCATCATCAGAATTACTTTTTAGATATAATCGGTTTTGCCCTGCTAAACTAGAGATACAATTAAAATCTACACTACTAGAAGTAAATGACGCTAGTGTACATGCTTCATTTTCTCCACCTATGCTAGCCTCAATAGTGTTCAGCAAGTCTTTTCCTGTAACGGTGATCACAACAGATTCATTATTTTTAAAAGTCTTTGGCGTAAAATCGTAAACAACAGATGAAACTGCAATTGGCTCCACTTTAATGTGCCAATAACCACTATTTTCGATAAATGATTCATCATCAGGGTGTGCTTTCAATTCTAAACGCGTTATTCCTTCGGTGCTGAATACACAGCTAAACTCTACGCTAGTTGAAGAGTAATAAATATTTATGCATGGAGAAACTTCACCTGCAATATTCGCTGTTACGGTAGTAGGAAAGTTATCACCTGTAATAGTAATTTTACTCGTTGAATTATTTCCTACCGTTTTAGGACTAAAGTCATCAGCAAAGATTAGTAAGGGTATAGCTGATAAACTCCCGTCATCATTTACATCAAATAAATAAGCGTTATTCGCAGCCCCTGATATCAATAATCGATCTTTATTTTGATTTAGATGTAAAAAATTAAGTTTTTCATTACCTATCATTTGCTGATTAATTAGTTCAAAACTCCCTACAAGGTATGTATCTATCAAAGTGTTATTGGCTTCATCTTTTGAAAGACAATATAAATATTGATTGTGAGGTGACAATTCAAAATTCGTTACATCATTACAAACAACTTTAACTAATTTACCTGTATAAAGTGAAATCACCTCAATTCCAGAGAACGTTGATACAAATAAAAATTCACTGTAACGTTTTACATCAAAAGCACCATTACTTCCGTCGTACACATTATTAATAATACTGCCAAAGTTTGAACTTAAAGGATCACCATCAATTTCGAATACTTTCACATAGCCTGCATAAAATGCAGATAGATAAATAAGGTTGCCTTCGTCAAAGTATGAAATATTCTGGTTATACATTCCGGTATCAACTTCTTTAATAACTTGCCTTTTATCTACATCAATAATCGACAAAGACTTCCCCCCGTTTGATGCTACAAGCGCATATTTGTCTACCAAAACTAGATTAGTCGGTTGAAAAGGTAAGGAATTAACCGACGCGATAACTTGATGGAAATTTGGGCTACTTTCATTAATATCAATAACATTAAGCTTTCTATTAATTTGGTCTACCGTGTATAGTTCCATTTTGTCAGATGAAACGACAATATCATCAGCCATCCCCAAAGATTTCACATATTTACCAGTAAAAGCATCAATAACCTTAAGTGAATACAAGGTACTGCTATAAAGATATTTTCCAGAAGGATGAAAAACAATTTCATGTAATTTGGTTTTAATGGCCGGTGTTAAGGATTTTTGAAGAGTGACATCTAAGACCTCTGTTGTACTTGCCTCAATATTCAGTTCAACATCTTTCATAAGTCTATTTACAAATAGATCTTTAATTTTTGTGGCCTGTTCAAACAACAGGTTATAACTACCAACAGGTATACCCGTTAGATTGTAGCTTCCATCAGGCTCAGACTCAGCCGTAACAATACGCGGCTGTACTTTAGAGTTATCTATAGCAACAACACGAGTATATACACCCGAGCCATCTTCAAGGCTAACTTTACCTGTAACAGTACCAGTATATAAAGATATAGGGTTACCTTCATTAGGATATAAAGCAGAAATACCCGCAATGTCATCCGCAGATAAAGTTAAATTAACCGTATTAGCAAAAACCGCTGAATCTTCTCCTGATTTAGAATGATCTAGTCCAATGAAATGAAGTGCTTCATGTAATACCAAAGCATACAGCTGAGTTTCCGGGGTATCTATACGAGCTTGAGAGAGGACAATAGCGATATCAGCACTTGTAAGATTACCATTGGAATCAGTTTTCATGTTTAATGTTGCACCATGAGCGGGAGTAAACTCTTTATGTTTATCAAGGTATATAACACTTACGTCATCATACTGTGGCAGGACCTCCGTCTCACCTAAATATTGGAATTGAATATTGACCGTAGTAACGGATTGAATTTCTTGGAATGCGGCCGTAATTGCATCAACAAATTGAGGCTTTTTGGGGTGTTTTTTATATTCTCCCAAATTTATATAGAACTTAATGGGCATATTAGATTGCAAATATGGTTTTACTGGTAGTGTTCCAAAAGCAAATACAGTCGAAAGTATTAACAAAATAACCATGGATAAAAAATATAAATTTTTCATAATTTCCTCTCTTAAATTAAAAAAGTTAGCTTTGGGTACAAAAAGGCTTAAAGCACGTTGAATTGCTTACTCTGTTTTCGAGTGCATAAATGTTATTACTGTTTTTAGAAGCCCCCTGTAGCTAGGGCTATTTGAATCGTTGGCGGGTGAATATGTTGATTGAAGAAAACTTGACTAAGCGACAAGCGAGTTTTATATATGGTGGTAAATCATTTCCTGACTAATAGTGAAAATAAAATTTTTCTTAAATTCTCTTTTTCCTCAGCTGGGATATTTTTGAGTATAAGATTAAACCTTAATATTCTTAACTCATGCTCCATTACAGCTCTTTGCTGCTTATGTATTAACTTAATTTCTGCCAACCTTGGATCAGGTTCACTGAATAGGATGCATATGCATTGCTCAATACATGAAAGGTGAGAAAAATACGTTTGTCTTGCATCTTTATTATAAAAACAAAAGTTATCCGAATTAATCTTATCGATACGCATTTCGATAAGTTCCTTTAGACTTGCATTTCCAATAAAAGGATATATATACCCTTCATAATACAACTCGATTTGTGGTTGGTGACAAAGCTTTAAGTCAACCATGTTTCTATCCTCCTTACTGACATAATTATGATTTTTCAATTATTAGATTGGTTAGTTTGAGTTCGAATTCATCAGTCTTAAGACCTGATTAAAGATCGGCATCATCAATATTATTTTGATCCATGACATAATATAATCAGCCTTATTGGTTAGAAAGTATTTAATAATACGGTTAAGAGCTTGGGCTTTAAGTACTAATCAATATCTCTTGCTATACGGATACCGAAATCAGCATGTGGTTCATTTCTCCTTCCAATGTGACGGCTTGAATTTCGATGAATCCTATATATGCCTCCCATACTACCCCCACGACCTATATACATTTTTGATTTACACGGCCCTTCTTTTGGATAAGAACTACCATCTCTAGGAGTATTTTTATCTATGCTTTGATGATAACAATCTTGTACCCATTCCCACTTATTGCTGTGGATAAGTTTAAATCCCCAAGCATTAGCAATATAAACCTCATTATTCAGCGACTCTTTACCCCTTTCATTCGGATTAAAAAAACACTCGTTACTTCGAACACCCTGATATTTTTCATCTTTACAGTTTAATAAGTTGCCTAATAGGTAGCCAGTACCGCCAGCCCTAGATATATATTCATGTTCAGATTCGGAGAGAAGTCTGTATTTTCGCTTTGTAACCATACTAAGCCAGCTAACATAACTTTGTGCATCGCTCCAGCTTACATTAGTTATCTGCTGAGTTGAGGGTTCATTCATCGCTAAACTGCCACCCTCTAGCTTTGCCTTGCAATAGCCTGCTTCTACACAAACATTCCAATCTTTCACTGTTAATTCACTTTCAGCAACAGCCAATGGATAATCAATAGTTACAATGATTTTAATATTGTTTCTAGGGAAGCAACTTACATCACCATCATAGCAACCCATAACAAAAGCACCTGGAGGCGTCATGATCATTTTAGGGGCAAAGACATCATCTCCATCAAGATGGATAACATCTTGAAAACTTGTTCCTTTCTCAAGCCCCAACGAAGCCGCAACGTTAAGCTGAAGCTTTTGTACTAGGCTCGTATTCCAGCCATGAATAAACTGTACTTTAGGTAAATCAATGGAATTTTTCTGCTTAAGTATCACCAGTTGCATAGGAGGAGGAATTGGTTTATTTGAATATTCACTACACCCTGCAATAAAAATAAGTAAACAAAATGAAATAAAATGGTTCATAACAGCCTCGATTTTAAATTAATAAATTAGATGCATAAATAGCTCAACTTCACTGAGATGAAGTTGAGCTATTTGATGATTAAGTTTTTGAAAAAGATTTATAGCTGTTGGATTGAAGAAGTAACTACATAACTTCTGCTTGGGGATTCAAACTCATGTATAGCGCTAATTACGGCACTTTAAATATAAACATTAATAATCTATATTTATTTTGATGTATTCAGACTTATTTCATCTCTATGGGTAGGTTGAAACAGCAACAAAAAGCTGCTGTTATATAGAGAAACGATGAGGTGTTAAAAAAATAACATTAATATAAAAATTACTTTTAATAAATTTAATTACTGAGCAAACATTAGCTTTATGGCTGTATATAAAGCTACCTACAAGCAAATTTTCACAAGCTATTACTGGTAAATGAATAAGAGTGTTAAAGGGGCGTCAGGTAAAATTTAGACATAAAAAAAACCAGAAGCTCTGCTCTGGTTTTGCGTTTAGGTATTAAACCTAAGTTAACGGTTAATGATGTAATCAAAGCCTATAATGTCGCCTCTTTAAAAACAGACATTGCTTGGCAAGAATTAGTTAGCGGATCGTATTCGATTACACCCGCTTCAAATCTTACTTGTTTTACATTTTCTGTATAGCTAACGTCTAATTCGTTGCTTATAGGTAAACCAATTTGGCTTTGACTACCTTTGAGCACACTTTTATAAAACCAACCCATTCCCAAAGGCACATAAAAAACCTTCCCTTGATATGCTCCTGAGGTATGACAATAAACAATGCCTTTACCATCTTTTACATGAGCACATATTGAGCTAGTGCCAGCAACTGATTTTTTGGGGTATTGAATACTACCTACCGCTAACTTATTTTCTTGAACAAACTCATTAATTTTATTTATAAAATTCATATTAACCTCAAACTTTTCGTGAAACATAAAAAAACCAGAAGCTCAGCTCTGGTTTTATATATAACGTGGCTTTTATTTTTTTATAACAAAACCAATTTTTAGTTTGCCTTTTTTGGTATCTGGCCGCTCAAATTGTTGAATGACCCCCATACCTTCCGCGAGGCTAGCTTCAGGTGTCACATCTATTTCGGCAGAAAGAATTGGGTTTCCAGCTAAAGAAATTTCTACATCAACAGTTTTCCCCGCAAATTTGTTTAGCATTTTATTAATAATACTTTCGCTACCTGGCTCAGCTGACAAGGTTATTTTTACCTCTTTTGAGTCTTCGCCATAAGGGTTAATTTCAAGTAAGCAGCCACCCCGTCCATCAATAGCACCCACAGTGATTATTTGTTCATACCATTTAACATCAGAATCTTTCGACGCTGCGGCAAGTAATTCAAACTCACCAAAGGGTTCAAAATGCACCACATTGCCTTCATGGGTTGATGTTGCCGGCTTTTTATTCTGAGAAAAATCGACTTTAACGACTTTTTCGTTTTTAGGTTTCAAGCGCTCATCTGCCATTGCCATTAATTTACGCGCTTCAGATAACACGTCATCTGGCAAACCGTTTTTATATTCTTCTTCTACTTCTTGATCTATTTTTGATAAATAGTCTTTTTCATGAAGCGCTAATATTTCATTTGTTATATTAATTTTATTCATTGTTACTCACCTGGCTTTCTAATTCGTGACTAAATAGTTGCTCTACTTCAGTACGACTAAATTCGTTATTTGATAAAACCTCAGCTTTACCTTCAAATGTATCAATAAAAAGATCTATATTTCGTTCTTTTAATGCTCCCGCTACTTTTGCAATAAAACGTGAGCGCTCACCTGATACGTTATCAGTTTCAAAACCACAATCTGCTGCAAGCTTATGCATAGACTTAGTAGGACTTAGTGACCAGAAACTCAAGTATATGAAATCAGCTTTATTAGGGTTTTCAATTTTTCTATGCTCTTCATCAAAAGCTGCTTTCAGTAATTCATATACTTCCAGAATATAGGCACTTCTTTCTGTGTTTGGCCTAGTGTCGGGTAATATAGAGAAGTGTGTAGTTTCATCACTGTCAGCATCACAGGTATCAATAGCATTGCGCTGAATCTGTATCGATTTAGGGTTTATTAATACAAACGATAAATCTTGATATGCCTGCTCTAATATAAATTGAGTACCCGTAATAAACATCGCTCTTTCAAATACAGGGCTACCAATAAAGCCCGTTTGCTGAGCTAACTCAGACAATGTGTAACCTTTATTGCACTGCCATAAACATAACTTGATAAACTCGGAAATTTCTTCGTCAACTATCTCCAGCATTTGCTGATCAATAACTTCTTTTACTAAATTATAAGCATGTATTTTCTGAGGTGTATGGCTATCGTCAACTTTATGAGAGCATAGATAAAAGCGACTTATTTCACTTTTATTCAGTTCATCCTTTGGTTGTAAATACTCAACAGCTGGCCATTTTTCATTTTCGCTAAAAGTGTCATCTTGCGTTGAAGCACGGTAGGTTTTTTCTCTACGCGCATAGTCAGTAACTGAATGTTTAAAACAGCGATATGATAACCTTAAAACACCCGTCCAATTAAGTGCTCCGTATTGCTCGCCATCATGACTTCGTGTTTGCATGATTACTCGGATAATGGTCTCTTGAACGATTTCTTTCTTCACTTCTTGGCCATAAGCGGGCAAGGAAAACTTGCCTACTTTTTTTAATAGCTTTCCAATATCTTCATCTGTCCCTAACCACATATCAAACCTCTTGTTTTTATTTTACGTATCTATAGGGAGTAATAACTCACCAACTAAACCCGCTTTTGCGATATAGGCTTCAGGAATTAAAGCGTATCCTGGCAAACCTAACGGGTTTTCTTTAGCAAACTCTTCGCCCCAACTATTAATGACTAAAAAATAGTTTACATCATAAATAGTTGTATAACCACAGACACACATAGCATGACCTCCTTGGCGTTTTTCTCCATCCATTGGTACAGGAATTAGCCCCGTGGTATAGGCGCTTCTATCACAAAATGATTCATAAACAGCGACTGAAATAGCAACGGGTTGTGGGTCTAATTCGGGCATTAAAAAACCGCTCAAAGCGGCTTTTAATACGATGGGTAAATATTCGGGTTCGACCATTAAATCGACATAGGAGGCTATTTTAAAAGGCTCTGCCATGTCTAAATAAGGTTTTATACATTCGTTATTTAAACATTTCTCATAAGGGTATTCACTTTCTAACACACTGCCATAACGATACATAAACTCAAAAGCAAACTCCTGCCAACTTCCCTCTAGGTGTGGGTAGCCATCAATCGTTTTTGCTCCTCTATAAGCAAAACCAGGAGATAGTGCCATTTGCATTAAGTATTCTCGGGCATTAACCGAGCCAAATCCAGTACAAGAACCTAAAGAACCTTGGTTTCTAACTCCTTGCATAAACTGGTTAAGTAAAAATTCATCGGGTAACTGACTTGTTAATGATTGAGCTAATTGCGATAGCTCTAGTCGTTCTTGTTTGGTGTCTTGCCGACGCTGCATGATAGTGTCTGATTCTTTGGGATCTAAAATCATCCCCATAGGAGGTAGTACAATAGGTGCTCGGCTATAGCCTGATTCAGAGCCAAAGTTCTTTTTAAGGAATTTTTTGCATTCTTGGCGCAATTTTCCTAATTCATTAATGTTAAACTTCTGCATCTTGTTAGGGTGCCTCTCTAACAATTCATTTAAATGAGCAAAGGTTGCAATACCTTGCTGCTTTAAACTCCTGATTGACTTTACGTTAAGAGAAGAAAACAATAATTTCTCAATAGGTAGAAACATTTCTTTATTCATCATCATTCTTTTCCTCATCATCACTAATACAGCCAAGGTCTTTTAACATTAACTTTCCTGTTAATTCACTTCCTACAGGCGGCTCGTTTTCGTCAAGTGCTAACTTATCTTTATCGAGCACTCCAAACGAGGGTGGAGGTGATAGTGGTGTGAAGTTATGGTTCACCATATGGGGCTTAAATACTTGCTCACATACGGTTATTTGCTCAGGTGTTAACAAGCAATGGTTTTGCAAACTGTTTAACCGTTCAAGCAATGAAATTGCCGATTGAACGTCGACAACGCCTTGTTGTAACATAATATTTATTATTTTTTTTGGTAATTCTGTTGAGCTTAAAGGTATTAACTTACTCATGATACGCTCCTTTTATTTAGCAGCTCTGCTAGTGTAATTTTGCCCTTAACATTAAGTTTTGATGCTTTGGGTAGCATTTTTTTTGTTTGATAAACGTACTTTTTAAATTTTTGCTGAATAGCCATTTGATACTTGTTTTTGGGTTTCGAACTTAGCAATCCCAAAGACAATATGTATGAAAAAACTATTAAAATGTAACTGCCCACAAGACTTGCCCCAATACCTCTAGATAGCAAATAACTCGCAAATAAAGAACTAACTAATACTGGTGACCAAATGCCGAGAGCAAAAAGCACTAAGCTTGAAACGTCTGAGCCAAAACCTAACCAAGTCATAATTTGACTACCGTAAAGGTAGCTTAAAATGGCGACTAGAATGCGACTTGAGATTTGATGCTCATCATGAATACGATAAGCCCATAAACCAAAAATACCGACAATGGCCATTAAGAAATAAAACTCAAAGCCATCCATCCTTAAATAACCAATCACGTTAGCAACATGCCCTGCATGCCAAAGCGTGATAAGTAAAAAGCTTGTGACTAAAATTGAATAGCTTAGTTGCAAACTACGCCCCGCTGAAAGAATTAAAATACCCGCAACAATGATTGAAAGGTAACGAGAAGAAGATAGTTGGGTTAGCCACTGCGTAGGGGATACGCTTAACAGTGTTGTCACTATTTTATTGGAGTAAAATGAGTCGGCAGTAAGTAGCTTTACACTGTCTTGATATTCTAGCCCGTAAATCAAGACCCATTCACCTACATTCAATCGAGCAAGTTCAGTTTGGGTTACAGCGACAGCCGAGTTTTCAAGTATGCTGTGTAAAATAACGACACTATATTCACTGCCCGTTGATAAAATTTCGGTAATGCACCCTACAGCAAAGTAGTCTTGCTCAACTAACCAGTACCAAAAACCAATGCTAAGCAGCAATAGCAGTGAACTCATCACTAAAGATAAAATGTATTTAGGGTTTTGACTGATAGATTGTAAACTCATCGTAATGCTCCTAAGCAACGGTAGAAAGATGTGGAATTGAAGGAATAACTTCTTGCGGTGTTGGCCGTGTATGTTCATCCATTAACTCTTGTTGTAATCGATGAACATACTGAAGTACTGCAAAGGCTAATGACTCAACAATAAGCGCCATAAGAAAGGCAAAAAACCCTATCAAATGAAGATAGTTGGCCGAGCTAATGGTGATACCGTTAAATACTTTTAATGAACTAATGAGCATGTCGTCATGTATGCGTTCATTGTCTGAGGCTTTAATCGCATCTATTGACAAGTTACTATGCAAATTGGCATATTCATCACTTAAGGCTTGCAGCTGAGCTTCCATCTTATTATTTAACACGGCCATTTTATTATTAAAGGCGCGTTGAGATTTAATGTTTGCCGCTGTTAAGTCAGCTTTTGCCTCATTAAGAAGACGCAAGATCTCCTTATAACGAACACCATTAAATACACCGGTAAATTTATTTTTATTTTCTCTCTCTACCATTAATTGAGCATCGTACTTATCAATTTGAGGTTGATATAAATCAATGTTTCGCTGACTTTCTTTAGCAAATTGTGACTCGGTGCTTTCTCTTAAACGTTCAAACTTATCGAAAACGGCCTGTTCTTTAATGCGCTGCCCTTCATTTACATGTTGCTTTTGCTCTTGCACCACACTTTCTAAACGAGGTGACTCTAAGCTATAAGACATCATGCAAAAGGCGCAAACAAAGGAGTTAACCATTAATAGCGTTAACGCTAAGTAGGATTTCCATAGTTTAAAAAGGCTTTTAGATTTTGCTTCAATAATTGATTGAAAGATAAGTATCTTGCCAATGTTAAAAGCAACAGCAACAAGTAATGGCCATAGATTTGGGATGACCGAAGTCATTTGAGCTAAAATATGCTTATAGGCATCAAACTCATATTTGGTGCTAATAGCGGCAATTAATAGTACAACGATGTAAGCTAAGGTTTGTTTAAGTGTGTTCATAGTTATTTCCTCAGGGTGGACTTTCATGGTGTTACCACTAGTAACGATGAAAGCCTGAGGAAATAACAAAGATACTTGAAATAAGTTGATTTATTTAACTGTTAATTCTAAATAATTGTTTTTAAATGATTAATAATAATTAGTTATATTAGTGTAAAATTAATTAAAGATGGGCTGGATTCAGGTATCATCCATGAAGTTATTAAATTCATGGACGATATGACTAGAAACTTTATATTAATGAACGGGTTCTTTTGAATATTCTTTTCGCATAAGTTCGTTTATCTTTAAACGATAGTCTGCGTTTTTATGCCCAGCGACTTTGGCTTTTTGATAGTAATCTTTAGCTTTATCCCATTCTTTATCTCGTTGAGCAATAATACCTAGTTGGAGTAAAGCTTCTGGGTCGCCTTGTTCAGCTTTTTCGTGCCAATGGAATGGGTGATTTTTAGACCATTGAGGCTTAGTTGCTGGCTGAGTATATAAATTTGTATTTAATTGTTTATATTCTATCTCCACCCCGTGTAGATATGACCTTTCTCGACTTTCATATTGACTAATTAACTTTCTATACTCACTTTTTGTTTTGGTAAAAAATGATAAGTCGAGCTTTAAATTACGTAATGAGATATTAACTAAAATACTTCTGTTGTCTGCCGAAAAAGAAACATCACTAATCGAACTATCGAAACCATAAATTTTGTTAGCTGTACCTTCAACAAGATCTATTACCTCAATAAAGCCAAAAGGGAATTTACTATTGAAATTCACTGTACTATGAACAACCACAAGAAGTTCATGTTCTTCAGAATACACCAAGTTATTGACACTTGAATTATTACTTGTTGATAAAATTTCCGAATTATTTGATTCTAAATCCCACATCCTTACAGTCCCGTCTTTAGATCCTGAAAACAATATTCCATTTTTAATAGCAAGCCCTGTAACTTGATCTCTATGCCCAAATAATGTCTTCTCATTATTACCTTCAGAATCTAAGACTCTAATAGTACCATCGTAACCCGCAGCTAAAACCCTCTCATCCCCATCTAACTTCACAGCCTTGGATATTCCCCCTGCAAAGTTGTCAAACTGTTCATATTCACCACTTATAAGATCTAAGACTATATAGAAATCTGAAACCGTAGAAAAAGCAATGATTTTTTTGTTATTGTCTACCAACAAAAGACTAGAAAAATCATAACAATTCTTTATTTCAAAAACATTTTTCTCATCACTTACTAAATTAACAATATTAATAAAACAATTGTCTTTCCCAGACCAATTAGCCCCAAAAGCTAACAATTCTTTATCGCTAGACAAGGTATAAGCGTCTACCCCCCAATCACCTATGTTGCTAACATCACTATAATATTTTAACTGTTTAGTTATCGCATCTTCGATCAATATATTCTTTGAACTCAACAAGACTGATTGATTAGAATCTAGTGTAATATTATTTTGGTATCTTAGATAAAGAAGGTCAAATACTATACCGTCTTCTTCAAAAACCAAAATATTACTATCAAAATCCACAGTAATAAAAAACTTTCCATCATCTGAGTAAATGACATCCGTTAATCTAGATTCGCCTATCTTTAACTTTATAACCTCCCATTTAAATAGATAAGCTTTATTAATGGAAATATAGCCTACATCATCGCCTGAAATTATATAATCACCTTCAGAAGAAATAGCTATCCCAGAAGACATATCGTGCGAACTTCGAGGGATATATTCAATATTTCCTGTATTTAGGTTTACAAGTCTCAGTTCATCCAAAAAAGAGCTAGTTAAAACTAAATAATCACCATTCTTTGATAAAGATGAAGCAACCATATTCTCTGATCTAATTGAAATAGTTTTAACAAGGGTTAATAAGTCATCAATTAGATTAAAGACTTGAACCCGCGTACCGGTTATTGTAATAACTTTTTTCCCATCTTGTGAGATATGAATGCTCTGAATTACTGCTGATTTTCTGCCAGATAGCAAAGTTATTGATGTGCCCTTTAAGATATCCCACATAAGTAACTTTCGAGTTTTATGGTGGTGACTAATTAAGATATTTCCATTTGAATATATATTATTGGCGAAGCCCTCTTTATTATTTAGTTTTCGAGATTTCTCTTTTTTAACATCTAAAACATGGATATTTCCATTTGAATCTAAAGAGGTAACATGCTGAGCATTATTCATTGAGTAAATTGATACTATAGAAGCCTCAGCATGAGCAAAAGATATCGACTTGCCATTAGATAAATCAAATATTCTTATAGAACCATCATTTCGTCCAATAAATAAAGATCTATTATTTTTAGATAAGTCTATAGCTGATGCACTTTGTGATAAGCCGCTACTTATTGCCTCGCAAGTATTAGCATCCCAGAAGTTAACATCGCCCACATTATTAACTGAAGCAAAAATGCCGTTTACTTGTTTACTAGTCAATAACAGCTCGTAATCATCATGGCATAACTTACTATTACCAGAACTTAAATCCCACCTTTTAACCGTATTATCATAAGATGTAGAAAAGATAAACTCTTCATTTTCAGAAAATAGAACCTGTGTAACTGAGCTAATATGTTGTCCAATCAATCTCAGTTTTTCTGAGCCTTCATTCTTGACATAAATAGAACCATTTTTGCTAGAAAATACAAGCACCTTTCCGTCTTTAGACAGATCAAAGCTTTCTATTGGAGAAGGAACTGTTACCAGTTCTCTTACTGACGCTATATCATTAAGATCAATTATTCGGATGTTACCGTCATAAGAAAGCGTAAATAGTGTATTCCCACCATTTGATAATTTCATTTTAAAAACAACCCCCTCAGTTTTAATAATAAATTCGAATTTATTGTTTTTAATATCTAAAACTTTAACAACACCACTATCAAAGGCGGTATAGAGAATTTCATTATCTTCATCTAAAAAAATAGATATTATCCCACTCTTGCTTTGGATAAGCTTGATTGGTTGTTCGTTTTTGTTATTCCAAACCCAAAGACTTCCATCAGATGAACCAGCAAAAAAACGGCCGTCTTTGGATGAGGTCACTGCTCGTATGTAACCTGAATACCCTTTTAAGGAAGTAGAGTTACCTGATTTGAGAGACCACACCTTGATTTCATCAGATATGGATATCAAATTTTTGCCATCTTCAGAAAAATTTATCTTTTCAAAATCATCTACACTACTAGACTTTCCTGGAATTTTAACTGTATGAGTATTTAATCCATACAATTGTTTATAATGAAGATCTATTGGCGCACTTTGATATACCTTTTGGTAAGCCGTATAAACTAAAGCTTCATTAATATTTTTATTCTTTATTAGTCCAATAGCTTTTTCATTTAAAGCAAGTGCATATTTTTGGCTCGCCTCAAGTAATGCATGTTTTACTTCCTGCTCTTTTTGATATGCAATAAATCCAGCCCCAACCGCAATCAACAAAAACACACTAACCAGTAATATGACCAATCGTTGTTTATTGTTCTTTTGCTTTAATAATGCCTCTTTGTACTGCTGAGATTGAGTGATGTACCCTCTAACCTTTGGTTGTTGAATATTGTTTTCTTGCTGAAAGCCTAAGCCTAAACTTAAGTCATGTTCGTTAAGTAAAAAAGTATTCGAAAAGTTACTTTTACTGTCATTATTTAAATCTTCTCTGTTATGAGATAATGCACTCCAACGCTTAAAATCACCTGAGATAGCATTGAGCCATTTAAGGTACTCTTGGTTTTCTTCAAACCAGTCTTTAAGAGCTGTCCATGCGGAATCATGATTGTCGAAGTTGAATAACGTATCATGGGCAAGCTTTACCCGTTTTTCTATTTCCGTACTGCAATCGACAACCAGTTGCGCATCAATAAATGCTTGAATAAGGTCATATAGCGCCTCACTATCTTGCTTTGCTTCAGTAGTATTTACACTTTTGGCATAAGGCTTATTCTCATTATTTAGCCCAACAAAGTATTCGAAAAACGCATGAGCTTGCATTGGGTATTTAGCTATCACCTCTTCAGCTCGAGCCGCAATAACTCCACGAATACCGTTTAATTGCTCATAATGCTCATGGGTGAGTAGTCTTGCGTTTTTATCTGCTTTTTTTGCTTTCTTGTAAAGCTGCTCTAGCAGGTATTCAAGGGCTGGTAAGGCATGCTGAAGACTGGCAGCTTCATCAACAATGCATTTTTCTAATTTTGGCTCATAACGTAAACCAAAGGATGTCGCTTGCTTATAAACAATATCTCCCCATTCACTGGCGTTAAGCTCTGGGTTTACATGAGAAACATTGCCATATTTACCTAAGATGTCTTCATATTCTGATCGGATAGAAATCACAATATCGAGGTTAGGAATTTTCTTGGCTAGTTGCGCTAATAACGGTGCAAGATTTTTGGCTTGCTCTCGACTAATCTCCTGATGGTTAAAGATATCTTCATATTGATCAATGTAGTAGAAAATACGCTTAGTTGACTGTGATAGTTGGGCTTGTTGAATCGTGGCGATAAAGGTATCAGGTGATTGAATCGCTTCTTTTGATAGTGCCTCTAAATCACTGTTTTTATTTTCATCACTCTTGTCTTTGCTGTTAGTACCAATAGGCCAGTGCTTATCAAGAGTGTTAAGTAACTCAAACAGAATACTATCAATAGTGTTATGTGCTTTAGGTGTACTAATTAACCAATCAAGGGTGTGGCCTTCTGGTAACTCTTGATTAATTTGAGGGATTAAAGCACTTTTAATTAGGCTTGATTTTCCACTACCGGAAATACCGGTACAAACCACAAGGCCTTCGGCCTCATTAAACTCTTTACTGAGTTTGGTTAAAGCTCGCTCGCGGCCAAAAAAACGTAAGTTGTCCTCATAGTTAAATGAAAGTAAGCCTTTAAAGGGTTCCCAACGGCCCTCTGCATCACCATCGTAAACATTACCAAGCAATGTGATTAAGGCACTTTGTAAACGTTCAACTGGGCATAACTTTCCGCCAAGCTCTACTACACGCGTTTGAAGTTCAGGTGTTACATCATTTTGGTTAGCGATTGGGTAAAAGATAACAAAAAGGTGTTGAGCATGGGGAGCTGCATTTTTCCTTTCCATAAAATTACAAGCAGCAGTAATTTTCGTCTCAAGGTGCCCAATCTCAGTCACCGCGCCACTCGAGTGTATTTCACCGGTAGCAAAGACTTCAGCTTCATAATCAGTGGATTTATTTAGCTGCTTTCGCCATTCAAGGGCTAATGCTAGTGCATAACCTAAGCCAGCACTGCTGCTATCACGGTCAAAGCTCACCGCACTGTCTGTATTTGGCGTTAAATTTACTTCCGCGTAAAAGGTTTTTGTCCAATCAAGTTTATTTAAAGAGGCATAAGCTGCTTGTGCTGCGGTAGTAATATAGCCCACTTGCTCTTGAGCTTGCTTGCTGGGTAGCGAATGCTTTAGTTTAAAAAACAGCTCTGCGCTAACTTGTTCAGCCCTACCTTTAGCTGACATCGTTCGCGTTGATACTTGATAAAGCGTTTTTTCACTTGATAACAGTATATGCATTGTTTGAAATTCCTATTGACCACCTAACTAACCGTCCTTGTTCGAGTATATAGAATAAGAACAATTAGTTAAGCGATTATTGATGAGGTAGGGAAGTTTTGGAGGGTAGTGAGGCTAATTTTCTGCTGCACTGTTGTTGATGCTTGTTTTTTGCTTTGAATTATTGGATTGCACCTTTGCCGCAAACAAGCTTTTTAACTGAGATACCGATTCCTTTAACTTGTTTGGCGTAGGTATATGCTCAGTCTCTTTGAGTTTCGCCTCTTTGGAGGCTGGGCTAATAATCACATCCGCATTGGATGGCTTTGCTAATTTATCTTTTGCACTGATTGGCTCATCCTCAACGTTAGCTGAGGATGTAGCTAGCACCTTAGTTAACGCTTCAATCGATAGTTGTAATTTTTGCCCTTGGTCATGTATCACCAGTTTTTGCTTTCCATGCGGTGCTAATCGTTTTCTAATTGATTGCTCTGTTTGCAGTACCCCCATGGGTTTATGTTTATGCTGATGCTTATCAATATCAGCAGTGGGCTCAGCCTTAATGGTTTTAGCCTCACTGATATTTTTAGGCTCTAATGAGGCTTCAAAGTTTTCAAACTCTGATGGCTGGCCAATCTGCTTTGCCGCATTAACTAATTGCGCTTTATCTAATTTGTCTGCTGCATAGACATTGGCCATTGAACAGATTGAAATAATTGTTGTTGCTATTAACTTTTTTCTTAATGAATGCTTCATAGTACGCTCACTTTTTATTTGTTAATAATTTTGGTCGTTTGTTTTTTGATACTGAGCTGTTGAGCTTGCGCAATATCATTATTAATTTTGCTAAGCATTGAACTTATTCTTTCTTGTTCCGCCTTTAAGGGATCTACCACTTCAGGTTTGACCAAGTGAAGATCTTGGCTAAACCAAGTTACTAAGCCTATGGTAATAAGTGCTGAAATCGCTGCCCCTAAGGGCATCAAAGAGTTGGCAGTTTTTTTTGTATTGTGGTTCATCATAGTTCTCCTAGTTACGTTTGAAATTACGGATGTTTTCTAGACGCTCAAAAGTGCCATCAAATAAAAATGTACCACCAGAACTTTTAGTATTAATTAGCGAAACTTCCTGTCCTGAATGTGATGAAGTATCTATATCTGGGATAAAGGGCATAGCTGTGGATTCTGGTAACGCTGATAATTTGCTCGCTATCGTATTCAAATCCATAAAGCTAATGTTTTCATAATCGGCCAACGTCATTAAGTCTATTCTTCGACCTTGCTTGAATGCAGTCGCATTAAGCTTGTCAGAACGAAGCTCATAGCTGTTAGCATGGTCATGAAAGCCTTTTTTACTTCTCTCAAATGACTTTCTTGTTTTATCTATTACAACAATTTCCTGCATCATTATCGTTAGGTCATCTAGGTCTATATCAAGCTGTACGCCAAACTGTTCAATTAGAAACTGCTCGTCAGAGTTTAATTTATGAAAATCTTCAGGAGACTTAAGATTCAATGCTTGAATTTGAAGTATTACCTCGTCGATTTGGACAAATAGCTCATTGCTTTTTTGAGTAAAAGAGTCAAGGTAGCTATCGCCTTTCATTTGAAGGGTATCGATAATATAAGGCATTTCATTCGTTTCAATATCTCGCACAGCTTCTGCATACTCAAACGATGCATTGCCATAAGTCTTATTAGCTTTGGCTAACTCTCCAAGAGGTGTAATTTTACAAAGTTGATCTTCACATAACTCAAATTCTGCTCGGCCATCTTTAGCACTTAAGCTATATGCCTTAGTGGCATCAGATAATTTTGTCAGTGCTTTTTCCATATTTAGCAACACGTCAAGATGTGGCTGTTCAATGTTGCGCTGCTCTAAAGGCTCAGTTTTCACTTGAATGGCTTCAGCAAGTGCTGATTTGGTGAAAATCAAGCTGACACATGCAACGGCAGCGACTAGAGTAAGTTGTTTGGCGGTTGATTTAACCGAAGTTAATTTAGGCATAGTAATATCCTTGGGCTTTATTAAAGTAAAAGTATTTGAGGCTTTGTTTGCCCTCATTAGTAGTAACGTGAGTTATTAGAATAAATAACAAGGTGTAGTTGTGTTTTGTCATAAAAAAATAAAACGCCACTCTCCTAGGTAGCGTAAAATAAGCAGAAATATTTTTAAGTGGCTGGCAGAATTAGCTTTTCACTAATGAAAAAATAGTTTTATTATTGTTTATGCTGATATTAAAAGCAGTTTGAGTTATCGGTTTTCCCGCTTGCTGCTGTGCTTGTCGTTGCTGTTGAGCCAAGTATTGATTAAAGGAGCGGGTAAAGCGCAACTCAAATATTGACAACATAGTGTCTTGTGTTGCCCGTCGATACCTTGGTCTTAATAAAGCATCCCAATGACCACTTAATTCAATGCTTCTATCAGATAAGCTGTCAATTGATTCTAAGCTACGAAATCGCCCTTGCTTTAAGGTATTGCCTTGAACAATATACTCGTAATTGCCCATATGGGCAGACTTTGAGATGATTTTTGCTTTTCCCTCATTAAGCATTAAATAAAGCAGCTCCTCAGTTAACTCTCCTTGAAAAGATAAATTTGGTAAGTTTATTTCACCATTTAGGTTATCCCCTTTCGAGAATACGTCATCATTGGACTTTTCAACCTTGTTGGCTAATTGCTCATGTTGGATGGAGCGCCATTTAGGTTGTTCATCTACATCTTTAATTATGGTATCGGCTACTTGTTTTTCCTGTGCTGTAGCCTTAATACTTAGCTTAGGTATGGTCTTGCTTTTAGAGGTTTTATTGTGCTTGTTAAGAGCGACATCAAGTTCAGGGTTGCTTTTACCTTTATCCATTACTTCTTTGCCTTCTTTTGGCGCAGGGACAACCAATAAAGCTAACTCTTGAATTTTCTCAATTAGTGAGGGGTGATTGTTTTGCGGAGCAAGGCGCTCATAAATAAAAAGCGCTATAGGTAGAACAACCAATAACGCAATAGTATTAAGTGTGATTTTCTGTTTTAGTGTTTGTGTATTCATAATAAATTTTTCCTATGGTGCAATGGAGTAGCGGTATTCAAGCCCATGTTTTTCAAATGCTTGAAATAATTCAAATAACTCAACGCCGTTGTTTATTGCGGTGCCAACAATTTCCGCTTGAGCATTATCATTTTGTAATGTTGTTATCAGTGCTTTTATGGGCATTCCTTGCGTGGACTTGCTATCTAAGCTTGCGGTTTCCGCATCAATTAAATAAACCAATCGTGTTTTTGGGGGCTCTTTCCCTGAGTCATTGGTGTTTTTAGGTAAGGTTACCGCCGAATTAGCATTAACAAGCAAAACGATGGTCATTAAAAGAGAGGCAAATAGGTCTGCAAACAACCAAGCCTCCTCTCCGGACTCTTCAATTAACATGTTAAGTTTATTCATGCTTCCCCCTTACTCTTTTGTTGTTTGCTTTTGTTTGCCTCTTGTACTGTCGACGTTAGCTTAAGCACTTGTTTTTGGTATTTATCTAACGTGTCATGAAAGAGCGGTAGCACCAGTCTATCTATTACTAACTTGCTGATAACAATAATGCATGCACCTATTGCGGTAGTTCCCAAACCAACAGAAGCAGCTTGAAACATAGCCTTTATGTCGCCTGTTGCTGAGAAAATTTGAAAAGAGCTCATGATAGATATCACGGTAAAACACAAGCCTAATGCAGGTGAAATTGACTTTATTGCACTGAGCTTTAACAACAAAGCTGAGAAAAGCTTAAGGGTTTTATCTTCAAGTAATTGCTGTTCTTTATTTAAACAATGGCGAATTGAAATACTTGTTGAGGCTTTCAATTCACTTGGGTTGAATGAGTCAATCAGGTGGTTATCTTTGATGTATTGTTTCTGTATTTGTCTTTTTAGTAGCCAGCCATCGAGACAATAGCGAACAGTAAAAAACAACGCAGTTAACATTACCAGGTAAGCAAAATAAGCATAAAAAGCCATAACAGTTTCCTCTAAATAGAATTAGCTTGAAATAAAATAGGAGTGGTAAAAGGCACAACAGAATTGTTATGCCTCTTTAAGTTTATTTACCCTTGAATCAACAAGGTTAAATTTTCACGGTCTTGGGCGTTAAGTAGCCCTTTAAAGCTTACTTTTGATTTTTGAAAGAGCCATTTCAAGTATTTGGCAGCTAGAACATAAGGTTTATTTGATTTTTTAATATCAGGTAATACCTTGATAATCACTTTTTCTAACTCTTGGCGGGTAACGGCACATTCAGACTCTTTACATTGCGCATAAGCGGTCTCAACTAATTGAGACGGGGCTTTATTTAAAGAGCACGTGGCAAGTGTTTTAAATATAGAATCATATTGCTTGGCACTTAATACTGGTACCTTCATACGTTTAAGTTTTTTCTCAACAGCATATTCAGCAACAACTGGCTCGTTAAGAGATAATAAACCATCTCGGTCATTTTCTATCTTAAGATTTGGAATGTTTAGTGACTGCACAAATTGAGTGAAGGTTTTATATCCTCGCCAATCATCTGTTTTAAACTCTTTTAATAACTGACTTGCTTGTACTAATAAATAATCGCCATCTGATGATTGTATTGCCTCAATTAACATTTCATCTGCATACTTCTGAGCTGCTCTTTTTGTTTTGGCGATAACAGCTGTGCTTGTTGGCTTTTTACTGTTAAACGTAGGGGCTGCATGTCCAGGCTTGAGGATTTTTGCCTCTTTTAAAATATCAAAGCCATTAACAATGGTATTCACAACCAGCTTAAGGAGATAATTAGTAGGGCCAAATTGAATTAACTCTACAGGGATACCTTCTTGCTGATAAGACTCAGCCACATGCATAAAGCCAGCATCGCAAGTAACTAAAACACTTTGTGAGAGTCTATGCTCTTGCTTCATCATATCGACAACCATTTTATGGTCTGTCGTTGTTTTATCGTAATCATTCACAACAGGGGTGTCGATGTAATTCACACTAATATTTTCTAGGTCGAATTTAACCTCTTTAAGTTTCCAGCATGACAAATTACCATACACGTTAACATTAACTTGTCCCTCATAACGCTTTGCCATGTGAATAAAAAACAAGTCAATATTTCGCAATAGCGCTTGCTCAGTTTTATAGTCTCCTAGCTGACCTATCACATTGTCTAAATCAACAAATATACCAACAACAGGCTCTGCTTTTGGTGACTCAAGGACAACCGGTTCAACATTAACTGGCGCAGCTTCAATTTCAGCCATAGCCTCAACTACATTTATGGCTAAAGCTGCATCATCAGTTATAACTACCTCTGGTGGTTGACTCTTGAGCTCAATAGGTAATTCAAATTTATTTCTTTTAGTAAAAACAGGTGGAAGTTTATTTAAGATACGGTTGATAATTGAAGTAAGCATAATCATTTCCTCTCTAGGGCTAAGTTATAACAGCAGGACTAATCTGCTGTTACAGAGAGAAACGATGAGGTGTTAAAAAAATAACAATGTTTGGTAAGTTATTAGAAATAAATTTATAAATAATAAATGTGAATGCTGTTTTTTACTATCAATCAACAGCTTACATAGTATCAAGGTTCATACCACAACTAAGGTTAGAAAAACGCTACAAACACCCTCTAATAGCGATTTCTGAAGGGGTGAGTTGCGGCAAATGAAACAAACTCCTTTCTATTGCTGTTAAACATTTACGACCCATAGGAAGATGTTCAAGTGTTGAATCTATCACTTTATGATAAATAGGTAATTTTCCTTTTTTCATACTTGGTCGTCTTTCAACTCTATATTCTTTAAATTTAGTTATAGGCTCATATACATCCGTTTTTAGTACTTTTTGAGATCTTAATGAAATGAGATAATTACCTAATAAAGGGTAACCTTGGGAATCGTATGTAATTAAGCTAATTAAATCATCTATCCAATAATCGAAAATTTCAACATCAAACTCTAAAAATCTCCCAGTAAAACTGTATTTCATTATTTGCTTAAAATCAGTTAAAGACCAAGCCAACAGATAATTTTCTTTAAAATCTTTATCTACTCCCGTTGTAGCAACAATATATTTCCCATCATCAGAGAACCATATATATTGGCATTCTATATCACAATAAAATTCTTTAATAAGCTCATTTTTTGTAAGGTTTCTAACAATTACATTGCCAGATTTAATACATGCATGGTATCCACTTTTACTTAGGAAGTGTTCTGCATCATTTTCTTTCGGTATAGAGAATGTTTTCTTACAGCTTTTCATATCTATTTTTTCAAAAGCTAAAGCTTGTTCAAACCAGTAGTAATCTGAATCAATTAGAGCAATGTCAAAATAATCATAACCAGGCAAGTTACATTGAAGTTTTTTGTTGTTAAGGCTAAATACACTTAAACCTACCTTTTCAATATTTGCATTTTCCGGTTGATTTAAATTACCTAATAGATAATCGCCTTCAATTGTCCAGCTTTTAATTGATGACATATGGTGACCATCAGTCAACGAAGTTACGGGAAAAGAGAATGTAGATATTATTTTATTATGTACTAATGAGTACTTGATGACGGTGAATTGCTGCTTAGGGATTGACCAATTACCTTTTTTTTCATTTAGGGGGACAAATTCTAATTCATGATCATTTTCACTTATATTTTTAGAAGCGATAAGCACTTCATCTTTTTTATTTGACATTACAATCGTAGATAAATTATTGTTAGAAGTCACCTCTAAAATTTTCTGCTGGCTATCTTCATTGGTTATTTGCCAATGCACTGAACTTTCAACACCATCGATGGTCAAGTCATAACTTTCAATCCCATATTTAAACTCTTCACCCAAATATTTAAAGTTAAAACTCCCTAAAGTTACATTTTTATATAGACTAAATAGTTTATCAAATTTCTTATGCTCTGGATGGTGTTCGAACTTTGCTTTCATTTTAAAAAAGTAAAGTTTACCATCATCTGCCAGTGCATATAGAGTATTTGTCTTTTCATATGTCCCGGCATATACAATTTTCCTACCTGAAGGAATTTTATATTCGCTGAGATGTTCATTATTCCCTTTAGATATTTTCCAAAGAGACAAGGAATTACCTGTAACTGCAATTAGAGTATCGTTTGATACAAATTTGGAAAAATTAATATAGTCGCCATTACGACTCGGTATTTCTGAAAATCTAGAATAAGAAAGGTCTTGATGAACTTCAAAAATGACTATTTTTTTATTACGAATTAAATTTATATACTTACCTGAGGGGCTAAATACTAAAGAATTATTTCTAACGTTTTTGCCACTGCTTACAGATTTATTTACACTTAAAGGAATAAGGTTTGCTTCTTTATGGCGAAGGTCATAATTAAAACGGCCATAATAAAATGCTATATCTCTAGCTGGATTAATTTCGAACCCTCGATAGGCATCAGTAGGAAACTCTTCAACATCAGGATCCTCTCCATCATATAAAGTTTTTGCAAGTTCTTCACTCTTTCCCGTAAAAACATTAAGTCTAATTATTTTGAATGGAAATCGAATTACTACATGTTTTGAGCCATCAATAAAATTTACTGTTCGAGCATTAGGTTCTATTGAGTAAGATGCTATTACTTTCTTTAATTCAAGGTTTATCACGATTAATTTTTTTTTATTTATAATAGTTCCATATGTGCCATTTTTACTGAAATCAAAATGCTCCGTTTCACCATTATACTCGTATAAAACCTCATCATTTTCTAATGGGTTTAAAACAACCAATTTATTATGTGTTCTTACTCCCAACAGCCCAGATTTACTTATTTCAAGTTGCATAACCTCTGAGTCTAAAGAAACTTGAACATTCAAAATAGAGTTACTATTAAATTCAAAGGCTTTTAGAGCAAGTTCACCTTTACTTAGATTGAATTGTGAAAAGTAAATTCGCTCCAAAACAGGATCTAATTCTAAGACACGTCTAAATTGATAAGTATCTGTAATCCTTATCACATTTAAGCCCTCCAAAGCACCTATAGAATCATTCAGAACTGAATAATCCTCCAAGTCAGGTCTATCCCCTCCATATTCCCCAGGAAGGGCATTTAATGACAGAAGTAGTGCGGTATCATACTCCCCTTCCTTAAGTTTACTTTTCGCTATATCCATTAAATATTTGCTTTGCGCCAACAGCGCCTCATTTTTTTTGATGATAGCTTCTTTTGTCAACTCTCTTGCTTCGAATTCTTTCTTATAGGCAATAAACCCTGCCACAACCGCAATCAACAAAAAAACACTCACAAACAATATGACTAATCGTTGTTTTTTATTCTTTTGCTTTAATAGTACTTCTTTGTGTTTTTGCGATTGAGCAATATACTCTCTCACTTTAGGTTGCTGAATGCTATTTTGTTGCTGAAAACCCAACCCTATACTTAAATCATGCTCGTTAAGTAAAAAAACACTCAATTGGTTATTTTTGCCGTCAGCATTCAAACTTTTTTTGTTAGTAGATAGTTCGATCCAACGCATGAAGCCACCCGAAATGACATTGAGCCATTTAAGGTATACTTGGCTTTCTTCAAACCATTCTTTAAGCGCAGTCCATGCGGAATCATGGTTGTCGAAGTTGAATAAGGTATCATGAGCAAGCTTTACACATTTTTCTGTTTCTGTACTGCAATCAACAACCAGTTGTGCATCAACAAATGCTTGAATAAGGTCATATAGCGCCTCACTATCTTGCTTTGCTTCATCAGTATTTACGCTTTGGGCATAAGGCTTATTCTCACTGTTTAGCCCAACAAAGTATTCAAAAAATGCATGGGCTTGCATAGGGTGTTTAGCTATCACTTCTTCTGCACGGGCAGCAATAACACCCTTTATCCCCTTTAACTGCTCATAATGCTCATGGGTTAATACTCTTGCGTTTTTATCTGCTTTTTTTGCTTTTTTATAAAGTTGCTCTAGTAGGTATTCAAGTGCTGGTAGGGCGTGCTGAATACTTGAGGCTTCGTTAACAATGCATTTTTCTAATCCTTCCTCATAACGTAAACCAAACGATGTTGCTTGCTTATAAACAATATCACCCCATTCACTGGCATTTAGCTCCGGGTTAACATGCGAGACACTGCCATATTTACCTAAGATGCCTTCATATTCAGAGCGAATAGAAATCACAATATTGAGGTTAGGTATTTGTTTGGCCAGACTAGCTAATAGTGGAGCAAGTTGTTGTGCTTGCTCTCGGCTAATATCTTGATGATTGAAGATGTCTTCATATTGGTCAATGTAGTAGAAAACACGTTTGTTTGGTTGTGATAGTTGCGCTTGTTTTATCGTGTCGATTAATAGCTCTGGTGATTGAATCGCTGTGTTAGCGAGTTCTTCAATCTCAGCATCTTTTTCATTCGTGGTGTCGTTTGATATAGGCCAATACTTATCAAGGGTGTTAAGTAACTCTAAAAGAATACTTTCAATAGTTTTATGTGCTTTAGGCGTACTGATTAACCAATCAAGGGTGTGGCCTTCTGGTAATTTTTGATTAATTTGAGGGATTAACCCTGCTTTAATCAGGCTTGACTTACCACTACCAGAAACACCGGTAACCACTAACAGTCCTTCTGCTTCATTAAAATCATTGCTTAGTTTTGCTAATGCTCGCTCACGGCCAAAAAAACGTAAGCTGTCTTCATAGTTAAATGAAAGTAAACCTTTGAACGGCTCCCAACGGCCTTCTGCATCACCATCATAAGCATTACCTAAAAGTTCAGTTAAGGCGCTTTGCAAACGTTCAACGGGACACAACTTACCCTCAAGCTCTGCTACACGAGTTTGAAGCTCAGGCGTAACATCATCTTGGTTAGCGTTTGGATAGAAGATAACAAAAGGGTGTTTGACTTGGTTTTCCGGTGTCTGGTTTTCGACTTGCTGCTCTGCTTTATATTTTTCCTCCATAAAGTTACAAGCAGCGGTAATTTTAGTCTCAAGATGTCCTATCTCAGTTACTGCACCACTCGAATGTATTTCACCGGTAGCAAATACCTCAACATCGTAATCAATAGTTTTGTTTAGCTGCTTTCGCCATTCAAGGGCTAATGCTAGTGCATAACCTAATCCTGAACTGTTTCCGTCAAAGTTAATCAAATCTTGGGTGTTTGGTGTTAACTCAACATAGCCATAAAACGTCTTTGTCCAATCAAGCTTATTTAAGGAAGCATAGGCAGCCTGCGCTGCTGTGGCAATATAACCTGTTTGCTCTTGGGCTTGTTTTTTAGGTAAGCTGCGCTTTGTTGGGTAAAATAGCTCAGCGCTAATCTGTTCCGCTCGTCCTTTAGCTGAAAAAGCATGGGTTGATACCTGATACAGCGTTTCTTCACTTGATAACAGTATATGCATTGTTTGAAATTCCTATTGCCTACCTAACTAATCATCCTTGTTCTAGTATATATAATAAGAACAATTAGTTAAGGGGAATAATGTTTTTTGTTTTAATATTATGATGTTGTGAATTTCATTGGCTAATGTTTAATAAAACATTTGAAGTACCTTGAGTTACTACTAAGAATCCATCAAAGATGAATGTATTTAGCTATTTATTTAGCTGGCAATAGCTAGCCAGCTTGTGATGATCTTTTACGTTCTAAAAAATCGGCCACCTTTTTTCTTATTACTGATGATTCATTCACTGAGTCAAAGTAGTTTTCATTTATTTCTTTTGCATAATAATTGATATTCTCATTTAAGTATTCTTTATCCATTTCTAGATTAGTGTTTTGAAATGAATTTACTACCCCTTGTAAAAAATTACCTTTGTGAGAAAACTGAGCCGAACTAGATGTTACTACTTGATTAGAAAGTACAGTAAACTCTTCCCAAAGTACAAAATCTTTCATCCTTATAAATATAGAGCCGCTCTGAACGTAGCCATTAGGAGTAGTATCGTTCAAGTCAAATGGCTTGTTATTCACCCTTACCATTCGATAAAGAATTCTCCATTTTGGGTATTTCTCTTCTAAAAGCTTTAATACTCTCATAATACTTTCCTTTTCAAATTATTTATGATGGTTATATTGATATCTTTCATAGTGTTCCCCTTAAAAATTGTTTGACGAGTAATATATGGGTAAATATGTTAATTGAACTTCTCTGACACCTATATAAACGGTTGTCTTTACCAAAAATAACAATCTAATTAGAAATGTCGAAAATATGTAGAAATTAACGAATATTTACCATAGATTGTTAATCAAACCATTGGCGAATACGCTGAAAACTTTGAATTAATTTACTCTCTTTAGATGCTTCAAGTAAATTTACTAATACAGGTTGAGGTTTAAAAGTTAATCCTTTAATGGCATTTTCAGTTACAAAAGGGACTGTTTTTATGACTTTAGATACATACTGCGATTTAATAATAGCTTGATGGCGGCTAAGTCTGTCTGAGCCTTTTGGGCTCCCTTTAGACTCAGGATTAAAGTTTATAACTGTCGCCGTATTTTCTTTTACAAATAAAGGGACTGTAGACATTTGCTGATCAATAAAACAAGCACTGACTCCAAATTTACGGCTCCCACAAAACAATAGTTCAAGTTGCCTATTTGCTTTTTTCAAGCGACTAGCTTCTTCAAAAGTCAGATAAAGCTTATATCGGTCTCCATTTTTTATCTTATGATCCATTAACCTCGAAAGCATAAAAACAAGGTAAGCACCACGAGTATCAGGATTATCAATATGCTCAAAATTATGAATAATTAACCCCTGTTGCTTATCAAAATCTAATGTTTGCTTTCTATCTGCTCTTAATAAATTCAAGATTGATGATAATTGGTTAACCAATGTTTTACTCTTGCATGATACGAGAGCGTCAGCTAATTGATAATTATTCCAGCGGGCTTCATAGCCTTCATTAAGTATGTCACGCCATAATGCTTGTTGGTTACTTCCTAACATAGGGCATGCTGCAACAGAATCACTAAGTAAGTTATCAATAAAATACCATTGTGGTTGCTTGCGCGGGTTACTTAATATGGAATATGGAAAACCTGACTTTAGTACGTCTATTGTTTTTGAGGGTTCTAAACATTTGTATTCATTATGAACATCAAATAAATGATGCGGATCTGTTGGGGAAATTAATTTTCTTTGGTATGAAATATTTTTCACAAGTTCAGATTTACCACAACCAGATCTACCAACAATCAATATGTGCTCGTTATCAGATGAAGGTGTATGCAAATATAAAGATGATTTTTTGTCAATTTCGTGCCCTAAATGCAAAACTTGATTAGCATTATTACGACTAGTGGTGGTAGTTAAGTCTACATCGTACGTACTTTGAATCATGCATATAGGTAAGCTAATAGAAGCTAAATATGCATAAGGTAATTTAATATCAATAAATTCACCATCAAACATTAACTGTACATAAAAATAGCCACCACCTAATGATGACTCATTATTTTTATACCCTGTAATTACAATTGGGTAATGACCAGATAGCTTTTCAAATGGTAAAGGTAATTGCTCTGAGTTGTGTACATAATGATAAAACCAGTTATAAATAGGCAAATCAATTAATACCAATTTACTTTTAGGGTAAATTAATCCAGATAATGCTTCTTTGATAAATGGCACAGTGCTATTACTGGAAGTAAAAGACAGTAAATGATCAAAATTAGGTACTAGATTATTTTGAATAACATTATCATTTGAATCACTCCATTTATTAAACCCATTTACGTTTGAACATGATGTTTGTATCAATAATGCTTGGTCATCATCAATATCATTGCTGATTGGATTAAATTGTGACTGGAGGCATGCAAGGACAACTTCAGTTGTAGTGCTTAGGTTTAAATGAGCTAAAAACCCTAACCGTTTTAAACGGGGCGTTGTGGGGATTTCGTCATCCAAAACTAAATGATTTGCAAGTTTAACCTTATAAGGTGTCATGCCTTTTTTTGCTAAACGGTAACTTGAGAAGTTACTGGTGGCATCTGGAACTTCTTCATTCTGTTCGTAACTAAACAATATTTCAGAAAGCTGTTGGCATAACTCATTTATTTCAATAGTTAAATGTTCAAACCTTCCTTTTAAATATTCACAAAATCTCACCCGATACTCACGGTACAATTCTATAAGTTGTACAACACTATCTATACCATATTGTTGAAATTCATTAGCTAATTCATCAGATAATTCTAGTGCGGTTATTGGATATTCATTTGACATAATTATTCTCCGAGTTACTTGGATAACAAGCAGGGTAAATTTTAAAATATTTTGTTAATTTAAGAGGATTTATTTTGAAAATTTATCCTCTTGCAGGTAGTAACGCGGGACGGTGAAAAAAATAACAAATGAGTTAAATTTATTTTAGATGCAAAACTGTTAAGTTCATTTTCAAACAATTTTTTTGTTCATAAACTGAAAAAAAGGATATGTTAGCATTGCTTTAAAGCTTAAATATTCAGAAATAACTTAAAAAATGTAAGGCGGTTTGTGCTCCAAAGCGCCATAGAATCATAAAAATTTTAATCGCTAAAATCATATTAATCAAACGTCCGCTTTTGGTGTTTTTAATCAAATTAGAATTTTTGACTTTATAGATTTCTGATAAAACTTAGAACAATTCTATTATCTAACGCAAGAATGATTTGTATCGGTTCAAATGTCGTTAGATAAACCAAGGCTAAGGTCTTCTTTCGTATCAAAGTGAACATTATGGGGTGTTTGTGATTCATAAATTTAGACCGTTTTATGGCACCCCTATAATACGGACGGATAATTACACATTAGATATGGCAGCGTTAAATGTAATTAAGTGGCAGTGCTCGTGGTTATTTTTCACTGAGTGGTTACATTTTTTATTGGTGTTAATTACTCATGAATATAGTAATTACAATAATTGAAGTTTTAAGATTGAAAAAAATTTGAAAACGTAACGAATTAATAATTATTACGCAATACTGTCATTATTGTTTCCTTTATATGCTCAAGGCTGTATTTCTCTTCTTTTTCATCTAAAAAGTCAATAATTTCATTTAGTGTATCCCAGTATTTATCTGGCACACGTTTCACTATTGTTTTTCCTTTTTCTGCTTTTCGTCCAGCTCCAGATCTTTTCCCTCCCCAATCAGTTTGTGCCTTTTTAATCACTGAAGCCGCCTTATCATCAGTATGAGCACCGTAAAATAACTCAATACTGCTACAGTATTTTTGATAATTATCTTTAGAACTTTTTAATTGTGCATTTAGCTCATTCCTTTTACAAAAAACGACATAGCTTATCGCTTGACTCATATTAAACAACCTTAACTTGAATACGTAACGAAATCATAATATCTCGAATTAGCTACACATTCAAAATATTAAAGGAAGAAATAATGATATTACCATTTCGTTAATAATACTATTTGAGTTGAAAATGTGTGGGTAGAAATAAAAGGGGAACTATAAAAAAATAACCAATAATTTAAACAACAAAACTTTACCCTCTTTAGAAAGTTGCGCAAAACCAGATAAGGTAATATTTATATATGGATTATCCCCAAGATCTGAATTCAAGATAATTTACATGGTTAAAGTTAAATGTTATTGAGTGGCAATATTAGATGTTATTAAGTGAGAATATTGAAGTGTAATGACTGGTTTCTTAGATCTAATTAGGTGGTAAACTTAATGTAATTCTCCATTATGAACAAAGTACAACTAATACCTCTAAATAGTTAAATATTCCATGTTTAGGGGGTTGTAATAAAAGCAATCTAGGTATTACAACCCCACCATAAGACAGTTGTAGGCGGAAACTTAGAATATCTAAAATATCCACTACTCGACCAATTTTAACCAAACATCGCCTCCGTCTCCCAACTGGCTAAACAAAAAGAGTGAAAATTGAACAGTATTAGGTGATCGCGATGTATTAGAATATGCAGTATTTACTGTTATAAATAAAAGATTGCTCAAGGTATTCTAGTTACTCGTAGCTAACGCCTGTTGAGTTTGCCATTGTACAAGCCTTATTGTTTATTGCTGTTATAAAATAAGCTGATGGTTATCTTTCCGATAGGAGTGAGCACTAAGGCCTATGGGTTGATGAAATCACAATCTGTAAGGGGAGCAGGAAACAAGCGATTCCCTTTGCTTTTGTTTCCCTTAATGCGGTATGAAAATTCCTAATCCCATATTAGTAACCGAAACCTAACATCTATGTGCTTGTTAAGATAATTAAAGATGGTGTCCACCGTGTTCTTCAGATAATTGCCGTTGATAATAATTGCAGGTGTCGGTGTGGTGGTTACTTTGTTTTTTGTAAAAATTAGAGGTTGATATACCTTGCTCAAGGAAAAATTGTTTTACTGATAAATGGCTTTCACTTTGAACTTGAAAAAGTGTAAGCCATTACTGTGGTGTTCGTCTCCTTAAATAATTAAAGTGATCATAAGTGAATGTTATTAAGGGGGGAATAATGCGGTTTATAAGGTGCTTACTTCGGTGATAACAATTTAGTTAAATTAACCTTTAACTATTACCCATACAAATAATTTTGAAACCCAATTCTAATGCCGCAGAATTGATTGTTGCTTCATCTGTTACACCAAGGACAATTTCAACGTTAATAAGATTCTGCTTTAACGAAAGTACCGCCATTGTTACTTACAGAAAAAGTGATCCTTATAATTAAATAAATATTTGAGATAATGCCATTTCTAATAAATAACATTTGAGGTTAAATTAGTTTTCTTACATCACACAGTCAATCAAGCTATATTATATGTAGCATGTCAATATGGTATATCATATGTTGGCTTAGGATACTGAGATCTCATGTCTTTTTGTACGGCTTTATAACTTCCTGCCCAAAACTGCGCTAAATCTTGCGTTATTTGAATGGGTCTTTTTGCGGGTGATAATAACGCTAAAACTAGCGGTA
>Ga0209081_1000152_pt1 | contig 39297 bp, 29 predicted proteins | sample GOMGulsemesocosm_4_FD_184636 | JGI IMG/M metagenome (GOLD analysis project Ga0209081, IMG submission 184636) | Methane-oxidizing microbial communities from mesocosms in the Gulf of Mexico - GOM15B Gulf of Mexico (SPAdes) (version 2) | ecosystem: Environmental > Aquatic > Marine > Cold seeps... | reverse complement strand
GCTTACGTTAAAGCCACCATGAGGCTGATTTAAAGTGAATTTTTTAGATACGAGGTGATATCAATAACATATTAACTTGTCATTAATATATGTTGTTTTTCATTAAGGTAAGTATAGCGTGTAAAATGCTCACTACCAATATTTAGCCCCTAATTTGATATCAATTCTGTATGACTATTTACATTAATTCGTTTTAGATTATTGAGCAAATATTATCGCGTTACGTGATGTTTAAGCTTGTTTGGACTAATATTAAAGTGGCTAGTAAACGCCCGTATAAAGTTTGAGACATGGTTATAACCACATTTTTTAGAAATATTTAAAACAGAATCATTGGTGTTACTTAATAACGAATAAGCTAACTCCAATCGCTTTGCTTTACAGTATTGAGCAATGCTAAATCCATACATTTGTTTGAAAAGGTTGCACAGATGGTTACGGTTCATACCTGATTTGGAAGCCAAAAAGGCTATAGAAGGAGGAGAACGGTGTTCTTTGTCTAGGATTTCTCGTATTGCTGCAATAGCATTAGCTTCTCGGAAGTTGATAGATTCCGTATGGTAGTTAACAGAATCTGGGGAGGTACCGGCTAATAAATACAATAGTTCGGCAACTTTTAGACGCATGCTAAGACCTTTGTATATTCCTTGATGCTCACAAATCCAAAAGGAGTGTATCAATTGCGTTAACATTTCACTTCGTTCTAATAAGAACAAATGCTTTTCTGTGTTTTGTGAATTAATTAGTTTTTCTAAAACAACAGGTGTTGAAATACCAATTAAATCAGAAATATTGGCAAAGCTATTTTTATTGAAATAAATGGTTGTGTAGCGGTGAACCTTATTTTGAGTATGCGTAACCTTAAAACTTTCTTCAGAAGGGTACGTATAAACAAACATATCTCCGGGCATGAGTAGTTTATTTAAATTACCACTATTTATAACAGTTTGACCCTCATCTATTAAGCGCATAGATAAATAATCTTCACGTGACAACATATCTTGTCCGACACAGCTTAACTTTTGTTGATCAAAAAATGTGCCTGCCGTCATAAGAACAGCTACGCCAGGGTAAGGAGAATAGAGTTCACCACATCCTTCTCCAAACAAAGGGCGATAAGTGAACTGAATACTACTGTTACCTGCTGATAATTTGAAATTTTCAAAACATGACTCAACCCGTTGTAAAAAGGGGAAATTACATTCATCTTTTAGTTTTATAAATAATTCCTCGACGGAGTTATAAGTCGTTAAATGCTTATCTCTTCTTATCGGTTGGTGTTGGTTTTCCTGCGTTAAGGTGTGTTCTGACATCGTAATTTAATCTCTTTAAAATTATAAGTAATTAAGTTAAATGGGTATAAAAGAGCTTTAAAGGATACCACTAAATTAAAGGATCCTTCATTATTAAAATGTATTCCCCTTCAAAGTAATGACAATATGACAATTACCATGACCCTATGATAATCATTAGCAAGTATATTTTAAACAGAGTTGAACCACGGGTCTGAAAAATACGCAGAAATATAACGAAACATACGAGTGAAATGTCCACTCCGATTGATTTAAGTTACATCATAAATCCTACCAGCGATAAGGCCAGTTACTCTGTTGATTCCTAAAAGTGATAAATAATATCTCGTTTTGACCTCAGAACAGTATTTATAAAAAAGTGTTAAAAGTGTGATTTTGAGGACCTGTTTATAAAGGGGTCGATATAAAAGTGTATAGCTAAATTTATAATAGAGGTTATATATTACTTAAAGAACTACCTAATAAACCGAGCACTAACATAATTCATACCAATAGTATTAATTTACTTAGCCAATAGAACACATTTTATTTTTAAAATATTAAGATATACGTCGGAGAAAACATGAATATAAAAAATATAAGTATAAGGGGTGTTATGGCATTGTCTGCCATGTTCCTAGTAACTAGCTGTGCAACTTCAGTTGTTCAACAAGGTAAAAATGAAGGGCAAAGTTTTTCATCGAAGCTATATGATAGCGCCATGCGTTTTTTACCAGAGAATGCGAATAAGTTGGTTTTGAATGGAAAAGTTAAACACCATTGGATAGGTAATACTGACAGTTTTTGGTACGCAAGAGATACCGGAGCAGGTGAAGAGTATATTGTTGTTGATGCAAGCAATGGCGAAAAACGGAATGCATTTAACCTTGAAAATTTGGCAGACTCGTTAAGTCGTGCATCGGGTGAAAAAATAGGCCTTACCGAATTCATTGTTAAAGACTATGATTTAGTTGACGGTAATGGCGTCGTTAGCGTGATGGCCGCTAAAAAGCAATGGACCTGTATGTTAGTTAACAATAATTGCGCTCTAGCTCCGGCTTCCATTGTTAAGCCCGGTGAAGTACTTTCACCAGATGGTAAATGGGCTGTTTTTGCCAAAAAACATAACCTATATTTACGTTCATTGACGGATAATTCAGAAAAAGCATTAACCACTGATGGTCATGAGCACTACAGTTATGGAAAACTTGCTGACTCAAGTACTCAGTCTGTAAGCATGAGTCGTATAGGGATGATATTACCGCCAATCGTCATTTGGTCTGCAGACTCAAAACGCTTAATTACTCAAAAACTAGATGAGCGTAAAGTTAAAGATTTACATCTTTTACAATATGCACCTGAAACGGGCGCAGCTCGGCCTGTATTACATTCTTATCGTTCCGCTCTACTCGGTGATGAACATATCACGCAAGCAGAAATATTTATTTTTGATGTTGAAAAAAACACTCAAGTTAAAATGAAACATAATGCGTTGGATGTTTTATTTATGTCTCCTCTGACTTCAGGACGAATTTGGTGGCATGATAATCAGCAACAATTTTATGTAGTTCCGACAGATTTATATAGTAAAAAACAACAACTATTAGTTGTTGATGCTAACACTGGTGAAACAACAAACTTAATTGAAGAAAGCAGCGAAACGTATATCGAAGCTGGCCCTACAGTTGGGGATGCTGTCATTAAAACACTAGCAAGTGGCCAAGTTATTTTGTGGTCTGAGAGAGACGGTTGGGGGCATCTTTATCATTATGATAAAAATGGTCAGTTGATTAAACAAATAACGCAAGGTCAATGGCAAGTACGTACCATTGTTGCAATCGATGAAAAACAAAACCATATCATTTTTACCGCTGGCGGCCGAGAGGTTGACTTAGACCCGTATTATCTACAGCTTTATATCATCAACTTTGATGGTTCAAATTTACGTCGTTTAAGCAAAAACAACCAACATAATGAAATTGTGAGTGTTAATAATAGTCCTATTGCAGCATTGTACGGTATGGCAGTAAATTCAGCTGAGGCCTCTTTTTCCCCGTCAGGTAACTATTTTATTAGTACAGTGTCAACCCCAAATGAAGCGCCAGTTACTTTGTTGAAATCAGCTCAAGGCGATTTGATCTCTATTATAGAAACGGCTGATATTTCAGCGTTAGAAGCTTCAGGGCTGGTACTACCTGAGCCTTACAGTGTCATTGCCGCAGATGGTAAAACGTTGCTCTATGGCAACATTTTTAGGCCAAGCTATTTTGATGCCAGCAAGTCATATCCGGTACTTGACTCTATTTATCCAGGCCCGCAAGTGTATCGAACAACTAAATCGTTTATGAGCAGCGTTTTTGACCGTAGTCAGGCACAAATGTTAGCTGAGTTGGGTTTTATTGTTATAACAATCGATGGACGTGGGACACCTGGACGTTCAAAAGCATTTCACAATGTATCTTATGGTGATTTGGGCCAAGCAGGAAACTTAAAAGATCATATTAGCGGTATCAAACAACTAGCTAATCGCTACCCCTATATGGATCTTACTCGTGTTGGAATTTATGGGCATTCAGGTGGCGGTTTCGCTTCCACTCGTGCCATGTTTGATTATCCTGAATTTTATAAAGTAGCAGTTTCTTCTGCGGGTAATCATGACCAACGGGGTTATTTACTTGTTTGGGGAGGAAACTACCAAGGTCCTTATTCTGATGAAAGCTATGTAAATAGTAATAATTCCCTCTTAGTTGGTAATTTAAAAGGTGAATTATTACTTATGCATGGTGATATGGATGACAACGTGCACCCCGCCCACACTATGCAAGTCGTTAATGCTTTAATTAAAGCGGATAAAGATTTTGACATGGTGATATTACCGAACCAGGCACATGGTTTCAAAGGGGCTGCGAAATCGTATTTTACTCGCAAGCGAGCTAATTATTTTATCGAGCATTTGTTGAAGCTTAGGCCGTTATCTAACAACTAAAATAATAGATTCAAGGAAACAAAATGAAACGTTATATGAATAAAAAACTACTCATTAGCGCTGTAGTTACTACGTTGTTATTAACATTGTCTGTGAGTAATGTTAATGCGACTCAGAAAAAGCTAAATAATAGAGATGCCTTTCTCAAAGCAGAAACAAATACAACAGATGATCCACGTCGGGTGCCAATGCCCGAAGGACTTTTTGAGCCCCAAGGCAGTACAGTACTAGTGGGTGGGCGTGTTTTTGACGGCACAGGCTCGTCTGCTCGTTTTGCTACCGTGGTACTAACGGGCAAAAAAGTCTCAGCAATTTTATCTCCGGACAGTAAGGCCTGGCCAGAAGGAGCTAAGGTAATTAACGTTGACGGTAAAACGGTCATGCCGGGTTTAATCGACTTGCATGTGCATATGGCTTACGAAGAACAAGGAGGAATGTTTCCTTCTCACAGTAGTGAAGCAGATGCAGCCCTTCGTTCAGTAGAACGATTACGTTATTACATTGAATCAGGTATTACTACGGTACGTGATGTTGGTAGTCCAGGACATGTCCCTTTTCGATTAAAATCTTGGGTGGTACAAAATCGTCTGCCTTTGCCTCGTATTTATGCCGCAGGACAAATCATTGTTGGTCGTGGAGGGCACGGTACAGAAGGTCAAACAGCAGAGGAAGTTGAAAGGAAAGGTCTGGCCCGTATTGCTATAGGCCCAGACGATTGGCGTGAGGCCGTCCGAGAGCAATTTGCAAAGGGCGCTGACTTAATTAAAATTGGCAGTCATTTTAGTACTCAAGAGATAAAAGCAGCTGTTGACGAAGCGCATAGTTTAGGGATAAAAGTAACTGTCGATGCAGAAACTTTTTATGTTAAACGCGCCATAGAAGCGGGTGCTGATATGATAGAGCACCCATTACCTCGTTCGCCTGAAACAATAAAGTTAATGGCAAAAAATGGCGTAGAGTCCATCCCTACATTAATTCCTTATCAAATTATTTTTGATTTAATGGGAGGTTATTATGGTAGCACTTCTCGTCGCTTTACTTTCGATGAAGCTTCTATTCGTCAGATGTTAAAAGATTTTAAAAAAGCAGGAATTAAAATGGGCATAGGAACCGACTTAGTTGCTGACTGGTTCAGACGTTTACCAACAGCCTATGTTTTGGAACTTAAAGAATTTGTTAAGGCCGGTTATAGCATATCTGAAGCGTTAGTTGCTGCGACGAAAACTAACGCAGAAATATTGGATATGGGTAATAAACTTGGCACCATAGAAGTAGGGAAATTGGCTGATTTGATTGTAGTTGACGGTAAGCCCGATGAGGATCTTGATGATTTAGTCAATATCGATTTAGTCATTCGAAATGGCTTCGTGGTAGTAAAAGATGGACGAACTTATACACCTCGCCATAAAGAAAAAAGCGTGAATGGTTGGCCTGGAATCAAGCCAGCAAACAGTAAAATGGCTGATTCAATAGCAAGTGACAAATAAACGATGATAACAACGTTAATTCACTCAGATTCAACATTTTTAATATGGTCTGTTTTATTGTTATTGGCAGCCGTGGCTTTTTGGGCTGATACGACTAAATTAGGAAGAAATATTTCGGGCGTAGCATTAATTTTAATGATAGCGATGTTGCTTTCTAATTTTGCTATTTTACCTAAGGTATCGTCAGTTTATGATGTTGTCTGGTCTTACTTTGTCCCCTTAGCCATTCCTTTATTACTGATAAAAGCTGACTTAAAACGGGTTCTTTCTGAAACCAGAGGGATGCTAATAGCTTTTTTATTTGGAGCTATAGGTACAAGTGTGGGCGCGTTGTTGGGGTATTATATATTACCCCTTGGAGAAGAATCAGCAAAACTTGCCGGCGTTTTTAGTGCCACTTATATTGGTGGTTCAATGAATATGGTCGCTGTGAGTCAGGCGGTTGAACTTTCTCCATCTATTGCTACTGCAAGCATTGCCGCTGATAACGTTGTTGGCGTAGTCTATTTAGCTTTTTTAGCGATGGCATCTTCAATAACATTATTACAACGGTGGTTTAAATCGTCAAATCAGCGTAACACTGTAATTCAAGAAGATATTAACAATAGTATTAGTGTCGTCCCTTTAAATCTAAAACATATATGCTTTGTACTGGGCATATCTTTTGCTATTTGCGGAACCAGTCAGGCGCTAGCTACCTTTTTGGGTTTAGCTCATTACAGCATTATGTTTATCACCGCATTAACCTTAATTGTAGCAAATGTATTTACTCAGCAACTGAAAAACATTCAAGGTGATTTTCAAATTGGTTTGTTTTTTATGTACATATTTTTTGCTGCTCTTGGTATTAGTGCTGATGTAGCCATGATGTTCGATAATGCATTAATAGTAGCATTGTATGCTGTAATTATAGTGTTTTGTCATGCTGTTTTTATTTTCGGGCTAAGCCGTTTTTTTAAGCTTGAATTAATGGAAGTGATTATAACTTCAAATGCTTGTGCTTCGGGGCCTGCGTCAGCTGCCGCATTAGCTGCTGGAAAAGGTCGTCAAGACTTGGTGGTTCCAGCGGTTTTATTAGGGGTTTTGGGTTATGCCGTGGCCAATTTTATTGGTGTGATGATAGCCGTTTTACTCAAGGCTTGAATAGTATTCATGGAAGAAAATAAATAAATTAAACATATTAAAATCAAAGAGTACTTAAAGTGAAAATTATAAAAATTGAAATTGGTAAATTGCAGTTAGATTTAAAAAACCAGATTGAAATTGGTTTAGGCGTCATTTCCAATGTATCAAATGTGGTGGTTAAAATAACCACTGAAACAGGGATTTATGGTTGGGGAGAAGCTAGCCCTTTTTCTCCCATTACTGGTGATAGTATTGACAGTAATTTTGTAACCGCTAAAGCTATTGCAGATTTAATAAAGGGAAAAGATGCTTTGGCTATTGTTGCACGTATGGCGGAAATTAATCGATTTACTATAGGGGAGCCTTCAATTCGATCAGCTTTTGATATGGCATTATATGACATTGCAGCAAAGGCTGCGAATATGCCACTCTATCAATTTTTGGGTGGTGAACTGAGGGAGTTACGTACAGACATGACCATAGGTTGGCAAAATACTGTTGAAGAAACAGTCGTAAAAGCACAGGAGATATTAGATGCAGGTTTTGATGCCATTAAATTGAAAGTAGGCCGGCCGGGGTTAGATGATGTTGCCCATGTTAAGGCTGTACGTGATATAGCGGGAGAAGGCATAGCTATAAAAATTGATAGTAACCAAGGCTGGGATTACGCGACAGCAGTGAGCAATCTCAATGCCATGAAATCTCTTGATTTACAATATTCGGAGCAGCCATTAGCCTCATGGGATCATGCTAATCATGCGCGTTTACGCAACAAAGTTGATTTGCCAATATGTGCCGATGAAAGTGTTTTTGACGATAAAGATGCTTTGAAATTAATTAAATCAGGTGCAGTGGATTATTTAAATATTAAGCTGGGTAAGTCAGGAGGTATTTATACCGGGTTAAAAATTGAAGCTATCGCTCAGGCAAATGGATGTAAGTGCATGATAGGTTGTTTTGCTGAAAGTCGCTTGGGCTTAAGTGCTGCTGCACATCTAGCGATGGCTCGCCCTAATATAACCTATCTTGATTTGGATTCTGCCTTCGGCTTTGTAACAGATCCTGTGATCGGTGGGGTCAAGTTTTCTGAGAATATAGGAGGCTTAATACATCTCTATGATGGAATTGGCCATGGTGCTGATATTGATGAGAGTTACTTAGGTGATATTTGCAGGATAGAAATTTAACAGTACAGACACTAAACACATGAAAACTCAGTTCGTGTACCATTTTCTTGTTATTGATATATAGGTTCAAGGAGTTTATGGCACGTTATTGTGTAACTGTGCAAAGGAAAATACACAGGGTAATCAGGTACCTCCCCCAAACAATCATTAACTGGGGGATGCAGTAGTCGACAGAGTGTCGTTTGTGATTTTACGGGGGTACCCTGATATTAAGTAAAATGTTTTTGAGGCGCTAAGCCATGGAAACAAAATGTTTTTTTTTACTCGCTCTCATGCTGGGTGAGATTTTTATATTTTCAAAAACGAGAATTATTATGGACGTTAGCAGATGATAAATAAAATACTATATATTGCGTTATTTACAATACTTGCCTTTTCTTCAACCTTATTTGCGGATGAAAAATTTTCACCATTGAGCGAAAATAAAATAGATGAATTAGTCGATAGGGCGTTAACTTCATTTAATGTGCCTGGAATTGCGGTTGCTATAATTAAAGATGGACAAGTTCTTCATGCTAAAGGCTATGGTGTACGCAAAATAAATGAAAAAGAAAAAGTTAACGCAGATACTCTATTTCAAATTGCATCAAACTCTAAGTCAATGACATCAGCTGCTCTCGCTATATTGGTAGACGAAGGAAAGCTGCAATGGAATGATAAAGTTATTGACCATTTGCCTGAATTTCAGTTATTTGACCCTTTTGCAACACGTGAATTTACCATTATAGATTTACTTACTCATCGAAGTGGATTACCGCTTGGTGCCGGTGACTTGCTTATTTGGCCAGATATAAAGAACACTTCAGTTAAAGATATTTTAAAAGCTTTATCTATTATTCAACCTGTATCTAGCTTTCGCTCTGAATATGCGTATGACAATCTATTATATATTTTAGCTGGTGAAGTAGTAGCTCGGGTATCTGGTATGAGTTGGGCTGACTTTGTGGAAAAGAGAATATTTAAAATTATAGGTATGGAAGGGTGTTTTGCATTGCATAGTCGAGTTCCATTAAAGATAAATCAAGCAACACCTCATATATATGCCAACAATTCATATGTTGTTGCTCCCTATGCTAACTCCGAACTATTAGGGGCCGCTGGCGGTGTAAATTGTAGCGTGAATGGTGTTGCTAAATGGCTAATTATGCAATTAGCTCATGGCAAACTTCCTAATGGTAAAGAACTTTTTACTAGAGAGCGTCATAAAGAAATGTGGACGCCCCAAACTATCACCAATGTAAGCCTAAATGATGAACCTGGCAGTAAAGTTGCTATTGACACTTATGCACTTGGCTGGGAAGTAAATGATTACATGGGCCATCAATCCATTGGTCATACAGGGGGGTTAGGTGGCATGTTAACTTCAATGGTAATGATCCCTGAAGAAAACCTTGGCCTTTTGGTGTTTACTAATCAACAAAATGGTTATGCTCGTGGTGCTATTATCTCTCAGATTTTGCAAGGGTTGTTAAACCATAAATCAAAATATACATTTGATGAGATTGTTGAGCTTTCAAAAAACGATAGTAATGAAGCGATCCAAACAATGGATAAATTATGGAGTGAAAGAAACAAAGACGCAGCAATGAGTTTGCCCTTAACCTCTTATGCACAACATTATTCAGATGATTGGTATGGAGAGGTAGAAATAAAAGTCAATAACGGACAATTGTTTTTTACTTCTAAAAGAAGTCCATCATTAAAAGGAAAATTAAAGCATTTTCAACATAACACTTTTATTGTTGAGTGGAATAATCGTAGTTTCTTTGCGGATGCATATATAACCTTTCATTTGGATGAAAAAGGAAAAATTCAAAATGTTAAAATGAAAGCTTTCGATCCTCGGACCGATTTTAGTTTTGACTTTCATCATTTAGATTTGAAGCCTATTAATTAGAGTATATAAATAACTAAAAATGAGGCAAATGAAAGATGAACACGTTAATGAAAATAATGATGCCATTGTTGCTAATATCAGCAATGGCATCATCAGCCCAAGCATTTGCGGCGGTCACTCCCGATATAACTAACCCCACGGTGATTGAAGCCTTTGTCGACGGTATTGTTAAACCTCAGATGAAAAAGAACCACAGCCCATCAGGGGTCGTGACGTTGATGAAAGATGGTGAAATAATTTTTTCCAAAGGTTACGGATATCAGGATGTTGAAAAACAAATTCCGGTTGACCCCGCGACGACTTTATTCCGTCCTGCGTCTATTTCAAAGTTATTTACTTGGGTATCGGTGATGCAGCAAGTAGAGCGAGGCCATTTAGATTTAGATACGGATGTAAATCAGTACTTGAAAACGTTTCAGATTGAAGATACGTGGCCAGGACAACCTGTTACTTTACGCGCTATTATGTCGCATACGGCAGGCTTTGAAGATGGTGGCTTAGGTTATGTCTTTATTGATGATGTTAGTCGTATGCAGACCCTTGCGCAATCGCTAGCAACGCACATTCCCGTACGTGTCAACGCTCCGGGGGAACATACCGCTTATTCTAATTGGGCATCATCATTGGCGGGTTTGATTGTTGCTAATGTATCAGGCCTTGAATTTAGCGACTATGTGCAGCAGAATATTTTTGATGTATTAGCAATGAATAATTCTACTTTTGCTGCTCCACTACCACCGTCATTACATGATAATCGGGCAAAGTCTTATGGTTGGTCAGCTGGGCAGTATTTTGAAAGGAAAGATGAGATCCTTAGTAACTTTGCCCCCGCAGGAGGATTAGCCGCGACCAGTTATGACATGGCAAAATTTGCCAAAGCTATTTTAGGTGGTGGTGAAATACTAACAAGTACCGGTATTCGCGGCCGTATCCTAAAAACAGCAACGATGAAACAAATGTTAACCAACCTATACAGCCATGACCCTCGAACACGCGGTATGGCGTATGGCTTCTTAGAATATGCTTATAAAGGTGTTGAAATTATAGGTCACGGAGGCGCTACGACCGTATTTTTATCGCATTTTGGCTTGTCTTTAGAAAATAACATGATGTTATTTACCTCATTTAGTGGCCCAGGCAATAGCAGTGTACACGGAGTTTTTCGCGACGCTTTTTACGATTATTTTTTTCCTACCACGTTGAAGAACATTACCCCTGACAGTGACTTTGCTGAGCGTGCAGAGCGCTTTGTTGGCACGTATCAAGGATGGCGCGCTAATTTTACTAAAATCGAAGCGTTAAAAGGCGCTGTCGACGCGGTAAAAATTTCAGCAATGGCTGATAATACCTTATTGATAAATGATAGCCGTTTTGTCGAAGTGGATAAAAACCTCTTTCGCCAAGTCGATAGTAGTCACCGTATTGCGTTTCAGGAAAATGATTTGGGCGAAATTACCGGTTATGTTCATGACGGACTTGCAGTTAACCAAATGTACAAAGCGGCATTTTACCAAACATTATCTTTTGTATTGTTGATCCTGATACCGTCTGTGATTATCTTTATTGCCGTGTTATTACGCCGTGTGTATCAAGGGGAAAGATACAAAGCCTTACCAGCACAAGAGCAAACGGCTTTTCGTGCATCAATAATCGTTTCAAGTGCCAATTTATTATTTTTGATATTGTTAGTACTTACGTTGGCAACGGCACGACATCTATATTTTGAACTTCCAGCGTTGTTACCATTTGCATTGATTTTTCCAATCATTGCGTCGTTAGCAGCAATTTATCACCTTTATCAGTCGAGCATCATCTGGCGCTTGAGCTTAGGCAGTGTTTGGTCAAGAGTTCGATTTAGTGCTGTCAGCTTGTGCAGTGTTATGATGGTTTGGCTATATAACTACTGGAATTTAATCGGTTTTAATTACTTTAGTTAAACATTTTTATGTATGTGATATTACATAAGAGGCTTAGTAGGGTGTTATACGGGGATATGTGTCGCCTGTTTAGATAATAGCTACAAGGCTTGGCTACCAAGGTGGTGGCTAGGTCGGTGTAGTCAATGTTAACCATTACTTGGTGTGCACCAAGGTTAGCGCTTTTAGCAACTAAAAGCGCTATCGTCATACGGCTTTAACGTATCCTTTAAATGATAAACCCCCTCTTGGCAGACACCAACTTGGTAAATAAACAAATGAGACCCAGGTCGATTTTATTTTACCAAGTATCATTAATAAATTAACAATACCTAATGCCTAATATTGATTACTTAATCCTTAATCCTTAATCCCTAATCCCTAATCCCTAATTCCTAATTCTTAATTCTTAATTCCTAATTCCTAATTCCTAAGTTGAACACCGCAGGCGAATTTCGGATAGCAGGAGGGAGGTATTTTCTAACGAGAACTTCAGTCCAATATTACCGGAGAAAATAATGACAACATGACAATTTCCATGTCCCTATGATAACTAATGACGAGTATATTTTAGGGATAATTAGTCAAAGGTACAAAAAAGTACCACGGGGAAAAAAAATGAAAAAAAATAAAGTATCAATGCCACTAACGGTTATAGCAAGTACATTACTAAGTGTTTTTGCATCTTATTCAGCCGTAGCTGAAGGTACAAGTAATAGTAAAATCGACAGCAACGTAGGTGAAGTCATTACCGTAACATCTTCTCGTCGTGTGCAAGCATTACAAGATGTACCTGCTGCTATTGTTGCGATTAACCCCGAAGAATTTTCTGTTGCTGGTTTAACCGCCGTTAGTGATTTAGTTGAATATACCCCAGGGTTTAGTCTGACAAGAGGTACTGGGCAGCGCGGTCAAGGTGCTATAACAGCACGTGGTGTTTCACAGGTAGGTGCAACGGCTGTTGTTTCTGTTTATGTTGATGATATCCCGATGACGAGTAACAGTGGTTTTGCTGGTGGTTCAGGATTGTTTTTTGATGGGTTGTTAGGTGATATTGAACGTATAGAAATGATTAAAGGTCCGCAAGGGACACTGTTTGGCGCAACAGCTGTAGGTGGGGCTATGCGTTATATTACTAAAAAGCCTACGACCGATGAAATGCGCGGTGGCACGAATGTTAACTTATCAAGTACCGAACATGGTGGTTTTAATCAAACCTATTCAGGTTTTGTTAGCCTTCCGTTAATCGATGAAACCTTAGGTATCACGGTTTCTGGTTTTTATGATGATAATGGCGGTTTAATTGATCGAGTAACCCCAGGCACAACAGATGTGATTAAAGAGGATGCTGATAGCTCACAAAATAAAGGTTTTTCTGCTGATTTGCTCTACACGCCAACAGATAATACGGAATTAAGATTAAGAGCCTTGCATCAAGAGTCTGAATTTAATGGTAATGCCATCGTTAGAATTACGGGTGAAGACAAAACACCAACCTATAGTTATTTTGTTGGTGATGACCAATTATCAAACAACGCGTTTGAAAATACCTTTATCTCAGGCAGTTTAGATTATTACTTTGACGATATGACGTTAACCGCATCCAGTAGTCACATTAAATATGAAAAAGAGTCATATGAAGATGTTACCCAAGCATATTCTGGTCTAGCTGACCTTTTACAAGGTAATGTACCAGGCACAACCACAGCGGTGGGCTTTGCCAATACGATATCGTCTGAAAAAAATGTGCACGAATTACGGTTAACATCCGACAATAGTGATACTTTTGAATGGCTAGCGGGTATTTATTATGCTGAAGAGTCGACAACTAACACTCAGTTAGGCGACACTCAACCTAATCCATTTATATTATTCCAAGCGGCGTTTCCAAGCGAATATAAAGAGTCTGCAGTTTTTGCTAACGTCACTTATTATTTTAATGAAAATTTTGATGTTACCGCAGGTATGCGTTATGCCGATACCAGTATGACGTTAAACTTTATTACTGACGGTCCACTTGCTGGTGGAGCAGCTAATCTTTCCTTACCTGATGCTGAAGGTGAAATTAAAACGTATTTATTGGCCGCACGTTATCGAGTTGATGATGATATGTCAATTTACAGCCGTATTGCTAGTGGTTACCGACCAGCATCGGCTAACTTACCTGTTTATGATCCCTTTACAGGGGTTAAGTTAACGCAAGATATTGTCGACCAAGATGATTTGTGGAGTTACGAAATAGGTGCCAAAGGCAATATTAACAATGGCTTCTTACATTATGACCTGTCGGCTTGGACACTTCAGTGGGATAACTTTCAAGGAGAGGTAAGTTTCAACGGTGTTAGCAGTCTAGGTAACGCAAAAGATGGCATAACAGCATCGGGTTTTGAAGCAAGTTTTGATGCTGATTTTGACAACGGTTTTACCGTGTTAGCCAATGTCGCTTATGCCGAGAGCACCTTAAATAGCGATGAAATTGAACTCAATGGTTTAAAAGGAGCATCCGTACCAGGTGTACCAAAATGGACTGCTTCAGCTCGAGCTAATTATAGCTTTGATTTATCCTCAAATATAATGGCTAATATCAGCGCTGGCCTTCGATATACCGACGGTACTCCTTCTGCATTTGCAGACGGCGATTCAGAGGATAGTCTACAAAATATTGTTAGTGATGATTATACCCTTATTGATATCAATGCTGGCATTGTTATGGATGATATTTCAGTTAATCTCTATGTGACTAACTTATTTGATAAACACGCCTTTGCGGGTATAAATGCATATACGATACCTACTCCGGGTGGGGTCTTTTTTGACGCCCAAGCAGCTCCAGTAACACCAAGAATGGTAGGAGTTAACTTATCATATAAGTTTTAACTAAGTCGTTAATCAAGGTTATTTCCCATTGGTAGGGTATTTTCCTATTTTGTTACCCTACCTTTTTTTATTGAAAAGCTCATCCAAGGTAAATATAAAGACTTGTTAATCAGTGTGCACTTTAAGCACTGATGAAAATGTACCTATTTACCCTACTCTAAGAGGGTATTTATATCATAAATCGCTTGTAAGGAACTTTGTTCAGTAATGCTCAGTCTTCATTTAAAACATGATGATGAAGTCAACTGATGAACAAATACGCACCGAAAACTTTAATTATAAAAAGTATAAATTTATATAGAGGTTTTCTGCTATCCAAAGCACTACTTAACAAGGTAGAGATTAACTTTATTCATAACAACAATATCTTTTTTCTTAGCTAATTAAAAAAGATGATTTATTGAATATAAAGAATATACGTTGGGGAAAGTATAAATAACGGCTTCTTTCCTTTGGTAGGGTATTTTCCTATTTTGTTACCCTACTTTTTTTATTGAAAATCAGTCTTAAAGGCCAAAATAATGACTAAATTAACCAGTATAGAATTTAAAGCACCTTATCTTATTATGATTGGTGATGTACAAGAAAAACTTTATGCCAAAACAGGTTTTGGTCTTCTACAGTGGCGACCAGAGTCAGTTGTGGGGCAATTGCGTTTACCTGGCTGTAAAGTAGATATGGGAATTGCTGATTTAAACATAGAGCAAGCAGTTGAAGCCAAGGTGAAAAGTCTGATTATTGGTGTTGCACCAATGGGCGGCTTTATCCCTGACACTTGGTGGGCTGTTATTGAAGAAGCAGTTAACGCAGGTATTGATATCGTCTGTGGATTACATCTTAAATTGGCAGATAATTCAGCAATTGCAGTGGCAGCTGAAAGGTCCGGCGCGAGGTTAATTGATGTTCGTAATCCACCTGAAAATCTACCTGTAGGAACAGGAAAAAAACGCACAGGTAAACGGGTGCTAATGGTTGGTACCGATTGTGCTGTAGGTAAAAAATATTCTGCTCTCGCTTTAGATCAAGCCATGAAAAAAGCGGGTATGAATTCAACTTTTAGAGCCACAGGGCAAACAGGTATTATGTTAGCTGGCTCTGGTGTGCCTATTGATTCAGTGGTTTCAGATTTCATTTCAGGTGCAGCAGAATTAGTGTCGCCTGCTAATGTAGAAAATCATTGGGATGTTATTGAAGGGCAGGGATCTTTATATCATCCTGCTTATGCTGGAGTTAGTTTAGGTTTAATTCATGGCTCACAGCCTGATGCTATTGTTGCTTGCCACGATGCGTCGCGCGTTAACATATCTGGCTTAGACTCTCATGCATTGCCCTCGGTAGCTGATTGTATTGAACGAAACCTAATGATGGCACAACTAACTAATCCAGAAGTGCGATGTGTTGGTGTTAGTGTCAATACATCAGGACTTTCAGTAGATGAGCGAACACCTTATCTTACCGCCCTTGCCGCTGAAACAAACTTACCGTGTGTTGACCCTATTATTGATGGTTGTGATGTTTTAGTGATTGAAATACAAAGGTTTTTTAACTGAAGTCAAGTGCTTCAACTGTAGTTTTAGACGTTATGAAACAGGATTAAGCTCCTCTTTTTAATTAAGTAACAGGAATGAAAATGATAGCAACTGACATTATAGTTATTGCCGCACTACTGGTTTATCTATTCGCGTGGTGGATGCGTAGTTTAAACAAGCGCAGCTTAATACTCGGATTATCTGCACTGGTAGCGCTAGTTGTTGGTATTGTTGGTGTTTTTGATCACCGTTGGCAAGATGGTGTTGGTGCAAGCATAGCGGCTATTTTTTTACTGGTTCTCTTGATTAACACTTTACGTAAGGCTGAGGTTAAAAAAGGTATTCCATGGTTTTCAGGGCCACTAGTAACTTTGCTGATTGCCTTTTCTTTTGCCTCTATTTATTTATTCCCTATGCCTGATTTACCGTCACCTTCTGGCGAACATGCCGTTGGCAGCAAAGTATTTGAGTTAATCGATAACAGTCGTTTAGGTGTTTTTGAAGCTAAAGACGATGAAGCACGTCGTTTATTAGTACGTGTTTGGTATCCAGCAGGTGATGTTAGTGGTTTAACGCCGCGTCCTTATTTTACTGATGAAGAGGTTGATACGACAGCAGCGGGTATTGGCGGCATGCTCGGCGCTCCATTCTTGTTTCAATATGTTAAACACAGTGCCACTAATACATATACTAATGCGCCGCTGTTAGAACTTAATGACCAGCGTAAATTTCCTGTCGTCATTTATAGCCATGGTTATACCTCTTTTGCATCGCAAAATTCTGCATTGATGGAAGAGTTGGCAAGTCATGGTTATGTCGTTTATTCAGTACAACATACTTATGACTCATCGCCAACGGTATTTCCTAATGGCGATATTGCCCCTACATCACTTTCTATTAATGATGATATGGCAGCAATGTTAGCACCCTCTGAAATGGTTAAGAAAAGTTATTCAGGAATTACGCTCACCGAACGCTATGAGGGTAAAGTTGGCCAGGAGCAAGAAGCCATTAAGGCTGGGGCTCGAATTCAAACCGTTAGTGCTGATGTGTGGCTTAAAGACCGAATTTTTGTGTTAGATGAACTTGAACGAGGCGCCGTACCTGAAAAAATCAAAGCTATTGCTAGCGCCAGTGATTTTACGCAAACAGGCCAAATGGGAATGTCGTTTGGCGGCTCAACCAGTGGCGGTGTTTGTATGATAGATGATCGCTGCGCAGCAGCGATTAATCTTGATGGCGGTGATTTTCATGGAACACCTTTTGAAAAAAACATGCCTGTGCCGATGTTGATGATGTACTCAGACTTTAATAATGCAGCAGCAATGTTTGAGCAAGATGGTACATTACGTCGTGGACACAACGACTTTTCTTATGAGCGTCATGAAGCAGCAGGTTTGCGTAATGATGTATATCGCGCGCAAGTTCATGGTGGACAACATCTTGGTTTTTCAGACTTTACTTTATTCGTCCGTAGTCCAGTAAGTGAGTTGCTTTTTGGTACAGACAACATGGTTCAAATTCAAAATGATTTTGTATTGGGCTTTTTAGACAAACACTTACTGAATAAACAAAATGATTTTCCAAAAGCGGCTTATGCTAAGCATGCTGCGTCTGTTGAAAAAAATGATATTAGTGATATTCGTACCTGGTGGTTAGCAGATCATCCTGAAGATGTTATCGAGCGGGTGATACTTGAAACATCGACAGGAACGATTGAATTAGCTCTTTACCCTAATAGAGCGCCAATTGCTGTCAATAACTTCCTCGCCTATGTTGATGGTAGACATTTTGATGGTGCTAGTTTTTACCGTGCAACGAATAAAGATTCTAATAATTCAGCAATCGACGTGGTTCAGGGGGGCTTATTTGCCGAGGTGATGGCCCAAAAAGAGTTTATAAAACCAGCATCGACAGCATTAATATTCCCACCAATTGCTCATGAAAAAACATCAGAAACGGGGATCATCAATGAGCGTGGCACCATAGCTTTTGCGCGATTAGAGCCAGGAACAGCTACCTCTGAATTTTTCGTTAATATTCAAGGTAATTCGCTATTAAACAGTGATGTGACAATCGGTGGGCGTGATGGTTTTGGTTATACCGCCTTTGGTCGTGTATTGCGTGGAATGAGGGTATTAGAACAAATTCAAAGCCAACGCCGCGATGTTAAGTCATTTATGGCAGGACAAATTTTGAACTCTCCCATAGTGATCAAAAAAGCTTATCGGGTGATAACGCATTAACATGCGCGGATACAATGAATAAATATATTTAAATAACAATAAAGAGGCAAATGAAAGATGAACACGTTAATGAAAATAATGATGCCATTGTTGCTGATATCAGCAATGGCAGCATCAGTCCAAGCATCAGCAGCGGTCACTCCAGATATTACTAACCCCACAGTGGTTGAAGCCTTTGTCGACGGTATTGTTAAGCCCCAGATGAAAAAGAACCATAGTCCATCAGGGGTAGTGACATTGATGAAAGATGGTAAAATTATTTTTGCCAAGGGTTACGGATATCTCGATGTTGAAAAACAAATCCCAGTTAACCCTGAAACAACTTTATTCCGTCCTGGGTCTATTTCAAAATTATTTACTTGGGTGTCGGTGATGCAGCAAGTAGAGCAAGGTAATTTAGACTTAGATGCCGATGTTAATCAATACTTGAAAACATTTCAGATTGAAGATACATGGCCAGGACAGCCTGTTACCTTACGCGATATTATGTCACATACGGCAGGTTTTGAAGACGGTGGTATGGGTTATATGATCATTGATGACGCTAGCCGTATTATGCCCCTTGCACAATCGCTAGCAACGCATATCCCTGTACGTGTTAACGCTCCCGGTGAACATACCGCTTATTCAAACTGGGCAACATCATTGGCGGGTTTAATTGTCGCTAATGTCTCTGGTATTGAATTTAACGACTATGTACAGCAGAATATTTTTGATGTATTAGAGATGAATAATTCTTCTTTTGTTGAGCCATTACCTGCTGCATTAGACAATCATATGGCGAAGGCTTACGATTGGGTCGCAGGCGAATATGTTCAAAAAAACTACGAAATTATAGCTAATTTTGGCCCCGCAGGTTCATTAGCCGCGACCAGTTATGATATGGCAAAATTTGCAAGAGCTATTTTAGGTGATGGCGAATTACTGACCAGTGAAGGCAATCGTGCTCGTATTCTAAAAATGGCTACGATGAAGCAGATGTTATCCAACCTTTATAGCCATGACCCTCGTACTCGCGGCATGGCATATGGTTTCTTAGAATATCCTGATATTGGCGGTAGTGTGGTTGGTCACGATGGTGGCACGACTGTATTTTTGTCGCATTTTGGTTTGTCTTTAGAAAATAACATGATGTTATTCACCTCATTTAGTGGTCCTGGCAATGGCAGTGTACACGGAGTTTTTCGTGAATCTTTTTACGAACACTTTTTTCCTACTGCGTTGACAAATATTACGCCTGACAGTGATTTTGCTACGCGCGCAGATCGCTTTGTTGGCACGTATCAAGGTTGGCGTGCTAATTTTACTAAAATTGAAGCGTTATTGGGTGCTATCGAATCAGTAAAAATTTCAGCGATGCCTGATAATACCTTATTGATAAATGATAGCCGTTTTGTCGAAGTGGATAAAAATCTATTTCGCCAAGTCGATAGTAGTCGTCGTATTACTTTTCAGGAAAATGATTCGGGTGAAATCACCGGTTATATAAATGATGGACTTGCCGTTAACCAAATGTTTAAAGCGCCATTTTATCGCACTTTACCCTTTATATTATTTATTCTCCTACTGTCAGTTATTGTCTTTATTGCCGTGATTTTACGTCGAGCTTATCAGGGTGAAATATACAAAGTATTACCGGTAAAAGAGAAAACAGCCTTTCGTGCTTCTTTGATTGTGTCAGGCGCTAACTTAACGTTTTTGTTGTTATTTATCCTTGCATTGGTAACCGCAAGAGACTTGATGTATGAGATCCCATGGTTACTGGAGTTTTCATTAGTTTTTCCAATCATTGCCTTGTTAGCGACTATTTATCACCTTTATCAATCGAGCATAATATGGCGTCAGAATTTAGGAAATACCTGGTCGAGAGTTCGTTTTAGTATTGTTAGTCTTTGCGGTGTAATGATGACTTGGTTATACAGTTATTGGAATCTACTCGGTTTTAATTATTTTTCTTAAGGCCTGAAATATATCCTTTCATTAGGGGACTTGTTGGTGGGTTGAACAGGTCTCTCACTCAATTACTTAGAGAATATTATGTTAAAAATAAGTGCACATGTTGAAAGTTGGGAGTTTGAAGAAGTCTTTCGTATTAGCGGCCGAGAAGTTAGTACATCAGATGGGATTGTCGTTAAAATATCAGATGGCACTCATATGGGGATGGGGGAAGCACAAGGGGTTTTCTATATCGGTGAAACGCCAACAAGTATGCTGGTGCAGATTAATAGCGTTGCTGATGAGTTGCGCAAAGGTATTTCTAGAAAGACATTATTGAGCTTATTACCTGCGGGCGGTGCGCGTAATGCCATCGATTGTGCATTATGGGATTTAGAATGCAAACAAACAGGGAAAACTATTTGGCAACTAACTGGTATTGAACCCAAACCGATAACAACAGTATATACCATTGGCATAGAAGATACCCCAGAAGCGATGGCTGCAAAAGCAGCCGCGGCGTCGCAGTATCCAATATTAAAAATCAAACTTGATGGACATCAACCATTAGAGCGCCTTAAAGCTATACGTGCTGCTCGACCCGATGCAAAATTAGTCGTTGATGCTAACCAAGCTTGGAGTTTTGAACAACTTAAAGCACTTATTCCACAATGTGTTGAGCTTAACCTAGAAATGATCGAGCAACCTCTGGCACGTGACCAAGATGAAATGTTGGTCGATTTTACTTCACCAATTACTTTAGCGGCAGATGAGTCGTGTTTAGATAGTGGTGAATTGGTGGGTATTGAAGGTCGTTATAACATGATCAATATCAAGCTAGATAAAGCGGGTGGTTTAACTGAATCGTTGAATTTAGCGAAAGCAGCGCGCGCTAAAGGTTACAAATTAATGGTTGGCAATATGTGTGGTACCTCTTTATCAATTGCACCTTCTTTCGTTATTGCGCAGTTGTGTGATTTTGTTGATATTGATGGACCTTTATTATTAAAACATGACCATCCAAATGGTCTGCAATTTAAATCAGAACAAGTGAGTTGTTTTAAACCCAGTTTTTGGGGGTAATTGTTCACACATGAATAAATTGAATTTGTTTATTACGCCACTGCTGATTCTGTTTACACTCTCTAAAATCTAGTCAATAGTCAGGGAGTGTTTTGCGCTCCGCAGTCTAGGTAATCAATGCTCCTAGCGTGATTGATAAATAATGTTCATAACAATAACTCAGCATTACAGGATTATATTAATGAATATAGATAAAGAAATCTTAACTACAGCACTATTTTATGTTTCTAGGAAACTAATATGTCAGCAAGTTTATTAACAACATTAATTTTACCAAGCTCACTGTTTTTGATCATGTTTGGTTTAGGTTTATCGCTAAGCTTTAAAGATTTTTATTTAGTTTTTAAATCCCCTAAAGCGGTTGCGATCGGTTTGTTTGGACAAATGATATTACTACCATTTATAGCGTTTTCTTTAGCCATATTTTTTGGTTTATCACCAGAGTTAGCCGTTGGTTTGATTATTATTGCCTTGGCCCCAGGCGGCGCTACTTCAAATATGTACACCTACCTGTCTAAAGGTGATGTGGCGTTATCAATCAGCTTAACGGTGGTTGTTAGTGCCATTGCCCCATTTACGATACCGATTATTGTTGCTTTAAGTATTGATTATTTTATCGGTAGTGCAGCGCAAATTCATATGCCAATTATTAAAACAATTGTTCAATTATTAGTTATCACTATCGTTCCTGTTGCTTTGGGGATGATACTACGCCGGGGGAGTGCCAAGTTAGCCCTTAAAATTGAAAACGGGATCAAGTGGTTCTCAATTTTATTCTTGTTTTTAATTGTTGTGATGATTGCAATAAAAAATGGTGAAAAAATGTTGGGTTTCATGAATCAATTAGGGGTAGTTACTTTAACACTGAATGTTGTGGTGTTATTCCTCGGTTACTATCTGGCCACATTATGGAAATTATCACATGCTCAGGCAACCACAATTGGTTTTGAGGTTGGCATTCAAAATGGCACTTTAGCGATGTTTGTTGCCGGTACTCTACTAGGCAATGAAACAATGATGATACCTGCAATGGTTTACTCTATTTTAATGTTTTTCACTGGCGCTACTTTTAGCTGGTGGGTAACAAGAAACTTAAGGAACAAAGTAATTAATGAATATTTATAAAAAAAAATTAACTTCAGCACTTTTCATTGCCAGTGCACTAACATTCACTTCAGTAAGTTTGGCTACAACCTATGACTTAGTGATTAAAAATGGCCGGGTTATAGACCCTGAAACGGGATTAGATGCTAAACGCTGGGTTGGTATTAATGCGGGAAAGATTACTAAAGTATCTGAATCGTCAATTATGGGTAAAAAAGTGATTGACGCCACTGGTTTGGTGGTTTCTCCTGGGTTCATCGATTTACATGCTCATGGTCAATTTTTACCTTCTGCGCGTTTACAAGCTTTTGACGGTGTTACGACCGCGCTGGAATTAGAATCGGGCGTGTTAGAAGTGGATAAGTTTTATAACAATATAGCCAAAGAAGGACGACCGATTAACTATGGTGCTTCAGCTAGCTGGACTATGGCTCGTGCAGCAGTCTTAGATGGTGCAAGCTATCAAGGAATGCCAGGAGAAGGGCTTGGTATTTTTGCTTTACCTAATTGGAGTACCAAACTGGCAACTAAAGCACAGCAAAAGGATATTGTTGCTGTGGTTGAGAAAGCGATTAATGCGGGTGCTATTGGCATTGGCATCATGAGTGGATATAGCCCTAATTCTAATAGAAAAGAGAATTATCAATTACATAAATTAGCCGCTAAGTATGATGTGCCAAGTTTTAATCATATTCGTTACGTTAGTGCAAAAGAGCCTAAAAGCTCTTTTGAAGCCTATCAAGAGCTGATATCAGTGGCTGCATCTACCGGAGCCCATGCTCACATTTCTCATTTGAATAGTACCAGTTTACGAGATATAGAAGATGTGGCTGAGCTAGTGTTAAATGCACAACAGCAAGGGGTAAAAATTTCGGTAGAAGCTTATCCTTATGCTGCAGGCAGTACAGCTATTGGCGCTCAAATGTTTCGCGGTGAACATTGGAAAGAACGATTAGGTAATGTCAGTGAAAGTGATTTTTATTTTAACGGTAAGCAACTAACCCCAGAAAGCTTTAAAGAGTTACAAGACAACCATCCAACTTCAGTGATCATTTTTCATTATTTAGATCCTGAACATTCAGTATCAGATCAACATATATATGATATTGCTCAGCTGTTCCCTAACGGTGCTGTTGCCTCGGACGGTTTAGGTATGCTAGATGGCAACACAGGTAAAGTGATCTCAGGTGATGTTTGGCCTTTGCCTGAACGTGTTATTACCCACCCTAGATCTGCAGGTACTTATTCTCGTTTTGTACGACAGTTTGTCAAAGAACGTAAAAAAGTTTCGTTAATTGAAGCGATAAGAAAAATGTCGTTGATTCCCGCACAAATTTTAGAAGAAAGTGTTGAACAAATGCGATTTAAAGGACGCATTCAAGAAGGTTCCGATGCAGACATTGTCATATTTGACTTAGCGGAGCTTAGTGATAGAGCAACGTTTATACAACCGGCGTTAACCTCGCAAGGTATGAAGTCGGTTATTGTGAACGGCACGTTAGTTATTGAAAATGGAAAACTAATTAAAAGTGCACTGCCGGGGAAAGCGATTAGAAGAGGCAACTAGCTGTGTTTGTAAAACAAAAATCATACACTGATTTAAACAGTATCATGCCAAAAAGAACAACCGGTTTTTATTAAAAGTAAGTGATTATTAAATGAATTTTATAGATCTATCTAAAAGGTATAGTTGGTTAATTTCGCTATGCATAATTACAATGTCGGTAATTTGGACATTTTCTGCAGAACTACATTCCGCGAAAGATTTTCAAAGTGAGGATAAAACAGAATTCTCACAGAAAAACGCGTTAAAACACCTTAAGGTTATCAGTAGTGAGCCTCATTATGTTGGCGCCGCTTACCACAGAAATGTACGTGAGTATTTGGTCACTGAATTGCAAAAACTTGGCTTAGAGGTGGAAACGTTTGAGCATGTAGCAGTGCACCCACTTGGCATGAGCGCAGCAAATACTCAAAATATCATTACTAAAATTAAAGGTAGCGGTAAAGGTAAAGCGCTAGCGTTAGTTTCTCACTATGATTCTGGTGTCAACTCATCTTTGGGTGCCAGTGATGCTGGTAGTGGTGTTGTTACTATACTTGAAGGTATTCGTGCTTTTCTCGCCAACGGCCAGCAACCATTGAACGATATTATTATTGTGATAACCGATGGCGAAGAGACTGGATTGTTAGGAGCCTCAGCTTTTGTTGATTTTCATCCTTGGTCAAAAGACATTGGTTTAGTGCTTAATTTTGAAGCCAGAGGTTCAGGCGGTTCAAGTTATATGCTTATTGAAACCAATGGTGGCAATAAAAAAATGATTGAAGCCTTTGCTGAAACAGGCGCAAATACACCTGTAGCTAGCTCGCTCATGTATGCACTTTATAAATCCTTACCTAATGATACCGATCTCACTGCCTTTAGAGAGCAAGGAGATATTGAGGGCTTTAATTTCGCTTTTATTGGTGATCACTTTGATTATCATACCGCTCAGGATTCCTACGAAAGAATAGACAGAGAAAGTCTTAATCATCAAGCCGATTATTTGATGACATCACTTAGTTATTTTGCTTTTACAGATCTCAGTCAGTTGAAATCAGATGAAGATATGGTTTATTTTAACTTTCCTGGTCTTAAAATGGTGATATACCCTAGTTCATGGGTAACACCGATGGTAATCCTTGCCTTTTTATTGTTTTTATTGATCACTTTTATCGGATTAAAGAAAAATACATTGTCAGTAAAGGGCATGTTAATTGGCTTTGTTCCGCTGGTAGTATCTTTGCTCACTGCGGGTAGTGTTGGTTATTTTGGCTGGCAGTTATTATTGATAGTTTTTCCTCAATATGCCGATATTATGCAGGGCTATACTTATAATGGGCACTGGATTGTCGCTTGTTTGGTCAGTATGACCGGTGCGATTACATTGTTAATTTATCAGCTATTTAATAAACGTTTTTCAAGCCAAGACTTGTTTTTCGCTCCTTTGGTATTGTGGCTGGTGATTAACATCATGATCGCTCTGAAATTACCCAGCGCAGGTTTTTATTGTATCCCATTGCTTCTTGCCTTAGCATGTTTTGCCCTAAATAATGTTAAAGACATGGCAAAATCTACCTTGTCATTAGTAACAACACTGCTTGCTTTACCTGCACTGATGATGCTTACACCTTGGATCTCCGTTATTGTTATTGGCTTGGGACTGAAGACCCTGTTCATTGCCACGATACTGACATGTTTAGTGTTATTATTACTTGTCCCCGTTTTTTGTAACTATCAAGTAAAAAAACGCTTAATAGCGGGTTTAAGCTTAGTGTCATTAGTTTGTCTGATCATTTCAGCGCTACAGTCTGATTACACCGAAGATCGTAAAAAACCTACTAGCGTTAGTTACGTCTATGACCTTGATAACAACCTTGCGTTTATGGTCAGTTTCAATAAAAATCTGGATGAATTTAGTCGCCAGTTTTTTGATGAAAAGTCGACCACCGCACCGTGGGATACCTCTGTATATCCTGATAATGGCTATTTTGGTTATTATAAACCAACCTCACCACTTGCTCTTCAGGCAGCTAAAGTAGAGGTTTTAAAAGATGAATTGACTGCTGACTCGCGCACTATCACTTTATTAATAAGTCCACAACGACCAACAAATATGGTTCAGTTAGCAAGTATTAATGAAATGTTTATTCGTAAAATATCAGTGAATGATGAAGTGTTTAAACATGAAAAAGAGATTGTTGCTAAAAAGGTTGACGGTGAAATATTCGTTAAATACGTTTTATCTAGCCCAATGGAACAAATTAAGCTGCAACTCACTGTTGATAACAGTACACCACTGTCATTAAAAGTCTATGGAACATCGTTTGATTTGTTTGATCATATAGAGGGCTTTAACGCTAGAGGTCCAGCGTATATGCCATCTCCATTTAGCCTCAATGACGCTACCGTGATAGGCCAATCGGTTAAATTAAATTACAATTATTAAATAGCTAAGTATCTATTGACGTAATGAAAGACAGTATGAAAAAAATATTGATTCTATTGTGTTCCATTATTTTCCTACCGTAAAGGGGAGTCACTTCGACAGTTTGTACTGAATACTTTTCATTAATGCTGAGTTCTTCATTTAGGACAAAATGAAGAACTCAGCTGATGAATAAGTTTGCATCTAGAGTTTCAATTGGAAAATTTTTCAAATTTATAATTGAAGTTTTTGGTTGCTCAAGGAACTTGCCAATACACAATATCATTTTATTTAGTGAATAAAAAACAGATGGGGACAACATGAATAAAGGTGTATTTCAACGATTAATTGTTCCAGGGTTAATTTTTCAATCCACTATGATTGGCGGTGGTTATGCAACGGGGCGTGAGCTTATTGAATTCTTTTTGCAACTTGGGCCTCAAGCGGGCTTAGTTGCCATGTTAGTTGCAACGATAGCAATGAGTGTTATATGCGCAACCGCTTTTGAGTTTTCTCGTAAATTTGCATTATACGATTATAAATCTTTTACTCAAAAACTATTAGGCTCAGGTTGGTTTTTATTTGAATGGGCTTATGTTGCCTTATTGATCTTAATATTATCAGTTATTGGTGCTGCTTCGGGGGAATTAGTGCATAGCCTTTTTGGAGGACCACCTATTTTAGGGACTATTGCATTAATGATAACTATTTGTGTTTTCGTTTTTCTTGGCTCGAGAGCTATCGAACTATTTTTAGCAAGTTGGTCAATCGTTCTTTACTCAGCATATGTCATATTATTAATTTGGTGTTTTATCTCTTTTGGTGATGATATTTCGGCTAATTTAATCACGACAAATCAACCTAGTATTGACCATCGAATATTTGGTTCTGGTTTGAAATTCTCTGGGTATAACGTCATTGCGTTTATGTCGGTGTTGTTTGTGGTTAAGGACTTTCTTAACAGAAAAGATGCTCTAATTGCTGGTGTATTGTGTGGACCATTAGGGATGCTTCCTGGATTATTCTTACTGATTGGGATGATTGCCTATTACCCAGAGGTTATTGATGAAGCTTTACCTATTAATTATTTATTGGCTAAGTTGAACTCTCCACAGTTTATTACTATTTTTCAAATTATTATATTTGGTACTTTTATTGAAACAGGAACGGCTCTTTTACATACAATTAATGAAAGAATATCAAATACTTTTAAAGATAAAGCTAAGACTATGCCGCAACATCTACGGCCACTGATTTCTATCACTTTATTAGTAATTGCTATTTTTGTGGCTGATGCGGTCGGGCTAGTGGCATTAATCGGGCAGGGATATGTTTATAGCTCTTATACTTTCTTGTTGATTTTAATACTGCCACTGCTAACGCGTGGTGTTTGGCTCATGATGAAGAAATAAATTGCAGGAACAGATTATTAGTATTCATTTGGTTTAAAAAAGACATTTAATTTTATTAGAAAAAAAGCCTACCAAAATTGAATAGCATAAATTATGTTTAATTAAGAATGATAAACAGGAAAGCAAAGTGGAATATAAAGTGGAAAAAATGTTGAAAAAAAACTCACCATTGAATAGCGACCAAGAAATTAATACTGAGTGTTGTCACTCAATAGTTGATGTTTTTAATCAGGCCGTTGATGTTTATGCAGATAAAGTTGCCTATATAAATCAAAAGAAATTAATGTCGTATTGTGACGTTAAACAACTATCGGAAAATTTTGCGGCCTATTTGCAAAATGATCTAAGCATTAAAAAAGGTCAACGAATAGGCTTGATGTGTCCCAATAACCTGCCTTTTGTTGTTGCTATGTGGGGAGGAATTCGAGCAGGAGGTGTACTCGTTAATATTAACCCTTTATATACATCCTTTGAGCTTGCACATCAATTAAATGATGCGCAAGTGACAACCATTATCATTATTTCAACGTCAACGTCTATATTGGCTGAAATAGCAGAAAATACGCAGATAAATAATATTATTGTCATTCACCCCAATGACTTACTTAACGAAGAGATAGTTGATAATGGCACTGATAATCGTCTCAAAAAGGTTGTTCCTTTTACACAAGCATTAAAAAAAGGAGAGTCCCTAAGTTTTGATGCACCTAAGCTGACAGAAGATGATTTGTTGTTCTTGCAATATACTGGTGGTACTACTGGGCTTTCGAAAGGCGCGATGTTAAGTCATGGCAATCTAATGGCCAACATCTTGCAATATGAAGAGCATGCTAAAGAGTATATTAGTAAGGGGGAAGAAACAGTTATCACGGCAATTCCTATGTATCATATTTTTGCTTTGATGGCGAATTGCATTGCTTATTTTAGTTCAATTAGTAGACATTGGCTTAGATGATGATATGAATCTTGCTGTGGGCGTAGAATGGCGAGAAGATAGTTTTGAAATTACATCAGGACAAAAAGAATCATGGGAATCAGGTTCATTAGCTAGCCAAGGTTTTGGAATAACGACTGCTCCGAGTGGTTTTGCTGGATTTTCTCCTGAAAGCCAAGGAATATTCTCTCGTCGTAGCATTGCGCTTTTTGTTGATACAGAAGTGTATTTAACTGATGATTTTATGGTTGGTGGTGCAGTACGTTATGAAGACTATTCAACTTTTGGTAGTACAACTAACTTTAAGTTGTCAGGACATTATACGATAACTGACGACCTAGCAATACGTGGCTCACTGAGCACTGGTTTTAGAGCACCGACGGTTGGACAGGCAAATGTTATCAACACAACTACGACTACTGACTCTAGTGGTAACTTGACTTCAGCAGGGTTATTTCCAGCTACAAATCCGTTATCTCAATACTATGGCGCTACAGAGTTAGCACCGGAAGATTCACAAAGTTATGCTTTTGGTCTTGTATATGAACGTGGTGATTTCTTTTTTACAGCAGATTATTACAATATTGAAGTGACTGATAGAATAACTCAATCAAGCTCGTTTACGGTTGGCGCTGATGATTATGATGCACTAAAAGCATTAGGTGTAGATAACCCAGAACAGTATTCTCAAGTTAAATATTTTAGTAATGACTTTGATACGACAACGCAAGGTGTTGATGTAGTCGCGAACTATAGTTTAGAGTTACTTGAAGGTGAAACACATTTCAGCCTTGCATATAACTGGAACGATACTAAAGTTGATAAATTTAATCCTGATACAACCAATGAATTAAAAATCAGACGACTTGAAGATGAAATGCCACACCATAAAGGAACACTTACTGTAGCTCAAACATGGGAAAAGGTTAGCATGTTTGTTCGAGCCAATATATATGGTTCATTCTATGCGGTTCATGCAGATGGTTGGGGCGGTAGACGAGAAGCTGACTCATCATTTACGTTAGATGCAGAAATGAGTTACTTTGTTACTGATTCGTTATCACTTAGTGTTGGTGCAAGTAATATACTAGATACTGAACCTGAAAAAGTTGATGGAAACTTTGAAGATTACTGGTGGAAAAATTACGGCGGTAAGTATTTTGAAAATAGTCCTTTTGACTTCAATGGTGGTTATTATTACGTGAAAGCGAGCTATAACTTTTAGCAAATTTAGGCATTGAGAGCATACACCAAATATCTCTTTCTAAGTTATGCTCTTTTTTGGCAAGCAGTACTGAATCCCTTCGCAGTACTGCTTTTTTACTATTTATAGTTTGACCCATAGACTGATAAAGGACATTAAATGGAATTACCTTCAGTGAAAACTAACATTCAGATAAGATATGCCGATCTGGATCCTTTGGAGCATGTTTCCAACAATGTATATGGACAGTATTTTGAATTGGGACGTATTGCCTGGTATCAAGCTATATTAAAAGAATGTCCTAAAACGATAATACCTACAACGGTCGTTGCCAATGTCAATATTGATTATATTTTAGAAGTTAGGCTTGACGATGAGGTTTATGTAACTACTTCTTGCTCTAAAAAAGGTAATAAGAGTTTTCAATTAACTCAAAACTTATTTTCTAATGGCAAACTTGCCACTCATTCAATTGTGGTCATGGTCGGTTTTAATAAAGAGACGCGTGAAACATGTGTACCTTAATTGGTTGGCATCCGTCTAAATTAAGTGGAAAATTTTAGATTTAATAAACTAAAGTGTCTAAGCTTTTTTCACAAACAGTCTATTGAATGGGAAGTCCCTAAGGTGCTTTGGGGGCGGAAGCGCCATAGAGTGTATGTTCTAAAAATAGTGTTGATTAGATCATTACCCCGTTAGCGCTGTTTAATATTTAAGTTTCTGTTGCTTCCGAAATTGTTAATGCATCTTCAATTTCAACACCAAGATATTCTATTGTGCTCTGTAGTTTTGAGTGTCCAAGAAGTAACTGGATTGCTCTTAAATTCTTTGTCTTTGCATATATTAAGGATGCCTTCGTACGTCTGAGTGAATGTGTTCCATATTGAGTTATATCTAAGCCTAGCGTAAACACCCAAGTTTTAACTATATTTGCATAATAGTGATAGCAAATATGACGATCTGGTTTTCTTGGGCTAGGAAATAGATAATTTTGGGATGATAGGTTCTTCAGGCATATCCGCTGACTCATACACTGTTGAGTCTTTGGTGTTATTTCAAATTGAACTTCTTTGTGAGTTTTTTTTTGCTCTATCATCGCACGAGATTGAACTAGTGATGCAGATGATATATCACGAACTTTTAAGCTTATTAAATCACAAGATCTAAGTTTACTATCAATGGCTAAATTAAATAAAACTAATTGCTCAAGTTTGTTTTCAATTTCAAGTCGTATTCTAATGCGCCAAATATCTTCAAGTTTAAATGCTTTTTTTTGTCCGACACGTTTACCTTTATTCCAGGTTGTCATGGTTAAGTCCTCATTTTAAATATTGAAGTAAAAGTTAAGACCATAAAAGAAAATTAATTAATATAAGTAGATAAAATGTTGATTGGATTCGTTCGATAGTGTTCATTTTAATCACAGCCAAAATGTAACATTCCAAATCCTTCAAAATTGTTTCATTTAACCTCAGTTGAGCGATATTGAAACAGGGTTACAGTCTCGTTTAAGAATTAAAATGAGGCAATAATATGAGAATTGGATATATTCGTGTATCAACAATAGAACAGAATACCGCAAGACAATTATCAGGCATAGAACTAGATAAATATTCTAGTCGCACAGGTAGTTACATAATTTGTATTATTACAGACTCGATTTTTTGTTTGCTCTTAAATAAACTAAAGTGATTTCAGGGCGAAAATGCCCCAACTCTTGGCTTACTATTTCAAGTCGATCATCAAATGTTAGGTGTGTAAACTCTAGTAACTGTTCCATTCTTTTCTGAGCATAACTGTGGCGTAGACCATGTGCACCGTTACTAAAACCGCAAAGTTTATTAGACATCTGATTAAAGCTTGAAGACCAATTTTTACCTCCACCAACACCATAATAACAATCATAATGGATATCTCTGTCAGTAAACTCAATTGGTTGTTCAAATTGTAATTCTTCTAATAACTGAACTAATTCGTCGTCAATTGAAACCGCTCTTATGAGGCCACCCTTTCCTGTGACAGCATAGATAGAGTACTTTGAACTGTCTCTACCTAGAAATAAATCATCCCTGTATGGTCGAGCTGACAATATTGCTTTAGAAATTGGACGTAGGGTGAATAGTTCATGCGCCCTTACGCCACAATTTACAGATATTAATGTCGCTAAGGCATTTTTTTTCTTCTGCTTGCTTGCAATCGAAATAGTTTGTTCAAATGAATATGCCCTACAATTAACTATTGTTTCTAGCTCTGATTTGATAATAGGAAGCTTTTCATTCTGTTTTAATTTTTTAGTTACTTTTATCATCATTAGTTCAATAGCTTGCCGTTCAATATCTAAAGATGACTGTTGTAGCTCTTCAGATCGCATCATTAGATACTGAATTGCTTGAACTTTGGTTATATTTTTTAACCCATTGATGCGTGTGTAAATAGCCCAATCTGCAACATTTGTTAATGCCGCTTTTATGTTTCGGTTGGTACCGCAACTTTTTATATGCCTAGAAAGCTCTTTCATGACATTAAGTGCTTGCTTATTTTTATTTGAAAATGATGCCATTTTATATTCCCATTGCCTGACAGAATCTAGATATTGTTGAACGATGAACTCTGATTTGATTTGTTAATAATTCAGCAATATTTTCATGAGATTTACCAGCGCGTCTATATTGCTTTATGCTTTTTACATACGGATAAAGCTTTGACTTTGCGGCTTTAAATCCACAAGTTTGACGCGATAGATGGGGAGTATTTAAGTTTTTACTACTATTTACTATAGTTCTAAAATCTAATTGAGAAGCTCTTGACGTTGTATTACGCCTTTTAATTTTATTTTTTTCACAAAATCTTGCGATAGTTGACTCTACAACGATTATTTTTTTTAATTTTAGTTTTATTTTTATATCTTTTAAACTGAAATCCTTATTTCGTAAAACTCGAATTAAATCGATGTAAATATCTAACTTAGATCTCCTATTTCTAATTGTCATTTTTGACTCCTTAATTTTTTGAAAGTAATAGTTTGATTTTTAGCTGTAAGAAACTGAGCGAAACGCCCCCGACTTGAGTATTAATCTTGCCTTCGCCCACATTAAAGGCCGGACTGGTCACGCCTAGAAACATGCCACTACAAAGGGATTAAATACGAAGGAATGCGCCTTTTAGTTAAAATTAAGTGACAAATAAGTGATGATGTCTTGATTAAGACATTATGGTGCCTACCGAGATAGGCATAGTAAATTTCTCTTTAAAAAATGAGAAAATATAGCAGGGTGCCCGTGAAGGCTTTGGTTGGTAAGTAATTAACTAACCATGGGTATAAGAGTTAACTTATGAGTATTTTATTCATTATCTCGAAGATAAATATAAAAATATGTTGGCTTAAAAGATAAGCGATGTTTGCCCTGTGGGGCCCACGGCTGAATTGCGCAAAGATGAGACTTTGTATTCGCTGACGAGGTTCCCACCCCCGCGGTAATTACCTGTCGTTAAGTTAAGAGTTAACTAAAGTAATTAATCGATTGAGTTTTCATTTCAACACAATATAAATAATTCAGCAAGGTGCATTTGTTTTTTGCGTTTAACCGAAAAAGTCGTTACATAGATTCGCCTACAGCTTGCTTTTCTAATAAACATAGCCGGATGTGTAAAAGAAAAGTTTGGTTTATCTATAATGCCAAGTCGCTAAGTGGATCTCTCACAAGAACTTCCGTACATGAATTAAATAAATAACAGTCCAAAACTATATAATATAGAAATTTATTTTTGGTGGTAGTTGTTGATACTTAAAAGAAGGAATATAACTTTATCCTTAGCATTAAAACGATAAACTGCCATTACAGCTTGTTAATATGTATAAAGCTATGAAGTAAATCCTTCCTTCAATATGCCAAGATGCTTACATATAAAATTATTGTTGAAAATTAATATATGTTAAACTATCTGCATTAATAAGATTGTTTAATTATGTACCTATTGAATTTATTTCATATTTTATATGGGGACAAATAGGGGACATTTGAAGATTAATTATGATGATATTTGAAGACCATTAATATTTGGGCGTCAATGAAATTGTGATCTGATAACTGTTAATAACAAATAATCAGGGTGTCTTCATTTGGTATGAAAATGCCGTTTTAGTTCTTAACTCATTGAAAAAGCCGACGATACTGTCGGCTTTTTAGTGGGTGGAATACAGAGGGAATAAAATTTAGTCATATTCTTGACCTAATTATTCTACTATCCCTTTCATTTGAATCATGTCCTTAGTTGACCTCACAACCTGAAAAGTTTAAGGTCTTTTAGAGAGAAAGCAGCACTAAACTATTCAATGAATACTCCTCTTATCCAGTTATATTAAACTCAAGGCTTTTAATATGAGAAATATGCTATGTTTTTTACTATTGTTACTTCCTTGTAATATTCTCGCTGGGGATAAAACACTTTCAGTTGCTGTGAATTTAGGTAAACCTTGGGCTTATTATCATCCGGAACAAGGTGTGACTGGCATTGATGTAGAAATTATCCGAACGGTATTTAAGCGACTTGGATATGAAATTGAATTTCATTTGTTAGCATATAACCGATTAATTAAAGAGTTTAATGAGGGGGAATTTGATTTTGCAAGTCCCGCCGCTTTCCAGTCTGAATTTGGTTTTTTTACCCAGAAATACTTGCCTTTTAGTGATGTAGCTATTTCTCTAAAATCAAAAAAATTTGAGGTTAGCGATATGAGTGATTTACAAAACTATCGTATTATCGCTTATCAACATGCAGAAAGTGTACTAGGACAAGAGTATAAGGAAAGGGTAAAACAAACTCAGTATTTAGAACTTGCAGAAAGAGAAGTTCAAATTAAGTTATTAATTCATGACCGCACAGATTTAGTTATAGGAGAACGTCGGTTGTTAACTTATATAGCTAAAGAGTTATATCCTTCCCACCAACTGGACATTCATAAAATTTTTCCTGTAGTAAGCTATGGAGCAATTGCTAAAGATAAAGAAGTAGCAGAGCGTTTTGACATAGAGCTAAATAAGTTTATTTTATCGGGTGAATTTCAAAAAATTCTGAATAAATGGAAATAATAACTTTAGCATTTTCCTAAGCGAAACTGACAATGGTTGTTATAAATAGCTATGTTATTGTGATGAACTATTATTTAATCGATTAAACTCAGCTTTCATTTCTGCTTTTTCCCCCATCATGGTGATTGTTTTTGTGCTAGGGCAAGCCAGTTCTACGTTATTGATGAGTTGTCCAATATGCTGTTTAGCAAATTTGTTTAGATTACTTTTATAAATGGCTAACATGGCGCTAAAAACATCAACATTCCAATTGTCTTTGTATCGGCTCGCGATACTCCAAAGTGTTTCGTTAGGTTCGTGAATTAATCGACATTGTGTTTTTGTTTTTGGAACATTTGATAATGTTTTTTGGTCTATTTCAGTAGCGATTAGTGTGTTGGAAATATCAACTGAATTTGTTTTTATCCAAGTGTATTGTTCAAATTCATACACTAAAATTGACGCTTTACCAATAATATAATGGGGGCTTTTTAGTCTTAACATGTAATTATTTATGCGTTGATAATCTAATGTAGTTTCAGTGTTTTGATTCAATAAGGTGAATTTTAATTGGCTCTCTTGATGTTTTTCAACGATATTAAGTTTTACTGACAAAGGCTGGCGTTCTGACGACTCTATTTCATGGAGGCTGATATAATCAACTTTTGCATGGCTAACCAAAGGGAGCAAAATTAGGCAGATTAAGCCAGAAAAAATCATTGTTCTAATTGTCATTAATTACCCAAACCGCAATTACCCATGTGGGTCTACATTATCACTAAATTTAGTGATTTATAATATATTATTTAAAATGTTTTGACCTGAAAATGCCAACTTTTACATTATTTTAGTCAGCAATACCTTTAATATCCTCACTGCCAGCGATGGTGAGGTTGATCGTTTATTTTCTGCTGGCTATACGGACTGTTGCTTTAATGATTTTAACGGTTTCCTTGGTTTTGCCACGCCGACTACCTAACGCTTCAATTTTAGTTAAGCTATCTTCTAAATCTGTGACAACTTGCCCAAAAACAGTATGTTTTCCATCTAAAAAAGGTGTAGGTATAAAGGTTATGAAAAATTGACTACCATCAGTGCCAGGTCCAGAATTAGCCATGCTTAAAACACCCGGTTCGCTATGACCTATCTCACCCTCAAACTCGCCATCATACTTATAACCAGGGTTACCAGTACCATTTCCAATTGGGTCACCCCCTTGCGCCATAAAACCTGGAATAACACGGTGAAAAGTTAAGCCATCATAAAAACCAAGTTTAGTTAAGTAAACCGTACTAGAAACATGCATAGGTGCTGAATCGGTTAATAGCTTGATAGTGAGGTTACCTTGGTTTGTTTGCAGCTCCCAAAAGTAATCCTTTCCTTGGGTAAAGGTAAGCAATGGCGGTTTGCTTAACTTAGTTTTCCAAGCTGGATCTGCTTTATCTATTGATTGCTTAGAAATAAAACTATCTATCTTTTTTATGGCAGGATCTCCTCCACAACAAGCAGTCAGCGTTATTATTAAAAAAAGGCTAGCAATGATTTTTTTCTTATTATTCATATAAAATGTCTTATGGTTTTATTTCAATTTGATGAAAGTACTTTAATTTGTTGAAAATATTATAACTTATTGGTAACAGTACGGCTTTTATATACAACTAAGGCAATCAATAAAAATGCTAATAAAAATAGGCCAAATGTTGCACTAGATTGATCTGCCTCGACATCTTTAGGATGTAGAATTACCTTATCATTTTCTTTTATTTGATAAACTTGATAGAAATCGCCATTTACTTGCACTGATTGCATAGTGACCTCTTTACCTAACAGCACGGGTGAACCTTTGTCATCACAATAATCAGTCCTAAATTTAATCGATAAATTATAAGTAAAATCAGAGTCGCTAAGGCTTAATGATGCAGCGCCTTTTGGCGGACAATGCAATTGTAGTATAGTGCCTTTAATTGTTTGAATATCCGTTAATTCAGTATATGCTGTTGTATGTTGGTAGCTCTTTATACCAATAAATAAAAAGAATGCTGCTAATAATAACAATAAATTTTTTGCTGTTTTATTCATAAGAATTTACATTTATTTGTCTCTGTTGAAAGACAATATCATTTACTAAAATGGTGTGTTGAATTTGAACACAGCAATGTATTATATGTCTTGATTTATATCAGTAATCGATTCTTTTTATGTTAATTAATTTCATTTTTACTCTTTATAGCCCCATGGGGCATGTGGTGGAGATATTGGCTTTGTTAAATCAAAATCTACACGAAACTCTCTTCCCTCTCTAGTCAGTCGATAGGTAAATTTAGTCGGGTAAATATACATTTGCCATGTATTGCCTATTGATTGAGGAATGCCTTGTTTAACAAAAAGCTCTTTGGAATATTGATCGGCTGGGAAGGATTGTACCTCAGGCCAGCCTGAGTCTAGTGTATGTCCTCCATACATGGTTGAAACATCGCTTGTTCCATCTTTGTGACGATGATCATGTTTTAACGATAAGCCTGAACCTGTTTTAGATATAAGCCATGTTCTTGAAGCGTCATCGCCCACATGGAAAGGGATCTGAAGCTGATCATTTGTACATCTTCGAACATGCATGATAAGTTTTTTATTGGCAAAACTGTCACTGTTTGAGTTATCTACCGTGATTTTTCCTTCAAAGGCCTGACCGCAATATTGCTTAATATTAGTGAAAAAATCATCATGAGATTTTATAGAAACTAACGGAGCCGGTGTAATATTCTCGGCCACTGCACGATGAACTAGTATCAATGTAAAAATAGCTATTAATATGAACTTACTGATTTTTATAAACATAATTCCTCCAATTTAAAACACTATAAAGAATCACATAATGAACAGCAAGCACCTTTTGGACACATTTTATATCAGGCAACACGAACTCCCTTATTAATGAGTTCGTGTTGCCTGATAAATGATACTAGAACTCGTAACTTACACTAAAATCAATTGTTCGCGCTAAGATGTAACGACCATTTGATGATAAGGTGTCACGAGGATCACCTTCTGTTAAACCTTCTTCATTGGTTAAGTTATTCACAGATAGTTGTATTTGAACTTCATCTGTAAGGTTTAAAATCATACCAAGGTCAATTTTTTCATAACCCGCTAATACTGCTTCAGAAGTATTTAATGCATCGCTGAAACGATCATCTACTGCGCTAAGTGTGCCATATAAGGTTGCATACATGCCATTGTCAAACTCGATATCATAACTTGGTGTAATGCGTACTTGATAATTTGGTAGTCTTGGTGATTCATTACCTATAACAAGAGGATCGCTATGAGTTGTGACTTCCGTTTCTTGCAAAGTAGCATTTAGATTTATTGAAAAGCCATTGTCGTTGTAGTAATTAAAATCGATCTCTACTCCATAAGCTTCATTGGTAAATACTTCTGCTGGATCACCTGGAGTAGCAACGAATGTATCGCCTTTTACTTCGTTGAAAAATCCCGTCGCATATAGTTCATAGTTGTCTGATGAAAGTTTATAACCTAATTCAAATTGACTAACATTTTTAATTAAATCTTCACCAGCTTGATAAGAGCCAAAGTTATCTCTAAAGTCATCAAAGAAAGGCATTTTACTGCCTTCACTGGCGCGGATGAAAATGCCTTGTTTATGCGCAAACATCCAATTGGCGCCCATTGTCCACGCAGTGCTTGATTCATCGAAAGATACAGTTTTGGTAATTACACCATCTAAGCCTTCATCGACTGTGTATTCAATTTCGTGGTTTTCACGACGAAGTCCACCATCAATTGTTATTGCATCTGACACTTCGTAAGATGCAGCTAGGTAAAGTGCAGTTGTACGTCCATCGCCAATACTATTTATATCGTAATTCCAACCACAACTGTCAGCATTATCATTGCAATCAATACCGGTAAGGTTTTCGCCGCCGGGAGCAACGACATGATAAGAGTGATTTCCTAATGCCCACCAGTCCTTCGCAGAAAAAGTAGAATTATATAAACCAGCGGTCACACTAGCCAAATCAAATGTT
>Ga0209081_1000151_pt1 | contig 39451 bp, 32 predicted proteins | sample GOMGulsemesocosm_4_FD_184636 | JGI IMG/M metagenome (GOLD analysis project Ga0209081, IMG submission 184636) | Methane-oxidizing microbial communities from mesocosms in the Gulf of Mexico - GOM15B Gulf of Mexico (SPAdes) (version 2) | ecosystem: Environmental > Aquatic > Marine > Cold seeps... | reverse complement strand
ACATATTCAATGCCTAAATCCGAATAAGGCTATAAACTTTCACGTTTCATTTCATTAGATCATTACAATTTCACTAAATATACTATTTTAAGTAGCTTTTAAGGATAGAGATAACGTCTTCTACTTCTTCCAATCGTTCCTCTTTGGTCATGTCATCTACCCCTAGATGCTCTCTCAAATGAGCTTCTAATACTTCCTTCATCAGCCCATTAACCGCACCTTTAATCGCAGCTATCTGCTGTAATACAGCCATACAATTGGTCTCACCTTCTAAAGCGGTCTCTAAAGCGAGTGATTGACCTTTTATTCGTCTAACACGACTGAGAAGCTTTTTTTTCCCTGCGATGGTATGTGACATAAATTTCCCTGACTTGAAAAGTAGTATACTAGGGTATAGTATATTACAGATATAAAACAGATGCTATTTTTAGCAACGAAAGCAATTGATTCAGGGTGTTCAATGGAAAATAATACTAATATTCAGTGGGAGCATTCTCATGATTTTGGCATTGATAATAAGCCTTATGAAAATAAAGTAAAAACTGTTTTTTGGTTAACAACAGTGATCATGGTGCTCGAAATTGGTGCTGGTTCTTGGTCAGGTTCTATGGCCCTGCTTGCCGATGGCTGGCATATGGGAACTCACTCTGCCGCATTTCTAATCGCTATTTTTGCTTATTCTTATGCTAAAAAGCATGCGAACAATAAGGACTTCAGCTTTGGAACAGGTAAGGTAAATTCTTTAGGTGGCTTTGCCAGTGCTATTGCATTAGCAATTGTCGCATTGATGATGATAATAGAATCTGTTCAGCGACTATTAGCACCACAATCAATTCATTTCAACGAAGCAATCGTTGTTGCGATTATAGGTTTAGTGGTTAATGTCGCCTCTGTTTTTATCTTACATGATGATCATCATCACCATCATGGAGAGCACCATCATCACGACCATAATATGAAGGCAGCATATTTTCACGTGCTGGCTGACACCCTAACCTCTTTCTTAGCCATTGTTGCTTTGCTAGTAGGAAAATATATTGGCTTACTATGGATGGACCCGTTAATGGGGATTGTGGGTGCCATTGTAATTTTACGTTGGTCTTATGGTTTACTTAAGGAGTCTAGTGAAGTTCTTCTCGATAAGTCTGTGAAAAAATCAACACTAGACAAGATTTCAAATGCATTAAACAAAAAAAATACAGTGATCAACGATATTCATGTATGGAAAATTGCAACAGGTCACCAAGCGGCAATTCTAAAAGTGACATCTGCTGAACCACTTAAATCAAACGAATATGAAATTATTTTGAAGGGGGTATTGCCACAACTCTCACACATATCCATTGAAATACACCATGATTAATTTCATAAATGTAGTGAACATGATTTGAATATGCTTTAATGACTTATTATGCGGAAACTATGTAACCAGATGATATAGCATCTTCTTGATCTTTAAACATGCACATACCAGTGGTCATTTTACCGAAGCCAAATTCTTCATAGTATTTCTCTAGTCCTGGAGTGCAAAATAACATAATTCGTTCATGACTTGGTATTTTGGACATTAAATGTGTAATTATTTTTATTCCCAATCCATTAGATTGGTATACCTTTAAAACACTGACGTCACATAGAACAGCGCAATCCCCACCATCAGTAAAAGCTCGCGCAGCACCAACGAGTTGCCCTTCGATGTATAAGAAAGATTGGAATTCGCTATTACCGAATACACGAGCAAGACGCTCTTCAGATTTGTATCCCATGCCTGCATCTAAATATAATGCAGATAGCTCAGGCCAATTGTTATCTAGTAGTCTACTTTTAAACTCGATGTCCAAGATATATTCCTTCGAGCATAACGCCCTGTTGATGTAAATTATGATTTGCCAAATAATCGCCTTATTTAATAAAGGAAATATCTAACGTCTTTTGAGTAAATTAAACAAAATCGGCTCAATAACAAAGGCCTAATGTGTGCCAATTATTCGTTGAAAGTAGATATAAAAAGCAATTGCTTGTCTACTTTGTCTAAAAAACAGTCAACCGAAAAACTCCGCAAAGACAATACCCCCTTGTTATAAATATTTTTCACTAAAGGTGAGAATGAGGCGATTCACTACGGGGATTTAAGCCGCTACGAAATATGAGATTAAGTTTGTTTCGATAAATTTTCACAGTTATTACCGATAAAGCTCACCGCGCATTGAATACTACAAATTAGCTGTTAATGGCAAAACTTATATAGTGAATTCACCTTAACCTGAAGCTCCTAACTTAAAATCATATTGATTTGAAAATAATAGTCTCTTGTTTTGTATGATTTCTAGTCGCAATTGGTAGTATTTAAACAATAGCAATGATTAGTTGACACACATTGGGCCTTTGAACTCATGTTTGTATTGTCTACTGTATTCATCAAGCCTTATCTAACAGCCTTAAGTTTAATTAAAGGCAATTAAGGCGAAAATAACATTTACAAGTAGGAATTTCTGCGTAAAGGGTTAACGTTCATTCAGTCGTATTTGGATACAAACTTCAGCAAAAGTTCACTCAAGTTAACAATCTATTAAAATATAAATTAGGGAGAGGTGTTTTATGCTTATTTTTCACATAATAATGGGGTCATTGGTTTTCTTATCCGGTATAGGAGCTTTGGCATTCAGTAAGGGAGACAAGTTACATAGATATTCAGGAAATGTATTTTTTTTATCATGTTTATTAATGGCTGGCAGTGCAATTCCTCTAGCGGATGATCCTACCATTGCAATTTCATCTATTTACTTCGGTTCAACTGCATGGATGATAATACAAAGACCCGAAAAGAAGACGGGATCCTTCGAGATCATAGCATTTGTTATAATCTCTATAATATGCGCAAGGTACTTTTTTATTGCGATTACGTCTTCGCCAAGTTTCATGACAACGATGTTCTACATTTTTGGAAGTGTCGCCATGATAGCTGCATTGCTTGATCTTAACATGATTATTCGTGGGGGCCTTTCAGGTGCTCAACGTATCGCCAGACACTTGTGGCGAATGTGCTATGCATTTTTAGGGGCTGTTCTTTCATTTGTTGCCAATACGTCAGGTAAATGGCCAGAGTTTATCGATGAGAACCTGCCTATCTATCTGGTAATTGCAATAATGTTTTATTGGTTGTTTCGAGTATTGTTTACCAAATGGTTTGATAAAACAAAATACATGATTAGTTAAAGTGTAACTGTACAGTTTAACTAGAGGCTTCGTTAGGGATATTATTACTTAAAATAACGAAGTTAAAATGCCAAAGAAAATATCATCAGCAGAATTTAAACGTGAATGTGTAGAATTAGTCATTGTTCACGTTTATAACATAAAGATGATGCCGCAGCGATGAATGCAGGTTTATCATCGATTCAACGTTAGATCAAAAGAATTAGCTTTATAATTCTATTAAAATGTCCGAAATGAGCCTTGAAGCAGACCTTTTGATTAACCAGTTGCTAGCTTCCGCTTTTCGCACGAAGCGATATAAATTAGTGTGAAGTTTTATGCCCCTTTGTACCCCAAAACGCCTTAGATACCTCTAATCCTGTGGACAAATTAGCAATACAACTACAAATTCGCACTTCTCATTTAACTATTTTTAATTTATTTTTTTCTTTTTAAACAATAAGATACTTCTATCGTAATTCTATTTCCTGCAAATAATATGTTTTTGATAAGACCTGTTAGGGTTAAATCGCATATTGTGTTTGCAAAGAAGAATCAGGAGTTACATATGAAAGTTAACCTTATGGGTAATTTACTCGCATTTGCACTAATTAGCATGGCTGTATTTACAATCTCAAATTCAACTGCTTGCGAAATAAAGGCTGAAAACTTTATTGCTAAGCTCAAAATACACTATCAAAAAACACGACTAATTAAGTCATTTTCAATGACCCATGATTACTTATATTTGGGACAAGACAGGTCCTACAGTTCATGGGATTATCAAGCACCGAACCAATACACAGCATTCAAAATTACCGAATTTGATCTTGAAAAACAGCATTATGTTGAAAGTGTTGTACACAACTTTCCAGGAGGACGGAAACTAGATGAAGTTCATTTTAAAAATGACACTGAAAGCTTCCGATATGAAAAGAACGGTGTACCGTATGGTAAGCGGCTTGTCAGACAAAGTCTCGATGACTATGAAGGGTTTAAAAATCTGATTGTGGTGAATGTCGACTTTTTAGCTTTAAGGCCTTTGCTTGAGGAAAAAGATGTTGAGGAAAAAATTGAGCTTTTCCAAGACAAGGTATCGAGGAAAACCACCCTTATACATAGCACTACCAATGATGCTGTTGTTGAATATGTATTTGATAACGAATCGTTACGTTTGTTGTCATTTAACAATAAAGCGAAGCGAAGAATTTATTATTATGATGACTACCAAACCACAAATGAGATAACTTTCGCCCGCTCCATTGTTCAATATACTAATGGCGCTACAACGCCGACGTTTATAAAACATATAGATCGCTTTGATATTCAAGAGCGCATTGCTTCTACCAAATTCCAAATTCCACAGGGTTATGGCCCCGTCATTCCTAAAAGAGACAGAACTCTGGTATCAAAAAAAATCGCACCCGATCTTTATCTTGTCACCGATTCTTCATCATGGCGCAATATATTATTCAAAGTCATTGGTGATGAAATCATGGTTTTTGGTGCTCCAATCAGTCCCAAGTTAGCTGAGCAAACTATTAAGCTTATCCATAGCCAATTTCCGAAAAAAGAAATCACCTCAGTCTATGTTACACACCCTCATAGCGACCACATTGCGGGTCTTTCTGTCTATGCCAAACTGGGGGTGGTGATCCGTGCCGACACTTATAGTATTGCAGCCATTAAGACCTATCCTCCCTTTACTGAACATGATATAAAGTTCAAATTTCAAACAATTGAGCATGATAAAGTGATTGATGGCGTGCACTTTTATGTATTGGAAAATACTCACTCTAAACTTCAGAGCTTTGCTTATTTCAAAGATAGCGGGATTATATATCAAGCCGATTTCCTTGAAGTTGCGTTTGATAATACCATTGCCAAGGTATTACCAAGCTATACCAAACCCTTTATTGATTTTGTCCGAACTAAGCAGCTAACGATCAATCGCATTGTCGGTCACCACAGTAACAATAATATTTCTGTTGACGTTATGAATAGAACTTACGATGTTAAGTTGATGTAACCTTGAAGTTGTGCTTGTGGCACGTTCAAATCATTTAGGCGGCCGTTTAATTAGCTAGTGGTCGTCTTTATTAGAGGTTATTGCTTTAACGTTTTTTTCATTTTTACTTCGCCAACTCGGGGTGGCATTGTCAGTAATATACTGCGAATAAAAATCACAATTTACCTGTTCGTTACATAAAAGTAGCGCGACATCTAAGCTAAGAGAACGATCTCCTGCTAACTGCCCTTGTTCAAACGTTCGCTTAGCATGACTGATCATTTTATCCGTTTGCTGTTTGGCTTGTGCCAATATAGTTTTGAGATAAGAGTTATTGTAATTGTCTGAAAGCGTACTCTCTACTATAGTCTGGGCTTCAACAAGTCGGTTTTGCTTTATGTAATGCTGCATTAATTGCCTTCTGCTTGACTGTGCAACGTTGTGTTCAGGTGTCATAGCCGTCAACTTAAGAACCTGTTTTAAATGAGGCTCTTTTTCAGACAGTGTTTTGGCAAAAATTGCATGATGGAAGGAGATAGTGGCAAAATGATAAATAGGGAGTTGATAAACATTCATTTTATTTTCAGCTTGTTGTAGATAAAAATATTTGTCGTCATCGTTTTGATACTGATGAGCCAACTCGGATAAGTAGGTAAGGGCTTCAATCTCACCAAGCTTATCATTGACTTGAACGGCAAACTGCGCAGACTTCAATAAACTTGTTTTAGCTGCAGGGTAATTATTCAGCTGATTATCAAGCCGTGACTGGATGAACCAAGCGTGTGTCTGGTGCTGTAGGTCGTTTATCTTTTCAAATTGTTCAACGGCTAATTTCAACTTTTGTGAACTTAAATCATACAACTTCTTTTTCATTAATAGGTTGCTCTGGTAAAGCAACGCCTTGCCCAAATGTTGCGAATTTTCTTGGGAATGAGCGAGATTGATTAGTTTGTCCGCCATAACCATGGCTTTTTCTAGTTCGCCATTTTTTATATAATTAATACTCAATTTACGCAGAATATTAAGGTCCTCTGGCGACGATAGGTGAGCCAGTGATAATTTAGCTTGTCTAACCTCAGGCGATTGAGGTTTTCTTATTAGGTCATAAATAACGTCGTGTTTTAAATGCACTTTCATTTGCTCAATTACATCTTCTTTTGAAGAGCCTGATAAATGAGCTTTCCAATCTGATGCAGGACCTTTTAACATTAAATCCATATAGAACCTTTTCTTATGAGTTCGAACGTGGCCGGTTAATATTAAGGGATGGGTCTTTGACAATTTCGGGTATACAACCGCTATCGAATTTTCAAATAGCTCAGTATCAATGAGATGCAATACGGTGAAATCAAAGTCTGTATTACCTTCAAAGGTAACATTTCTATGCTTAGTACTGGATTTATCATCAAGGTTAGTCATTGGGATATAAGCCAGTTTAATCACTGTTTTTGTATCCTCTTGGGTGAACTCAGTTTGTGAAAAAATAAAGCCTAGTGTGGTAAAAAAGATGCAAACTAATGTAATGAGTTGCCAAAACGGTCGTTTATGCATTGGTATTGAGTCATGAGCTTGCTGTGATAATTCTAATTCTTTTTGTGGTATTTGAATGTCTGCTGTGTACTGAGTCTCGGAGGTGATAACTTCGTCTTTTAGTTGCCATTGATAGCCGCGTTTTGGAAAGGTCTTAATGGCGTTGTTGCCAAAACGGTTTCTTAAGTGACTAATATTTTGAAAAACGACCTGTTCTGATACAACTTTATGTTGCCAAACATGAGAGAGAATATCCTCTTTGTTTAAGACTCGATCAGTTTGTTCAAGTAATAATGCCAGTACTTGGGCTTCAGTATGACGAATGGCCTGTGTCTCACCATTGTTAGTTAGTAGCAAACTCTCACTATCAAACTCAAATTCATTAAATCTATAACGCATCGACTTTTGTATATGACTTACTTGTAATATTACTTTGCTGACATGTTAACTGATAGTCGCTAAAAAGTACCGTTATTCAACTCCCCTAAAGCATAAAATCATTTAAGGTTCTCGTTTAGATTAAAAGTTTTTTAGACTATAAACTCTATGGCGGAAACGCCCCCGCAGTGAGATAGAAAAATATTTTAGACTTGAGATAATAGTTATATCTGTATGTTTTGGTGTTATTCCTAAATATTCAATACCATTGTTGAATCGATTACTATCGCAAAATCTAACGCATTCAATATTTCTCTTCTTTCTTTTAATTTCGTACCGTGATGTGCACTCATATTCAGTGAGGCCATTTGATTAGCCACAGCTTTTGCCTTTTCCATTAGTTTCTCTGGCTCCACTAGAGTATCGATAAAGCCAGCTATTGCTGCTACTTCTGGACCGAATAATTCTCCGTTTATCACCGAACGCGTTAAATAGTTAGCTGGTATACGGTTACGAGCTAATTCAATGCCAGCCTGTGGCATAGTCATTCCAATAGCAACCTCGTTTAACCCTATTTTAAACGTTCCTGTGCTACCAATACGATAATCACAACTAAGTAAAAATAGTGCGCCTTGTGCAATGGCGTGGCCTGTACATACACCAATAATAGGAAGCGGAAACGACAACATACGACGAGATAATGTAGATCCTGCAGTGATCAAGGATACCGCGGCATCTGAACTTTTCTTTATTGTAATTAAATCATAGCCTGCTGAGAATACTCCCTGTTGACCCGCTAAAATAACCACAACACCAGCTGATTCAGCTAGATCTAAAGCGCTATTAATTTCCGATATCACTTGATGAGAAATGGCATTTACTTTGCCATTATTTATGGTTATTTTTGCAATTTTTTCATTCAATTCTAAGCTGACTAATTCCATTACTTTTCCTAAGGCTACCCAATTAAAAATATAATACTGAGAGATGATGAGCTAGTTAAATACAAGTTCTTGCTAGTAGAGCAATCAGTAACTACATAGTAATGTTAAATATCCATATGAAAATGTTATTTAGTTTAAACATCGCTGTAAAATAGAAAGTTAATATAACTCTATAATATTTGTGCCAACTCTGGTAAAACATCAAAAAGATCACCAACCAATCCGTAATCTGCGACAGAAAATATTGGCGCTTCCTCGTCTTTGTTGATGGCCACAATGATTTTGGAATCTTTCATGCCTGCCAAATGTTGAATTGCCCCAGAGATACCAACGGCAATATATAAATCAGGTGCTACAATTTTACCTGTTTGACCAACCTGCATATCATTTGACACATAACCTGCATCCACTGCGGCTCTTGACGCACCAATTGCCGCGTCCAACTTATCTGCTACTCCCTCTAACAAGGTGAAATTTTCACCATTGCCCATACCACGGCCACCAGATATAACCACCTTTGCGCCAGTTAATTCTGGACGTTCAGATACAGTCAGATCTTCGCTAATGAACTCAGATAAATGTAAATTATACATAATATCTAGCTGCTCTATTATTGCTTGACCTCCCTGTCCTAAAACAGCATCAAACGCCGTCGTACGAACCGTTATTACTTTAGTTTCATCTAGTGATTTAACCTTAGCAATAGCATTACCAGCGTAGATAGCGCGTTGAAATGTATCTTCTGATTCAATACTTGTAATATCTGAAATTTGTGCAACATCAAGCAAAGCGGCAACACGCGGCATTGTGTTTTTTGCATGACTCGTTGCTGCTGCAAAGATATGAGTATACTGTGCGTTGTTATTACAATAGCCGGCACCAATTTCAGCAATCACATTACTAAGATTTTCAGCTAAATGATGTTGATAACAGCTATCATCAACAACAAGAACCTTAACAATACCTTGAATTTTAGCTGCCTGTTCAGCCACACGTTGACATTGATAACCAACAATTAACAAATATAGTTCGTCTCCCACCTGTGTTGCCGCATTTATGGCGTGTAGGGTTTCAGGTTTTAACTGGCTATTGTCATGCTCAGTACAAATAAGTATCGCCATTAGATCACCTTCGCTTCATTTTTTAATTTATCAACTAACTCTTGAACACTATTAACCATCACTCCAGCAGTACGCTCAGTAGGCGCACTAACGCTTAGTTGCTGAATATGGCTTTTGAGTTTGACATCTAATTTTTCTGGTGTTGTAACATCAATAGGCTTTCGTTTGGCTTTCATGATATTAGGTAGTGATGCATAACGTGGTTCATTCAAACGTAAATCTGAAGTTACAACAGCGGGTAATGTCAAAGCTATCGTTTGTAGACCACCATCAATTTCTCGCGTCACTATAAGCTTATTGTTTTTTTGCTCAACTTTGGACGCAAAGGTGCCCTGAGAAAAACCGAGTAAAGCTGCTAACATTTGCCCTGTTTGATTATTGTCGCTATCAATAGATTGTTTACCTAAAATAACTAACTCTGATTGCTCTTGTTCAACAACCTTTGCTAATAACTTGGCAATATTTAACGACTCATGATTATCTTCAGTTTCAATATGAATACCACGATCAACGCCTAGAGCTAGAGCTGTTCGCAACTGTTCTTGACAAGGTTTAGAGCCAACCGAGACTACAATAATTTCAGATGCAACACCCGACTCTTTAAGTCGAACTGCTTCCTCTACCGCTATTTCACAAAAAGGATTTAACGCCATTTTGACATTGGTTAAATCAACATCGCTGTTATCTGGTTTTACCCGAACTTTTAAATTAAAGTCTATGACTCGTTTAACCGCAACTAATATCTTCATAAATACACCTAATTTCGGACATGGCGCTAGCCTGTAATCGCAAGCAACCGAGTTTTAATTATATTTTCAGCATCACCGACTATACGACGAACTAATTGGTCAGTAGTGGGGACGTCATAAACTAACCCTGATGAAATCCCTGCCCACCAAATACCATGTTCCATATCACCTGTTTCTAATAACTCTCCGCCTCGTTTGCCTGCAACTAATGGCGCTATATCACTAAATTCAGAGTTTTCACGCTTTTCAATTTCAGCGACTTCAACTGAAACGGTATTTTTAAATACACGAGCGGTATTACTAAATTTTCTAAAAATCAACTGCGTATCTAACTCGGTTGACTCAACCAATTTATCCTTCAGGTTTTGATGAACTTGAGCTTCTTGGGTACATAAGAATCGCGTGCCCATACTCACCGCATCGGCGCCTAATGCGAGTGCTGCAGCTAATCCTCTACCATCACTAAAACCACCACAAGCAATCACAGGTATATCTAATTCATCAACGGCTCTTGGCACTAAAACCAACGAAGGAATATCATCTTCTCCTGGGTGTCCAGCCGCTTCAAAGCCATCAATCGTTACCGCTGCACAACCCACTTGCTGAGCTTTTTTTGCATGACGTATAGAAGTACATTTATGAATAACCTTGATGCCAGCCTTATTAAACATAGGCATAAATGGGGCAGGACTACGGCCTGCAGTCTCAACAACTTTAATACCTGCATCTACAATCACTTGCGCATATTCTTCATAAGGCGGTGGTGTTAGCGTTGGTAAAATCGTTAAATTAACACCAAAAGGCTTATCGGTCATTGAGCGTGTACGCTCAATTTCTTTAGCTAATAGCGCTGGTGTAGGCTGAGTTAGCGCACTTAAAAAACCTAACGCACCAGCATTGGCGACAGCTGAAACCAACTCTGCCGTTGACACTCGTTGCATGCCGCCTTGAATAACTGGATGCTCAATGTTTAATAACTCTGTAATAGACGTTTTCATATATTTTATTCCTTAAGATTAATTACCCTTATTTGAGCCCGGTAATTAATCACTGTTGATTTTGTGATTTGCTAGGCTGATACATACAACATTTAATTCATATCTGAACTATATTAGTAAACTCAGGATTCAACGTTTCTTAATAGTTCTCGTGAAATTATATGCCGCTGTATTTCAGAGGTACCTTCCCAAATGCGTTCAATTCGGGCATTTCGCCACAATCGTTCCAAAGGTGATTCGTCCATTAATCCCATACCACCAAAGATTTGTACCGCTTCATCCGCTACCTTACCTAAGGTTTCACTGGCAAATAACTTAGCCATTCCCGCATCACCATCAGTCATGGTATTTAAATCCATTTTTTGTGCGGTATATAACGTTAAAAGGTCTGCGGCACGAATATTAGTCGCCATATCAGCCAATTTAAAAGAAACGCCTTGTTTTTTACCTATGGCTTCGCCAAATTGTTTGCGCTCTGCTGCCCAAGAAACAGATAAATCCATCGCTCTTTGAGCTTGCCCAACACAATTTGCAGCAACCATTACGCGACCTGCATTTAACCAATCACTGGCTACATCCCAACCTTTACCTTCTTCACCCAATATTTTTGCTGCTGGTACTCTGCAATCATCAAAAAACATCTCGTATTGCTCATACCCTAAATTACTGACACAAGTAGGCCCTTTACGAATGACTAAACCCGGCGTATTAGTATCAACTAAAAAGGAGGTAACTTGATTGCGTGGACGCCCCTTAACCTCAATCACATCGGTTACAGCAAAAACAATCGCAAAATCTGCATCGCCTGCATGACTGATAAAGTGCTTTGAGCCATTTAAGATAAAGTCATCACCATCTCTAACTGCACGCGTTCTTATACTCGCGGCATCTGATCCCGCGTCGGGTTCTGTTAAGGCGAAACAGTCAACTTTTTCTCCTCGTACACAGGGTAGTAAATACTCTTCAATTTGCTCCCCTTTACAAGCCATCAAAATTTTACTTGGTCTTGCTACGTAAACGTGTAAAGCCCAACCGACTTTTGAAAGCTCACGCTCTATTATTGCTTGAGAAAGGTAATCAAGACCTGGCCCACCAACACTTTCAGGCATATTGAAAGCGTAAAAACCAGAGTTTATTGCTTTATCTCGGATTTGAGCAGCCAATTCCGCAGGTACTTTTCGAAGTCGTTCAACTTCAGCTTCATGTGGTAATAACTCTTTTTCAACGAAGCTATTTACCGCTTCAATTAACATGTTATGTTCTTCAGTCAGTTGAAAATCCATCAAACTTCCCCTTAAATATGGTTTATATAATAAAATTTATACGCTTAGTGACCTTTCCATTGAGGGTCTCGACGTTCTAAATAGGCTTTTGCACCTTCCGTCGCATCCTCACTGGCAAGCATTTTTTCAAATTCAGGCCACTTACCTGCCCTTAAATCTTGATAACATTCAGCAAAAGATAACGTTTGTGTTTTACTAACAACTTCTTTGATTGCCGCAACAGAGAGTGGTGCTGACTTCATCACTTTTTGTGCTAATTCACGTGCATGCTCTAATAATGCTGCTTGCGGTACTACCGAATTAACCAAACCAAGATCTGCGGCATCAGTTGCTGATAAGCGCTTACCGGTAAGTAAGATCTCCATCGCCTTCACTCTCGGCATTATTTTAGGAAGTACGAAGCTAGCAATATCTGGAGCGACTCCAACTTGTGCTTCTGGTAACCAGAACTGTGCATTATCAGCAGCAACAACAAAATCTGCATTGAGTAACATTTCAAAACCTGCGCCTAATGCATAACCATTGACAGCACATATAACAGGCTTAAGTAAGTTACTCATCTCTGGAAAACCACCAAAACCGCCTTCACCAAAGTCCCCTGTATATTCTTCGCCATCAGCAATCGCGCTTAAATCCCAGCCACCGCAAAAAAACTTTTCTCCCGCTCCAGTTAAAATGGCAACCCGTAGTTCGGGATCTTCACGAAAGTCAGCAAAAACTTTGCCCATTTCACGACTTAATTCGGCATTAATAGCATTGCCTTTGGGTTTATCTAATACGATTTCTAAAATGTAACCGTTGCGAGTAATGTGTAAATGTTCAGACATAATATTTCCAACCTATTGTTAACTATTTCGTGTACAACTTATGATGTACATCACCATTATTGGCAGATAAATTAGGGTGCCATGCGCAATAAGGCATCTGCGGCCACTGCACCTTGACCACGGGCTTTAATAATTAAAGGATTAATATCGAGTTCAACGATATTATCTCGATGTTCTTCTACAAAATTCGCCACGCCTAAAATAGTATCAACTGCAGCATCAAGATCAGCTTCTGGGCGACCTCTAAAGCCATAAAACAGACCGGCACTACGTAAACTTTGTAAGGCGGTTAATATTTCTTGACGATTCACTGGCAACAATAACGAGCGACTATCACGCATCAGTTCAACTAAGATCCCGCCAGCACCAATCACTAAATAAGGTCCAAATTGTTCATCTCTTACTACGCCGACAATAATTTCAGCCACTACATCTTCAACCATTTCTTCGATGAGAAAACGCTCTGCCAAATGCGACATAGATTCAATCGCGCTAACCACTTGCTCAGCAGAGGTTAAGTGTAATTTTACCGCGCCTACTTCTGTTTTATGCGCAACACCTAAACCTTTAGCAACAACAGGAAACTCTAATTTTTTTACTGCGGAACTTACTTCTTCAGCATTACTGACAATGACATGTGCAGGAATGGATACATTAAATTTTGCTAGACTTTGCTTCGCTTCCGCTTCGTCTAGTAGCTGTAATGACTCGTCACTCAGAGTTTTTCCTAACGGTAACAATGGTGCTGCTACTTTATTTTGCCATACTTGAGCAATATCAGCCGCGGCTTGTAAAGCTTCTATGCCAGCACTTAATCCTGACAAAGGCACTATCCCTTTAGACATCAAAAATTTTGCTTTATCTTCTGGCATGCCGTCAAGCGTCATCGATAACATCACCACTTTGGCCCCCGTACTTTCAACAGAATTTATCAATGCTTGTTCTGCTGGCATCCAATGGCTATCGCTACAACGATCTTCATGAGGATAATCAATAATGCTTATCGTAATATCAAATTGTTCACTAACGAAAGTAGAATACGTTGCCGTTAATCGTTCCGCATTTAACCAATCAAAAATCTGATAATCGAAAGGATTTGAGACTGTGACTAACTCATGCACTGTTTTAGTAACATTGTCATGATGCAATTGTGACAATGGGGTTAATTCAAACCGAGTTGACTCAACTTCATCAGCTACTAATATCGCATCGCCACCTGATGGAGCCATTACACCTAACTTATAGCCTGAAAGAGGTCCGTGAACATGAAGTATTTTTAACGCTTCAATTAAGCTATCGATAGAATAAGCACGACCGACACCAATCCGAGAAAATAATGCTGTTATTAAATCATCTGATCCCGCCAATGAAGCGGTATGAGATAGCGCAATTTTTTGTGCGGTATCTGAACGACCCGATTTTAATGCGACAACCGGTTTACCGAGTGTTCTTGCATATTGAACAGCACTTTCAAAGGCAACGGGGTCACTTATTCCTTCTATATATAAACCAATCGCGGTTACGCTATCAAGTTGCGCAAATTCCCTAATCGCATGATGAAGGTCAAACTTTAATTTATTACCTAATGACACTAAATACGCAACAGGTAAACCCCGTTTTTGCATGGTGAAATTTATCGCAACATTTGAAGACTGAGTAACAATAGCAACTCCAGAGTCAATCGCTTCTCCACCTTGTTGGTCGGGCCATAATGCCGCTTTTTCAATATTATTAATCAGTCCATAACAATTAGGGCCTAATAGAGGCATGTCAGCGGAGGCTTCCAACAATTGTTGCTCTAATACTCTACCTTCATCACCTGATTCAGAAAAGCCAGTGGCATAACAGATGGCACCGCCAGCCCCTTGTTCCGCAAGCGCTTTTATTACTGAAATGGATAACTGACGATTAACCGCCACATAAGCGGCATCGGGTGCGTGAGGCAAATCTTCAACAGAGCGATAAACTTTTAGCTCTTCAACGAAATCTTTTTTCGGATGTACAGGCCAAATATCCCCTTTAAAACCAGATTTCTTACACTGTCGAACAACTTCTTTAGCTTCTCGACCACCGATGACGGCAATTGTTTTAGGTTGTAAAAAACGAGCGAATGACATAATTTTTATCCTGACTCAACTAAACATTAAAATATAATTTGGTATCTGGGTTGATTGCTACCTTGCATATCTATATTATTTTTGGCTCAAAACTTCAGCTCTATCCGTTAAGACCTACGATGCACTTTCCCAGTAACGAAACCATACTAATCAAACTCCAAAACTAATAAGTTGCATTTTCTGACAAAATAGATACAATTTTCGACATAGAGGGTTTTTAATGCGTAATGGTTATTAAAAATGGCACCTCAATTGATTGCCTGAAATGATTATTGAATCTCGGCAAACCAGTCGTATTTATTGTTGAGATAACTATAAGGTAGAACTTTTCTATGAAGCATTACTGTTACTTGCTGCTACCAGAATTTAGCAATTTGTGTTTGTTTAATTCTATTGAGCCCTTACGTGCAGCCAATAGCTTTATTGAAGGTCCAGGCTATAAATGGTCTTTAATTTCTATGGATGGAAAGTCTGTTACTAGCTCAAGTGGATTTGAGATGCAAGTAAGTAGCAGCGTTGAAAATATGCTGGAATTAGAAAAACCAGACGTTTTGATTGTACTGGCAAGCTATAATTATCAACGACACAGCACCACGGCAGTGATTAATAAGTTACGCCAATTGAAAAATCACATAAAGGTGATAGGAGGACTTGACTCTGGCAGTTATCCACTAGCTAAGGCAAAATTACTTGATGGTTATAAAGCCACCATTCACTGGGCTGAACTTGAAACTTTTGGTGAAAAATTTCGTCAGGTAGACGTTTGCAATAATCGCTATGTAATTGATCGAAATCGCATAAGCTCGGGTGGTGCCACTACGGCTCTTGACTTAATGCTATCTATCATTAGTGATGATTTTGGTAAAGAAATAGCCATAGCCGTATCTGATTTATTGATCTTTGACACTGAGCGTTCAGGCAACACGCCTCAACGTGAGCACATTCCTGCAATGATTGAAAACCAAACTCCACGCCTTGCTCGAGCAATAAAATTGATGGAACGAAATATAGAAACACCGCTAACAGTCGCCCAAATTGCCGATCAAACTTTCGTTTCACAACGGCAATTAGAGCGCGATTTCAAAAAAGTTTTAGGTAATAGCATAGCGGGCTACTATTCAAGATTACGAATTATGCTAGCACAACGCTTGTTAACAGAAACCAGTTTAAGTGCCACAGAAATTGCTATAAGAGCGGGTTACAGCTCACGTGCTTCTTTTAACCGTTCTTATAAACGTATATTGGGTAAAACCCCAACCGATGAAAGAAAAAATAACAATAGCAATGATTAAGCAAGTCGCTGAAAACAGTTGGCCACTAAAGCATCTACCCAGCATTGACATATTTTAGCTGCTTCATCAGGAGAAAAGTTACTTGGGTTTAACGACCACTCTAACCATAATCCATCCATCAAGGCCGAAAGCCCTGTGGCGGCGAGTCGAATATTAACATCGTCAATACTTAGTTCTCCAACCGCCTCTGTCATCAGCTTTTCGAGTGTCTTTATTACCTTATTATTCACCTCATTACGTAGTGCGGCTATTGCTGGTTTTTGTTTACTTAAGCCCCAAAAGACCAGCCAAATCATCAGATAATCTTCATCAAGCACCGGTCGGCGAAAACTGACATCAATAAATAACCGTAATTGGTTAAGTGCTGACGGATCACAAGCCTGCTCAAGCGACTGATTAATTCTAGAGTATATATCTCGCGTTAAATATCGATATGCTTCGGTGAGGAGTTCTTCTTTACCAGCAAAGTGATGGGTTACCAGCCCAGCTGAAACACCAGCTTCCTGGCATACTTTACGCAAAGATAATCCAGCATGCCCTTCTTTGATAATACAGCGTAACGTCGCATCAATTAATGCGATTCGCCGTTTATCTGGGCTTAAACGTGCCCCTGATTCAGGGGGAGTTGCAAATAAACTTTTCATTAAAATTTTAAAGTATCCAAAACTATTTTTATCGACAAAATATTTAACATTCTAATAAATATACTCATAATGAAAAATATCAATAAAATGACAAACCACTGTTGTACACTCGTATAGTAACATGCTAGTTTAATATAACAAACCAGTTTACGACTGAAAAGTTAAGACAATTCTTAAATATAACTCTTTAATGAGATAGAGCTTGTCTTCCTAAAAATTTTAACTTGCTATTGTACGACCGTATAGTAAGTTGTTTTTTGAGTGGCTATTGTACGACTGTATAGCAGAACTAAAAATTAAGTTAAAGAGGTTATAGCATGACAACGAAGATAAAGAATGAACTCACGTGTGGACAAGCATTGGTAAAATTACTTGAAGCTTACGGTGTTGAAACGGTTTTTGGTATTCCCGGTGTTCATACCCTCGATCTTTATAATGGCTTGAGCGGTAGTAAAATAGAACACGTGTTAACACGCCATGAACAAGGCGCGGGGTTTATGGCTGACGGCTATGCTCGGGTGACAGGTAAACCAGGTGTTTGTTTTACCATTACCGGTCCTGGCGTTACCAATATTGCGACCCCTATTGGTCAAGCCTATGCTGACTCCGTTCCAATGCTAGTCATTAGCAGTGTAAATAAGGTCAGCTCTATGGGTAGAGGTCGTGGCGAGTTGCACGAAACTCAAGATCAACGCGCCATCATAGCGCCTATTACAGCTTTTAGTGCCACAGCTTTATGCCCAGATGATGTTCCAGCTCTTATTGCCAAGGCATTTAGTATTTTTCATGGTGAGCGCCCACGTCCTGTATTTATTGAGCTTCCCCTTGATGTAATCAATGCACCCATTGGGGAAGGCTGGCCAACGACAGCCGTAGAGCTAGCACCACGCCCAGCACCGCAAGGTGCTTCAGTGAGTCGCGCAGTAGATTTACTTTCAAAAGCGAAAAAGCCAATGATTATCGCAGGTGGTGGTGCCATTAATGCAAGTGCTGAATTACAACACCTTGCCGAACAACTTAATGCCCCTGTATTTACCACCGTTGCTGGTAAAGGGTTATTGCCTAGTCAACATCCATTAAATGCAGGCTCAATTCTTTGTGTTGAGCCCACTTGGCAATATGTCGCTGATGCCGACGTGGTTTTAGCCGTTGGTACCGAATTGGCTGAAACCGATATGTGGCGAGAAAAGCTTCCACTTACTGGCAAGTTAATTCGTATCGATATCGATCCTCAAAAAATGAATGATCTCTACCTTGCTGATATTCCCATCGTGGCTGATGCAGCAAGCACACTTAATGCAATGGGTCAGTTAGTTGAGGATATTAAAATACCAACAAACTCATCAGTACGGGATGAAATAGCTACGCTTAGAAATATTATCCACACTGAGCTTGAACCGTTACAACAAGCGCATCAACAAGTGTTACATGTCATCAATAAAGTACTCCCCAGCAATGCTTTTATTTCTGCCGACATGACACAACTTGCTTATACCGGTAATTACTTATTCGATATGGATGCTCCTCGCTCATGGTTACATCCGACAGGATACGGCACCTTAGGATATGCCCTCCCTGCGGGTATCGGCGCAAAGTTTGGTGAGCCATTGCGACCTGGGTTGGTCATTGTCGGTGATGGTGGCATTTTATATACCATTCAAGAATTGGCAACCGCAACAGAAGAGCTTGCCTCACCTTTCGTTATTTTATTGTGGAATAACGACTGCCTAGGCCAAATTCGTGATGACATGGTAGCTCAAGGAATTGAAGAAATAGGTGTGAACCCTAAATCTCCTGATTTCATACAAATTGCTCAAGGCTTTGGCTGTCAAACGGCAAAACCTGACTCATTAACTGAACTTGAATCAGATTTACGCCAAGCATTTAATTTTAATGGCGTCACTCTCATTCAAATGAACGAAAATCGCGTTAGCCACGCATCATAAGGAATACAGACATGAAATATTCTCAATTAACAACACGTATAGGCGGCGACTCAGCGGAAGCTTGGCAGATTTTATATCGCGCGATGGATCGTCAAAAAGCAGGTGAAGACGTCATTATTCTTGCTGTAGGAGATCCTGATTTTGACACGCCTACTCCTATTATCAATGCGGCAATCACGGGCTTACAATCAGGCGCGACCCATTATACCGATGTGGTTGGCGATGCCGAGCTAAGAGGCATCATCGCTAATTGGCACAGTAACTCAACGGGTCAACAAGTTGAAGGTGAACAGGTTGTCGTTGTTAATGGCGCTCAATGTGCATTGTTTTGTGTGGCACAATGTATTATGGAAGCAGGCGCAGAAGTTATAATTCCTGAGCCTATGTATACCACCTATGAAGCCTTGTTTAATGCCACAGGTGCAAAGGTTGTTAAAGTACCGATGCGTCCAGAAAATAACTTCCAAGTATTACCGGAAGATATTGAAGCGGCAGTGACCGATAAAACAACAGCCATTTTATTAAATAGCCCAAGTAATCCAACAGGGGCTATTTTTCCACGAACCACAATGGAAGCTATTGCTGAGATTTGTCAACGACATGATTTATGGCTTATTTCCGATGAAGTTTATTCAACAGTAACTTTTGGTACTGAGCATTTCAGCCCATGTGCGCTACCTAATATGGCTGAACGCACCATAACGATTAATAGTTTATCTAAATCACATGCAATGACAGGCTGGCGTTTAGGTTGGATAGTTTGTCCACCTGAAATGGCGTTGCATTTAGGTAACCTCACCCTGTGTATGCTCTTTGGAAGTCCACCTTTTATTCAAGAGGCCGCAAAAGTCGCCCTAACCGCTGATATTCCAGAACAGGAAGAAATGAGAAAGGCATATCAAAACCGCCGTGATGTTTTCTATCATGAACTGCAAAAAATTGAAGGTTTGCAATGTCATCTACCTGAAGCAGGTATGTTCTTAATGGTGGATATTCGCAAAACAGGTTTATCAAGCCAAGAAATGGCAGAGCTTTTATTAAATGAATTTGATGTAGCTACTTTGCCAGGCATTGCTTTTGGCCCTTCAGGTGAAGGGCATATCCGTGTTAGTTTAGCGGTTGATGAAGATGAGTTGGTGAAAGCCAGTAAGCGTATTGCCGCCTGTATAGACTACATACAAGCAGGTAAACATTTAGCAAAAAATAACGCTTAAGGATGAAACTATGATTGAATATCAGAAACTTTTTATTGATGGTCAGTGGATACCTTCACAGAGTCAAGAGCATAGCCTTGTTATTGACCCTGCTACTGAGCAAGCCGTAGCGAAAATAATTTCAGGTGATATCGAAGACGTTAATCGCGCAGTAAGCGCAGCTAAAAAGGCGCAGAAGTCTTGGGGGAAAACTACGGGCGCGGAACGTGCAGTATTCCTCAAAGCAGCCGTTGAAAAACTCAAAGAACGTGAGCAAGAGCTAGCTGAGCTAATTTCACTTGAACTGGGCATGCCACAACATTTATCTCTCGACATTCAAGTTAAAAGCCCAATTGAAGGAGCTGAATCATACATTAAATACGCTCATTTAATGGATGAAACCGAGCAACTAGGCAATTCCGTTATTGTTAAAGAACCCATTGGTGTTTGCGCGCTTATTTGTCCTTGGAACTACCCCTTGCATCAGCTCATTGGTAAAATAGCACCCGCGATCGCCGCAGGTTGCACCATGATTGTTAAACCGAGTGTTGAAGCGCCATTAAGTGCCTTTGTATTAGCCGAAATTTTTGCTGAAATTGGGTTACCCGCTGGTGTCTTTAATTTAGTGACCGGTCCAGGGCGTAAAATTGGTGATGCGATGTGTACTCACCCTGACATTGATATGATTTCATTTACCGGCTCAAATCAAACGGGTATCAGTGTTGTTAAAGCCGCCAGTGAATCCGTTAAGCGAGTTTGTCAGGAGTTGGGAGGAAAGTCTGCTTTTGTCATTACCGAAGATGCCGATATAGCCGCAGCAGTGCAATATGGTATAGAAGATATCATGTGTAATTCAGGGCAAACCTGCACCGCGCTTAGTCGTATGTTAGTGCCAAAAAGCCGCTATGAACAGGCCATTAAGCTTGCCAAAAATGTAGCTGAATCATTAACCATAGGCAGCCCTTTATCATCAAAAAGTTATCTTGGGCCCATGGTTTCCAAGCAGCAACAACAAACCGTACTCGCGTATATTCAACAAGGTTTGGATGAAGGTGCTCGTTTAGTTACTGGCGGGCTCGACAAGCCTACCGGCTTAGCGCAAGGTTATTATGTCAAGCCAACCATTTTTGCCGATGTTGATAACAACATGCGAATAGCTCAAGAGGAAATTTTTGGCCCTGTGCTTTGCATGATCCCTTATGATGATATTGATCACGCTATCACCATAGCTAATGACACCATTTTTGGCCTTTCTAGTGCGGTTTGGGCTGGCGATGAAAAACAAGGAATGACCATTGCCAAACAGCTTGAAGCTGGTCAAGTATTTATCAATGGTGCCGCATTTAACTATTATGCTCCTTTTGGTGGCTATAAGCAGTCAGGTAACGGCAGAGAGTGGGGAGTGGAAGGGTTAAGCGAGTTCATTGAAATCAAAGCAATTCAAGTTTAGTTTTAGCTCACAATAAGCAGTCGGTACTTACACCATTAAGGTAGAAGCTCAGTCCGCACAATAATTTATGCTCCAACTGTAGGTGTTAAAGATGTCAGGAAATTCGTTAAGTAAAGAGCAAGAAGTGGATAGTAAATTCAATGATACATGGGCTGTATTGCTCAGTATTGGTATTTTTCTTACCGTTAATAATATTATTTATAATGTCCTTTTTATCATTTTAGGATCTGCGGCTGATTTAAAAGGCTATACCGATCAGCAAATTGGATTTTTGGGAACGGCCTATTTACTGGGTCAAATGGTGGCCAATTTATCCAGTGTGCTCTGGGTTAGAAAACTTAATTGGAAGTTAATGATTGGCCTTGCCACGGTCGTATCGGTAGTGGCGTTATATGCCTCTGCCTTTGTAGGCTATAACGGCTTCTTGCTGTTATTGACGATTACGGGGTTAGCCTGTGGTACCGCACAAGCCTGCGTAATGTGCTGTATCAGTGGTTTAAAAGATCCTTCCAAAGCCTATAGTTTAGGCCTAGGGTTACAAGTTGTGGTGGCAGGTGCGGTGATCTACTTCTTACAACTTCATATCACTCCTAACTATGGCTACTCAGGTTTACTTTATACCATAGCCGCTTTATTCGCTTTCTCACTACTATTCTTAATAACCATGCCGAGTACTGATGATAGATCACTAAACAAAGTATCGAGTACAGGTACTACAACAAATAAAACCGAAAGCGCCGTTTCTATTCCTTCTCTTATTGCCCTAGGCGGGATTGGCATTTATTTTATCGGTCAAACAGGTATTTGGGGATTTTTAGAACGCATCGCCGTTGCAAAAAATATGGAGAACGACTTTATTGGAATTATTCTTGGCGCGGTATTGGTACTTTGTTCACTTGGTGCGTTTGCAGCCATCAAAGTAGGCAACCGTTTTGGTATAATAAAACCGATGATATTTGGCATTGGTCTGTTTTTCTTATCACTTGTACTTTGGGTGGTCAGTGATAATAAATGGCTATACGCGCTTTCCGCGCTTATTTATGCCAGTGCTTGGAATTTCTGTTTACCTTATCAATTATTAGCGGTTAATAAGACCGATAAGGATGGACGCTATGCTGCCATGATCCCTGCATTTCAATCAATCGGTGGAGCTGTAGGTCCAGCAATGGCTGGGATATTGATTTTTGATGGTAATTTTAATTACGTTTATTTACTCGCTATTTTTACGACATTAGCAAGCTTAGTGATTTTCTGGATTGTCAGTAAAAAACACAGAGCAGAAGCTGCGTCTAGCACACTAAACCGTAAAGCCGAGCTGCTATTAGCAGAAGAAAACCAATTACCTTCGTCAAGCAACTGATGTTCTTCTAAGGCGTATTTAGCTTGGAATCGATAATATCCAAGCTAAAGTTCTATCTACTTAATTTAGACGACTGACAATATAGCTATCCTGCAGTAGTACCACCATCTATAGATAAAGACGTACCTGTGATATTCACCGCGTGCTCTGATGCTAAATAAGCAACAGCTTTAGCAATTTCAACCGGAGCAGCAAATCGTTTTAACGGCGCGTAATCTTTTAGTGCTTGCTCTACTTTTTCAGGATTATCGGCGATATCAATACAGTCCCTACGCACCATGTCCGTATCAACATAACCAGGACAAATACAGTTAATACGGATATCTGGCGCTAAATCAAGAGCCATTGATTTAGTCATATTAACAACACCCGCTTTTGATGCACAGTATACCGCTAATTTCCTTTCACCTTTTAAACCGCAATCAGAGGCAATATTTACAATATTACCCCCTGTTTTTTTCAATTCAGGTAGTGCTGCTTGGCAGCAAAAAAATGTCCCCTTTAAGTTAATATCCATAGTAGCGTCCCATAAAGCTTCATCAGTTTTAGCGATACTGACCGCATGACCAACCCCCGCAGCATTAACAAGAATATCTAAACCTCCTAAAGCAGAGACCGCTTGATTAACAATAGCTTGACACCCTAAAACGGTAGCAACATCACCAACAATTTTAGTAATATTTTCGTGCTTATCTAGAGCCAACCACGCTTTTTCAACCGTGGCTTGGCTTCGACCATTAATAGCAACCAGTGCACCTAGTTTTAAAAACTCTTTTGCCGTTGCATGTCCTATACCTCGAGACGAGCCGGTAATTAATACTTTTTTACCAATAAAATTCATGTGTACCCTTATCTACTTGAAATAAAAATTTATCTCTATCAACATTAAAATAATTTGTATTTAAACAAAAATCAGCAGACCTTAATGTTTTCAGTCTTTAACGCTTGAATTAAAGGAGTAAGTTCGTTTTCATAGTGCCGCCACTTGGCAACCGAATGATTATAAATGGGTTGCCTAACTTGTGCAGCGCTCGCGGTTGTTGAGGCACTTTTATTTTCGTAAAAACGCAAACAGTTTTCCTGCCAGTCTAAACCACAAAATGTTAATAACTTTTCTGTTTCAACTTTTACATTATCAACAATATTTTCATATTCAATATCGTAGATAACATTAGGCATAACCGTATGCCAATGCGCCATCAGCTTTCTATAGGCCAGATAATAATTAGCGAGTTCGTTTAAATGATAAGAAAATGGATAGGTATTTTTAAATAATTTCTTGTAAATAGCGTAACAAGTATCAATAGGATGACGGCGTAAATGTATTATTTTTGCCTGTGGTAATGCTTTATGAATGAGCCCAGCATAAAGAAAGTTCAATGGCATTTTGTCAATGAGTAACTTATTCTTTGGTACAAGATCTTGTGTACTCTTACTATATTCTAGGCCCAAGGTATCAAAGTTTACATATTGGCTTTGACCAACCAAATCTAATGAACTGTGCTTATTTTGGCTGGCTGATTGCTTAGTTAGTTCAACTAATTTAATGGCAAAGTTATTCAATTCTCCAGCAGAGCTAACTTGCGAATGACTTTCAAGGATACGTTCTACTAAGGTAGTGCCGGTTCTTGGCAGGCCAATAATAAAAATCGGCGTCTGCTGGCTTGTGCCCGATGCTGTCTGCGCTAACCATGACTTGTTAAATGTCTCTATGACCCGACTTATGTTTTTCAATTCATTTTCAGGACGATATTGCATGTGGCTACGGCGAATATCCGCTCCCGCTTTTAAATAGCGAAATGATGCTTGATGCTGCCCAAGATCTTCCAATTCTTTTGCTAGTGCATAATTAATTTTAACGCTATTTTTAGGTTCTTTAATGCTCTGAGCTAGCAGTGCCTTTAATTCGACCACGTGATTGTTATTTGTTGTTTGCGTAATAATGTCGGTGCGTAATGCAATGGCTTCATAATCTAAAGGATTAAGCTCAATAGCCTTATTCAAAGCTTGCTCAGCTTCGCTTATTTGACCTAAGAATCGTTGTATCGTGGCAATATTATAAAATAATGACGCGTTTACATGCCCAAGATTAACAAGGTTTTCATAAAGCTTTAGCGCTTCATGATATAGTTTTAAGCTACTAAGACACGCGGCTAAAATTCCGCACTGTTCAATATCTTTGGGTGCCATTCGGTAGAGATCTTTAGCATAGTCTTTAGCGGCACCAAAATTTGAACAAGCTTGTAAATATTTTATTTTTTGTAACTTAAAATTAAAGTTATTTGGCTCAAGAACGAGCAACTGATTGATCGATTCAATAGCCGCGGCTGGTTGTTTCATCGCCAACTGAGTTTGTGACAGTAATTCCCAGCCACGAATATAGTCAGGAAAATTATCGACAAGCTTTTTGCATGTACTTAAAGCATGGCTAAACTGTTTTTCATTTAACGCTTTTATCACAATAGCTAACCGTTGCTCTTTATTTTTATTATCAGCATTTATCATAATAAATAGTTCCTAACTTAATGAATATTATTTTACGTTTAGATCAATAATGGGTTATCGAGTATTTAAGTCTAATTACAGACAGCTAAATACTCGATAACCCAGTCTTCACTAAATTTTATTTATAACAATTATTAGTAGATATATTTGATTCCTAAACCAACAGTAAGCGGTCGCATAACATAGCTATAAATATCTCGCTGCGTTGGGTCGAGTGCCGAAAATTTAGGGCCACGAGTATTCGTTGGTGCTCTTTCGTTGGTGATATTATCAGCAAAAAAGCTAACACTAATTTCATCGTTTATTTGCACAAAGATTGAAGCATTCAATACACTATAACCATCAACATTGGTAAAATTTTCAGTATCAGTAATGAAGCCCGTAGTCACGTCATCGGTAAAAGAGCCGTTTAGGTGATAAGTGATCTCATAATCATTAATATATTGATAGTAATTCGCTGATAATGTAACCATATTTTCAGGAACCCCCGGTAACTTATCACCATCAATACCACTCACGCCATCAGTTGTGAAATCAGCGGTTAGTGTTGCATCGGTATATGCATAACCAGCAGTAATGGAAAAATCTTCTGTGACATTATAAGTACCTTCAAGCTCGACACCTCTTGATACTGCCGTTTCACCATTGGTTAAGATAGTGAAACCACCATTAGGTGATTGAGTAGAAATAATGACATCGTCCCAGCTAATGTTATACGCAGCAACATTAAATCTCAGGTTATTATTAAATGCGACACCTTTAGCACCAACTTCAAAGCTCAAAGCGGTATCATTGGTATAATTTACAAGGCTTTCTGGCTCTGCCCAAGGCCCAGAAGTTGGTATACCATTGCTACCGCCATTTCTAAAGCCTTCTGCTAAGGTGGTGTAAATCATAATATCATCGGCAATATCGTATGACATATTAAATTTAAAAATATGATCGCTGATATTAGATTTATGACTCCCCCCATATACGCCCCTTGGGTCTTCACCATCATCAGAGTTCCAAGAACCAAATAAAGGAGAACGATTTTCAGTGCTATTTTTAAATGATGTTCTAAAGAACCTTGCACCACCAGTAACTTGCCATTTATCGGTTAATTCGTAAGTGACTTCACCAAAAATAGCCTTATCAGTAGCTTCTATATCTTGATATATTGCAAAGAATAAATCTTTAGGCTCACCTATCGTTTCAAGTAGCCTTACTTGCTCAGCAAAATAACCATTAGTAGATTCTTGCCAATCATAAAAACCTCGATGATAATCGACGTTACTAACACCCATTTCTTGTTTGTTATAAAAACCACCCAAAATCCAAGTTAAATCACCATCTTCATTTGAAGATAAGCGAATTTCTTGGGTAAAAGCTTTAACATCTTTTTCATATTCACCAATAATAGATTCACGAGGAAAGCCATTATAATAATAATCAGCCCAATAGTCTTTGTTAAGGTATTCTGCAGATTGATCACCCAATAAATCTGATTCACTTTCAAAGTTTGACGTTGAAGAGGTTAAGGTTGCAAAACCTAAATCAGCTTCCACCTCTAAGGAGCTTAATGATAACTCACGCTCCGAGCTTTCACGGATTCGTTGTAAGCTAATATAATCTCCGCCTTCGACATGTACATCATTGGCCACTTGCCGATCGCCTGTTTCGTCTTTTTGAATTTGATGACTTGCTGTAATGCTTATGTCGTCATTAACGAACCAACGCCAACTTAGCTTAAGGTGTTTAGTTTGCTCATCATTGGTATCACTTTTGGTGAATTCTTTGTTAAGACTATTTGGGTCACTGGAATCGATAGAGATAGGTTGATTATTTTCATCGTATTGATAGAGTTTTTGAGCATCAATAAAGCCTGCACGATTAACGAAACCACCAACGGCCCTTATTGCCATATCATCATTAAAGGGTAGGTTTAAAACAAGGTGTGTATCACTATTTACACCTCCAGATTCTTGGGCTTGCGAAACACGTGAATGAAATTCAAACTCTTTATCATTAATATTAGGCTTTTTGCTGATATAACGTATTGTTCCGCCTAAAGAGCCTGAACCATATAAAGTACCTTGTGGCCCCCTTAATACTTCAACTCTTTCTATGTCTTTTAATAGTACATTATAAAATAAAGGAGTTTCATCAACATAAATTGAAACAGTTGGAGCTGCGATAGTAGCTAAATCGGTAAAACCTGAGCTACTAGTGTTAAGTCCGCGAATTATTAAACCACTGTTAATTCCTGAGTCGCGACCGCCCGTATCGGTGTAGGCTAACCCTGGAACTGATTGAGCTAATTTTGAAAAATCAACGATGCCTCTTTTTTCTAAAGTATCTGCTGTCGTTGCAGAAACATTATAAGGTACTTCCATTATAGAGGTTGCTCTCTTGGTAGCCGTAACCATTATTTTTTCAATATCACCTTCGGCAGATATGGCTAAAGTAGGAAGCCCTAAACCGGCCATTATAACACTCTTAGTAAGCAGGTTAAGTTTCAGTTTCTTTGTTATTATCTTCATATGCGATTTCCTCAATTAGTGTAATAATTCATCGACAATCTTTTTTAATATTTTAATTATTTGCGCTTGCCTCTACATGCTCTTCCTTCATAATGATTCAATATGAAGTTCACAAAGTTACTTTTTTGGTCGTTTATGATACAAATTACGACATAGTTAACTTTAAAAATAATCACAAATAACTAGTTCTATCGCGCAAAAAAAATCAACAGCACTCAACAAATACCCAATAAAAACACAGTAAGTAATAATATGAATTATATGGTTAATTTATTTTTTTATGATGGTACTCCCAACCTAATAATTTAATTGACAGGTTGAAAGTATTTATAAAAAAAGATGAAATGCGATTGAATAACACGATAAAGACTTTTTAAATATAGAGCTTAAAACTGGATAGACTTCTGCTCTACGTATTCCATAGCACCGGCCAGTCCCCATTCACGCCCATTACCTGACTGCTTAAAGCCACCAAATGGTGCCCGATAATTATAATCTCCACCATTGATAAAAACTTGACCAGACTTGATTTTTTTAGCAACTTTCAAAGCTTGCTCTTTGGTATTTCCCCAAACTGCAGCAGACAAACCGAATGGCGAATCGTTAGCAAGAACTATCGCCTCGTCTATTGTTTGATAAGGAATGATACAAAGCACAGGGCCAAATATTTCTTCTTGGGCAATAACCATTTCATTCTTTACATCAGAGAAAATAGTTGGACGAATATAATAACCCTTTTCTAATCCCTGGGGCTTATCTAGACCTCCACTGAGTAAGGTTGCCCCTTCTTCTAAGCCCTTTTTAATATAATTAAAAACAATATCTTGCTGCTTCTTAGAAGACATTGGCCCCATAAAGCTCTCTTTATTGAGAGGGTCACCAATCGTTATGTTCTCTGCGACTTGTTTAGCATGTTGCAATACTTCCTCATAGCGAGAATAAGGAACAAGCATACGTGTAAGTGCTGTACATGTTTGGCCTGAATTCAACATTACATCTTGCACACCAAAGGTTACAGCCGCCTCAATATCTGCGTCTTCGGTTATAATGAAGGGTGACTTGCCGCCCAATTCCTGACAAACTCTTTTTACAGAATCTGCTGCCACTTTAGCAATTTGTATTCCTGCCTGAGTAGAGCCTGTAAAAGAGACAAGATCAACTTCTGGGTGCACACACATTGCTTCACCTATAGTGCGACCAGGTCCTGTGATTAAATTGAAAACACCTGCCGGTAAATCAATGTTATCTATCATTTGAGCCAATAAGAAAGCATTTAATGGTGTCTCACTGGCCGGCTTAACAACCATAGTACAACCAGCAGCAAGTGCTGGTGCGATTTTACCAATGAGTTGATGCAATGGATAATTCCATGGACAAATCAAAGAACATACACCAATAGCTTCATTATAGACCACCGAATTATCTATATGTTTCTCTTCTTCTAACTGACGAGTAATATCTATGTGCGATTCAAGCCCAACAATAGGGCCAACCGATTGTATATCAAGAGAGAAATGTAATGGCATACCCAGTTCGCTCGTAATGACTTCAGCCATTTGATCTTTATGTGTCTTCATTTCTTCGACTAACTTATTTATATAAGCCGAGCGAACTGATGATGATGTTGTAGACCATGAATCAAAAGCCGCTCTAGCCGATTTTATTGCTTCCTCAACGTCTTCTTGGCTTCCTTCTGGCACAGAACCAATCATTTTTTCTGTTGCCGGATTAATGACTTCTATTTTTTTACTACGGTAAGGAGTTTTCCATTTACCATTAATATAGAGCTGATTGTATGATGGTGTTAAGCTGTTCTTCATGTATGACTCCCGCCAATGAATATAGTTAGGTTTGTCGTAATTGAAAAAAAGTAATAATTAACTTTTTAATCAAGTACAAAGTTTCCTGAACGCTCTAGCTCAGCAATAGTATCGACTATGCTATCTCTAAGCGTTGTCACAATATAATCAACCTGTTCTCGTGTTAAAATAAGTGATGGAGACATGATATTAAGGTGTACTGTAGGTCGAACAATTAAACCACGCTTTTGTGCATGACCATGTACAATACTGCCTATATCTAATTCTTCAGGAAATAACTCTCGGGTGTTTTTATTAGAAACAAATTCAACACATGCCATGAAATGAGAGCCACGAACATCACCAACAATAGCTAAATCAGATAAAGTGTTAAGTTGCTCCATAAAGTAACTTCCCACATCTTTAACATGACCAAGAATATTTTCTCTTTCTATGATTTCAATATTTTTTAATGCGGCAGCACAAGAGACGGGGTGTCCGCTATAAGTAAAGCCGTGAACAAAACATCGACCTTTATCTGCCTCACCAATAACATCCCAAATTTTTTCAGAAAAAATACAAGCACCTAATGGCATGTAACCTGAAGTAAGACCTTTAGCAGTAGTAATAATGTCGGGTTGTACATTAAAGTTTTCTTTTGATGCAAAAAAACTTCCTAGTCTTCCAAACCCAGTTACCACTTCATCAGAAACATACAGAACATCATACTTTTGGCATATCTCCCACATACGGTAGTGATAACCTTCAGGTGGGATAATAACGCCACCTGCACCTAGAATTGGCTCAGCAAAAAAAGCGGCAACTTTATCGGCACCTAACTCAATGATTTTATCTTCGAATTCATTAATTAAAAAATCCAGGAACTGTGATTCAGATATGTCTTGCGAAGTATGATAATAACCAGGGCTTGATATATGATGAATAGTATCAGTAATGAAATCAAATTCTTCTGGGTGGTCTGCTTTTTTACCGCCTATAGACATCGAGGCAAATGTTGAGCCATGATAAGCATTTACTCGCGATATAATATGCTTCTTACTTTTCTTACCTCGGCAATTTTGATAATACTGAATCAAACGATATGCAGTATCTACCGCTGTAGAGCCACCTGTTGTTAGGCACACTCTATTTAGATCTCCTGGTGCTAACTCTGCAAGCTTTTCTGTAAGTTTGATAGCTGTGACATTTGCCATATCACAAAAAGGGTTTGAATAAGCACATAACTGAGCTTGCTCTGTGATTGCAGCTACCATTTCCTCTTGGGCAAGCCCAATATTAGTACACCACATACCACCTACAGCATCTAAATACTTATTACCTTGAGTATCATAAATATACGCCCCCTCTCCGGCAGCAATATTCAACGAGCCCTCTTCACGGTGTTGATCAAAAATATGAAAAGGATGAACATTGTGTGCTTTATCCGCTTCAATAAGCGCATTATTATCGATATCGTTAAAAAAAGATTTTGTAAAAGTCATAAGTTGTACCTTCCTTAATAAGATGACAGTAATACTGACATCCCTGATTCAATATCGGTATACCATAATTAGGGGGTATCGCTTTAACGAACTAATTGCTTATTCTGGTAAAGAAAGGAATGTTTATCACACCTATCCGCCAACTCGTCCATTTAACGAGTTGACTCAATGTTAATAGCTAGCTAGGATAAATTTGAATATAAATGAAAGGAAAAAAAATGAGTTTATCGTTAGAACACCTTCAAGAGTGGAACTCATCTATTTCCAATGTCCTGAAATCTTTAAATACACCTGAATTGCCTTCCACACTCATCAATGCAATTAATACTCTAATCTATACGGAATCAATGATCGTATGCTTAGAAAAAAAAGGTCTACCACCTATTTTGCTAGCAAGTGAAGGCGTACCTTTACTAAAAGAGAGTCTATTATTAGACCGATATTTTACCATGATTTACCTAATTGATCCTTTCTGCTTAGCAGTACAAAATGGATTGAGTGAAGGGTTTTATCATATTACAGACATTGCCCCTGATGATTTTTTAGACAGTGAGTATTACAAAAGCTTTTATGTTAAAAGTGATACAAAAGAAGACTGCTATTTTATTATCGATATAAACCCAGAAACAAAAATATCAATTTGTATTTATCATAATAAACATGATTACAGCTACTCTCGCCAAGAGATAGCGCTTGCACGAAGCGCATATCCTTTAATAAAAGAGCTTGCTTTAATGGCTTGGAAAACATCAGAACATTCAGCTACTTCAAAAGAGAACTCAGAAGATAAGTCACTCAGTGAACAAATAGAGGCTTCATTTAATAAATTTGGCGACGGTATATTAACAACTCGAGAACGCGAAGTGGCTCACCTTATCTTACGAGGGCACTCTTCTAAATCAGCAGCACGAGAGTTATCTATATCACCAGGCACAGTTCAAGAGCACAGAAAGAAAACGTATTTAAAACTAGAGATTAGCTCTCAAGCTGAACTATTTTCATTTTTTATCGACTATATTTCATCAAATGGCACGTTAAAATAGCTTAATAACAGTTCAAGAGTTGCAAAGACTAAAGGTTTTTCTTTCGTATTTTTGTCTATTCCAGCCGGTAAACTCACTTTCCAAAATAGTAAAACTTAGCATTAGCGGCATTGATTCAACGAAAGTGTACTTAAAACTATCATTATCAGCAAAGGCGGTGGATCACGCAGTCGTTAAAGTTTAGAGGAGACATACTTAATTATATTTAGATACAAACGTGAACAGAGTAGACAACTACCAATGAGTACTCCACCTAGAAAACCAAACCAAAACCCGTAAATACCATAATTTTCACCCCAAAATGTAGTAGAGCCTAAACTGTATCCAAGGGGAAAACCTATCAACCAATAAGAAGTGATTTGGAACAGCATTGGTATTTTAGTGTCCTCGAAACCTCTTAATGTTTGAGCTGCCCAAACTTGTAAAGCATCACAAATAAGATATGCAGGAGCCAATAACATGATGGCTGTAGATATTTCAGCAATACCAGCATCTTGAGTAAACAATTTTGGTAAATTGCTACGAAAAGCAAACACGCCAACTCCTATAATCAAGCCAGTTGAAACAATAAGAGTAAAGGCGACTCTTATATGCTCATACACACGTTGTGTATGCCCCATACCAATACTCTGTGCGATACGAATAGCGGTAGCTTGCCCACAACCTAAACTAAGCATTAAAATCAACGAAACTATTTGAATTGTGATTTGATGTGCCCCTAAAGGTTCAGTTCCTAAAGGTGCAATTAACAAAGTAGTGATACTGAAAAAACCTTCTTCAGCCAGTAAAGCCAAGCTGATAGGTACTCCCAAAGCTAGAATTGCACGCCAACGTTGCCAGTCAAAACGGGGCCAGTGCGCATATATTTGGTATCTGCTTAACTGCTTATGCTTAAACGTATAAAGGACACAGGACAGCCCCCAAAGCCAGTAAATTGTCGTTGTTGTTATAGCACAACCTATACCACCCAAAGCTGGAAAACCAAATTTACCAAAAACAAACACATAATCAAACAGCAAGTTTAATGATAAAGCCGCTAGACTTGATAAAACAACAAATCGAAGCAGACCATGCCCTTCTAATAAACCAAATAGCACCCAACAAATTCCACTTACGGGTAATGAGTAAGCTATATACTGAGTGTAACCTTGGGCAATAAGCGTTACTTTAGGTTCAGTACCAAGAAGTGGTAGTAAAGGAACAACAGCAAGCATTGCCATCATGGCAATGGTCCCGAGTAAGCCTCCTAATAACAATGCTTGCTGAGTATCATGAGTAATTTCTTTGAATTGATTAGCGCCATAAAAACGCGCAATACGTGGGGTGAGAGCACTGAGTACACCGCCCATTCCAACTTCAATTATTAGCCAGATGTTACCACCTATCGCCAAGCCAGCAAGGTCTTCAGCACTTGCCTGCCCCGCCATAATGGTATCAATCACCCCCATACCAATAATGGCAAGGTGAGAGATAATCAAGGGAATGGCTAAACGTAAAAGTTGAAAAGCTTCAACACGCCAGCGTAGTAATAACATTGAGCACCTTTATCGATGAATAATAAGAACAAAATCAAATTACTTTGGTCAGAATTTTAATACTAAGGAATCCTCTTTAAATAGGGTATACCCTGATCAGGGTATACCCACTATTTTTTTAAATCGTACATTGGTATGATCTCTAACCTTTGACTGCTGACAAAACATAAAGAAATTCTAAGGCAAGGGTTGCTGCTGCAAGAGAGGTAATTTCTGCATGATCATAGGGTGGGCTTACTTCGACTACATCCATCCCTACTAAATCTAAACCAACCATACCTCTTATTGCCTTCAAGGCTGTATCAATAGTAATTCCGCCAGCGACTGGAGTGCCCGTTCCTGGCGCACAACTTGGGTCTAAGCCATCAATATCAAAAGTAAGATAAGATTTTTTACTCCCCACACGCGCTCTAATACGTTCTACTAATTCTGCAGGAGTATGATCATTTACCCATGCGGAGTCTAAAACTTCCATTGGGTGAGAGCTACAGGAAAAAGAGGTACGTATTCCAATTTGAATTGAATGCTCTGTATCTATTAAGCCTTCTTCCATAGCATGATGAAATACCGTGCCATGATCATATTTAGACCCTCCAGAATAAGTATCTGTATGAGCATCAAAATGAATAAGCGCTATAGGGCCATGATGTTTGTAGTATGCGCGTAGAAGAGGAAGAGTGACAAAATGATCCCCCCCAAAGCTAAGCATTTTTTTACCCGCTGCCAGAATTCGGTTCGCATGAGCCTCTGCATTTATAACAAAATTTTCTGGCTCACCATATTTAAAGAAAATATCTCCGCAATCTACTACCTTGAGTCGCTCGTCTAGTCTAAAGTTCCATGGCCATCGTCTCTCCTCCCAGACTAAATTGGATGATGCGGCTCGTATTCCTTTAGGTCCCATTCGAGACCCTGAACGACCACTACAAGCAAGATCGAATGGAACACCAGAAACAACTACATCAGCATCACTTTGTTCGATATTAGTTACTGGAGGAAACTGCATGAAAGTATCTGTATAAGTTGCGTAGATGGATATGCACTCTTCGTCCACTTTAGACTTAGTAACGTTTGTATTTTTGCTATTAGACATATTAGTCTTCCTATAATCAACAAATAATTAAGTAAAGATAGCTGTTGTAGTTTTATTTGTGAAATGCATAATTATAATACATCAATTCACCACACGAATAACGAAAGGTAGGTATCGAGTGAAAAATAATGAATTACCAAAGCAAACTGCACGAATACTTCGCCAATTTGACTTGAACCTATTGCTGGTCTTTGAAGCACTGATCACCGAGTGTCATGTCACTAGAGCTGCCAAAAAACTTTGTCTTAGTCAGCCTGCTACGAGTCATGCGTTAAATAGAATGCGTAACGAGTTAGGAGACTCCATACTAGTTAGGACTGAGAAGGGAATGCAACCAACACCAAGGGCACTGATGATGCTGCCTCAGGTACAACAGATATTAAAGTTATTAGAGAATACTTTAGTCCCTCCTACGAGCTTTGAACCAGAATTCAGCGATCGTAAATTTGTACTAGGAGTTACCGATTATTTTGAAATGATGCTCTACCCTTTACTATTAGCACAGGTTAGACAAATAGCATCAGCTATTCATTTTGAAATAGAATTAATCACTGATGATGTACTTCATTCAGGCTTGGCGTGTCAACAGGTTGACCTAATAGTCGGCCTTGAAGCTACTCACAATATCCCAAAAGATTTAGTAACTAAGCATTTAATAACCGAGAACTTGGTTTGCCTTGCCTCAAAAAGTAATCAAAATGTCGGTGAAAGTATGACATTAGCAAGTTATACAAAACAACCCCATGTAGCATTTACAGATCATGCAGGTTACCACGCCAACGTTCTAGATCTATGGCTTGAACAGCAACAACTTCATCGACGTACAATTTCTAGAAATATGAGTTACACTGCTGCTGCCAGAATTGTAGCATTGAGTGATGCTATTATTACTTTGCCATCTAAGATGGCTGAATTTTTTACAGAAATCCTTCCTTTACGCATTGTTAAACCTCCTGAGGAATTTGAACAAATAGAAATAACAATGATTCATCATCCACTTTATAGCCAAGATCCTGCAATCATTTGGTTAATGGCACAAATAGAGCAAACTATTAGTTAATATTTGATTAAATTTTCCTTTGAATGTTTAACTCCAATGACCTAACCATTTTGTCTCTGCGATTTCTTCTCTTGATTAATGATCATGAATTCACCATAAGTTAATGTTAAAAGCACGCCTGTCATAATCTGGATCAAGAAAGGCCAGTTAATGGGCTCTCCTGGAACATAAATAAACAAAATAATTGCTGCAATAATATTTAGAGAAAGAAATACTGCAATAAGTAGAGCAATAGAATTAGATACCGGCATTTTAAAGGGACGTTTTTTGGACTCACTAAAGCGCAGCTTAGCAAAAGCAAGAGGCATAACAACATAAGGTAATAGGAAAATAACAGCAAAGAATGACATTAAAGCCCAAAATAGTTCTTCCGCTGTATTAGCTACCAAACCAAACGTTATTAGTAATAAACAGCTCAACACAGCTGCAATAACTGACGAGCCAACAGGGGTTTTATATTTTGAATGAACAATACCAAAAGCTTTTGGGAATTCGTTAGACTGTGCTGCGCTTGCTGCTGCCCGGTTCGTTCCCATAGACCAAGTCACCATATTGGTAAACATAGTGAACAGAACAAAACAAGCAATCAATACGGCAAAAGCGTATCCCACACCCGTTTCACCGTACATATTCATCAATGACTTGGTAAATATTTGCGTTACTTTCGCTTGTTCAACAGGAACCGCTGACAAAACCCCCAATGTGCCCAATACGTTAAATGATCCAATAATTAATCCGGAAATAAGTAGTGCTCGGGGAAGATCGCGTTTAGGATTTGCCATTTCACCAGCACAATTGCAAACAACTTCAGTACCTAGAACGCCATAAGCCATGACTCCCATTGCAGCAATAGCATAACCAGTTGAAGGTACAATTGCGTCCCAACTCAAATCATTTGCAAAACCATTTTTTAATCCATAATTAATACCACCAATTCCTAAAGCTAATACACAAATTAATTTGAGTGTTGCACCAATATTAGGTAACCATTTACCTATTTCTAGTGAAATAATATTGCAAAATGCAGTGATCAACGCGAGTATTATTCCAATGGCAACTTTAGCCCAAAGGCCTAACTCAGGAAAAAACAACTCACTTAACATGCCAGCAAAAAGAATGAATACTGAGGGCATCCAAATGACACCATTGAACCAATAGCACCAAGAAACTCGTGCAGCCCAACGATCACCAAATGCATGTCTGACCCATTGGCATAGCCCACCATTCTCGGGAAAGGTTGTACCTAATTCAGCGGTTATCATTGATAATGGCACAAAGAGGAAAGCTAAAACATAGCCCCACCAAAACAAGCTTGTGGACCCCAAAGAAGATGCTAGTGCAATTTGATCCATAAATAACATGGCTGAGACTGTATAGAGTATGATATCCCTTAGTCCTAAAACTTTTAGATTTTCTGTCACTAGGTATCCTTTATTTAAACTTAGTTTCACCGGTAGCACTTAGCAATGCTTGTAATAATTATTAATTAATTGAAAAGTATTTTTCATAACAATATCTTTTACATCATTTAATAATATGAAACATAGTGATTTAACTACACTATAAATAAAAGCATGAACAAAATATCAATTCTGCCCTTACAGGCAACTCCATTCAAATATAGTTATACAGAACTTTACTAGTATCATGACTGAAACCTTCTGCTTTTATCCCCTACAATACTGACTATTTCATCTCAATTAAGCCATACCATAAATAGGGGGTATGCTCAGGGCAAGAGCATTATAAATAGAACTTTTTGAAGAATACCTATATCAGTTCAAGAAGCAAACACAAGAACTCCCTCTTGAACCATAACTTCATCAAATTATAAATACCGCTTCGAGGAGGAGTTGAAATAAGTGGTGTATATGATATCAGTGCATATAAGAATGGTCATTACTCATCTTTTAGCATTGTGTAGGGCCATACTGAACTTGGCCAGATAATTAGAGTATTTTCATAACTAAATAGATGATACTAATTGTATTTTTTTCTAACTAACTATGTGCCCCGAAGCGCCTTAAAATATCAATGACTTTAGCCACAATTCAAAGTTGATACAAGAATCAAATCTACTAAGTATTTTTTGCAAATAGTTTATTAAACAACATTTCAGATTGCTTAAGGCCTTCATCTGTCAAAATGACAGATTTGGCTTTACCAACAGGATCACAAATTAGACCTTTTTCGTGTAATCTATTAGTTATTTCCCAATCGTTTGTTTCCATGCTCGATAATGATCGTGTAATGTGAGATACATCAAAGCTAATGCAGCTTCATCTATTTTATCTTCATCAATATTCATGATTAATTCCTAAATTCAACGAGTCAACGCCTACTTAAGTAGATAGATAGTACTTAGCTCCGTAAAATAAATTTTCTCAGGTCACGCTCTTGCCGCATCACATGTAGTATATAAACTTGATCATTCTCTATTTTATAAAAAATACGGCATGGGTTAATATTAACTTCTCTGTAGTTCAAGCTTTTTAACTCAAGCGGTATCTTTCCTGATTCGGGGTGACTCTCTAGCCTTGTAATTTTATCAAACACTTTTCGAGCTAATTTTTTGGCTGCTGGTAAATTGCTTAAAGCAATGTATTCTACTATCTCGTTTAAGTCACTAAGAGCAGGAGTTGTCCATACTATTTCAGCCATTTACTCATTTTCTCTTTTGCTTCATCATTAGTTAAAGTATCACCACTTTGAATAGCTTGCTCACCTCTTGCAACACCTTCGAGTATCTCCATTCGTTGTTGCATGAATTCATAATCTTCCACATCAACTAAATAGGCAGATGGCTGCCCATGCTCAGTAATTAATACTGGTTCTTTTGACAAATGAAGATCAGCTAGTATTTTAGTTGCTTGTCGTTTAAGTGTTGTAACTAGTTCTACTCTCATGATAAATCCAATTTATAATACATAAAGTATCACTATAGTATCACAAATAACAATCGATTCAACTATAGGGCTAGTGTTCATGTAGAGCTCCTCAGTGATTCAGTGAATGACTTTTTTAAGCTGATAAATAGTGCTAATTTTCATTTAATTAGTTGAAAGTAAATGGGGGTTAATATAATTAAGGGGGGACAGACTGTTTTATCATTTAATGCCCTTTCCAGAGATAGAAAGTTATTTTTAGTATTTATACTCTATGGCGCAAAGTGCCGTGCGACGTGAAGTCGTATGTAACGCTGTTCACCGCGATAAGAGTGAACCATCTGTATCACCAGATGACCCTAAGACTCTGAATAAAGTAGCGAGTCTGACAATGTAACAAAGTCCGCTGGACGGGAAACGAATCGCGAGAGGAAGTTCCTCCTGACAACCACAAGTCGGGTAAGTGCTAGGG
>Ga0209081_1000150_pt1 | contig 39481 bp, 44 predicted proteins | sample GOMGulsemesocosm_4_FD_184636 | JGI IMG/M metagenome (GOLD analysis project Ga0209081, IMG submission 184636) | Methane-oxidizing microbial communities from mesocosms in the Gulf of Mexico - GOM15B Gulf of Mexico (SPAdes) (version 2) | ecosystem: Environmental > Aquatic > Marine > Cold seeps... | reverse complement strand
TCTTAAAATGTAAATGGTATCAGCAGTGATTAGGTAGCGTAGGGTGTAGTCACCTAGATAATAATCGCGTAGTTGCTCTGGGTCGCTGGCTTTAAGCGCGGGCAAACCAATTTTAGGGAATTGTTTAAGCCTTTCGACGGCCTCTTGAATATTTATAGCCGTTCTACGAGCCGCATACGGATTTTTATTTTCTAGAAACTCCACTAGCCGTTGAAGGTCACTTATTGACTCTGGTGAGTATTTTACCTTCACGCTTTAGGAGGGGTAGTTTTACTGCTTGTGCCCCAGCTATTTAGCCATGCATTAACATCTGCTTCATCGATGGATTTTCCATCTTTAATTGATTCGAGTGCTTCAAGCGTATCTTGCCATCTTGAATCCTCTAGTGACTGCTTAACTAGAAACTCTTTAATTGCTTGATTTATAATGTAGTTTTTGCTTCTGTCTAGTTTTTTTGCTAAAGACTCCAAGGGTTTATCTATATCATCTGCCAGTCGAATGCTAGTAATGCTCATAACTCAATCCAAGGTGTAGTTGTTTGTATTACATCTTAGTACAAAAAGAAGGGGGAGGCTAGAGAGGCTTATAAACCTGCAAAACTAACAATTTGTGGAACTTAGGTAGCGTTGATATTCCAGCTTAAGAGCTTCCGTCTATATTAAAGATTACAAGCGTATTTTAATAAGCATAAATTTCTGTGCATGTTGTTTTTAGTATACAAGCAAAACATATAGTACTAAAATAGTCCTATATACGAGGAGCTTATGCTTAGAGTTAGTAAATTAACAGATTATGCAACGGTTATTTTAACCCACATTGCCCATCGGCCTGATGCGGTTCATGCTGCGTCGGATATTACTACCGATACAGGGGTTTCGTTGCCAACGGTTAGTAAAATATTAAAGCTATTAGCAAAAGAAAATATTCTTGTTTCACGTCGTGGTGCGAAGGGTGGTTATGTTTTGGCTAAGAAGGCCAGCGAAACACATATTGCTGAAATTATTATGGCAATTGAAGGTCCTATTAGTATGACGGAGTGCGCAACCGATAATGGTAGTTGTGAGCAAGAGTCTTCGTGTGAAATTAAAGGTAATTGGAATTTAATTAACCGTGCAGTTTATACCGCATTAAAAGCCGTTACATTGGCTGATTTACTGTCGCCGGTTAAGTCCCCGTCGGTCACGGTCGGGTTACCAAGTATCGCAAAAACAAATGATTTAAAAGTGGAGATCTAGATGGCAGCATCTAATGAAAATTTAAAAGATATGATTGGCCAGGAATATAAAGATGGCTTCGTCACAGACATTGAGTCGGATTCATTTCCACCGGGTTTGAATGAGGATGTTATACGTGCTTTATCGGCAAAAAAAGATGAGCCAGAATTCCTTTTAGAGTGGCGTTTGGAAGCTTATCGCCATTGGCTAACGATGGATCACCCTGAGTGGGCTTTTGTTGAGTTTTCAAAGATTGATTTCCAAGAAATTAGTTATTACTCTGCGCCAAAAAGTATGGAAGATGGGCCAAAAAGCTTGGATGAAGTCGATCCTGCTCTAATTGATACCTACAATAAACTCGGGATTCCTTTAGAAGAGCAAATGCGCTTAGCGGGTGTGGCGGTCGATGCGGTTTTTGATAGTGTGTCGGTAGCAACAACATTTAAAGAAAAACTTTATGAAGCGGGTGTTATTTTCTGCTCTTTTTCAGAAGCCGTTAAAGAGCACCCTGAGTTAATTAAGCAGTATTTAGGGACGGTTGTTTCTCAGTACGATAATTTCTATGCAGCACTCAATGCGGCTGTGTTTAGTGATGGGTCGTTTGTTTATATACCGAAGGGTGTACGTTGCCCAATGGAACTATCGACTTATTTCAGAATTAATGCAGCGAATACTGGTCAGTTTGAGCGTACCTTAATTATTGCGGATGAAGGCAGCCATGTTAGTTATTTAGAAGGCTGTACTGCACCGATGCGTGATGAAAATCAGTTACATGCTGCTGTGGTTGAGTTGGTAGTTTTGAAAGATGCTGAGATTAAATACTCGACAGTTCAAAACTGGTACCCAGGCGATGAAAATGGTGTTGGTGGTATTTATAACTTCGTAACAAAACGAGCTGAATGTCGCGGTGAGCGATCTAAAGTATCTTGGACTCAGGTAGAAACGGGTTCTGCAATTACGTGGAAGTATCCCAGTGTTATTTTGAAAGGGGATGATTCGGTAGGAGAGTTTTACTCAGTGGCGCTGACGAATAATTATCAGCAAGCTGATACCGGTACAAAGATGGTTCATCTTGGGAAAAACACCAGCAGTACGATTATTTCAAAAGGCATTTCTGCGGGGCATGGTCAAAACACCTATCGTGGTTTGGTTAAAATTGGCCGTAAGGCAGAAAATGCAAGAAACTACACGCAGTGTGACTCTCTATTATTGGGTGACCAATGTGGCGCACATACTTTCCCGTACATTGAAACTAAGCAACCAACCGCCACGATTGAGCACGAGGCGTCGACCTCTAAAATTAGTGAAGATCAATTGTTCTATTGTATGCAGCGAGGAATTTCTGCTGAAGATGCGGTATCTATGATTGTTAACGGCTTCTGCAAAGAAGTCTTTAAAGAGTTGCCAATGGAATTTGCGGTTGAAGCACAAGCCTTGTTAGGAATTAGCTTAGAAGGCAGTGTGGGCTAGACACGCGACGACAATAAATTTTAAGGTTATTAAACGTACCTTTCGTGGGTATTAAACAAGTATTTTAAGGGTAGCATTATGCTAAAGATTGAAAATTTACACGTAAGTGTTGAAGGTAAAGAAATTTTAAGAGGTATTAATTTAGAGATTAATGCTGGTGAAGTACATGCCATTATGGGCCCTAACGGTTCGGGTAAAAGTACTTTGTCATACATTCTTGCTGGTCGTGAAGGTTACGATATTACAGAAGGAAAAATCTTATTTCATGGAAAAGATTTACTTGAAATGAGCGTGGAAGAACGTGCTTGGGCAGGCGTCTTTTTGGCTTTTCAATACCCCGTTGAAGTTCCTGGTGTCAGCAATATTTATTTCTTAAAAGCAGCGCTGAATGGCGTTCGTAAATTTAATGGTCTTTCTGAGTTAGATGCGATGGACTTTATTTCTATGGTTAAAGGGAAAATGAAAGACCTTGAAATGGATGAAAAGTTTTTATATCGCGCAGTGAACGAAGGTTTTTCTGGAGGTGAGAAGAAGCGTAATGAAATACTACAAATGTCTGTTTTAGAGCCTAGTTTGTGTGTGCTTGATGAAACGGATTCTGGCCTTGATATTGATGCGCTGAAAATTGTTTCTGAGGGAGTTAATCGTTTACGTGATCCTTCGCGTGCATTTATATTAGTAACTCATTACCAGCGCCTTCTTGATTACATTAAACCTGATTTTGTTCATGTATTAGCCGCTGGTAAAGTGGTTAAATCGGGTGGCCCTGAATTGGCTTTAGAGCTTGAAGAAAAGGGCTATGGTTGGGTTGACGAAAAATTAGCGAGCTAAAAATGTCTTCATTAGAAAATTCTAAAACACAATACGCTGAACTAGTAACAGCGCCGAATATATCCACTTTAGGTGCTGAGTTAAGCTGGTTAAGCAACCTACGTGAGAGTGCTGGAAATGATTTTGTGGGTGCTGGTTTTCCAACGCCTAGAGAAGAAGAGTGGCGTTACACAAATGTCTCTGCGCTTGAAAAAAATCAATTTTCTATCGCTGAAAAAGCGGGTATGGTTGATGCTGACTTTCTTGCGAAAGTTTTGTTGGATGATTGCTACCATTTAGTGTTTGTTGATGGTTTTTATCAACCAAACTTCTCTTCAATAGATGGGTTACCAGCGGGTGTTATTGCGACAGCTTTGAGTGATGGTATTTCCGAGCATGAGGAATTAGTTAAGTCCTTATTGGATTCGGTTATTGAGGTAGCTGATCGTGGCTTTATTAACTTCAATACCGCATTATTTAATGAGGGTACGCTGATCTCGATTGATGAGAATACATCGGTTGATAAACCCATTCAATTAGCTTTTATTTCATCCAGTGAGGCAACGCTAACATTGTCTAACCTGCGCAACTTAGTTGTTGCTAAGGCAGGTTCTAAAGCGACTATTATTGAAACGTTTGATGCTTGCGGTGATCATAGCTACCTTAATAATGTTGTTAGCGAAATAGTGGTAGAGCCGAATGCTAATTTGAGCCACCATCGTGTTCAGGAAGAATCTGCGGCGGCTTATCATATAGCGGGTGTTTACACGCGTTTGGAGCATAATGCGATTTTTTCTCAATATAATTATAATTTTGGTGCAAGTTTGTCACGAGCTGAAGTTCATGCAACATTGGGCGAAGCATCCGACTGTACCTTAGATGGTTTGTATGTCGGACAAGATCGTCAGCACATGGATAACCATACACGGGTTAACCATGCTCAGCCGCATGCGGTGAGTAATGAAACCTATAAAGGTGTGTTAGCCGATAAGGCTCGTGGTGTCTTTCAAGGGCGAATAATCGTGGCGGAAGATGCACAAAAAACTGATGCAAAAATGAGTAACCGTAACTTGTTATTGTCAGACCGAGCTGAGGCTGATAGCAAGCCTCAATTGGAGATTTATGCCGATGATGTGAAGTGTGCTCATGGGGTAACGGTTGGGCAGTTAGATGATAAAGCTATCTTTTATCTACGTTCTCGTGGTGCGGATGAGCAGACGGCTAAGAATATGCTTACGTTTGCTTTCGCCAATGAAATGGTTGAAAACATCAGTTTCAAACCACTACAAATGAAAGTGCTTGACGCTTTGTTGCTGCGTTTCCCTCAAGCAGGTATGAGAAAAGAATGGCTATAAATAACATGTCAGAATCATTAGCAAGCTATGACGTAGAACGTATTCGTCAAGACTTCCCCGTATTAGATCAACAGGTACGTGGGAAACCATTGGTTTACCTTGATAATGCAGCAACTAGTCAAAAACCGAAAGCGGTAATAGATAGCATTGTGCAGTATTATGAAAATGATAATGCCAATATCCACCGTGGTGTTCATACACTAAGCGAGCGAGCAACTTTATCGTATGAGAATGCTCGTAAAAAGGTTCAGACGTTTTTAGGTGCGGAGTCACATAAAGAAATCGTTTTTACGCGTGGCGCTACTGAGGCGATTAATTTGGTTGCCAATGCCTTTGCCGAGAAGCTAAAGGCTGGTGATGAAGTGCTAATTACGGCGATGGAGCATCATTCAAATATTGTTCCTTGGCAAATGCTTTGTAAAAAGACCGGTGCTGAGTTAAAAGTAGCACCGATTAATACTAAAGGTGAGTTAATACTTGAAGAATTTGAAGCGTTAATCAGTAAAAAAACTAAGTTTGCTGCTATTTCGCATATGTCGAATGCCTTAGGTACGATTAACCCAATTAAGCAGCTGATTGATTTATTGCATCAGCACGATGTGCCCGTATTAATTGATGGTGCGCAAGCGATTCCTCATATTACCGTTGATGTGCAAGCACTTGATTGCGAGTTTTATGTGTTTTCAGGCCATAAGTTGTACGCGCCAACAGGTATTGGTGCGCTATATGGCAAGATGGAGCAATTGGAGCAAATGTCGGCTTATCAAGGCGGTGGCGATATGATCAGTGTCGTAACTTTTGATAAAACAGTCTATAACAAAGTGCCGTATAAGTTTGAAGCGGGTACACCGAATATTGCCGGTACTATTGGTTTAGGTGCAGCGCTTGATTATGTTTCAGATATTGGTATTGCTGCCATTGCTGCGCATGAAAATAGCTTGCTTGAGTATGCTGTTGAGCAATCTAAGCGTATTGATAAACTGCGTATTATTGGCACGGCTGAAAACAAGGGCGCGATTATGTCTTTTGTTTTAGAGGGTATTCATCCGCATGATATTGGAACGATGATGGATCATCAAGGTATAGCGGTACGTGCAGGTCATCATTGTGCAATGCCTGTTATGGATTTTTTTGAGGTGCCAGCTACCGCAAGAGCTTCTTTTGCCATGTATAATACTCATCAAGAAGTGGACGCCTTAATGGCGGGAATTGAAAATTTAATAGAGATGTTCGGCTAATGCTAGATGACTTAAGAGATTTGTATCAAGAAGTTATTTTTGATCATAATAAAAACCCGAGAAATTTTCGGGTTATGGATAATGCTGATCGCCAAATTGATGGGTTTAACCCACTGTGTGGCGACAGGCTAACTTTATTCATTAAAGTTGAAGATAACAAAATTATTGATGCAAGCTTTCAAGGTCAAGGTTGCGCCATTTCGACAGCATCAGCATCATTAATGACCGATATAATCATTGGGCAAACTGAGCAGGAAGCACAAGAATTATTCACCTTGTTCCACCAAATGGCGACCGGTGAGCCTGTGGAAATAGATGAGTTAGGCAAACTAGCTGTTTTAGCAGGTGTTTGTGAATACCCAGCTCGAGTAAAATGTGCAACCCTGCCTTGGCACACTTTAGATGCATTGCTAAAAGGCTCTGAAGAACCCGTTACCACCGAATAATTAACGAATAGAGGCTCGTGGCTAGCGACTAGTATGCTGCTACCTCTAAGAGACAATATCTGCTTATGCGTGAGCTAAACCCGATTACCAATAAGATAGCCGACCTAAAACAGCGAACAATATCGCTTAGGGGGTACCTTTGACTTTGATACTAAGTACGAACGTTTAACCGAAGTCTTAAGAGAGTTAGAAGATCCAAGTGCATGGGATGACCCAACGCGTGCGCAAGCCCTAGGAAAGGAACGAGGCCAGCTTGAGTTAGTTGTTGATACGATTACCGAGTTAACGAGTGGTTTAGATGATGCAGCTGACCTGTTTGAAATGGCGGTTGAAGAAAGTGATGATGAGTCGCTAGGCGTAATTGAAGATGACCTTACGAGTTATGAAGAAAAGGTTTCAAGGCTTGAATTCCAACGTATGTTCTCAGGTGAAATGGATGCAAATGGTGCGTTCTTAGAAATTCAATCGGGTTCTGGTGGTACAGAAGCTCAAGATTGGGCTGAGATGATTTTACGTATGTACCTTCGCTGGGCAGAGCAACATGGATTTAAAACCGAGTTGACTGAAGTTTCTGCGGGTGATGTGGCGGGTATTAAAAGTGCCACTATTTCCATTCAGGGTGATTATGTTTATGGCTGGTTGCGGACCGAAATTGGTGTGCATCGTTTAGTCCGTAAATCACCTTTCGATTCAGGAAACCGCCGACATACTTCGTTTGCTGCGGTGTTTGTTTCACCAGAAATTGACGATGATATTGAGATAGATATTAACCCCGCTGATTTACGTATTGATGTCTATCGCGCCAGTGGTGCGGGTGGGCAACACGTTAATAAAACAGAGTCGGCGGTGCGTATTACACATACACCGACTAATACGGTTGTACAGTGTCAAAATGATCGCTCTCAGCATAAAAATAAAGCCACGGCAATGAAGCAGTTAAAAGCTAAATTGTATGAGCTTGAAATGCAAAAGAAGATGGAAAACCAACAAGAACAGGAAGAAAATAAGTCCGATATTGGCTGGGGTAGCCAAATCCGCTCTTATGTTCTTGATCAATCACGCATTAAAGATTTAAGAACCGGCGTTGAAACCGGTAATACACAAGCAGTGCTCGATGGAGCGCTGGATCAATTTATAGAAGCCAGTTTAAAGAATGGGATTTAACGAATGAAAGAACAAAAAAGTACCGAACAGCCGCATGATGAAAATAAATTAATTGCGAAGCGACGTGAAAAACTGGCTGAAATTAAAGAGCAGGGCAATGCTTACCCAAATGATTTCCGACGTGAGCATTATGCCGAATCATTACATGCCGAATATGACCAGTTTACTAAGGAAGAGTTAGAAGAAAAAGCCGTTAGTGTTAGTTTGGCTGGGCGTATGATGGCTAAGCGCGTTATGGGTAAAGCAAGTTTTGCGCACATACAAGATATGTCAGGTCGTATGCAGTTGTTTGTTCAACGTGACTCGCTACCAGAAGGTCTTTATCAAACATTTAAAGGCTGGGATATTGGCGATATTATTGCTGTTGAAGGCGTTTTATTTAAAACAAAAACGGATGAATTATCAGTTCGAGTTTCTGCTATTCGCTTATTAACCAAATCGTTACAGCCATTACCTGAGAAGTTTCATGGTCTAACAAACCAAGAGCAGCGTTACCGCCAGCGCTATGTTGATTTAATCATGAATGAAGAATCACGTAATGTGTTTAAAACGCGTAGTCAAGTGGTTGGTTTTATTCGCCAATACCTGATTAATAAAGATTTTATGGAAGTGGAAACACCAATGATGCATGTGATTCCTGGTGGAGCAACAGCAAAGCCATTTGAAACTCATCATAATGCTTTAGACATGGAGTTGTTTTTACGTATAGCGCCTGAGTTGTATTTAAAACGATTGGTTGTTGGCGGATTTGAGCGTGTTTTTGAAATTAATCGCAGCTTTAGGAATGAAGGTTTATCGACAAGACATAATCCTGAATTTACCATGCTAGAGTTTTATCAGGCATATTCCGATTATATCGACATGATGGATTTAACCGAAGATATGCTTCGCTCTTTAGCAGAGAAGGTACTCGGTACAACAGTTGTTCACTACCAAGGTGAAGATTATGATTTAGGCAAGCCGTTCAGACGCATGTCTGTGCTGGAATCTATTCTGCACTACAACAGCGATTTAACACTGGATAATTTATCTACGAAAGAGGCTGCTCTTGAGGTGTGTGAGCGTTTACATATCTCTATTGAAGATAGTTATGGCTTGGGTAAAATTCAAATTGAAATATTTGAGAAAACAGTTGAAGAAAAGCTTCATGAGCCAACGTTTATTACAGAATACCCGACTGAAGTTTCTCCTTTAGCGCGTCGAAGTGATAATGACCCTTTTGTTACCGATCGCTTTGAGTTCTTTGTTGGTGGCCGCGAAGTTGCTAATGGCTTCTCTGAACTTAATGATTCTGAAGATCAAGCAGAACGTTTTCATCAACAAGCCAGTGATAAAGATGCAGGTGATGAAGAAGCGATGCATTTTGATGCTGACTATATACGTGCATTAGAAATAGGCTTGCCTCCTACAGCGGGTGAGGGGATTGGTATTGATCGTTTGGTGATGTTCTTAACGGATTCAGCGTCGATACGTGATGTTATATTATTTCCTCATATGCGTTTAGAGCACTAGGATGCTTATGGGGTGATTGTTTTAGTTGTAATGACGAGATTTGACTGCCCAATAAAAAAGCCCCGATACACGAGTGTATCGGGGCTTTTTTATTGCCTATTGATTATGCGTGAATAGGTGCTAGCCCCATACTCCATAAACTGACTGTTGAGACTAAAATTCCAACAACGGTTACTAGAGCGATGGTTAGAATGGCGCTAGAAAATAAGAACCCTTTTTCTTGATTAACGTCCATTACGATGGGGATACCTGTGTACAGTAAGTAAACACTGTATGAGATGGCGCATAAGCCACTTAAGAATATAAGCCATGGTATGGGGGCTAAAGCAAAAATGCCACAAAGAAAGAGGGGGGTTGCTATTGATGTTGCAAGTGATATGCAGGTTGATAGCTCTTGTTTTGTACCGTAAGTGGTTGCCATCCACTGAATAGATTTAGCCAGAATGAAAACAGCCGCGAGTGAGGCTAAATAAAAGCCGAGAATTAAAGGAATAGTACTTTCAACGGTAAACTTAAAGTTTCTTTCACCAATATCCCAACCAATGAGCGTGGCACCTATATAGGCACAAATAGCGGGTATAGCAGCTAGTATTAGTGCGTTTTCAAGAAAACACTTCATAGGACTGCTGTGTTCGTTACGGATTTCCGTCCATTCTTCAGACGGGTGTAAGAATGTACCTTTTACGTGACTAAGTATCATAGTGAACTCCCTTGTTGTTATTTATGCCTTTCTTCTATACTGGCTTCTCTATAGTTATTTGAAATTAATATAAATAATCTCTCAATTATTTAACTTTACGATAACACTTTTATGATTCAAGTCATCATTTATTTTATTTTTTTAGAGTAAAGAGTCTTGTGTTGTTTGTTTTTTATTGCTATTTATTAAGGGTGTCTTAATTTTTCTCTGATAGGGGGTGTGGTGTTTGAATACCTGATGCCTTGGCAGTTTTCAAGCTGGTTTGTGGTGGTGTGGTTAGTTGTTTTTGTGCTCTATACTATCAACCTACTGCAAGATTATTCTTCCGCTAAAAATGTATTTTTTTATGGGCGTATTGTTTGTTTTTATAGTGGTTGGCTTTCTATTTATTTAGTTTGGCATACGTATTTTGATTATTTATCGCAATACATGTTTTGGGTTCATCGTTTGCAACATTTGGTTCTTCATCATATTGCGCCCTTACTTATAGTGCTTGGTGTGATTGATAGGGTGGCGGATAAAGAGTCTGGTTATAGAGCTGCTTGGCAGTTAGTTCCTAGGTTTATTCGATTGCTTTGTGGTAAAGGGTATGGCTTTTTACAAAATGCTTTTGTTGCTCCTTTATTGTTTGTTGGTTTAATTTATTTGTGGTTATGGCCAAGTATTCACTTCTCTGCCATGTTGAACCAAAACCTATACATTTTGATGAATTTGACGATGTTGCTGGATGGGTTGTTGTTTTGGTGGTTGTTGCTTGGAAGGAGTTGGCAAGGCGAAAAGGATGGATTTATGGTGCGTGTTATCATGTTGGTAGCAGTGCTGATACCTCAGCAATTATTAGGTGCTTATATAACGTTCAGCCAATCAGTTATTTTTGATGTCTATGATGTTTGTGGGCGTGCTTGGCCAATTAGCTCCCTAGCCGATCAACGATATGGTGGACTGATTACATGGATTCCAGCAAGTATGATGAGTGTTGTTGGTTTTTTATTGGTGTTGAGGCGTCGTTTGAACTACCAGAAAAAAGTATCATTATGAAAAACCTTAATGGCATGTTTTTAATGGGGTGCCTTTTACTATTGTTAGCTTGTGCAAAGGTTGAGCCGACACGGTTAACTAATATTGAGGGGTTGTTGCCTGATTTGTCATTTAGCTTGATGGATGAAAATAAGCATAAAGTGACTGAGGCTGATTATCTAGGCCAAACCGTTGTCGTTTTTTTTGGTTTTACGAGTTGTTCTGAGGCTTGCCCGAATACTTTGTATAAGCTGTCTAAGGTATTAACAAAGCTTGGTGATTTAGAAAGGCAAGTTACTGTGCTGTTCATTTCGGTTGACCCTAAAAGAGATTCGTTAGAAAAGCTTAAACAATACACGGATGTGTTTGGGGTGTCTTTTATTGGCTTAAGGGGTGAGCTTGATGCGATTAAAAAGCTCAGTAAGCAGTATAGGGTGACTTTTGGTTATGGTGATGCAGATAATTCTGGGAACTATGAAGTATCGCACAGCAGTGGTGCTTTTGTTTTTGATAAAAAGGGACGTGCTCGCTTATTAGCTACCCAAGGCTCTTCAGTTGACGCGATTGTTTCAGATATTAAATACCTAATTAATCCCCCTGTTTTATAAGGAAAAAGGGGGGTGTGACTTCTAGGCTGTAATGAATATCTCTTCTACATCCTCTATCTGCTCTGCAACACCTTCAATTTCAATGACTTCAACTTCGTGATTTAGACCCAGTTTTGAGAAGGCAGGTATGGTTGACCAGTCGACATTATTGTTACTGTGGTTGTCCTTTGACGGTGTTTGTAAGTTGGCTACGAGTACAATATCTGAATAATCAGCATCAGGTTGATGATCTCGTAGTAAATTCTCATGCTCCCAAACCACTTCGGTTAAATTGTCGGGAAAGTCCCAGTGCTCAACGATAAGCTTGCCAACGGCGGCATGGAGTTGGTTAATAAGTTGGTCAAGAGCGTCAGTGTCGGCTAGGAGTTCAGGGTTGCTTTCAGCCGCCATTAGAATAGGCAGTACGCCTATATCATGAAATAACCCAGCAAGCATGGCTTGCTCAGGATCTAAATGAGGTGTGCTTTTAGCGAGCACGCGACTAAAGGCAGCAACTTGAATGCTGTGCTGCCAAGCATTTTTGAACCGTTCTGCAAGTATCTTGGATTTAGTGTTGAACATCTGCTCAACGGTAATGCTCATGATTAAATTTCTAACGACACGACTGCCCATTCGAGTAATGGCTATTTGAATGTTTTCTATTTTACTGCGTGCTCGGAATAAGGGGGAGTTAGCGACTTTTAATAAACGTGCTGACAGCGCAGCATCGGTATTTATGATAGTCGCAAGCTCCTCAGCAGTTGTGTTTTCATCATTGGCCGCTTCACGTGCTTTGATGGCAACCTCGGGAAAGCTTGGTAAGATAAGCTTTTCGTTTTCAAGATCAGTTTTTATTGATTGTAAGAACTCTTCGCGTGTAGGAATATTCATCGTTTAGTTTTAGTTGATTGTTGGTTTTTAGTCTAGAGCATATTCGGCAGCTTGGATGAGTATTTCACTATTATCATTGAGTATTAGCGGTTCATTTTGAATAGATTCCGTCTTTAATACCGCCAAGCCATTGAAATACATAGGGCCTTCATTGTTATAGCTTAAAATAGTTCCAATGCTATTGGAGTTGTTAATTTGCTTGATTTCATCTCCCGCTTGATGCTGCCTCGATGATCTATAGCGCACTAAACGTCGCTTTACACTGCCTTTATAGTGCATACGGGCGATAATCTCCTGCCCTGTGTAGCAGCCTTTTTTGAAGCTGATGCCATCCATAAGGTCTAGATTTAGCATCTGAGGGATGAATAATTCACTCGTGGCTCGGGTGAGCTCGGGGTAGCAGGAGTTTGTTAATGCTTGGTACCAATTTTCAAGTGTTCCTTCAAGCTGGATAAGCTCACTTTGTTGAATAAGTGATAATGAGCTTTCTGGATAAATTAAAATTGATACATCAGGTTTGTGTGCAACAGATATTCTTGAGCTGAAGGTTGGGAGGGCTTTTTGTATTTCCTCGTTCAATGTTGTTGTGCTGCCCAATACAGTAAACTGGTCAGAGTTATTTTGGATTTTTACTTGAGAGCGAAATATAAATTTGCTTAAGTGTTTGGTGACTATTTCACTCATTTCTTTAGGCAGTAGCATGAGGAAATCATTGCCTTCTTTCATAAGTTGAAATGTGGAAATAACGCGGCCTTTATGGTTGCACAAAGCACCTAGTAGACTGCCAGCTTGAGGTATCGTTAAAACATCACAAGTCACTTGTCCTTGTAAAAAGGTGCTCGCATCTTTTCCACTAAAAGATAGGATGCTTGTTGATGGGGTTAGAGTGTAAAAGGTTGTTTTATTCATATGCTTTAATGTCTTGTTGGTTGCCTATTGTATCGTTAAATGACGAGGTACTAAACTGAAAAAAACATAAGGATCTCCTTGAATATAATAGAGTGATGTTTTAATCTAACGCGTTTATATCTTAGGGTTGTTATTAATGGACAAGGAAGGCCGCACAGTTGACGTGTCTGAAAAAGAAACAACGACAGAAGACAATAAAATAACCCCAGAAAAAACAAAAGAAATTAATGGTCGTAATGGCCCAGAACCTACTCGTTATGGTGACTGGGAAAAAAACGGCCGTTGTATTGATTTTTAGCACTCCCATTCACATTTTGTCAGTAGAGGTTTTAATATGAGTAGTAATAATCGGCCACTTTCGCCGCATTTGGATGTATATAAATTGCCGCTATCGGCGTTGATTTCAATCGTTCATCGAGGAACAGGTGCTTTTCTTGCAATAGGGTCACTTGCTTTGGTTTGTTGGTTAATGGCGCTTGCCGAGGGTGCAGAATCATTTGCTTCAGCGCAGTCATTTTTTGGTAGTTTTTTTGGCAGCTTAATCCTTTTTGGTTGGACGTTTGCCTTATTCTTTCATTTAGCTAATGGCGTCCGACATTTAATTTGGGACGCAGGTTATGGCTTTGAAAAAGAAGCTGTTGAAAAGTCATCAATTATCGTAATAGGTGCAGCAGGCTTCTTAACCGTTCTTGTTTGGATCGTTGCATTTACTTTTTCTATAGGGGCATAAGATGAGTTTAAGATCGCCATTAGGCACAGCAAAGGGTCTTGGGTCTGCAAAAGATGGTTTACATCATTGGTGGGCTCAGCGTGTTACGGCTATTGCATTAATTCCATTAACGATATGGTTTGCTTTTAAAGTTGCCGTATTAAGCCAATCTGATTATCAAACAGTTATTGAATGTATTGGCTCACCATGGTCGGCTGCATTGATTGTTTCCTTAGTTGTGGCTGCTTTTTATCATGCCGCACTCGGTATGCAAGTTATTTTTGAGGACTACATTGGGCATAAAGCTGTTCGTGTGAGCGCTATTATGGCAACCAACCTCTTGTTATTTCTATTAGGTGCAGCAGCGACTATTGCTGTTGTTCGTATCGCCCTTGGAGGCTAGAGTTTTATGAGTATTAAAGATTACAAAATAACCGAACATAAGTATGACGTTGTTGTTGTCGGTGCAGGTGGTGCAGGTTTACGTGCGACGTTTGGCATGGCTCAAAAAGGCCTTAAAACAGCCTGTATTACTAAAGTTTTCCCAACACGTAGCCATACTGTTGCTGCTCAAGGTGGTATTAGTGCTGCCCTCGGTAATATGGGTGAAGATGATTGGCGCTGGCATATGTATGACACCGTTAAGGGGTCAGACTGGTTAGGCGATCAAGATGCGATTGAGTACATGTGTCGTGAAGCGATCCCAGCGATTGTTGAACTTGAGCACTACGGTGTACCATTTTCACGTACAGAAGAAGGTAAGATTTACCAACGTCCATTCGGTGGCATGACCACTAACTATGGCGAAGGTACTGCACAACGTACATGTGCGGCTGCTGATAGAACAGGGCATGCGATTCTTCATACGCTTTACCAACAATCTTTAAAGCATGATGCTGAATTCTTTATTGAGTATTTTGCATTAGACTTAATTATGGATGAAGACGGCGTTTGTCGTGGTGTATTGGCGCTTAAAATGGACGATGGAACTTTACATTTGTTCCGTTCACATATGGCGGTTATGGCAACCGGTGGTTATGGTCGTTCATACTTCTCTTGTACATCGGCTCATACCTGTACAGGTGATGGTAATGCCATGGTATTACGTGCTGGCTTACCTTTACAAGACATGGAATTTGTACAATTCCACCCAACCGGTATTTATGGTTCGGGCTGTCTTATTACTGAAGGTGTGCGTGGTGAGGGTGGTTATTTAACGAACTCTAAAGGCGAACGCTTTATGGAGCGCTATGCTCCGAATGCTAAAGATTTAGCCTCACGTGATGTTGTTAGTCGTTCAATGACAATTGAAATTAATGAAGGCCGTGGTGTTGGCCCAGATGGAGATCATATTCATCTTCACCTTGAGCACTTAGGTCCTGAAGTTATTAACGAACGTCTACCAGGTATTGCAGAAAGTGCGAAGATTTTTGCCGGTGTTGATGTGTCAAAAGAGCCTATTCCTGTATTACCAACGGTTCATTACAATATGGGCGGTATTCCTACCAACTATAAAGGCGAAGTTGTTACCTTGAAAGACGGTGATCCTGATGCAGTTGTTTCTGGATTAATGGCGATTGGTGAGGCGGCTTGTGTGTCTGTACATGGTGCTAATAGACTGGGTTCTAACTCCTTGCTTGACTTAGTTGTGTTTGGTCGTTCTGCAGCGATTAGAGCCGCAGAAGTCGTGACGCCAAGTACCGAACATATTGAATTGGGTGAAAGTGCTTGCGATAACGCACTAACCCGTTTAGATAAGTTCCGTAATGCAAACGGGTCTAAGAAAACAGCCGATATTCGTCTTGATATGCAAAAAGCGATGCAAGCTCATGCTGCCGTATTTAGAACAGGTGATTCAATGCAGGAAGGGGTTGATAAAATCGCTGCTGTTCAAGAGTCATTTAAAGATGTGTCTGTTACTGATCGTTCTTTAATTTGGAACACTGATTTAATTGAAACGCTAGAGCTTGATAACTTGTTGTCTCAAGCAGCTGTGACGATTACGGGTGCTTTAAACAGGGAAGAGAGTCGTGGTGGCCATGCTCGTGAAGATTACCCAGATAGAGATGATGCTAACTGGCATAAGCACTCTATTATGTGGTTTGATGAAAATAATAAAGTCGACATAAAATATCGTCCTGTTCATATGTATACATTGACAGATGATGTGGAAGTTGTTCCGCCTAAAAAGCGTGTTTATTAAGATTAACGAGGATTGAGAAATGGCTGAATTTAAACTTCCAAAAAATTCTGTAATACAAGAAGGTAAAACTTACCCGGCGCCTGAAGGCGCAACAAGAATTCAAGAGGTAGAGATCTACCGCTGGGATCCTGATAGTGGTGAAAACCCTCGGGTCGATAAATATAAAATTGATTTAGACAGTTGTGGACCAATGGTATTGGATGCAATTATCAAAATTAAGAATGAAGTTGACACAACGTTAACGTTCCGTCGTTCATGTCGTGAAGGTATTTGTGGTTCTTGTTCAATGAACATTAACGGCAAAAATACTTTAGCGTGTACGAAAGATATTGGCGATATTGATGGCCCAATTAAAATTTATCCATTGCCACACATGCCAGTGGTTAAAGATATTGTGCCTGATTTAACACATTTCTATGCGCAATATGCATCGATCAAACCTTGGATTCAATCATCAACACCCCCTCCGTCAGATAGAGAGCGTTTGCAGTCTAAAGAAGAGCGTACAAAATTAGATGGTTTGTATGAATGTATTCTTTGTGCATGTTGTTCAACATCATGCCCAAGTTACTGGTGGAATGGCGACCGTTACCTAGGCCCTGCTATTTTGTTGCAAGCTTACCGTTGGTTAGCTGACTCGCGTGATGAAAATGCAGGCGAACGTTTAGATGAGTTGGAAGATCCGTTTAAACTCTATCGTTGTCATACTATTATGAACTGTACTGAAACGTGTCCTAAAGGCTTAAACCCAGCAAAAGCGATTGCTGAAATTAAGAAACTACTCGTTGAACGTAAAATTGCCTAATGGACTCTAAGTCAAAACTTCTTTGGCGGTGTCGCCGTGGTATGAAGGAGTTAGATGTCTTGTTTACTAATTTTGTCGAGTCGTCTTATGATGATTTGCCGGACCATGAAAAACAGGCATTTGGTAAGTTGTTGGATATTGAAGATCCGGTGATTCTTGGTTTTATGTTGTATGGCGACATACCTGAAGACCCAGAAGTCGCTAGTATCGTTGAAAAAATCCATACCAGCGTTTGAGATAGAATTAATAAACCCCGTAACAAGACATATTGTTACGGGGTTTGTTTTTATAGGGGCTTTGGTTTGTTGCTGGATTAATGATTTGCCAAGTTATATACAAGTGTGTCTAACGGTATGCACCTTGTTGATGTCATTGTATTGGTATCGTTCAGGTGCTTATTGTCACCGAGGTTTCCAAAAGGTTGCTTGTCAGTACGATGCTTATTGGCTTTTAACGGATCTCTCGGGGCGTGATCAATTAGCGACCTTATTAGATTCAAGTGCGATTATTGGCCCACTTTATTTCCTAAACTTTGCTACGCAAGAAGGCTCTATTTGCTTAATGCTGACTAAAGACTCTATGGGTATTGAGTCAGCTAGAAAGTTACGCGCAACTATTAAGGTCTATCGAAAGCAGTTAGTATCCGCTAGGTTTTAAAATCGTGTCTTTATTGAAGTTTTTATTGTCTATGTTTGGGAAGTCTAGGGTGTAGTGCAAACCACGGCTTTCCTTGCGGCTTAATGCGCTATCAATAATAAGTTCGGCTGCGCTAGCTAAGTTTCTTAATTCAAGGAAATCATTAGTGACATGGAAATTACTGTAGTAATCTTCAATCTCTTTATTGAGTAGTGTGATTCTATTTTTTGCACGTTGTAAACGTTTCGTTGTTCTTACGATGCCAACATAATCCCACATGAATTGGCGTAACTCAGCCCAGTTATGTGACACTACGATGGCTTCATCGGAGTCGATTACTTTAGAGTCATCCCAGGCTTGTATATTTGCTGTTCGATTCGCTGTTTTCAGGTAGGTTTCTATATGTTTGCTGGCTTGTTTGGCAAAGACAATGCACTCCAAAATAGAGTTGCTAGCCATTCTATTTGCACCATGCAGACCGGTGAATGCGGTTTCGCCAATCGCATATAAACCATCAATATCCGTTAAACCATTTTTATCGGTCATGACGCCACCGCAAGTATAATGAGCAGCCGGCACAACGGGTAAAGGGTCTTTTGTCATATCAAAACCAAAGTCTAAGCACTTTTTATAAAGCATAGGAAAGTGTGATTTGGTGAATTGCGGAGTTAAGTGACTAATATCTAGAAAAACAGAGTCGATACCTAGTCGCTTCATTTCATGGTCAATCGCTCTGGCGACAACATCTCTGGGTGCTAATTCAGCGCGTTTATCAAAACGGGGCATAAAGCGAGAACCGTCTGGAAGGAGTAGTAATCCACCTTCACCTCTAACCGCTTCACTAATTAAAAAAGATTTAGCCTGCGGGTGGAATAAACATGTTGGGTGAAACTGCATGAATTCCATGTTAGCGACTCGACAGCCAGCACGCCATGCCATAGCAATGCCATCGCCCGTTGAGACATCAGGGTTGCTGGTATAAAGGTAAACTTTGCTTGCGCCGCCCGTTGCTAAAGTAATGCAAGGGGCTTGCATGCTAAAAATATGGTCTTTTTTTGTATCGAGTATATAGCAGCCAATAATTTTGCTTTTACCTGTGCTATCTTCTTCAGTGATTAAATCGATAACATTATGGTATTCAAAAATCTTGATATTATCTTGATTAACGATTTGATCATTTAAAGCTGTTTGTACTGCGCGGCCAGTTGAGTCATCGGCGTGTACAACGCGACGGTGTGAGTGCCCACCTTCTTTCGTTAGGTGTAGTTTATTGGGAGAGCCGTTGGTTTTTTCAGTGGAGAATTCAACATTATTTGCAATAAGCCAATCAATACTGCTTTTACCGTTTGATACGACCAGCTCAACGGTATCATCATGACATAAGCCAGCACCTGCTTTTATAGTGTCTTTCTTATGGGCGTTAACGGTATCGAGTTCATCAAGTACTGCAGAGATTCCACCTTGGGCATAAAAGGTGCTGCCCTCTGACATATTGGATTTAGAAAGAATGGCTATTTGCAGGTGATTGGGCAATGATAGAGCTAAACCTAAGCCCGCTGCACCGCTGCCAATGATGATGGCGTCGAAGGTGAATGTGTTGTCTTGCATACTAATAATTTGAATTGATCGGCTTTAAACGGTAATAATGAGTGTATTCTCAACTAAATTATACGGAATAAATATTAAATTGCCTTTTTATCTTCAACAATTGAACGACTTGCTAAGCGTTTTGTCTTCTAATCAAGGCGAGCGTTTCTTGTGATTGAGTTGCAGAGTTGTTATGCCTGAGCGTGAGGATAAACAGCTCATAGAGGATGTGCTAGACGGTCATAAAGAGGCGTTTGATGTGCTTGTAGAAAAGTATCAGCACCGTGTTATTCAGTTGGTTGCTAGGTATGTTCGTGATAAAAGTGAAGCTGAGGACATTGCTCAGGATTCTTTTGTTAAAGCCTATAAAGCATTACCTAGCTTTAAAGGGGATAGTGCTTTTTATACGTGGCTATACCGTATAGCGGTTAATACCGCTAAAAACCATTTGGTTGCTCGTGCAAGGCGCTCATCAAATAATGAGGTTGATGTTCTTGAGGCTGAAAATTTTGATGATGCGTTTAAGCTTAAGGTTAGTGACACGCCAGAGCATTTATTGCTGACAGAGGAAATTCGGTTGGCGGTACAGCGAGCGATTGAAGGCCTGCCTGAAGAGTTGAAGAGGGCGATAAGGTATCGTGAGCTAGAAGGGATGACATATGACCAAATTGCGAAAAAAATGGGATGCCCAGTGGGGACTGTTCGTTCCCGAATATTTCGGGCAAGAGAGGCTGTTGATAAAGTATTGGAGCCGTTACTGAATGAATGATTTATTGGGGTATGAATGACGGAGCTACATAAAAAACAACTCTCATCGTTGTTGGATAATGAGTTAGAACTAGCTGAGGTTAAAGAATTAACTGATGTGCTTAACGATGATTCAGCACTGAGTGCGCAGCTTGATCGTTATGCTTTAATTCGTGCGGCGCTGAGTGATAATGATTCTAACGTTAAGGGATCTCTCTTAAAGCGGGTGCAAGCTGCTATTAGCCTAGAGTTTCCCATACCTCTACCTTCACTGTCTCATGGTAATAGCTTGGATATGCCTAAACAGATCTCCCCTTGAGACTTCGCAATGCTAATAGATTAGTTACAACTCATTATAATAATTTTGCTTGGGTGAGCTTACTATTTGCTTTATCAAATCTTAATAACTCATGACCTCTTATCCTAATAGTGCCAAAATATAATTTCTTTTGCAGGCTGAGGGCGCTTAGTGGCTTTTTTATGCTAATTTGTTGTTGGCATGGGGTTGCTTTGGCTGGTGGGCAGCAAGAGCAAGCGACTGATTTGTTGGCTGATGTTGTAGAGCAGCTCAAACATCAAACGTATCAAGCTAGCGGTGTGTATATTCGCCCGTCAGGTATGCTTACTTTTGATATAGACCGGGCTGGTTTATATGAAAAAGTAACTGAGCATGGTGATTTAATGCGCTATACGGCGAATACACCATTTAAACAACTAACGGTATACCCCAACCTAAGCAAGGGGATTCAGCGACAAGGACGGATCGATTTTCAGGCGCTGGTCTTTTTAAATGATCATTTAACAGAAGGCTTGAAACATTACCGTTTAATCAGTGAGCTTAAGCCAACTCAGTTAGCGGGGCGAATGGTTAGGCGCTTATCTATCACTTCGCGTACAAAAGATCGTTATAGTTATGTTTATTGGGTTGATGTACAGACCTCAGTGGTATTGAGGTTTGATATCGTTGATGAAAAGAAGGCGTTAATTGAGCGTATGGTCTTTACTTCATATTCGCCTCTTCAGCAGCTACAGCTTGGTGCCAGTGCTGATGAAATGGTTGGTTTTGACTGGGTCAAGCAGACCTTTAAGCCGGTGTTAAGTAGCCAGTTTGAGGTGTCATGGTTACCAGCAGGTTTTAGCTTATATTCGGTTGAGGTTATTGATGGCGATGATGAAGCTGCTCGTTGTGAGCGATTAATTCTGACGGATGGCTTTGCAGAGGTGGAGGTTTATAGCTGTAAAAGTGATCTTGTTGTGACGTTAACTCGTGGACAACAATTAGATGCCTTGCATCAGGTTAAGTATCATTTGTCAGATAAAGAATTGAGTATTGAAGGGCGTTTACCAATGGGCGTGCTTCTTAAAATTGCAGAAAATATTGAGTTGAAACATGATTGAAGAAAGTGCTGAAGTAAGAGCCGTTAATGGCAATACGATTGATGTGGTAACAGTGAAAAGCTCAGCGTGTAATCAATGTGATGAATCCGCTCATTGCTCAACATCTGTACTATCTAAGTTTTTTGGTAATAAAGAAATTGAGTTGCAATTAGAGTCTGATATTCCTTTGAAATTAGGTGATAAAGTCTTGATTGGCATTGAGGAAAGAGTGTTAATTATTTTGACTCTATTGGTTTATTTCGTACCTTTATGCGGTTTGTTTGTGTTTGCCTTATTGGGTGGTTTTATGGAATCTTACTGGCAATTAGAAACAGAATTGTTAAGCATTCTTCTGGGTATGGCGGGGCTGATCGCTGGTTATTTTGGTATTAGAGTTTTGATGGGGAAAAAGATTAATTCGCAGAATATTAAGCCTGTTATATTGAAAAAACTTTAATTAGCACCAGATATATAACATGAGATCTTTGTACGACAGAATGTTTCGTTTTTAGGCGACGACGCGTAGGAGCGAAAGGGTTTTCGTGGAAAGGTCTCAACTTATGTTTACTAATGTGGAGTATTTGTATGCGAATAAATTTTAAGCGGTTGACCATTGTATGTGGACTATTGCTGTTATCACTGGGTTCAACGGCTAGTAACTTGCCAGACTTTACTGTGTTGGTCGAAGAGAATCGTAATGCCGTCGTTAATATCAGTACAACACAAAAAGTAACGAAGCATAGTAGTTTGCCGCAAGGCTTCGATATACCGGAAGGTTCACCCTATAGTGAGTTGTTTAAGCATTTTTTTGATGCGCCCGGTCAAATGCCCAGGCAAAGAGATGCGCGTTCATTAGGCTCAGGTTTTATTATTTCTAAAGATGGTTACCTATTAACGAATCATCATGTGGTTAATGGTGCGGATGAAATTATTGTTCGTTTGCAGGATCGTCGTGAATTAAAAGCGCGATTAGTCGGCAGTGATAAACGCACAGATGTGGCTTTATTAAAAATTGAAGCCAATGATTTGCCGGTTATTAAGTTTGGTTCGTCAAAGGCGCTTAAGGTCGGAGAATGGGTTTTTGCGATTGGTTCACCCTTTGGTTTTGATAGTTCGGTTACCGCGGGTATTGTTAGCGCCAAGGGGCGTAGTTTACCAAAAGAAAACTATGTGCCTTTTATACAAACTGATGTGGCTATTAACCCTGGGAATTCAGGTGGTCCTTTATTTAATTTGGCCGGTGAGGTTGTTGGGATTAACTCGCAAATTTATAGCCGCTCAGGTGGTTTCATGGGCTTATCTTTTGCTATTCCGATTGATGTTGCGCTGAATGTGAGTCAGCAACTAAAAAATACAGGGAAGGTCGTTAGGGGCTGGTTGGGCGTGCGTATCCAAGATGTTACCAGAGAGCTTGCTGAGTCATTCGGTATGGATAAGCCTTATGGTGCGTTAGTTGCTCAGGTTGTTAATAACAGTCCTGCCGAAAAAGCTGGGTTGCAACTGGGTGATATTATTGTCGAGTTTAATGGTCAAGAGGTCGGTCGCTCATCAGTCCTACCACCTTTAGTGGGAGCGACGAGTATTTCAAGTGTGGCGAAGCTTAAAATTATTCGGCATAAAGAAACCAAAATGATACAGGTTCAGCTGGAAGGTCTTCCTGCGGATGAAGCCGTTCAGGTAGTGCCTAATAAATCGCTAAAACCGAATGCTATTCTAGGCTTGTTGGTGACGGATTTAACGGCTGATATGCGGAAAAATCTAAAAATAAAGCAGGGTGGTATTATCGTAGAATCTGTTGCTAATGAAATGGCAGTAAAAGCGGGCGTGCGCCCCGGTGATGTCATTCTGCAATTTGGCGGGCAGAAGGTTAAAGGCGTTAAAGACTTTAAGCGGCTTGCTAATAAAATGCAGGCCGGTAAATTTGTTTCCGTATTAATTAATCGACAAGGCCAGCCAATTTTTCTCGCTTTGAAAAAATAAACGGTACAATATGCCCAGTAATATCAAGCGCCTCATTTGAGGCGTTTTTATATAGATGAGTGAATAACAGTGCCAGATATAAGTTTAACAAGAAATTTTTCTATTATTGCCCACATTGACCACGGTAAGTCGACTTTGGCTGATCGTTTGATCCATATGTGCGGCGGTTTATCAGATCGTGAGATGGAAGAGCAAGTTCTAGACTCCATGGATATTGAACGTGAGCGTGGGATAACCATTAAAGCTCAGAGCGTAACCCTGCACTACACAGCCAATGATGGCTTAACGTATCGTTTGAACTTTATTGATACACCGGGGCATGTTGATTTTTCATATGAGGTTTCTCGTTCACTAGCTGCTTGTGAAGGTGCGTTATTGGTTGTTGATGCTGCACAAGGCGTGGAAGCGCAAAGTGTTGCAAACTGTTACACAGCGATAGAGTTAGGCTTAGAAGTTGTGCCTATTCTTAATAAGATTGATTTACCATCAGCCGAGCCTGAGCGTGTTGCTGAAGAAATTGAAGAAATTATTGGTATTGAAGCAATAGAAGCCCCCAAGATTAGTGCTAAAACAGGTGTTGGTGTTGATTTAGTGCTAGAAGAAATTGTAAAAAATGTGCCCGCGCCTGAGGGTGATCCTAATGCTGCTTTACAAGCATTAATTATTGACTCGTGGTTTGATAATTATTTAGGTGTGGTGTCATTAATTCGTGTGGTGAATGGCACGATTAAGAAAAAGCAAAAGATTAAGATGATGTCATCTAACGATGTGCATTTGGTTGATCAAGTGGGTGTCTTTAGCCCGAAAAGAGAAGTGTTAGATGCCCTGTACCCAGGTGATGTAGGCTTTATGGTCGCTGGTATTAAGGATATTTATGGCGCGCCAGTTGGTGATACCATTACTAATTCATCTCAGCCAGCCGAAGAAAAATTACCCGGTTTTAAAACCGTACAAGCGCGCGTGTTTGCCGGTTTATTTCCTTCTAGTTCTAATGACTACGAGAACTTGCGTGAAGCATTAAATAAATTAAAACTGAACGATGCATCATTAAACTATGAACCTGAAACATCAGATGCCTTAGGTTTCGGTTTCCGTTGTGGTTTCTTAGGTATGCTGCACATGGAAATTATTCAGGAGCGGTTAGAGCGAGAATATGACCTAGACCTCATCACTACTGCACCAACCGTTATTTACGAAGTTCAATTACATAACGGGGAGGTTCTAGAAGTTGATAACCCTGCTAAATTACCGGACATTTCAACCGTTGCAGAAATACGTGAGCCGATTATTGAGGCGCATATTTTGGTGCCACAAGAATACTTAGGAAATGTCATCACCCTGTGTATCGATAAACGTGGTGTGCAAACTAAAATGCAATACATGGGTAAGCAAGTTTCTTTAAGTTATGAAATGCCAATGAGTGAGGTTGTTTTAGACTTTTTTGATCGTTTAAAATCAGTCAGTCGTGGTTATGCATCATTCGAGTATGAATTTAAACGCTTTCAAGAAGAACCCTTGGTTAAGTTGGATGTGTTAATTAATGGAGATAGGGTTGATGCCTTATCACTCATTGTACATCGTGATATTAGCCAGAGTAGAGGGCGTGAGTTGGTTGAGAAAATGAAAGAACTTATACCGCGTCAAATGTTTGAGATTGCCATTCAAGCAGCCATTGGTTCAAAAATTATTGCGCGTTCTTCAGTTAAAGCCTTAAGAAAGAACGTGACAGCAAAATGTTATGGTGGTGATATTTCACGTAAACGTAAGTTACTTGAAAAGCAAAAAGCCGGTAAAAAACGCATGAAACAAGTCGGTAATGTGGATATTCCTCAAGATGCTTTCTTGGCAGTTTTAAAACTAGGCAGTGACTAGAGGTTATTATGCATTTTGATTTTTCTGCAGCATTAACGCTTGCAACATTAGTAACAGGTTTTATTGCGCTTGTTTACTGGTGGGTACAACGAGGCAAAAAAGAACCGCTTATTGCTGCTGACGAGCCACTTGTTGTTGAGTATGCTAAATCTTTTTTCCCCGTGTTACTGTTTGTTTTAGTGTTGCGTTCATTTATTGTTGAACCGTTTCGAATCCCTTCAAGCTCAATGATGCCAACCTTATTAATTGGTGATTTTATACTGGTTAATAAATTTAGTTACGGTATTCGTTTACCGGTTGTTAATACCAAGGTCATTGACTTGGGTCAGCCTGAGCGTGGCGATGTGATGGTGTTTCGTTATCCGAAAGACCCTTCCTTAGACTATATTAAGCGAGTTATTGGCTTGCCGGGTGATCGGGTCGGTTATTATGATAAGCATGTGTACATCAATGGACAGCGAATTACGCAGGATAAAATTGATTTATACCAAGGTGTTGGGCAAGGTAGTAATATGACGGGTGCGTTACTAAACCATGAATTATTACCGGTTCAAGAGCATGATATTTTGATTATGCAGGAACGGCCTTCGATCGAAGGTGAGGTTGTTGTTCCTGACGGGCATTACTTTATGATGGGCGATAACCGAGATAACAGTAATGATAGCCGTTATTGGGGAACGGTTCCTGAAGAAAATATCGTGGGCAAAGCATTTGCTACATGGATGAACTGGGATTCAAAAAATAACGGTATTGATTGGAAGCGACTGGGCACGTTAATTAACTAAGAGCAAAAGGATAGAGTGATGATACAAAGAACAAAGCAAGAAGGAATGACATTTATTGGTTTAGTTATTGTCTTAGCCATTGTCGGTATGGTGGTGCTCAGTGTTTTGAAGGTGTTTCCTGTTTATATGGAGCATTTGGCGGTTAAAACATCAATGGAAGCCATTGAGACGGATCCGGGTGTAAAAAACATGTCAGTTTCTAAGGTTAGAGAGTTATTTAGAAAAAAGCTTGATATGAACCAAGTGAATAGTGTAACTGCAGGTCAAGCAAAAATTGGCCGCAGCATTAGTGACTTGACCTTTAGTATCGAATACGAAGTGCGTAAAGATTACTTCGCCAATATTGATATTGTCTTGTCTTTCAAGGATAAGTTTGAAGTGCCACTAAATAATTAAGGTAGATATACACATTGAGTTTTGACGTAAATAGATTACAAAATAAAATTAATGCAAAATTTAATAATCAAGCATTATTAGAGCAGGCATTAACCCATCGCAGTATCGGGCAAAATAATAATGAACGCTTAGAGTTTCTAGGCGATGCTATTCTTGGCTTTATTGTTGCAGATGCGATTTATACGAAATTCCCGTCGGCCGATGAAGGTATTATGAGCCGTCTAAGAGCGCATATTGTTAATGGTGATGCGTTAGCAGATGTTGCGCAGCAATTGAAGTTAAGTGATGAGTTGGTACTTGGCCAAGGGGAAATGAAGAGTGGTGGCAAACACCGAGCTTCTATTTTGGCTGATGCCGTAGAGGCAATTATTGGAGCCTTGTATAAAGATCAAGGTTTAACATGTGCGAGTGATTGGGTTTTACGTGTATTTAAAGTTAAATTAGAGGCGTTATCGTTAGACTTGGCGACGAAGGATCCTAAAACACAGTTACAAGAATATATGCAGGCAAGAGGTGTTTCTGTGCCGGCATACAGCGTTATTTCAACCACAGGTTTAGACCACGACCAATTGTTTACTGTTGAGTGTCGTGTGGCAAACCTACCCGAGGTATTTACTGCAAAAGCGAGTTCAAGAAAGAAAGCTGAGCAGAAAGTGGCTTCACAAATTTTAAAGGTATTACTCAATGACTCATAAAGCATTCAAATCTGGTTTTGTAGCGCTTATTGGTGCGCCTAATGCAGGTAAATCCACTTTGTTAAACAATATATTGGGTCAGAAAATAAGCATTACCTCTAGGCGGCCTCAAACTACTCGTCATCGAATCTTAGGCATTAAAACAACCGAAGAATCGCAAGTGGTCTATGTGGACACACCGGGGATGCATTTGGGCGGCAAACGTGCGCTAAATAAATACTTAAATAAAACTGCTGATGTCAGCATGATGGGCGTTGATGTTGTTGTTTGGGTAAAAGACGATATGCAATGGGATGACATTGATATCTCTATTTTGGAAAAACTGAAGAGCGAAGGTGCACCGGTTGTTTTGGCGATTAATAAAATTGACAAAATTAGTAATAAAGAGGTGTTGTTGCCGTTTATACAAAAAATTAGCCTTGAGCATGATTTTAAATCGATTGTTCCTATTTCTGCATTAACGGGTAAGCAGCTGGGCGAGTTTGAAGAGTTGTTGATTAAGTTATTGCCTGAAGCGGATATGATGTTTCCTGAAGATCAGGTAACGGATAGTTCAGAGCGATTTATGACGACAGAAATTATTCGTGAAAAATTAATTCGTCGTTTGGGACAAGAAATACCTCACTCACTAAGCATTAGTATTGATCAATACAAGGTGGAAGAGAAAATAACACGAATTTATGCAGTTATTTGGGTGGAGCGCGAAGGTCAGAAAAATATTGTTATTGGTGGTAAAGGTTCGGGCCTTAAAGAAATAGGTACAGAAGCCCGCTTAGATATTGAGAAAATGCTGGGTACTAAGGTGTACTTGAACTTATGGGTTAAAGTTAAGAAGAACTGGTCAGATAATGAGCGAGAGCTTATTAGTTTAGGCTACCGTGGGATGGAGTAACTGCCCACAGGTAGTACAGATCTATTGTGCAAAGAGTTGATCAGCAACCTTGTTTTATACTGAAGAGCCAAGCCTATAAAGAAACCAGCGTTATTCACCAAGTTTTTAGTCGAGATTATGGCGTAATATCTCTTATCTCTAAGGGCTCTCGGGTAAAAAAATCCAAACATGGCAGTTTACTGCAGGCTCATCGGGCGCTATTGGTATCATGGGTTGGTAAAGGTGAGCTTAAAACCTTAACCGCTGTTGAAGAGCAATGTTTTATTGAGCAATTAAAAGGGCGTGCGTTATATTGCGGGTTTTATATTAATGAGTTAGTGCTTAATTTTTTACAAAAACACGATGCTCACCCAGTGTTATTTGAAGGGTTTTCTGACGTTCTTTCACAGTTATCAGCAGAGGGCGCACTAGAGGCCTATTTGCGTCAGTTTGAGAAATTATTACTAGCTGAAATTGGTTATGGCTTATTACTTGACCATGATGTACAAACACAGCGTGCGATAGAGCAACATAGATATTATCAATACAGCCTTTCTTATGGTGCAACACAGTGCCAAGAAAGTGATTCTGGTGCCATATTGGGTTCAACACTTATTAGCCTTAAGAATAATACATTGAGTGATAAGCTTGAATTGAAACAAGCAAAGCATTTGATGCGGCGATTGATTGATGCGCAACTGGGTGGGAAGGGTTTAAAAAGTCGAGAGTTATTTGTCTAAAGCAAAACATAAAAATTATGAATAAAAAGACTATTTTATTAGGCGTCAATATTGACCATGTGGCTACGTTAAGGAATGCACGTGGTACTGATTATCCATCCCCTTTAGATGCTGCCTTTATTGCAGAGCGAGCGGGTGCGGATGGTATTACTATTCATTTACGTGAGGATCGTCGACATATTAATGACCGTGATGTACGTGATATTGCGAGTAATATTCATACACGACTAAATTTAGAGCACGCGGTAACGGATGAAATGATTGAGATAGCTTGCGAAGTGAAGCCAGCGTCTTGTTGCTTAGTGCCTGAAAAAAGAGAAGAACTGACGACCGAAGGTGGTTTAGATGTTGTTGGTAACTTCAAAAAAATACAAGCAGCCTGTGCTGATTTATCAGCGGCAGGTATTTTAATTTCTCCCTTTATTGATCCTGATAATGCACAAATTGATGCCGTTAAAGAAGCGGGAGCAACAATGCTTGAACTGCATACAGGCTGTTATGCTGATGCAGTTACTGATGCTGAGCGTATGCTAGAGTTGGGTAGGCTTAAAACCGCAGCAACGTATGCATACTCAAAAGGTTTACAAGTGAATGCGGGGCATGGTTTGCACTACCATAATGTGGAAGTGATTGCGCAGATTCCAGAAATAGTTGAGTTGAATATTGGTCATTCAATTATATCTAGAGCATTAATCAGTGGGCTTTCTCAGGCCGTGTCTGATATGAAGTTATTAATGCGTAATGCCAGAGTCGGCTAAGAGGGATACTGGTGAGAATTGCATTAGGTGTTGAGTATGACGGTAGTCGGTATCATGGTTGGCAACGGCAAAAAAGTACGGATCTAACAGTTCAAGGCATGGTTGAAAAGGCGGTTTCTAGATTAGCTAGTCACCCTGTTGCCGTAAGCTGTGCAGGGCGAACTGATGCGGGTGTTCATGCCTATGAACAAATTGTACACTTCGATACTGATAAACAGCGTAAGCCACATGAGTGGGTGCTAGGCTCCAATACTAATTTACCTGATGATATTCGTATTACTTGGATGAAAGTTGTTGGCGATGATTTTCATGCGCGGTTTTCAGCAGCAGCGCGTTACTATCGTTATGAAATTTTGAATAGAGGTGTTAAGTCGGCTTTACACCGGAATCATGTCACGACTATTTTTCATCCGCTTGATGAACAAAAAATGCAACAAGGTGCCAACTATTTAATTGGCCAACACGACTTTAGCTCTTTTCGTGCGCAAGGGTGTCAGGCAAAAAGTCCAAATAAAAAAATGCATTCGATATTAATTAAGCGCAGTGATGATAAAATCACCCTTGATATTATTGCAAATGCCTTCCTGCATCATATGGTGAGGAATATTGTTGGTACTTTGCTGCCTGTAGGCCGTGGCGAAATACCTGCTGAATGGGTCGGTGAAGTACTACAGGCTAAAGATAGAAAAGTAGCTGGCGTGACAGCGCCACCTAATGGCTTGTATTTTAAAGGGGTGTATTACCCTAAATGTTTCGGCCTTAATACATTGGAAGAATTCCAACCTTTTGCCGATGCGATTGATATTAAACCGAATTAATTAAAGAAGACGAGCCCTTGAGAACACGTGTAAAAATTTGTGGAATTACTCGAATAGACGATGCATTAGCGGCTGTTAATGCAGGTGCTGATGCATTAGGGTTTGTTTTTTATGAACCTAGCCCTCGGTCTATCTCTATACAGCAAGCAAGTTTGATTTTTGATGCTTTACCGCCCTTTATTAACAAAGTAGCACTCTTTGTTAACCCAAGCAGTGAAGAGGTTGAAGAAGCATTGGCGAATTTGTCGATTGATGTTTTACAATTTCATGGGGATGAAGATGCCGCGTTTTGCGAGTCTTTCAATAAACCATATTTAAAGGCGATTAGGGTTCAGTCGGGTACCAACTTTGCGAAATTGGCAGAGGATTATAAAAAAGCATCCGGTCTACTATTTGATGCTTTTGATAGCAAACAATATGGTGGAACAGGGCATACTTTTGACTGGTCTTTATTACCAAAGAATTACTCAGCACCGCTTATTTTAGCCGGTGGTTTGACAGCCGATAATGTCTGTCAAGCGATAACAGAAACACGCCCTTATGCTGTTGATATTAGCAGTGGGGTTGAGAAAAGTAGAGGTCTAAAAGACCACCCATTAATAAAACAATTTATGCAAGAGGTTACACGTGGCAACGACAAGTAGCGATAAACATTCAACAGTGACAGATTATAATTTACCCGATGAAAAGGGGCATTTTGGGCCTTATGGCGGTATTTTCGTTGCTGAAACGTTAATGGAATCTATTGAAGAGCTTAACGAAGCCTATGCTAAGTTTATGCAAGACCCTGAGTTTCTTGCTGAACTGGATGCAGATTTACATGATTATGTTGGCCGTCCGTCACCTATTTATCATGCACAACGTTTAAGTAAAGAAACGGGTGGTGCGCAAATTTATTTTAAGCGTGAAGACTTAAACCACACGGGCGCACATAAAATCAATAATACGATTGGTCAGGCACTATTGGCTAAACGTATGGGTAAAACACGCATTATTGCCGAAACAGGTGCAGGACAGCATGGCGTGGCAACCGCAACAGTGGCTGCTCGTTTAGGCTTGGAATGTGTTGTTTATATGGGTGCAGAAGATATTCAGCGACAATCCCCTAATGTTTATAGAATGAAGTTATTAGGCGCAAAAGTTGTGCCGGTTACTTCAGGTTCACAAACATTAAAGGATGCTTTGAACGAAGCGCTTAGAGACTGGGTAACCAATATTGATAATACCTATTACATTATTGGTACAGTGGCAGGGCCACACCCTTACCCAGCAATGGTTAGAGATTTTCAAACGATAATTGGCCGCGAATCACGCGCTCAAATGCTTGAGAAAACAGGGGCTTTACCTGATGCCTTAGTTGCTTGTGTTGGCGGTGGTTCAAATGCTATTGGCCTTTTTCACCCGTTTATTGAAGATGACTCGGTGGAAATTTACGGTGTTGAAGCAGCGGGGCATGGCATTGAAACAGGCGAGCACTCAGCGCCTTTATGTGCGGGTAAGCCGGGTGTCTTGCATGGTAATAGAACCTATTTAATGGCAGATGAAAACGGCGAAATTATTGAAACACACTCTATTTCAGCCGGTTTAGATTACCCTGGCGTTGGCCCTGAGCACTCTTGGTTAAAAGATATTGGGCGTGCCAATTATGTCGCTATTAATGATAAGGAGGCACTGGCTGGCTTTCATCAGTTAACACGTGTTGAAGGTATTATTCCTGCTTTAGAGTCTAGTCATGCGGTGGCGTATGCGACAAAATTAGCAAAAACAATGTCGGCAGATCAGTCGGTGTTAGTTTGCTTGTCCGGGCGTGGCGATAAAGATATTTTTACCATTGCAAAATTAGAGGGGATTGAGCTGTGAGCCGTTTAGATAGTTGTTTTAAAGCATTAGCAGAGACTAAGCAAAAAGCCCTCGTACCTTTCATAACAGCTGGTGATCCAAGTAGCGAATTTACGCTTGAGTGCATGCACAGTATGGTTAAGGCTGGTGCTAATATTATTGAGCTTGGAGTGCCTTTTTCTGACCCGATGGCCGATGGCCCGGTCATTCAAAAAGCAAGCGAGAGAGCGTTGGCAAAAGGTATGTCATTACGCGGTGTTATTGATATTGTTCGTCAATTTAGGTTAGATGACCAAATTACCCCCGTTGTGTTAATGGGTTACCTTAACCCTATTGAGTTTATGGGCTATGAGGTGTTTGCTAAAACAGCCGCTGAAGCGGGTGTTGATGCTGTTTTAACCGTTGATATTCCGCCTGAAGAAAGTGCTGCTTTATTAGTCGCTTATGAAAAATACGATTTAGCACCGATATTTTTGCTCTCACCGACGAGTCATGAGTCGCGTATCAAAAAGGTGGCTGCGGTTGCTAAAGGTTATATCTACTATGTGTCTATTAAAGGGGTTACAGGTACCGGCGATCTTGAGCTTTCTGAGGTTGAAGATAAATTAGCAGAAATCAAACGACATACATCATTACCCTTAGCGGTTGGTTTTGGTGTGAAAAATGCGGAAATTGCTGCGAATATTGCTAAAATAAGTGATGCTGTCGTCGTGGGTAGTGCATTAATTAATTGCATTACGGATTATTCAGCAGATGAAACTAAAGGTCAGCAGGCTATTGCAGCGTTACTGTCTGATATGCGAACAGCGATGGACGCTGTGAAAAAATAACATGAAATATTTGCACGAAAGAGCTTTTGTGCAAGGCTTTCAATAAAAGAGTTAGGTGAATTATGAGTTGGTTTGAAAAGTTAATACCTTCAGGCATCAACCTTCAAGGTAAAGGTAAGGGATCAGTTCCTGAAGGTTTATGGTGTAAATGTGATAGTTGCCAAAGTGTTCTTTATAAGACCGACTTGGAAAGTAACTTTCATGTTTGCCCTAAATGCGATCACCATCAGCGCTTAACGGGTCGTCAACGATTAGAATCATTTCTAGATGAAGCGGGTCGAGATGAAATTGGTGCCAACTTAAAATCTGAAGATCCTCTTAAATTTAAAGACAGCAAAAAGTATAAAGATCGTCATGCGGCGGCGGTTAAACTAACCGGTGAATCTGATGCGATTGTTGTTATGCAAGGCAAAGTTCTAGATTTAGACTTGGTTGCTGCGGCCTTTGATTTTTCCTTCATGGGCGGTTCTATGGGCTCGGTTGTTGGCGAACGTTTTGTTCGTGCGGTTAATCGCTCCATTGAGAAAAATATTCCTTTGGTTTGTTTTTCAGCCAGCGGCGGTGCGCGTATGCAAGAGTCGCTGTTTTCTTTATTTCAAATGGCAAAAACAAGTGCTGCTTTAAGTAAGCTTGCGGATAAGAAAATTCCTTTTATTTCAGTGCTTACTGACCCTACTATGGGTGGTGTATCGGCAAGTTTAGCGATGCTAGGTGATTTACATATTGCTGAGCCTAAGGCTTTAATTGGCTTTGCTGGGCAACGTGTCATCGAACAAACGGTGAGTGAAAAGTTGCCAGAAGGTTTTCAGCGCAGTGAGTTTTTATTGGAGCATGGCGCGATTGATATGATTGTTGATCGTCGAGAAATGCGTCAAAAAATCGCTGAAATTCTATCTTTATTACATGCTGGGCATCACGCCTTAGAAAATGAAGAAGTTCCGGTAGCTCAAGTTGTTGAGAGCTAGCCATTAATAGCCCTCTTGGTTTATCAGCTACATCATCAATTGATGAGTGGCTGGCTTGGCAAGAATGTTGTCATGTAAAAGAAATTGATTTGGGTTTAGAGCGTGTGGCGACTGTTTATACACGCTTAAATCATAAAAAAACAAAGCCTATTTACAGCATAACCGTAGCAGGCACGAACGGTAAAGGCTCTAGCGTTGCTATGCTAGAGTCTATTCTTATTGTTGCAGGCTATCGTGTTGGTGTTTATAGCACGCCTCATTTAACGACCTATAACGAAAGAATTCGGCTCAATGGCCAGCCTGTTGCTGATGAGCAAATAACCGAATCATTTTCACGTATAAATAATGCGCGAAAAGAGGTTAGTTTAAGTTACTTTGAATTTGGAACATTAGCGGCCTTAGATATTTTTGAACAACAAAATGTTGATGTTCAACTGTTAGAAGTTGGCTTGGGCGGGCGCTTAGATGCAGTGAATATTATTGATGCTGATGCAGCGCTGATTACCACCATTGATATTGACCATATTGCTTGGCTAGGTGATGACTTATCATCCATTGCGCGAGAAAAGGCGGGTGTCTTCCGAGCAGAGCAAAAAGCGGTTTGTGCTGATAAATCCGTACCTAAAAGTCTTATCGATTACGCTAACGCTCTAAAAACAAATTTGTTACTGGCAGGCAAAGACTTTGATGTTCAGCTTAATGCCAATGGCTGGCATCTAATAGCTAACCACTTGCTTACTGGTGAGTATTCAATGCCCGCGTTGCAAGGGCAGCACCAAATTCAAAATGCTGCGGGTGTTATTAGTTTGTTAGCGCATATTGCTGATGATATTCCTGTTGATAAAGAGAGTATTAATCAAGGTTTACAAACTGTTAGTCTGGCCGGCAGATTACAGCAAGTTGCATCATCGCCAGACGTTTACCTTGATGTGGCGCATAATGCGGAGTCAGCGTTAGCGCTGCTGGAATTTGTTAAATCTAAAAAATACCATGAGCTACACGTAGTTTTTTCAATTCTGGATGATAAAGATTTAGAGCAGGTGGTACAGCCATTTATCAATATCGTTAAGCATTGGCATATTGCACCCTTAAAAACAGCTCGAACACAATCAATCGATACGATAAAGGATTACTTGCTACAGCAGTCAGCCAGTAAATGTAGTGTCTATGAGTCAATGTCATTGGCGTTTGAAGGAGCCATGAATGCGACTAAAAAAGATGATTTGCTTATCTGTTTTGGCTCATTTTATGTGGTCGAAGCATGTTTAGACGCGTTATAATGCGCGCAAATCTTGCATATTAAATAACCAAATATTATGGAACAAGCATTAAAGCAGCGTTTGATAGGCGCAGTGATTTTAATTTCATTGGCTATTATCTTTGTGCCTATGCTCATTGGGGGCGATATACCCGGTGATGATATTGTTTCAATCGATATTCCTAAACCACCTGTAGAACTTGAATCTCGTATAGTGGCTTTACCAGAACAACAGCCTGACGTGCTTGCGGAGATATCTATTGCTAAAGGTGAGCCCGTTAAAGTAACAAAACCTCATATTCCAAAAGCACCTGAACAAAAAGTTGTTGAAGGCATTAGCGCCTGGGTTGTTCAAGTGGGAAGTTTTTCTAGTGAAGCGAATGCTAATGGTTTGTCTGACAAATTGAAAAAGGCAGGCTTTACTGCCTTTGTTGAGCAATCATCAGCAAAAGGTGGTGATGTTTTTCGTGTAAAGGTCGGCCCAGAGTTAAGCAAAAAACAAGCGGATGTCATTAAATTAAAGCTTCAACAAGAACAAAAGATAGCCAGCGCTCTGGTTGTGCAATACCCATAGGGGTGGCTAAGTAATGGGCAATATATTGGAACAATTAATTTGGGTTGATTATGCCATTTTAGGCATTATTTTTATTTCAGCGCTAATCGGTTTGTTTAGAGGTTTAGTTAAAGAAGCATTTTCATTAGGCAGTTGGTTGTTAGCCATTTTTATTGGTATTCGTTTTGGCCAAGACTTTTCAGTTTATTTAGTCGATTATATCGAGCTACCTTCGGTGAGGTTGGCTGCTGCATTTATCGTTTTATTATTATTGAGCCTGTTACTTGGTTCAATGTTGTCCTATTTGGTTAGTCAAATAGTTGAAAAAACTGGCTTATCCGGTACGGACCGGTTTGCTGGCTTACTTTTTGGTATCGCACGTGGCATGGTGGTTATGTCGGTGCTGGTTTTGTTGGCAGGTTTAACACCCTTACCGCAAGACCCTTGGTGGACTCAATCATTGCTGATTGGGCCTTTTCAAGAATTATCAGTCTGGTTAAGAGAGCAAATACCAAGTGGAATAACTGGGTATTTGTCATATTAAATTTCATTTAAAGGCAGAAATAATATGTGTGGAATTGCTGGCGTAGTAGCGCATCAGGATGTAAATCAAGAGTTGTATGAAGCACTAACCGTGCTTCAGCATCGTGGGCAGGATGCCGCAGGTATCGTGACCTGTGAGGGAAGTAAATTACACCTACGTAAAGCGAACGGTTTGGTGCGAGATGTTTTTAGAACTAGCCATATGCGTGACTTAAAGGGCAATATGGGTATCGGTCACGTACGCTACCCTACGGCAGGTTGCTCAAGCTCTGCAGAGGCTCAACCATTTTATGTTAACTCACCATTTGGGCTTACCTTGGCTCATAACGGTAATTTAACTAATGCAGCCGAGTTAAAACGTGAACTGTTTGTTGAAGACCAACGACATATTAATACTAACTCTGACTCAGAAATATTACTGAATGTATTTGCTCATGAATTACAGTCGTTGGGTAAATTAAAGTTAGATGAAACGGATGTCTTTAATGCGATTACTGCGGTGCATAAACGTTGTGAAGGCGCATATGCAGTGGTCGTGATGATTACGGGTTTCGGTGTGGTTGGTTTTCGTGACCCTAATGGAATTCGCCCTATTTGCTATGGCATTCGTGAAAGCGATCAGGGCAATGAGTATATGATCGCCTCGGAATCTGTCGCGCTTGATGCAATGGGCTTTAAATTGCTACGTGATATTGCACCCGGTGAAGCCGTATTCATTAAAAAAGGTGGCGTGATTCATACACAGCAATGCGCAGAAAATGCAAAATTAACACCGTGTATTTTTGAATATGTTTACTTAGCTCGTCCTGATTCTATTATTGATAACGTATCGGTTTATAAAACACGCTTGAGAATGGGAGAAAAACTCGCTGAGAAAATTATGCGAATAAACCCTGATCATGATATTGACGTGGTTATTCCAATTCCTGATACAAGCCGTACATCGGCCTTGCAGCTAGCGAATGTATTAGATGTTAAATACCGCGAAGGGTTTATTAAAAACAGGTATATCGGTAGAACATTTATTATGCCCGGGCAGCAAGAACGTAAAAAATCGGTTAGACGAAAACTGAACGCGATTGATTTGGAGTTCCGTGGTAAAAATGTATTGCTAGTGGATGATTCGATTGTGCGTGGAACAACATCAGGCCAAATTATTAAATTAGCCCGTGAAGCGGGTGCTAATAAAGTGTACTTTGCTTCTGCTGCGCCACCGGTTCGTTACCCAAATGTATATGGTATTGATATGCCAGCCGTTGAAGAACTGGTTGCACACGATAGGACTGAAGGTGAAGTAGAGCAGGCCATTGGTGCTGATTGGCTTATTTTCCAAGACCTTGACGATTTGTTTGAATCCGTTAAAAACAAAAAAGCCTGTATCGAAAGTTTTGATGCCGCTTGTTTTGATCAAAAATATGTGACGGGAACAGTGAGTGATGAATACCTTAAAGCGCAGGGTTTGAATCGTTCCGATACGACGAAGTCGCAAGATGAACTCGATCAAATGGTCATTGATTTACATAATACTCATTAAAATAATAGAAAAAACAGCATGATGAACGAGCAAGATTGGAATAACTACTCGATAGAAACTCAAGGTGTAAGGGCAGGGCAGCACCGTACGCCAGAGGGAGAACATAGTGATGCTATTTTCCCTACCTCCAGTTATGTTTTTAGTAGTGCGGAAGAAGCGGCAAGCCGTTTTTCAGGGAAAACACAGGGTAATATTTACTCGCGTTTTACCAACCCAACCGTTCGTGCTTTTGAACAGCGTTTAGCCATTATGGAAGGTGCTGAGCGTGCGATGGCAACGTCTTCAGGTATGGCGGCCATTAACTGCGTTTGCATGGGCTTATTGCGCGCAGGTGATCATGTTGTTTGTTCTCAAAGTGTCTTTGGTAATACCGCGCTTATGTTTAAAAACATCATGGCAAAGTTTGATGTAACAACGACCTTTGTCAGTTTGGATGATATGCAACAGTGGCAACAAGCATTAAAGCCCAATACACGCTTTTTATTCGTAGAAACACCTTCAAACCCATTGGGTACGTTAGTGGATATTCGCAAGCTAGCTGATATAGCACATGCCAATGGCAGTTTACTGATTGTGGATAATGTTTATTGCACGCCAGCACTACAAAAGCCATTAAGCCTTGGGGCCGATTTAGTGGTGCATTCAGCCACTAAGTACCTTGATGGTCAAGGCCGTTGTATTGGCGGTGCAGTGGTGGGTAGCGAAGAACTCATTGAAAAAGAAATTTACCCTATTTTAAGAACCTGTGGCCCTACCATGAGTCCTTTTAATGCTTGGGTGTTCCATAAAGGTTTAGAGACCCTATCATTACGAATGGAAAAGCATTGTCAAAACGCATTAGATGTTGCGCAGTGGTTAGAACAACAGCCAGCGGTTGAAAATGTGTATTACACAGGGCTTACAAGCCACCCGCAGCACGAACTGGCTAAACAGCAGCAAACAGGCTTTGGTGGCATTGTTAGCTTCGATGTGAAAGGCGGGCAAGCGAATGCGTGGAAAGTGATTGATGGCACGCAAATGATCTCCATTACCGCAAACTTGGGCGATGTTAAAACAATGATTACCCACCCAACCACCACAACACACGGTCGTTTAACGGAAGAGGAACGCAGTAAAGCCGGTATTAGTGATTCTTTATTACGTTTAGCCGTGGGCCTTGAAAATGTTGAAGATATTAAAGCTGATTTAGCACGTGGACTGAATTCGCTTTAATACAGCCTAGGTTCATAATTAATTGGCATTGCCAAATGTAAATCAGAGGGATAGGTTTTTATAGCTGAATTAAGAAGCTGTATAAAAGGCTTTTATAAAAAAAGCAGACGATTTTAAATGATGCAGAAAGGGACGTTGTAAGTTGGTAAAAGTACTCAATATTAATTGCTTAATAAAAGACTAAAGAAATCCCCTTTAACTATTGAAACCTCGAAGCAAGTTTATGTAGGGAATTATCAACCGCTTGAGGAACTGATTAAGCAGGTTCTTATTGATGAAAGAGAGTCCTTAGCCTTTTAGGGTCAATGAGGCTCTGCCTTAAACAGAAGTATTTAAAGTGATACCTTACTTTTATAAGGGTATGCTTTTTTACTGAAGGTAAACGGATATCGAAATGCATATACCGTGAGACCTCAGCATAACGTAGCGAGCGCAGTCAAGACACCAAAAGTAGG
>Ga0209081_1000149_pt1 | contig 39527 bp, 32 predicted proteins | sample GOMGulsemesocosm_4_FD_184636 | JGI IMG/M metagenome (GOLD analysis project Ga0209081, IMG submission 184636) | Methane-oxidizing microbial communities from mesocosms in the Gulf of Mexico - GOM15B Gulf of Mexico (SPAdes) (version 2) | ecosystem: Environmental > Aquatic > Marine > Cold seeps... | reverse complement strand
CGCCGAAGGTCGTGGTTTCTGCGCCGGTGTTGATATTAAAGAATTGGCCGCCGACAGCACCAAGATCATCGATGTTAACAAGGGTAACTACGACGTATTTAAGGCTGTTCACCTGAACCCAAAACCTGTGATCGTGGCTCTGCACGGTTTCGTTCTGGGCGGTGGCATTGGCATCAGCGGTGCCGCGGACATTATTATCGCTTCTGACTGTACCCGTTTCGGTGTGCCAGAAGTTGACCGTGGCGCCATGGGTGGCGGCGCTCACTTGCAGCGTATGTTCCCGGTACAAAAAGTACGTTACATGTACCTGACCGGTGAATTCATCGATGCACAGGAAGCTTACCGTCTGGGTGCAATTGAAAAAGTTGTACCAAAAGCAGAATTGCGTCAAACCGCTCTGGACATGGCGGCTAAGATCGCTGAGAAGTCTTCACCGATGATTCAGTTGGCCAAAGAAGCGCTGACGGGTATCGAAGACGGTAACCTGGAAGACAAGTACCGCTGGGAGCAAGGCTTCACGCTGCAAGCCTACACCGAAGGTGACTCTCAGGAAGCGCGCGATGCTTTCGTTGAAAAGCGCGACGCAAACTTTAAAGGTTAATCAGTACAGGGTTTGAATCTTCGTGTTTAAACGCTGGCATTAAGGGTTTTGTAATGGATCTGAATTACACAGTAGAACAAATCGCTTTCCGTAAGGAAGTGCGCGAGTGGTTGGAGGCCAATGTACCGGCTGAACCACTGAAATCGTTCGATACCGAAGAGGGTTTTGAACAGCACCGCCAGTGGGAAAAAACCCTCGCTGAAGGTAACTGGGGCATGGTTACCTGGCCGAAAGAATATGGCGGGCGCGCTTGCAACCTGATCGATTGGTTGATCTTCGAAGAAGAATACTACCGTGCTAAGGCGCCACTGCGCGTTAACCAGAACGGTATCTTCCTGCTCGGCCCAACGCTGATGGAGTACGGTACTGACGCGCAGAAAGAGCGCTTTATTACCAAAATGGCCGCCGGTGAAGAAATGTGGGCGCAGGGTTGGTCTGAGCCAGGTGCTGGTTCCGACATGGCGGCGATCCGCTCTACCGCACTGCGTGACGGTGATGAGTACGTGATCAACGGTCAGAAGGTGTGGTCGACCCGCGCGGTGTTTGCCGACTGGGTTTTCTGTATTTTCCGCACTGAAGCGGGCAGCGAGCGCCACAATGGTTTGTCTTTTGTCTTCGTTCCCCTGGATGCGCCCGGCGTTACCGTTCGTCCAATTCCACAGCTTGATGGCCTGCCTGGCTTCGCTGAAATTTTCTTTGACGATGTACGTGTGCCGGTTGAAAACCGCTTGGGCGACGAAGGCCAAGGTTGGAACATCGCCATGGCAACCGCCGGTTTTGAGCGTGGTTTGATGCTGCGCAGCCCAGCGCGTTTCCAAGAGACAGCCAAGCGTTTGGTGGAACTCTACCGCGAGCACCGCAACGAAATTATGGACCTCACCATTGAAGACGCGGTGGTTAAGTCTTACATGGACGCAGAGGCCTACGCTCTGTCTACCTATCAAACGGCTTCCCGTTTGATCAAGGGTGGCAAGATTGGCGCTGAAGCTTCTTTGAATAAAATCTTCTGGTCTGAGTTTGATCAGAAGATGCACGAAACGGCGATGAGCATCCTTGGCGCCCGCGCCGAATTGATGCCGCACGCACCAGCGGCCGGCGATGTTGGTAACTGGTTGGAAGGTTTCATGTTTGCTCAGTCTGGCCCTATCTACGCCGGTACCAATGAAATTCAACGCAACATTATTGCCGAGCGTCTGCTGGGCATGCCGCGTAAATAAAGGCAGAGGGTAGGGGAAAGACAATGGATTTTACGTTTACTGAAGATCAGCAGTTATTCGCTGACAGTGTTAAAGACTTCCTCCAGGGTGAAATTACCGCTGAAGGCATACGCGCGTCCTGGGAAACCGAGACGGGTCGCAGTGAGGGTTTGTGGAACCAACTCGTTGAGCTGGGGCTGCCTGCCATGTTGGTACCGGAAGACTTCGGCGGCCTGGGCATGACCGAATTGGATTTTGTGCTGATCGCCATCGAGTGTGGCCGTGTGGCCCTGCAAGAGCCAATCGTTGAGATGGCCATGGTCGCGACACCGTTGCTGGTTTCTGTGGCGGCAGGCAATGGTAAAGCGTCCGCTCAGTGTGCTGAACTGCTGGGTAAAATCGCAACCGGTGAGGCGAAAGTAGCCATTGGTCATACGGTTAACCCCGTGGTGGCCGATGCTCACATCGCCGATTATTTAATCCTTCAGCACGCCGATCAGGTACACCTTGTTGCCAAGGCTGATGTGCAGTTAGAAGCGCAGGAATCTGTGGACCCTTCACGCCGTCTGTTCACCGTTGCGTGGACTCCATCTGAGGCGACGTGTGTTGCTGCTGGCAGCGAAGGCGTTAAGTTGTTAGCCGCGACTCTGAACCGCGGTGCTTTGGCATCCGCGGCGCAGATGGTTGGTTTGGCAGAATCCATGGTGGCTCGCTCTGTTCAGTACTCTGAAGAGCGTCAGCAGTTTGGTAAACCAATTGGCGTTAACCAAGCATTGAAACACCACATGGCCAACTGTGCGGTTAAAACAGAATTCGCCAAGGCGCCTCTGTACCGTGCAGCTTACACCCTGAGCCTGAAGCCTGAGAGCGCCGATTTTGCTATCTCCCACGCCAAGGTTGTAGCGGGTGAAGCGGCTCTGTTGTCTGCAAAGAACAGCATTCAGCTGCACGGTGCGATGGGTTATACCTGGGAGTGTGATCTGCACATTTGGATGAAGCGCTCTTGGGCTCTGGATAAATTCTGGGGACACGCGGGTTTCCACAAGAACCGCACTCACCAATGGTTGATGAATCCCAACGCGCAGATTGGCGCGGACAAAACCTTTGGTGCAATGGCTCTCTGATGTATCAACAATAAAGCCGAAGAATTCTTCGGCTTTATTGTTCCAAGTTTTATGAAACTTGAAAATAAAAATATCTTACGCACGGTTTTTCGGGCGTATCAATGACTATAATTGTCGAGGTAGATCCCATGGCTGAAGCTTATATTGTAGACGCGCTGCGTACTCCCACTGGTCGCCGTAAAGGTGGTTTGGCCGATGTTCACGCCGCGGATATGGGCGCGCACGTACTCAAAACGCTGGTTGAGCGAAACGGCATTCCAGACAACGAATACGACGACGTGATTTTTGGTTGTGTTGATACCATTGGGCCATTGGCCGGTGATATCGCGCGCACGGCTTGGTTGTGTGCTGGCTTGTCTGAAGAAGTGCCGGGCACCACCATTGACCGCCAGTGTGGTTCTTCGCAGCAGGCTGTGCACTTTGCCGCGCAGGCCATTATGTCCGGTACGATGGATGTGATTGTTGCCGGTGGCGTACAGACCATGACCCAGATTCCTATTTCGTCTGCCATGATCGCCGCCGAACCTATGGGTTTCTCCGATCCCTTCACCGGTTCTAAAGGCTGGGTTGAGCGTTACGGCAACAAACCACCAACGCAGTTTAACTCTGCGCAGATGATCGCCGATAAATGGGAACTGTCCCGTTTAGATCTGGAAAAGTTCTCGCTGGAATCTCACACCCGCGCCATCGCCGCGATCAAAGCCGGTCATTTCGACAAAGAAATTGTGCCGTTGAATGGCGTGACCATGGACGAGACACCGCGCGAATCGACACTGGAAAAAATGGCGTCACTGGACGGTATTTTTGGTTGCGATAAAGTGACCGCTGCCGTTGCTTCCCAGACGTGTGATGCGGCCTCGGCCATGCTGATCGTTTCTAAAGAAGCGCTCGAGAAGTACAACCTTAAGCCACGCGCGCGTATCCACCACATGAGTGTTCGCGCTGCCGATCCAATCTGGATGTTGACCGCGCCTATCCCAGCGACCGAGTACGCGCTGAAGAAAGCCGGTATGACGTTGGACGACATCGACCTGGTTGAAATCAACGAAGCCTTTGCTTCGGTTGCCATGGCTTGGTTGAAAGAGACGGGTTACCCGCACGAGAAAACCAACATATCCGGTGGTGCTATTTCACTGGGGCACCCTCTGGGTGCCAGTGGCACTAAGTTGATGACTACCTTGCTGCACAACCTTGAGCGCACTGGTGGCCGTTTTGGTCTGCAGACTATGTGTGAAGGCGGCGGGCAGGCCAACGTCACCATCATCGAACGTATTGATGGTTAATGACTGAGGTCTTGCGCCCCTGATCTGCGTTGCGTGCGACTTTTGGCTCGGTCACTTACTTCAGTAAGCTCCCTCACCAAAAGCCTTCGCGCCTTGTCAGAGACGCAATCGCTCAGCCCTTGGGATGGTCGACATTAGACCTCCCGTACAAAATTAGAATTACGGTGCGGATGGCGTTTTTGTTCCAGGCAAGGAAGCAGCGCGCACAGGGAGGCAGCTTACAAGTGTAAGTGACCGACTGAGCACGCAGCTGACGCAGCATGGGGCAAAAAGAGCCTCCGCCTTTGAAATTTAGGAGAGCAAAAATGGGTATTTTAGATAATCGTTCAGTAATCGTAACCGGCGCCGGTGGCGGTCTGGGTGCGGCCCACGCAAAAGTACTGGCTGGCGAAGGCGCTGGCGTTGTTGTTAACGACATTAACGAAGCTGCGGCACAGAAAGTGGTAGACGAGATTGTTGCCGCTGGCGGTAAAGCAATCGTTAACACCTCTGACATCACCAACTACGACGACAGCGAAAACGCCGTTAAGCAAGCGATCGAAGCGTTTGGTGAACTGCATGCGGTTGTGAACAATGCGGGTATTAACCGCGACCGTATGTTTGCCTCTATGACCGAAGCTGAGTGGGACGCGATCATGTCCGTTCACCTGAAAGGTCACTTCTGTATCTCTTCACACGCGGTGCATTACTGGCGTGATCAGTTTAAAGCGGGCAACGATATAGGCGGTCGCATCATCAACACCACTTCAGGTGCTGGTTTACAGGGATCGGTTGGCCAGTCTAACTACGCCGCGGCTAAAGCGGGTATTTCTGCACTAACACTGAATCAGGCCGCTGAGCTGGGCCGTTACGGTGTTACGGCTAACGCCATTGCACCGGCTGCCCGTACGGGCATGACCACCGCGGTTGACGCCATGGCTGAGCGCATGAAAGCACCAGACGACGGCAGCTTTGATTACTGGGCTCCGGAGAACGTTTCTTCTCTGATCGCTTGGTTGGCCTCAAGTGAGTCCGCTGAAGTAACCGGTCGTATTTTTGAGTCAGAAGGCGGCAAGATCTCCATCGCCGATGGCTGGCGTTCAACCAAGGGTGTCGACAAGGGCGCTCGTTGGGAGCCAAGTGAAGTGGGTCAAGCCATGGAGCAGCTGTTGAAAGACGAAGTGCCTGCTCAGCCGGTGTACGGTACCTTTTAAGTCGACCGCTCAGGGCTGACTAGAAAACCGCGCGCCACTGGACTTCGCGAGAAGTTCGCTGGCGCAAAGCCACTATTGTGGCCCTGTCTTATTGCCCTTTTTAAAGGGCTGTGGGCGGGCTCAAGGGAGTCGTTTGGGGTTTCGCCTAGTCATTCTTGACTAAGCGAAATTTCAGCGGCTCCTTTATTGTATGGGCATTGCTATGAGCGAGTTGGCTGTGTTCACACAAGTGTTGCGTATTGGCTACTATCTAAGCCAAGCGGCATGGCTTCTCTGCCTATCAGTGTATCCCTAGCGCATGAAAAGCGTTGTTTGAGGTTTTTATGGATTTTGCTTTTACTGAAGAACAGTTAATGATTCGCGACACGGCCGAATCATTTTTGGCCGAGGTATCGACCAGCGAAGCGATTCGCCAAGCCATGGCCACAGACGAAGGCTTTGACGCCGACCTGTGGCAGCGAATTTGCACCGACATGTACTGGCAGGCCATTCACATTCCGGAAGAGTACGGCGGTTTGGGGCTGGGTTACGTTGAGTTGGTCGCTATGCTCGAACAGATGGGCCGCTTCTTGCTGTGCTCACCTTTTTTCTCGACCGTCTGTCTGGGCACCAACGCGCTGATCGTTGCTGGCACTGAGGCGCAAAAAGCAGAATTTCTGCCACAGATTTGCGAAGGCACCACAGCCACTTTGGCTTACACCGGCAAGGCCGCAGGACACTTCGGCGGCCAGTGGGGCAGCGAAGCTGTTGAAGCCATCGCCAAGCGCGACGGTGACAATTACCTACTCAACGGCACGCTGCGTTACGTTGCCGATGGCGCGACCGCACAGTTGTTGATCGTGGCCGCACGTACCGAAGGCACGACCGGTGACGAAGGCGTGAGCCTGTTCGTAGTACCGGCTGACACCGCGGGTGTTGAACGCACTTGGACGCCAACGGTTGATCAGACCCGCAAGCAGGGCGAAATTGTTCTGAACAATGTGACCCTGACCGCAGCTGCGCTGATGGGCGCTGAAGGCGAAGCCGCTGCAAACCTAGCCAAGATCGTTGATCTGGCGACAGTGGCGGTTGCCGCTGAGCAGATGGGCGGCGCCGCGCAGATCATGGACCTCACCGTTGCCTACACCAAAGAGCGCACTCAGTTTAACCGTCCGATTGCTGGCTTCCAGGCCATCAAGCACATGGCGGCTGACATGATGACCCGCGTTGAAGTGGCTCGCTCAGGCGTCTACTACGCCGCGTGTGTGGCACAGGACGCGCTTACAGATGGTGAACTGGCCGCTGAGCTATCCGAGGCCGCCAGTGTGGCTAAATCTTTCTGTTCTGAGACCTACTTCCAGAACGCTGGCGATGCGCTGCAGATGCACGGCGGTGTTGGTTTTACTTGGGAATACGACGTGCACTTGTACTTTAAGCGCGCCAAGTCCTCTGAGCACTTCCTGGGCAATGCTGCCTATCACCGCGAGCGCATCGCAGCACTGCTGCTCGACAGCGAATAAGCCGGGAGAATTGAAATGAAATTAAGTTTTAGTGCTGAAGACGAGCAGTTCCGCTTAGAAGTTGCGACCTGGCTGAACGACAACCTGGTCGGCGAATTCGAACAGTTAAAATTCCGTGGTGGCCCTGGCGACGAACACATGTTCCCAGAAGAGCGTAAAGCTTGGGAGCAGAAGTTGGCCGCAGGCGGCTGGACCTGTGTCGGCTGGCCAAAAGAATATGGCGGTCGCGGTTGTTCTATCGAACAGCAGGTCATCTTCAATGAAGAATACGCCCGCGCCGGTGCACCTGGCCACGTTGGCCACATTGGTGAAGGTTTGGCTGGTCCAACTCTGATTGCTTTTGGTAGTGAGGCGCAGAAGCAAAAATACCTGCCGGGTATCGTTGCCGGTAAAGAACTCTGGTGTCAGGGTTACTCTGAGCCAGGCGCCGGCTCTGATTTGGCTAACGTGAAAACTAAGGCCACATTTGTTGAAGACGCTTCTGGGAAAACAAAGGGCAAGTGGGTTATCAACGGTCAGAAAGTCTGGACCTCGTTGGCGCACGAATCCGATTACGTGTTTGTTATCGCACGTACCGATCCCGATTCGATTGCGCACAAAGGTCTGGGTTTCTTCCTGATGAAGATGGACCAGCCGGGTATCGAAGTGCGCGGCATCGAGCAGATCACCGGTACTTCTGAATTTAATGAAGTCTTCTTCGACGACGCTGAGTGTGACGCTGACGATATCGTCGGTGCACCGGGTGAGGGCTGGAAGGTTGCCATGGGTTTGCTTGGCTTCGAGCGTGGTGTATCCACCCTCGGCCAGCAGATGCAGTTCCAAAATGAGCTGAACCAGGTGATTGCGATTGCCAAAGCCAATGGCGCGGCTAAAAACCCAGCCATCCGTCAGCGCATTGCCAAGGCCAGCGCCGAACTGAAAATCATGCGTTACAACTCGATGCGCATGCTTTCCGGTCAGGGCGGCAGCGACGGTTCTCTGCAGAAAGAAGCACTCATCTACAAGTTGTTCTGGGCCACATGGCACCGCGACATGGGTGAGCTGGCAATGGATGTGATGGGGCCTGAGTGTGAAATGCTGGAAGGCGGTCCTTACGACCTGACGCGTTTGCAGTCTATGTACCTGTTCGTACGTTCGGACACCATCTACGGCGGCACCAACGAAATTCAGCGCAACATCATCGCTGAACGTGGTTTGGGTATGCCTCGCGAAGCGAAGGTGCTGGCTAAGAAGTAAGCTGTATTTTATGACGCCCGCCCGCGTTGGTTTGAATAACAACACTGGCGGCGTGCAAAATTTTAGTTGGGTTTGTTTGATGCAAACCCGACACCTGAGGAGATAAGTTCATGGATATTCATAATCCTAGTTACGTTGAAGGTCACGGTCTTTTAAAAGGTCGAACTGTTTTGATTACGGCGGCGGCGGGTGCTGGTATTGGTTTCTCGGCGGCGACTCGCTGTGTAGAGGAAGGCTGCCGCGCAATTGTTATCAGTGACATCCACGAAGGTCGTCTGGAGAAGTCAGTTGCAAAACTGAAAGCTGAAACCGGTCTGCAGGAAGTTTACGGCAAGACGTGTAACGTTGCGGTTGAAGATGAAGTTCAAGCTCTTATTACGTTTGCAGAAGAGAAGCTGGGTGGTACTGACGTACTGATCAATAACGCTGGTCTGGGTACCACAAAAGCGTTGATCGATATGGAAGACGACGAGTGGATGAAGGTTATCGATGTAACCTTGAACGGCACCATGCGCATGACGCGTGCGATGATGAGAGTCATGAAGACCCGCCGCGAAGCTGGCAACCTGACCGGTGGCGTGATCGTTAACAACGCCTCTGTACTGGGCTGGCGTGCACAGAAAGAACAGTCTCACTACGCAGCGGCTAAAGCCGGTGTCATGGCGCTGACCCGTTGTGCGGCGCTGGAAGCGGCTGATTTTGGTGTTCGCATCAACGCCGTGTCGCCATCGTTGGCGGTACACCCAATGCTGAAGAAGTCTGCGCCACCTGAGCTGCTGGCCGAATTAGAAGGCAAAGAAGCTTACGGCCGTGGCGCTGAAGTTTGGGAAGTAGCCAACATCATGGTGTTCCTCGCGTCAGATTACTCAAGCTACCTCACCGGTGAGACCATCTCCACCTCATCCCAACGTGGTTAAAACGGCATTTTTCACGCTCTGACGTCGTCGTTTAATGGCGCCTACTTTTGGCAGGTTTTTGCTCGCTCAGTGACATACTCAATGTATGTTCCTTCGCTGTGCGCACACCTTTCTATCCAGAGTGTGAAAATCACTCGTTTAGTCGGTCGAAGCGTCTTGACGGTTGAACGGGTAGACAATTGATTAATAGGATTAAAAGAATGGCTAGAATTTTTAAAACGCCGCTGGACCTTGAAGCCGCTGTTGGCGAGCGCCTGGGCGAAAGCGCTTGGCTGACCATCGATCAGGCCCGCATTAACCTGTTCGCTGACGCGACTGGCGATCACCAGTGGATTCACGTTGATCCGGTTAAAGCCAAAGACGGCCCCTTCGGCGTGTGTATTGCGCACGGCTACCTGACCTTGTCGCTGGTGAACCTGTTCCTGCCACAGATTATTGATGTGCAGGGTACCTCTATGGGTGTTAACTACGGCTGCGAAGGCATTCGTTTCCCGAACAGCGTTAAAGTTGACTCACGGGTTCGCGGTGTTGGCGAGCTGATTAAGGTTGAGAATGTGAAGGGTGGCGTTCAGTCTACCGTTCGTGTGATCGTTGAGATCGAAGGTGAAGAGCGTCCAGGGTGTGTGGTCAATACCATCTCTCGTTACTATCCTTCATAAACACCCAGCATGAACACCCAGCATGAACACCCAGCATAAGATCGCTCTGGGTTGCTAAACCAGATGGGTTCTAGCTGACGTCAGTGGTTGCCAAGCCATTGTGGTTGTAAACAAAGCCGAGTCTATGCTCGGCTTTGTTGTATCTGGCTTTGGTTCTATTTACCTCTTAGCGTTCGCTATCTGCACTCAACTTACTGCAAGCCTCCTGAAATCACCCTATAATGCCGCTCTTTTGGCGTTTTTTGGGGCTGGGTGTTTTGGATCGTAGAAGCTTTATCAAGGTGTGTGGTGGCGCCAGTGTAGCGGCGGCGGCCAGCGGTTGCTTGCCCACCGTGCAATACCCCCAATTCCCGATAGGCGCCGACAAGGCCATGAGTATCCCTCTCAGTGCGTTTACCTCTGTGCAGCCCTATGTGCTGGCGCACCACCCAGAGTCACGCTTCCCTGTGTGTGTTTATCGTTTGGGCGATGGCGATTACAGCGCCTCTCTGTTGCAGTGTCGCCACCGGCCCTGTGAGGTGGCGGTCAAACCTGAGAGCTTTGTATGCCCCTGTCATGGCTCACGCTATAGCCACCGGGGTGAGTTAGAAAAAGGGCCGGCCGAGATGTCGCTCAAGACCTACCCAGTGCGAGTGCAGGGCGAGGTAGTTGCTGTGACATTGGACGATGTGTCTTTTGAGTTTATTAATTCAGAGGCTATTAAGCTCAAAACCGCCGCAGACGAACTTGAATCGGCTTAATCAAAGCCAGCCGCAGCCGTGTCACTAATACGAATGACTCTTCAGGTTTATTAATACTGACTCGCGCAGTTCCCCTTCGCTCTCACACTGTTGCCGTTATGCCTAAACAAGACTCTACATTGATGCCCGCGTTCACGCAGCTAGCGCCAGAGCTGGCTAAGCACGAAAGCTTGGGCGCCAAACTGATTAATTGCCCCTGCTGTGGCTACCGCGCGGCGCTGGAAGAGCCGGGCTTTGTACCCTTGTTCTTTTATCGATGCCTGCTGTGTAACAATCGCGCGCGTTATGTGCGTATGGCCTGCGAGTGTGATTGTTCAAGCGTCTGTGATCGTCAAACTCTCGACGCCTGCAGTGCTTGTGCGAAGCCATTTTCCTACAGCGATGTGGTGCAGCAAAACCAGCCTTCGGTCTGTTGTACGAAACCGTCACGCCGCCACGCGGGCAACCTGGGTAATAACCAAGCCGCCGCACTGGCTAAATGCCATGTCTGTGAGAAGCGCGTCGACTCGGTCTATCACTTTGACGAACAGTGGTTGTGTTTAAACTGCTTAACCGAGCACCGCGCGCCCGGCACCTGCGAAGATTGTCATACCATCCAGACCGGCGATCTCGAGGACAGCTTTACTAAGGGGTGTATGGAGTGTGGCGGTCGAGTGAGTTGGGACTGAATACAATTGCGCTATAGCGTGCACTGAGCTGGCAGTCAGTGACGGGCGACCCTGAGCTGTTACAATAACCAGAAATACTAGGAAATAGCCGAGGGAATGTTATCCAATGGCCACTAAAGCGTTCGTATTAAAACGTATTTGTATCTACGCCGGTGAGGACATAGACCCCGACTGCGACGAACAGGTGACGACGGTGCTGCGCAATAAGTTCAACGTGCAGCTACCGCAGCGCCCAACCATGCAGGATTCTCTGAGTTCGGCCATCGTCGATCTCGAAATTATTGACCTTATCCTCGAATATCGCGGCCTAAGCTAAGCGGCGACATCTGTACAGAGAGAAGAATATGAGTACTCAAAAACCAACCAGCCGTGTCGATCAGGTTCTAGCCGAACAGCGTGAATACAACGCCAAGCGCGCCGGCGGTTACCGCGAGCGCGCCCTCAAACTATACCCCCACGTCTGTGGCCGCTGCGCCCGTGAATTCGCAGGTAAAGGTTTGAGCGAGTTGACCGTGCACCACCGCGATCACAACCACGATAACAATCCCAACGATGGCAGCAACTGGGAGCTGTTGTGTGTTTATTGTCACGATGAAGAACACACCAAGTTTGAGAACCTGGTGCGCTATGGCAGCACCACCGAGACAGAAGTGAAGGCGGCTACCTCTAACCCCTTCGCCGATTTAAAAGCCATGATGGATGGCAAAAAATAGCAGGCTGTTGGTGATTTGACTGAAGCAAAGCCCCAGAGCTAGTTCGCATCTTTACACATTGAATCAAGGCTTCGGTGATGAGTAAAACAGGGTTCGCGCAACAGAGTAAAACCGTTTCCCTAGTATTGGGCAGCGGCGGCGCTCGCGGCCTGGCGCATATTGGGGTGATCCGCTGGCTGGAAGAACAGGGCTATAGGATAGAGTCTATCTCTGGCTGCTCTATTGGCGCGCTGATTGGTGGCGTCTACGCGGCGGGCAAGTTGGACGACTTTGAGAGTTGGCTGCGGGCCATCAGCCGAGTGGACGTGTTAACCCTGCTGGATATTTCCTGGAAGCGCAGCGGCTTGGTCAAGGGCGATAAGATCATCAATAGCCTGATCGAGTTGGTGGGGGATCTGCACATAGAGGAGCTCCCCCTAACCTACACAGCGGTGGCGACCGATTTCCTTAACGAGAAGGAGGTATGGATTAATTCTGGCCGCCTGTTCGATGCGATTCGCGCGTCTATTTCTCTGCCGCTGTTCTTTACTCCATTTCACTATCAGGGCGTCGATCTGATCGATGGCGGCGTCTTAAACCCGGTACCCATCGCCCCCACTTTTCAAGACGCAACCGACCTCACCATCGCGGTGAACCTCGGCGGCGCAGTGGAGAGGTGTGTGCAAGTCGAGCCTGTGAGCGATAAGGCCAGTAGCGGGGTGGGAGAGGGTGAACTCATGACTCAGTTATCGGAGCGTATCTCCCAATTTATCTCACTGTTTAAAGACTCAAGCAGCGAGCCTGTGCGGCGGGACTGGGGCACCTATGATATTGCCAACCAGGCCTTCGACGCTATGCAGAGCACCATCGCCCGGCAGAAATTGGCGGCCTATCCCGCTGACTATGTGGTTGAGATAGCGCGTAATGCCTGCGGCACGTTGGAATTTGAGCGAGCGGCCGAGATGATCGAGCTGGGCTATGCGCACGCGCAACAGAGTCTTGGGCCCGCGCTGGCCCTGCAGCATGAAGCCACTCACCCCTGAATTCCAGGGCAAAGGTTTGAGCGAGCTGACCGTACACCACGGCGATCACAACCACGACAACCCTAACCATGGCAGCAACTGGGAGCTGTTGTGTGTTTACCGTCACGGTGTAGAGCGCACCAAGTTTGAGAGTTTGGTGCGCTATGGCAGTACTAGCGAGACAGAAGTGAAGGCGCGACCTCAAACCCCTTTGCCGATTTAAAAGCCACGATAGATGGCAAAAAATAGAGACTGGATTTTACCGGCACTTGCCGCCGTCACAAGGCAGTGAAATAGCGAGTACAGTCTATGCTAGGAGCACTTTCTTAGTGCAAGAACCGGTTCGCTGCGGTTGATGACTTGCTGAGGGCGCTGGTTTTGATATTGCTTGAACGGTGGCTTTCGGGGTATTCTTTGGCCATACACAGCGCTGAAAAATACGGTGGTTTTTACGCTGATTTTTGCTTACGCCTTTGTGTGTTATTGATGAAAATAGCCAAGGATTACCGCTAGGATGGATTCAACCCCGTGTAACAAAGCCTTCCCTTTTTCAAAGGCTGGCGATATACGCCCCGACCATTTGATTTCACTATCGGGGTACGCCAAAGATGCGGCGATTGTTACGGAAGTTCAGCCTTCGGTGGACTTCACAGAAATACAAATCACCTTAGAAACCGGCGCCAGTGAGCGCATGCCGATTGATTCCCCCGTCACTATGTTCGACAAATAACCCAGAGTTTTGTGTCTATAAAACCTTCCTATAAAGCTCGCCCATAACGCCCACTTAGAAAGCTCACCTTGGCGTTCTGTTTAAACTTGAAAACCCTGCACCTGCGCATTTAACTCAGTCGATAGTTGTGTCAGCTCGGCACTGGCTTTGGCGATACGCTCTGCGCCGTCACGGGTTTGCTGTGAGACGCCGCTGATCTCTTCAATATTACGGCTGACGCCATCGACCACCGTGGATTGTTCTTCCGCTGCTGCGGCAATCTGCAAGCTCATATCGGTAATGCGATTAACGGCCTCGGCTGTGTCTGTCAGTGATTTAGAAACCTCGTTGGCGCGGGTTACTATCGCACGGGCTTGTTCCTCGCTGGCCTGTGTCGCACTGGCTGAGGATACCGCACCGGCTTGTAGCTTGGTTATCATGCTTTCTATTTCACTGGCCGAGGTTTGAGTGCTCTGCGCGAGCGAGCGCACCTCATCGGCCACCACCGCAAAACCTCTGCCCTGATCCCCCGCACGGGCGGCCTCAATAGCGGCGTTTAGGGCAAGCAAGTTTGTTTGTTCCGCAATGCTTTTAATGACCCCTAAAATCCCGCCTATTTCTTGGCTACCGAGTTTTAACTCGTCCATGAGTTGCATGGTTCTTTCCATTCCGCCGGCGAGCGCGCCTATGCTCTCGGAGGTTTCAAGTACGGCTTGGCTATTAGCATTGACCTGATCCAGGGCGTCAGCGGCGGCAGTGGCCGCCAGAGCGGTGGTCTCAGAAACGTCGCGCACGGTGAGGCTCATTTCGTTGATGGCCACCACCATTTGATCGGTCTGTTGCGACTGATGTTGGACATTTTGGGTGGTGGTTTTGGTGATTGAACTGAGTTCATCGGCGGCGCTGGCTTGTCGTCGCGACGATTGGCTAATGTGCGTCACCGTGTCACGCAGCCGAGTCACCATGAGCACCATGGCCTGCTGCAACGCGCCGACTTCGCCGCCGTGTGTGACGGGGATATCAATCGTTAGGTGTCCCTCAGAGATTTCTTCGGCAGCGGCGGCGAGCGACTCGATAGGGTCACTGATACTGCGTGCCATCCAAGTGCCAACGATAATGATGGCGCCCACCGACAATGCAATAATCAGCGTTGATAACCAGCGCAATTCGGTGATAGCGGCAAAGGCTTCGGCCTCATCAATCTCGGCGAGCAGCGCCCAAGTAAAGTCACCCAGTACAACCGGTGCGTAGGCGGATAATACCGAGACGTCACGGTAATCGCGCACCATCAGCGTACCCGTTTCTCCTGCGAGTGCGGCATTGACCGCACGCGTATCAATCAAGCTTGTTTCATCGTTGGCGTGGAATGATGCCTTTACCGAATGCAGTTCTGGTGCGAGAACAGAATCTGAGCGCATGCGGTGATCAGCGCCCACCAAATAGGCTTCGCTGGTTTCCCCGACACCTTCACGCTGCTGCATGATGTTATTGATACTGGCGACCGATAAACGCAAGGCCACGAGCATCACTACGTCGCCACGGCTATTGAGAACAGGCTGTGCCAAGAAACTCACCGCGGCGTTATTGATGGCGGCGTAAGGGGCCATGTCGGCTATCGCGTAGCGCTTAGTCTCGAGCACTTTGCGCGTCAGCGTACCTAGGCTGCTGTCACGGTATACACCGGTCAATAAATTGCTGTTTAAGTCTTCACCCTGTCCAACTGTATAAAAAACATAGCCGTCGGGGTTGATCAAATAAAGGTCGTGATAGCCATACTGCTTGGCGTATTTTTGATAAAAGTAGACGCCGCTGGCGTCCTTGGGGCTAAACGCCTCAGCGACATCAATTTCTGAGAGCATGGCCCAGCGCAGTTTGTCATTTACTTTTATCGAGTCCCAAACAGATAACACCGGAGTGCCACGACTGCCGATGATGACATCTGCGCCCGAGTTGCCCGCCAGGGCATCGTTTACCGCGTAGGTAGATACGGTGATGTTATTAGCAAAGGAGGCTTTGACGGTGCGTTGCTTTGGGTCGAGAAGGGAGTCTGAACGCAGGTGCAAATCTGGCCCGACTAAGTAGCCTTCACCGGTTTCGCCCATACCCTCGCGCAGGTGTAATATCTTGTTGATCTGTTGCAGCGACAGTTTCACGGCAATATAACCGAGGTGTTTGTCGTTGCCGGAGAAAATTTGCGTCATGACAAACGCGGCTGGGTTGCCGTCTGTGACGGTATAAGGCTGCATATCGCTCATATAAACAAACTGACGCACACCGTTTTTAACCTGAGTAAATACCTGGCCAAACGCCGTGTCTGTAAATGCGCTGTCGTGCAGGTTCATGCCCATGTCGTCGTCGTAGGCATCGCTATAAATAATCAAACCCTTGCTGTCGACCAACAACACATCCTGCCAATTGTTGTCCTCCATCAGCGTTGCAATGCGCTTTCCGTAGCGGTAATACTCATTGTTCCAGAGCTTGCCGCCAGGCTCGCCACCGTCTTTTTTTACAGCGCGTATAAAAGCCCCCATGGCTTGCTGCATATTGGGGTCGCCCTTGAGTGAACCGACGGCTGTTTGAGTATTCTTAAGGTAAGCCTCAAGTTGGCCTCGTTTAATGGACTGTACAGCTTGCAGCTTACGCACCGCCTCTTGGCGCATGACATCAACGAGGTCGATCAGTACACCCATGTCATTTTGACGACTGCTGAAGAAACCCTCAATCTGAGAGGCTTTAAGGCTGCGCAGTGTTTCAAGTTGGCTAAAGGCTTGTTGCTCTAGGGCGCTGCTGGCGCGGTTAATACTGAGCAGCGCGTAGGTCAACAGAGGCACTAGGGCCAGTACCAGAAAGGTAGCCATCAACTTATGCTTCAGCTTGGAGAGGTTCATTGCGCGGGGTATTCCTTTGGATATTTTATTTAGTCAGTGTAGATGGTATGACCTGTTTGTTATGGGCTGTAACAGGTGGGCTGTCCGTTGTTCGTTATTTTGTTCAAACTGTTGAATATGTCGGCCGCTTGAAGGCAAACTTTAAGCCCTCATAACCACACGTGACCATGAGTGCTATGACGGGTCGTTTTCTGGGGGGTAGAATGTGTGCAATTGTTTCTTGGCTGTATATAGGCGTTGTATGGGTTTTGCTAAAAAGTGGTTAGGAGCCAGTCTGGTGCTGCAGATTGCCTGCGGCATAGTGCTCGGTGTGTTCTTCGCGTTGATCGCGCCAAGCTGGGCGACGCAGTTCTCCCTCGTTGGTGGTTTGTTCGTCCAAGCGCTCAAAGCGGTGGCGCCTATATTGGTGTTTGTGCTGGTGATGTCGTCTATCGCCAATCAGCGTGCGGACCAGCAGACACATATGAAACCCGTGTTGTTGATGTACGCGCAGGGTACCGTTTGTGCGGCCTTAGTGGCGGTGGCTTTGAGCTACGCCTTCCCGCTGACCCTGCAACTGAATCTGGATGCGGTGGTCAGCAAGTCGCCGCAACACATCACCGAGGTACTGGGGAACGTGCTGTCGAACGCGGTGGTGAATCCGATAGCAGCGCTGATGAATTCTAACTTCATCGGCATTTTGGTGTGGGCCGTTGTACTGGGCGTGGCCCTGCATAAGGCCAGTGACACCACCAAACAGGTATTGTCGGATGTCTCCGACGCCGTCTCCTCCATGGTGCATCTGGTCATTCGTTTTGCGCCGCTTGGCGTTATGGGTTTGGTGGCCGGCACCGTCGCCAGCACCGGTTTCAGCGCGCTGGCCAGCTTCGCACATCTGCTGGGTTTGCTGCTGGGCGGCATGTTGATCGTGGCGCTGCTGGTTAACCCCTTGCTGGTGTGGTTGAAGACCCGCGAAAACCCTTACCCTCTGGTGTTTGTCTGCCTGCGCGAGAGCGGCGTTACGGCCTTCTTTACCCGCAGCTCGGCGGCCAACATTCCGGTCAATCTAGCGCTGTGTAAGAAACTCGACCTGCACGAAGATACCTACTCAGTCTCTATCCCTCTGGGCGCCACCATCAACATGGCCGGCGCGGCCATCACCATTACGGTTTTGTCCCTAGCGGCCGTGCACACGCTGGGTATCCAGATCGATGTGACCAGCGCCATCTTGCTGAGCTTGCTGGCGGCTGTGTCAGCCTGTGGTGCCTCGGGTGTGGCCGGTGGCTCGCTGTTACTGATTCCACTGGCCTGTAGTTTGTTTGGCATCCCCAACGATGTCGCCATGCAGGTGGTGGCGGTTGGCTTTATTGTCGGTGTATTACAGGACTCGGCGGAGACAGCTCTGAACAGCTCTACCGATGTGGTTTTTACCGCGGCCGTGTGTCGCGATAAAGCGTGATTGATTTGGTGAATGCGAGTCCGTAAAACCGCCTCCAGACGTTAGACCCAGTGTTGCCATTGTTGACTGATGCGCAGACCGACTAACAAAGAGTTGTGCCTCTCCAATTTTTAGGGGGCGCGTTCTTTTGTTGTTTCTGGAGGGGGTAACTTAATGTGAGACCACAGGGGAGCATGGGTTTGGAGATGTCGGTAACAGATCGAGAAGCACTGCAACTGGCGAAAAGCTTGCTGGATAACCCAGGCTTGGCGGCCAAAATTACCAACTACCTAGGCGCGCCGATTGAGAAGGGCTTAGAACTCCTGCCGGCTAGCTGGAACAAGAGCGTCAGCACGGTGACCCAAGCGGCCCTGTTAAAGGCCAGCGACGCCGCTATCTTTACCCTGCAGGACACACCTTTTACCGCGCCCTCAAACCGCTGGCACAAACTCAGTGTGGCGGTCAGTGGCGGCGTCGGTGGTTTCTTTGGGCTTTCGGCGGTCGCCGTTGAACTGCCGCTCTCGACCAGCATCATGTTGCGCTCCATCGCTGATATTGCCCGCAGTGAGGGGGAGTCGATCAGCGACGCCGAAACACAGATGGCCTGCCTCGAGGTGTTTGCGCTGGGTGGCGACAGCCGCGCGGATGATGGCGCCGAGACGGGTTACTTTGCCGTGCGCGCCTCCCTGGCCCGCTCGGTCACAGAAGCCGCCGAATACCTCACCCGCAAAGGCCTGAGTGATACGGCGGCGCCGCTATTGGTGAAATTGATCTCTAAAATAGCCGAGCGCTTCGGTGTGCAGGTGACCCAAAAGGCGGCGGCCCAAGCCATACCCGCGCTGGGCGCCGCCGGTGGCGCTATCGTCAATACCTTGTTTATCGATCACTTCCAAGACATGGCGCGCGGGCATTTTATTGTGCGCAGATTGGAAGGTATCTACGGAGCAGAGTCTGTGCAGGAACTGTACCTGACGCTCTAGGGCACCTCTGAATAATGGAGCTGCAGCTCAGGCCTTCAGGCGAGTTCGCAATCTAGGCGCTGCTTTGAGGCAGGCTGGTTGCCTGTCGATAAGCGGCACCAAAAGTAGGCCCCCTTAGGGGACGACGAGTGCGGGTTCGCCTGAAGGCCCCGTAGGGCGGGTCCTCAAACACCCATCTGCTGCGTTACACCTCTTGCTAAGGACTAAGGCCATTAGCGGCGAAGTGCGTCTTGCATCTGGATGTTTGAGGCTCCCGCTGAGCGCTACCGCCATTTTTCAGAGGTGCCCTAAGAGGGCTGTAGAGCGCTGCTCGACGATCGTGCAGCGCTCAAACCCGCACAGCCCTGCTCTCTGTCTAACGGCCGTATGTCCTGCGTGGCGGCCGCACCCGAGGCCCGCAATTGGGCTACAATGGCACCATCTTTTTTACCGCTCGGAACCTGTGATGTTAAAAGCGCTACTGCTCGATATGGACGAAACCCTCTGTGACACAACCCAGGCCAATGTAGAGGCCAAGTGGTTGATGGGGCAGGCGGTTGCTGAGCGGTTTGATCTCAGTGATGGGGAAGGCTTTGCCGACGCCTATGTTACGGGTATTTACCGTGACTGGAGCGCGGAGCAGCGCGCCCGTTACATGCCCATTATCGAACAGCAGGGCGAGAATGCTTTTCGCATCCAGCTGATCCGAGATCTATTGGGCGACCGAGGTGTAAGCCAAATCAGTGAACAAGAGGCGGTGGCCCTGCAGGATAAGTTTGACGCCGACCGGCTCGACTCTTTTGCATTCTACCCAGGTATTGTCGAGTTCTTGGCCGATGCCCGCAAGTCGTTAACGTTGGTGGTGATCACTAACGGGCCGGTCTTTTCGCAGGTACCGAAAGTTGAAGCCATTAATTTGGCCAAACACGTTGATCACATTATTATCGGTGGTCAAGAGCCTGAACAAAAACCCGCCGTGTCTATTTTTGAAAAAGCCTTAAAGCTTGCCGGTTGTGAAGCCTCAGAGGCCATTCACGTGGGGGACAGTCTGGCCGCAGATATAGCCGGTGCCAACAACAGCAACATCACCTCCATCTGGATCCAGCACCAGCAGCCACTTGACGCCGAACTCGGCATCAACCCCAATCACACCGTTATGCACCCGCGTGAGATACCCGCTTTGATCGGCGAGCTTAGTGGTAACTCGTAAGCTGTTATAGGGTGCCCAGAGTTTAACATTGGTCGGTTCACCGCTCTGGCGCTGTTTTATTCGCAGCGTTCAATCAACAGGGCGGTACCGGCGCCGGCCGCACCGCTGGCCGCGACGATCCCAAGCTTTAGTTCACGTCTCTCTAATTCATCCAGCAGGGTGCCTGCCATTATGGCACCTGTTGCTCCTAGTGGGTGGCCAAGCGCGATACAGCCACCGTTGACGTTGAGCTTGCTGTCGTCAATGCCGAGGTCTGTTTTAAATTTCACCATGGTGGCGGCGAAGGCCTCGTGAATTTCAAACAGGTCGATACCGGTGGCGCTTAGCTTCTCGCGGCGCATCAACTCTTGGGTGGCGGCCACGCAACCGGCGATCACGGTGCGGGTGTCGTCATTGACGTTTACCATCGCGCGAATACGCGCCCGCGGTTTGACCGCTAGCTTCTCGCCCGCTGCGGCCGAACCAATCAGCAGTGCTGCGGCACCATCGGCCATGGCCGGTGAGTTGGCTGCCGTGTGCACGTGGGTTATTTCGCTCAGTTCGGGAAAGCTTTGCAGAAGCGCAGCGTCGACACCCTGGGCGCCCAACTCACTGAACGATGGCATCAGCTGGGCCAGTGAGGTAGCGCTGGTCTGTGGGCGAATGGTTTCATCATGACTGAGGCCGGCAATAGCAATGATGGATTTAAAGTAACCCTGTTCACTGGCGTGAGCCGCGCGCTGTTGGCTTTGCAGGGCCACCGCGTCCGCTTGTTCGCGGCTCACCTGGTATTGGCTGGCGATCAGATCAGCGCCGTTACCCATCATGTACATGCCCAGTTTTTCAGCCAGTTTGACGTCCATAAAGGCCGCTGGCTTGTCCGATAACATAGCCACGCGCGACATCATCTCAACGCCGCCGGCCACAACAAGTTCATCTACCCCCGCCATGATTTTCATGGCGGCGATGTTGATGGCGTCTATGCCCGAGGAGCAGTAGCGGTTGACGGTCATGCCGGGGATCGAGTGTGGCCAACCGAAGTAAAGTGTTGACGTTTTGGCTATGTTGGCCGCCTGCTCGCCGGCCTGTGTGGCACAGCCGAGAATCACGTCACCGAGGTCGGCTGGGTTGAGACCGGTGCGTTCTTCTAGGGCTTGATAGAGGCTGCTCATCAGCTCATAGGGCGTCAGTTGGTGTAGGCCGCCGTCGGGCCTGGCTCGACCACGTGGGGTGCGAATGGCGTCGTAGATGTAAGCGTGAGTCATAGTCGTATCCGTAAGAGAAATTCAGACTGTTAGAAACTAGAAACTAGAAACTAGAAACTAGAAACTAGAAACTAGAAACTAGAAACTAGAAATCAGAAACTAGAAATCAGAAACATATTTACCCACCACAAAGGTGGCGCAGGTGCCTTCGATATTGAAGCGGCTCAAATTCTTGCAGTCCCGATCTGACAGTGTGACAGCCCTTCAAAGGCTGGCACTTTGCCTATTGCAGTAACTCGGTTAGCCTGTGGCGCACCACCTTGCCCAGTGGATTGCGTGGCAGCGCCTCGATCATCACTACTTTTTCAGGCAGTTTGAACGTGGCTATCTGGAGGCTTTTTAAGTACCTAGAAAGCGCCTCCAGCGACAGCTCTTGCCCAGACTTGGACACCACAAAGGCGGCAACTCGCTCGCCCATAACCTCACAGGGGTAACCCGTGACGGCGGCTTCGGTTATGTCTTCGTGGGCGCAAATAAGGTTGTCCAGCTCAGCCGGCGCGATGTTAACGCCGCCGCGGATAATGAGGTCCTTACAGCGGCCGATAAAGCGATAGAAAGCCGGCTCGTCGGGGCTTATCTGGAACAGGTCACCGGTGCGAAAGAAGCCGTCATCGGTAAAGGCATCCGCAGTTTTTTGCGGGTCTTTAAAATAGCCGTCAAACACCCCTGGTCCTTTGATTTGCAACTCGCCAGTGATGCCAGTCGCCTCAATAAGCTCTCCTGATTCGGAGTCTGCTAGACGCATCTCTAATAGCGTGTTGTGTCGTGGAAACAGCCGCGCGCGCTTGCTGGCGCTGGAGGTCTCATTGGGACCGCAGAGCAGACTGACGCCTTCATTGGAGCCAAAGTGATTGACGATTTCGATATCAAATTGTTGTTTAAAACCGGCCACCATCCACTCGTCCAGCGGCGCCGAGCCGGAGCCTATGGCCCGCAGGCTGCTCAGGTCACAGCTGGCCAGAAGGTCAGGGCTTTTCAATAGGCTGTTGAGCAGCGCAGGTGGCGCCAGCGTATAGCTTATTTTTTCCTCGGTGATTTGCTGTAAGTACACGGGTAGATCCAAGGGGTGGTGCAGTACTAGCTTGCCGCCGCTGTAGAGCCAGCTCAAAAAAAGCCCGCCGATGGAGGCCATGTTGATAAACGGGAAGGGGTTGAGCAGTGCTTCCCCGGCCTGAATTTGATTGCCCTCGTAGGTGGCGCGACCGACGCTCAGCCACTGCTTGTGACTGCGCGGTATGCCCTTGGGTTGCCCCTCGGTACCGGAAGTCCAGCAGATGGTGAAAATTTGATCGGCGTTGAGAGACGTACGATCGAGGTAGTCTTGCAAGCGTGTAGAGTTCAGCGGTTGTGCCATGGCAGCGGCCAAATCGAAGTCGCCACCGGTGCCCCACACAAGCAGTTGTGGCGCAGGTGTACTTTGTCCAGATGCTTTCTTTTGTTGCTGTCTTTTCTCGATGGCGCTGCGCAACGGGGCGACAAAATGGTCGTTCTTAAACGTCGTCACGCTGATCACCGCGGCCGGCTCTAGCTGACGCAATATCTCGCCAAGTTCATGCTGCTGGTATTGCACTGGTACTGGGCTGACCACCAGCCCTAGCCGTGAGGCAGCCAGATAAACCCACACCAGCTCGACAATATTGGGCATTTGTACCAGTAACAGGTCGCCGGCAACCAGACCACACTGTAGAAGCAGCGTCGCCAAACGGTCGATTTTATCGGTCAACTGTCGATAGCTGAGGCGCAGCGGCTCGGTGCCGGTTAGCGGTTGTTTGTTGGCTGGATCAACCAGTGCAATCCGTTCGGGCGTAAGCCGCGCGCTGGCGTAGAGCAGTTGGTGAAGTGGCTGATCGGGCCAAGGGCCCGACTCACTCTTTGCTGTTTGCGTATCTGCGATCATTATTAACCTGCCATCTAGCTGTTGTTTGTATTTATTATCACTGGGTAGATTTACAGTTTGTTGGTATTCATTTACTTATAGATATCCTCACCGCGCACCCAGTTGGCGTGGAAGCCAAAAGGCAGACGGTGTGGCATTTTGATGCGGCAGATGGGACCTAGGGTAATGTCGCGAGCATCAAAGATCAGGCAGTAGGACGACCAATCGTTGCTGTCGGTGACGAAGGTGATCAGGTAGCCGTCGTCTTCTGGGTCTTGACGCGTGGCGCCGAGCTTGGGGCAGTAGGGCGTTTCGCTGCCAAATACGCCGTCACCGTAGTCGTAGCGTTGCATGCTATTGCCTTCGGTGTCGTACTTGATAAGCGCGCCGAAGGCGAGGGTGCCAATGCCGTCGTCGGCTTTCGTCATGATGTACTGGTTGTAGCTGTAGCGACTCTTGTGGCCCAAATAGAGGGGGTTTGATCGGCAGAACTCAGTGTTGAGTGAATCCAGACTGCGCTCGATCACCTCGCCCGTTTTCATGTTGAACTTCCACATGTGCATGTTGGTTTCCAGGCGCATGTAAGCCAGCATGTGTGACAGGGTGCCTTCGCTGGAGTCAGCTTTGGGCATGGGATTGGTGGAGCGACAGCCGATTTGGGTCACCCAGTCACCCTCTTCCCAGCAGTTCACCGTGTGCAATATGTAGCAGGGCTCACATTCGAACCATTTTACTTCGCTGCCTTTGCCGTAGCGGGGCTGCACGCCAAAGCGGGTAGGCATATCCCGGTGGAAGGTCATGACACGTTTCTTGGTTTTTTCCAGTAGCGCGACGTCGTGGAAGAACGGGCAATCGTGAAGGATTACGAAGTTGGGGGTGACGCCAATATCGTGGGGCAGGCGCGGGCCGGGCAGTTCGATGGGTTGCTGATGAATGATATTGCCTTCGCTGTCGGCGATGCCGTAACTCATATAGGGGAATTCATCGAAGTAGTCGAAGAACACCAGCTCGCCATTTGCTAGGTCCACTTTGGAGTGGGCCGACAGCGCTCTCTTAAGTTGGCCGTTGAGGTCCTCGCGGCCCTTGGTTTCCAGCGTGTGGGTATCCAACTTGTAGGGGATGCCGGCGTTGTACCAGAGCGACACGATGTGGTCGTTAAAATACAGTACGTCGGTGTTAGAGGTGTCTTTGATCGGGAAACCCGAGAGGCTGAAGTCGAAAGGTCCCATAACCCCCGGCCAGATGGCCTTGCCTGCTTCGTCCTCACGCTGATGGGCATCGGTCTGTACCCAGCGGTTTCGGTAGCTGGCTTTACCGTCCTTTATGTAAATAGCATAAAGCATACCGTCACCGTCGAAAGGGTGGTGCTGGTGGCGGGGCTCAAATACTGGATTGGGGCCGTTACGCAGGTAGGCGCCACAGAGATCGGCGGGAATGGCACCGCTGACAACCTGCAGCTCATCGCACTCGGTTTCGACCGTGGTCGGCGCATAGACACCGTGCAGGTACGGATTGTCGATAGCCGCAGTCCAACTGGGGGTGTCCGATGGCAGTGAGCCATCGCTGGCACGGGTGATGGTGTTTCTCTCGCTAATCTCTAGGTTGTTCATGGCTAATCCTGAATTCATTATTATAGGTTTGGCGCTGACAATTCGGTCATGCGTGACACGGAATTTTGATACTCACTGGTTAATTGCTCTACTACCTTGGCGACGCTTGAGATGGCCTGCGTCGCTGCGACACCCTGACCCGCAGCCCAGATGTCCTTCCAGCGCTTGTTGTCGGCGCCATTGGTGGCGAAGTCAATATTGCCTTGGGCGGGCATGGCCTCTGGGTCGTAACCCGCGTTACTCAACGATTGGCGCATCCAGTTGGCCTTCACCCCGGTAATGGCCGCCGAGGTCACTATGTCGTCGGCGCTGGAGGCAACAACCATGGACTTATAGTCCTCTTGGCAGAGGCTCTCGCGGGTGGCGATGAAACGTGTGCCGAGCAGGGCAATGTCAGCGCCCATCGTCTGGGCAGCGTGAATGCCTTTGCCGCAGCCTATGCCACCGCCGATGATCAGCAGGCCATCCCACCACTGGCGGATCTCGTTGACGAAGGCAAAGGCTGACAGGTGGCCCGTGTGACCGCCGGCCCCCGCGGCCACTAATATCAGACCATCAACGCCGGCGGCCACGGCCTTGCGGGCAAGACGTGGATTGATGACATCGGCCAGCACCAGCCCTCCATAGCTGTGGACCTTTTCAATTACGCGTTTGGGGCTGCCGAGCGCGGTGACCACTATGGGTGGTTGGTGCTTGATGATTAACGCGAGTTCGGCATCAAAGCGTGGGTAGGTGGGATGAACGATAAGATTAACGGCCCAGGGGGCGGCATTCTTATCAGCGTCGACGCTGGCCTTAATCTCGCTCATCCAATCGTCGAGTACTCCTGGTGTACGAGCGTTGGGGGCCGGAAAGCAGCCCACCACGCCGGATTGGCACGCATTGATCACCATTTCCGGGCCAGAAATTAAAAACATCGGCGCCTGCATGGCGGGGATGCGCAGCTGACTGAGCCATTGTGTGGAAAGTGTCATGGTGTGAATCCTAAATTTGTAGGCCCAAACGCGGCCTTTCGTAAAAATGAATACAGCGGTGCCGAGGCTCCTCGTCGCTAATGGCGGGGAGCCTCGGCTGAGACTTAGAAGTTGTAGCTCAGCTCCATTGCCAGGCTGCGTGGGCGTTCATAAATACCGTAGTAAGCGGTACCTGCGCCCCCGGTAAGAGTGGTCGAAAGTGGCAGAGTACTGCTCACGGTCATGATGCGCTCATTAGTCAGGTTGTGACCGATCAGAGCCAGCTGCCAAGTGTCGGCGTTACTGGCCAGAGCGATACGCGCGCCCCATTTGGTGAAACTATCCTGGCGGGTGTTGGGGTCCATGGTAGAGCTGGCGTTGTAGTCGTCGCTGTACTCCATGTTGATGGCGTAGCTGAGGAAGGCCCAGTCACTGACACTGTGCTCATACTGCAGGCTCAGGTGGCCGCTCAACTCCGGCGTGGAGGCCGCTCGCTCGCCACTGATGTTGCACAGACCGGCCACCGTGCTGCTGGCGGTCTGGTTGGGGTTGGAAATAGCCGGTGCACACTGGGCAACGTCAAAGTCCTTGTACTCGAAATCGAGGAAGGCCAGTGAACCGGTGAGCATGAGGTTTTCCGCCAACAGCAGACGACCGTCCAGCTCTATGCCCTTAATTTCAGCCTCGGCGGCGTTCTGCACGTTAAAGCCGACCGTGCCGTCAAACTGGGTGATCTGCAGGTCTTCGTACTCGGTGAGGAAGGCGGCTACATTGATCTCACCACGGTCGAAGCCAAACTTCGCGCCCAGCTCGTAGCTGGTTGCATGCTCGTCTTCAAACTCAAACGAACCCGGGTTCACAGCGGCGCCGGGCACATTATTGGAGCGCAGGTCAAAGCCACCACCTTTACTGCCTTCGGTGTAAGAGGCGTAGAGCATCACGGCATCGTTGAGATCGTACTGCAGGTTGATCAGAGGATCGAACTGCGACTCGTTGCGCTTGCCAGCAATCTCATGGCCGTAAATTTTCAACTGTGAGAGGGCTGCGACAAAGCCAGCCTGTGGTCCAAACGCGGGTGAACCCGGGAAGAGGGCATTAGCGGGTATGCCACTGGTCTCTTCGCCATGCAGTGCCAGTACGCGTTCAGCGTCCTTGTCTTCATCGCTGTAGCGGGCGCCGACGGTGAGCGTCAGCTGATCTGTCATGTGCCAATTGACCTGGGCGAAGGCAGACCAGACCTCGGCGTCCTGTTCGAAGTCGCGTTTCCAGCGGCCGCCTACGACGGGTACATAGGCGGGGTTGGCGCCAAAGGTGGGACCAAAGAAGGCTTCATCGAAGGCTTCCAACTCACTTTTCTGGTAATAGAGGCCGGCCACATAATCGAAGTTGCCAACGGTGGGGGAGGCGATGCGCAGTTCCTGGCTGAACTGCTTGTAGTCCTCTCCCTGGTTGGTGCCGTCAAATAGGTTTAGGGCGGTATAGTCGACATCAATCAGCTCACGGGTGTTGTAAGTGAGGTAGGCACTGGTCGAGGTGAGGGTGTAGTCGTTGAAATCATAATCGACGCCGACCACCAAGGTATCCACCTTGTTGTTGCTCTCCTGCCCATCGTCCTCGCGCCCATAGTTCTCGTCTGCGTCAACGGCCAAAGGTCCTGTAAACACGGCCGAATAAATGCCCACCGGTGAGTGGTTCTCCAGCGAACGGCCTACGGTGTCAAACTCGGCCGTCTCCGCCTTTACCGATACTCTCAGATCGCTGCCGTTGTCCCATTCCAGCAAACCCCGCACATAAGTCTGCTGTGAGTTGGGCTCTTTGCGATCGCCGAGATTGGTATTGCTCATCCAGCCGTCCATCTCACGATGTGAAACCACCAGACGTCCAGCCAGCTGATCGGTGATGGGGCCAGAGACTATGCCCACGGTCTTGCGTTCTTCGTGCTCGAATTCATAGAGGGTAGAAATAGAGGCTTCGAATTCATCGCTAGGTCTGGCGGCGGTGAGGCTGATGGCGCCGGCGATGGCGTTCTTGCCGAACAGGGTGGGTTGCGGGCCACGCAGAACTTCGACCCGCTCAAGGTCGACCAGAGGCAACTGAATCAGCTGGCCGCGGCCGTAATATACGTTGTCGACATACATGGCGACCGACTGTTCGAAACCCTTGTTGGTACCAGAGAATACGCCGCGCATGCCTATCTGGTTAGTGATGCCAGTCTTGCTGATTTTTAGGTTTGGCACCGAGCCGGCCAGGGTCTCCAGGGAGCTGATGTTGAAGTCTTTAATGGTCTCGCCGGACACGGCGTTAATAGAGATTGCCACGTCCTGGAGGCTCTGGGCGCGCTTTTGCGCCGTGACGATGACCTCTTCCAGCATCAATTCATCGGCGCCAGCCATGCTTTGAAAGCCGGTCAGTGACGCCAGGGCAATGGCGACAGCCAGGGGCTTGCGAGTGTTCATGTGCATCTTCATGTAATCGTCTCTCTCTCTGGGCAAATGCTACTTATTTATAGGTCTTATAGTGCAAGTCTTAAGATACGCTCTGACAGTCCTTTAATGCAAGTTAAAAGTGTGGCCGCTGTGAGTATTCTGGCCCTAGAGACGGATAGCGCTGGCCATGGCCTTGGCGATCAACTGGCCCTTGGCGTTGACGATGGTGCTTTCAGTGCTAAGCAAGCGCCGGCCGCTGTGGTCAACGTGGGCGTGAATATTGAGTCGACCGTGGGTTGGGGTATCTTCGCTCGTGTCCATACCATTACTGGATTGGTTTTGAAGCTGGCCGTCGGTTTCGTGATCGGCTGTAAATACCGCGCGGATGAATTTGCAGTTGAGGTCGGTCATGGTATGGCGCTCGCCGACTTCAAGCAGCGTCATAACGGCGCAGCCCATGGCCGTATCCAGTAGCGAGGCGAGTACGCCGCCGTGCAGTGAACCGAGTAAATTCATATGGCGTGCTTTGGGGGTGTAGCTGAGACTGACCTTGCCGGGTGCGTAGTCTTCGATGCGGTAGTCGAGATTGTCAGCCATGCCCTCGCGCTGCTGCTGTTGTTCGAATCGCTGTAAGCGCTCAAGGCCCGTCAGTTGTGCGGCCTGAATGTTAAGGTTGGTGGCGCTCATGGTTAATCCCTATGTCTGTATTTTGTATCACCCGCTCAGAGCTGTGCTTTTTATCATTCGCTCAGGGCTGTCTATAACCCCACTCAGGGCTGTGCTTTTTATAAACCCGCTCAAGGCTGTGCTCTCGATCAAACCGGTTCAGGGTTGGAGAACATGGCTTGCACCTCGCGGCGCACCACCTTTCCTACTGGATTGCGTGGCAGTTGCCCGGTTAGGTGAATCACTTTAGGTGCCTTCACAGGCCCCAGTGATGCTTTCAAGCTTTGTCGAAGTTCCTCTGCAGACCACGCATGGCTGCCATCTAGGCACACGGCCAGCTCTACCCGCTCGCCCCAGTAGTCGTCACTGCGGCCGAAGGCGACAGCCTCGGCGATCCCAGGCAATTGCAGCAGTGCATCCTCGACCTCCCCTGGGTAGACATTAAAACCGCCGGAAATAATCAATTCGCTGCGCCGTCCCTGGAGAAACAGGTAACCGTCGGAGTCGACATAACCCAGGTCACCGGTGAGTAACCAGTCATCGTTAAAGGCCTCGGTTGTCTTGCCCCGGTCGTCAAAATAGCCACTCATCAGCAGATCGCCGCGCACGGCGATTTCGCCGCTGGTACCGGCAGGCAGTGACTGACCCAACGGGTCGAACACGCACAATTGGCTGTGTTTACAGGCGCGGCCCACCGAGCGTTGCAGGGCTGTGTTTTGCATGTCCTGCGCGCTCATGGCCGTGATACTCATGGGGGCCTCTGTTTGTCCGTAGAGGGTCGACAGGTATGGTCCTATCTTTTTAATCACCTGGGTGATGCGCTCGGCGGGCATAGGCGCAGCGCTGTAGGTCAGGTGGCGCAGTTTGGGGAAACTTTGAGGGCTTAGTTGCTCATGTTGTAACAGCTTGTAGATCAGCGTCGGTGGCATAAAACAGACGCTGGCGCCACGTCTGCTAAAGGCGTCGAGGATCAACCCTGTGTCAGGTTGAGGCAGCAGCAGGTGGCGGCCGCCAACGCGCAGCAGAGGCAAAATGTAGTGCGAGCCGCCATGGGTGAGGGGGGCCACCGCCAGGTTGTGATCGCTGGCACGAAATTCAAACATGGCCTGCATATTATCGATAACCGCGGTGACGCTGCGGTGGCTCTGCATCACGCCTTTGGGTTCGCCACTGCTGCCACCGGTAAACTTGATGGCCATGATGGCCTCGGGATCCGGGCGGCTGGGACGGAAGGGCTGGTCGCGGAATTCGGCTATCCAGACGCTGGCGGTGGCTGCGAATGTGTTATCCGCCCGGTCAGAGCCTTCGGCGGTCTTGTTAGAGCCATTGGCGGCTCTGTCGAGCCACAGGCACTGAACCCCAGCCAGTTGCAGGGCGCTGCGGCTGGCCCGATCGATCATCACCAGTGCCGGCCGTGTTTTCTCGAGTAACCGGTCGTTGAGGCGTTGGCCATTCTTGGGGTTAATCGGCAGCCAGATGAAACCGCCGGCGAGGATGGCAAGAAACGCGGTTAGGTGGGCGATATGATTTTGTGCGCAGAGGGCGACACGGCTGCCGTCCGGCAGTTGTTGGCGCAGCGCCAGCGCGAGAGCTTCGGTGCGATCGACCAGCTCTTGATAGCTGACTTGTTCTGTATCGTCGATGGCGGCTATGGCGTTCGGGTTAAGTGCCCGGCCGCGGTAGAGGCTGTCGATTGGCAGCTCAGAATTGGTCGTGAGGTGCGTAATGGGCTTCATAAAGGTGCTCTCTCTAGGACCGTGACCAGCGTGGCGGCCTCTTCGTTTTCATAGAAGCCACCACCGTTCTCGGCCACGCCAATGCGTGCATTTTCCACCTGACGGGCGCCGGCTTCACCGCGCAGCTGACTGGCCAGCTCGCAAAGTTGAATAATGCCGGTGGCTCCGACTGGGTGCCCCTTGGAGACTAAGCCTCCGGAAGGGTTAACCGGTACCCTGCCGCCAAGTTTGGTGTGACCCTGTTCGGTGAAAAGGCCGCCCTCGCCGATCGGGCAGAGGCCGAGGTTTTCCACCTGCTGAATTTCGGCGTAGCAGGTGGCATCGTGCACCTCGACGAGGTCTATGTCCGACGCATCTAGCTGCGCCTGTTCGAAAACCTGCAACGCCGCGTGGCGCCCGAGGTGGTTGGCAAAATCATCATCGGCGCGGGTGCGACCACTGACCTGACTGATGCCGCGAATGCGCAGGGCTCGGCGGCGCTCAAACCTGTGTAAGGCTGAGGCCGAGCAAATGACGGCCGCCGCCGCGCCGTCGGAAATGGGCGCACACATGGGCAAGGTGAAGGGCCAGCTGACCAAGCGGGCTGCGAGCACTTCCTCGATGCTCATATCCTGCTGGTACTGGGACAGCGGGTTCATGGTTGAATGCCAGTGATTCTTCGCCGCGACCGCCGCCAGCTGTCGTTGCGTAGTACCGAAGGTTTGCATATGAAGGCGCGCCTGTGCGGCGTAGCTGTCCATGAAAAAACTGCGTTGGCCTGTGTCAACGCCTCGTAGCTCAGGGGGGATCAACTGCTCTGCTGTGGCGGCGCTGGTGCGGCGGAACTCTTCCAGACGGTATACGTCGGTGCCGCCCATAAACGCCTTAAACATGGCTTCGCGTTTATCCGGGAAAAACATCTTTTCGGCTCCCACGACCAGCGCTACCTCACAGAGGCCAGCCTTGATATGTGCAACCGCTTGCAGCAACGCAGTGGCCCCCGAGGCGCAGGCATTTTCAACATTGGTGATGGGGATGCCCTCGAAACCCAGAGGGCGCAGGGCGCACTGGCCGCGAATGGCATTTTGTCCCTCCAGTAACCCTTGGCGGGTGTTAGAGAACCAGGCCGCCTGGATGTCCTCGAGCTGGCCACCGGCGTCGCCGAGGGCCAGACCTACAGCTTCTGCGGTGAGACCTTTTACCGAGCGCTCGGTAAATTTACCGAGGTGGGTCATGCCAATACCGGCAATAAATACGTCAGTCATGTTTTGCTCTTTGTGTTCTTGCGCTGGCGAGCGCTGGGGGCGGTGCTGTTGCGGGCACCGCTTCAGTCGTTACTTCAGTCGACGCTTCAGTCGCCAAGCTAGTCGGTGGCCAGTCGCTTGCTCTGGACGATGCGGAAGCGGCTGGCGACAAAGGCCAGATCGGTGAGGCAGGCGTTGCCCGCGGGATTGAGCCCCGTGACGTGGAAGTCGCTGTAGGCGGCGGCGAAGTTGATCGGCATGCCCACGAGATTGCAGGCCACCGAGGCGCCAGCCAGGTTATAGGCCTGCTCCGCTCGATCGAGAAAATCAGGGTCGCTGGAGTAGACGTGGGAGGTGATCGCGCCGCACTCGCGGGCGTCTCTGGTGGCCCCCTCAAGGCATTTTTCGGCGTCGGCACCCTTGATCAGAAATGAAATGGGGCCAAACAGCTCTTCGCGGTAGAGGGCACTCTCGGCCTGGGTTAACTCGATCATCAAGGGCGTGGCCGTGCGCGCGTCAGGGTAATCTGGGTGAGAGTAGGGGCCAGAATCGCGCAGTAGACGACCGTGTTTCTGAGCGCTGGCGCGCAGCCTGGCGATGGTGTCATAGGTATCGTCTGTGACCAGCGCGCCGCAGAGAAAGGCCGCCGTTTTGGCGTCGTTGAGGTGTGCATCGACCGCGGCCACTAGCGCCTCAGTCACCGTATCGAAACTGACCCGCTCACCGCTGACCAGAATGCCGTTGGCAGGAATGTGGATGTTCTGCACGCTGGTGCACATCTGCGCCGACGCCTGGCAGAGTGAGTGGGCGATGGCACTGGCCATAGCTTCCAGGTCGTTGGTGGACTCTATAACCACCGAGTTACAGCCGGCCGTCTCGGTATAGACCTGGGCGCGACGGCAGTTCGCCTCGATCCAGTTGCCGAAGCTGGGGCTGCCGGTAAAGTCGATGATAGCGGTATGGGGGTGCTGCAGCAGCGCCAGGGTCGCCGGCTCCTCGCGGGTGTCGGCCACCAGAGTGACGAGGTTGGCATCGAAGCCTGCTTCGACCAACACTTCGCGACAGACGCTGACAAACAAGGCCACAGGCAGTATGGCGCTGGGGTGGGGTTTCATCACCACTGGGTTGCCTGTGGCGAGGCTGGCGGTGAGCGCTGGGTAGCCATTCCACAGTGGAAAGGTGGCGCAGCATACGGCGACACTGACACCGCGGGGCATCAATCGATAGCGTTTGTGTAATTTAGCGCTACCAGCCGCCCCAAAATCACGTTCCCACTCCGCGCTTGATGGGACATCTTTCATCGCCTTATAGGCGTAGCTGAGCGCCTCCAGGCCGCGATCAAGCGCGTTGGCGCCACTGCCGGCAAACGCCATGATGTAACTTTGTCCAGCGGTATGCATAGTGGCCTGGGCGTTGACAAACAACTGCTGGGCACAGCGATCAAGTATCTCCAGGCAGACACCGGTACGCGTCTCGACACTGGCGTCGCGCCAGGCCGGCATCGCCTGCTGTATGGCTGGGTATAGGAGGTTGACATCGATCTTGGGGTAACTGATGCCCAGCGGCTGGCGGGTGTAGGGCGAGACTTCGGCACCCGTGCGACCTATTTCTCCGGGTTGTGTCAGCGGGTAGTCTTGCCCCAGCAGTGATTCGAAATGTGATTTACCCGCGCTGGCGGCTGCCGGGCCGTGAATCTTGCGGCTGGGGCTTTCTGGGTAGGCGCTCCAGGCGTAGCGTTTGGAACAGGCGTCGAGGGCTTTTTTTAGCGTGACACTGTGTTTTTCAAACCAGGTGGACATAGGGGACCTCGATGTTTCTTTATGAATTGAAATAGTGGTTTTATGGTCTTATTGTGCAAGTAGCTTTCGTTGAGAGACTAACAGCCCTGTGCTGTTTCCGCAAAGGTTTCGTCTTTTCGAAAACAGCGGGAAAGATTGCTAAATGATCGTTTTATTGCGGCGGTCTTTTTCGCTAGAATTGCGCCCATGCAAATAGCCAATCAAATTGTGACCAACCCCGTGGCGCGTGGTCTGTCGATTCTCGGTGATCGCTGGACCATTCTCATACTTCGCGACTCTTTTTTGGGGCGCCATCGCTTTAGTGAGTTTCGAGCACACATAGGGGTCTCGCGCGGAACACTCTCCAAGCGTCTGGAGTTCCTGTTAGCCGAGCAGATACTCTACAAACAGCCCTACCAGAGCAGCCCGCTGCGCTACGACTACAAACTCACAGATAAGGGCTTGGCGCTCTACCCCTGGGCACTGTTGATCTGGCAGTGGGAGTCCCAATGGGCCGAGCAGCAGGACGATACGCTGCCATGGCAGCTGTATCACTCGGTCGGTAACGACCATGCGCTACAGCCACAGTGCGTGTGCCGCCACTGTCAGCAGCCTCTGCACTATGACGACGTCGAACGCCTGGTGATGAGCGAAGTCGAGTCGGCGAGCGCGACTGAAGTGGTCGCGGTGGCGCAATCGTTTGGTAATCAGCGCCGCACGCGAGGGCAGGTGGTCGCCGGTGCCGATCACACCTTGGCACATGTGGTCGATATCATCGGTGACCGCTGGAGCACGTTGATACTGGCAGCCTCCTTTATTGGAATGCGCCGCTACGACGACTTCCAACAGCAGCTGGGTATCGCCACCAATATTCTCGCCGACCGCTTGAAATTACTGGTTGATACCGGTGTTTTAAAGCGACGTGAATACCTGGCTAACCCGCCCCGTCAGGAGTACCAGCTGACAAATAAGGGTAAGTCGCTCTACCCACAAATACTGGCGTTGCGCCAGTGGGTGCTCGATTACCTGCCGCCGATGAGGCATTCATTTAAATTGGTGCACCGCAACTGTGGCGCAGAGCTGGCCATCGATGTGGTCTGCGGCGGCTGCAAGGCCTCGCCGCAGGTCGGTGAGGTGCGCTTTAGCTGAGTACTTTGGCACAGGCGACTTGGTAAGTTCATCGATACAGATGATTTACCTGGGCGGCTAGTAAACGATGAACTTGTCGCTTGCTAGCTGGTGCCCAGAACAGCAATATCACCTCCATTTGGATCCAGCACCAGCAACCTATTGATGCCGAACTGGGGATTAACCCCAGTCACACCATCATGTACCCCGTGAAATTCCCGCTTTGATTCGTGAATTACATCAGGGTGAATAGGGCTGGGCGACTCAACTGCAGCAAGGTAAGCTTTTAGGTTATCTCGAATCTGTAACTTGTTGACACGCTATAAGGGCTATCACCATCATTCGCAACGACTACATCACTGTAAATGGGCTGCGCTTTCACTACGCAGAAACCGGTTCACGCGGCAAGCCGCTGATGCTTTTTTTGCATGGATTTCCAGAGTTCTGGTACGAGTGGAAGGATTTTTTACCGGCCTTCGCGCGCGATTACCATTGTGTGGCCCCAGACCAGCGTGGTTATAACCTCTCGGATAAACCGACTGCGGTGGAAGCGTACCGCGCGAGTATTCTTATTGACGATGTCGCGGCTATAGCCGCATTTTTTTCATCGGATCAAAAGTTCACACTCGTGGCGCATGACTGGGGTGCTGCGGTGGCCTGGGGACTGGCGATTAAAAAGCCGGAATTACTGGATAAACTCATTATCCTAAATGGCGTGCATCCGGCGGCTTTTCAGCGTGAGCTTAAACGTAACCCCGCACAGTTAGAAGCCAGCCAGTATATCTATGCCATGCAGCAGGGGGGCGTTGCTGAAGCATACTCCGAAGACAATTTCTCTGGTTTTTGGGATTGTTTAGCGCCGTCTAATGGGCTGGGCGGCCTGCCGGAAGAGGATAAGCCGCAATACCTTGAAGCCTACGGCCAACCGGGCGCCGCGCAGGGCATGATTAACTGGTATCGGGCCATGAAAATAAAAGCGCCAAAACAAGTTAAAGATAAGGCCGCGGGCGAGACAGCCTTTGACCCAAGCGCGCTTGTGGTAAAAGTGCCCACTTTGGTGCTCTGGGGCTTGCAAGATGAAGCGTTATTACCTGGTTGTATCGAAGGGTTGGATGAATTTGTCAGTGACTTAACCCTTGAGACTCGGGATGATTGTGGCCACTGGATTGTTCATGAACAACCGCAATGGTGTATTGAACGCATTCAACACTGGTTGGCTTAATGCCCCAGTAAACCGTATTTTAACGTTATTAACTGTTTAGGTGTCGTGAATGAAAAATCTATTTTCAGTAGCAGGAAAAACCGTTGTCATTACCGGTGGCTCTCGAGGCATTGGCGCCATGATGGCGCGTGGTTTTGTCGAGAATGGCGCGCGTGTGTATATCACCGCTCGAAAGTTAGAGGAGCTTGAAGCCACGGCCAAACAATTAAATGAGCTGTCTGAGACTGGCAGTTGTCAGGCCATTCAATGTGATCTCTCAACCCTTGATGGCATCAAACAGTTTGTTGAAGGTTTTGCTCAACAAGAAACGCAGTTGGATGTACTGATCAATAATGCCGGGGCTACCTGGGGCGCAGAGCTGGCGGACTTTCCCGAGTCTGGCTGGGATAAAGTGATGGACATTAACGTCAAGTCGCCGTTCTTTCTTATTCAGCAGTTTTTGCCTTTTTTGCTCTCCGCCGGCAGCCAAAAGAACCCGGCTCGGGTGATTAACATATCGTCGATGAACGGCCTTGTGAACCCGAATATGACCAACTACTCCTATTCGGCGAGCAAGGCAGCGGTGATTCATATGACACGTCACCTAGCTGCAGATCTTGCGCCTAAGCACATTAACGTCAACAGCATCGCGCCGGGTTTCTTCCCCAGTAAAATGACGGCCTTTGCCATAGAAGGCAATGAAGAACTGGTTAACTCAAACATTCCCTTGGGACGAATTGGTTGCCCAGAGGATGCAGCTGGCACGGCCATTTATCTGTCGTCTCAAGCGTCTGCGTGGATGACAGGTCAGACCTTGGTGCTCGATGGCGGAGAAGTCGCCACGGCGCACTGAGCCGCGCTACTCGCTTAATGCCACATGCGTCTTTAGTCGCTTGATGCGTTAGAAAATAAAAAGGCCGTTACACTGAGTAACGGCCTTTTTAGTTTTCAGCTTCTTACCAATCTATTTTTCCTGCCTGTTTGCTCTGCGTATTTTACTAAACGTTGTTTGTTAAAAGCCGTTCAATCTCACGACCAAACAACCACAGGCGATCTTGGCCCCACAGGGCCAAAGCCTCTTTCCCGTCGGCATCTAACAAACGAAAACTCGGTACACCCCAACTGCCAAAACCGTACATGGCTAGGCGGTTTTCTTCCAGGGCCTCTTCCCATCCGGGTGTGCCAACAATGCCTTTAGCTTGTTGCCAATCCAGCCCTGCTTTTTCGACGACATGTTTCAGACCGGTATCCTTGTTGGTGTTCACGCCCTCGGCAAAGGCTGAAGACAAAAACGCGCTTAACAGTTCCGTGCCTTTACCTTGCTCGCAGGCCCAAGGGTAGAGTGAATAAGCACGTTGAACCGGCTCGCCGATGGGGTCGTAAAAGTTACCGTAGTTGATGCCGAGTGCTTTGGCTTCACGTGTCGTGTCAGCAAAGATGTACATGCCTTTTTCTCGGGTGGCGGGTACACCTCGCATAACCATGGGCAGTACCGGCCGCACCACCAGTTTTACACCCGCTTCATGGGCAAACTGCACCGCACGATCAAAGATCATCGCTGTGTAGGGGCTGCGCAGTGAGGCGTAAACCTCAAAGGTTAGGCTGCCGTTGTCCTTGGCGCCGTTGGTAGTAATGGCCGGACGGGGTGCGAGCAATTTGGTGTTTGGTTTTCGACCGGCGTGCAGGTCGCGTAGACGTCCCTCCAGGTGATAGAGGCGGTCAACGCCCCAGTACCATTCGCCTTCGTAATAAAACATGGCGCCTGAGTAATGTTTTAATTTCGTGCGGAGCTCAGTGCCCTGGGTAATTTTTTCTTGGGTCTCAAGTTCTGTTGCCTGACCAAACTGCTCGGCCAGTGTTTGCAGTGCGGCCAAGTCATCTCGCCACAGAGCGCTACCAACCTGGTCGGCGATTTCTATAAAGGTTTGTGAATCTTGCTTTGCCAATATAGCCGATGCCAAGGCCACGGCCTCTGGGTTGGCGGGCTCAGGGTGCTGAGGAAATTGCAAACCGTAGTGGGGCGCTACAAGGTGGGCATCAACGCGTGAGAGCTGCAATAGAAGTTCAGGTTCAACCGAGTTGTCACCTTGGGGGCCAACCACTAGGTGACAGACCAATTCTATGTCATAGCTGGCCAGTAGGGGTTTGAGCATTTGCGCCGCTAGGTGAGAGTAGCCATCATCCAGCTGATGGAAATATTCCACAACATGGGCGCGCTGCTGTTTTTGTCGTGTCGCTTCAAGTTTAGCGCGACGTTTCTCGAGTCCGCCTGGGCGGTTAATGTGGCTAATGACTTTTGATGCCAGCCAACGTTTAAGCGGCGATGGCGACATGGAAGCAGCGCCACCCTGATCTTTGAATTCTTCGCTCATGGGGCTCTCTTATATTCTTATTTTGGGGGGACGTTCTATTGGGCGAGTCTTTGGTCGCGATTTATGTGTGCGCCTTTTAATTGGTCTCGTTTTCTGGGCGAATTTTAGAGGCGGACAACAGGATCAAACCTGCGAAAATAATCTCGGCACCAATTAGATCAATGGCCAAGATGGCGTCATGAAATAACCAGGCCACCACACGGAAGACTGCGGCCAGTGAAACGGTCATGGCAGCGGCGAGTAACCAAGTGCGGTTTTGGCTGCTGAGTCCGAGAATGATCATCGCGCTGCCGCCGAGAAAAAAGGCGGTCATATCACCCAGTTGAGAACTGCGACCCACCCCCTCTTGTAGCACCATGCCCAACGACTCAGCGGCAGAGGTTGGATCAAGAAGCCAATTGAAACCGATGAATAAAAAGGCGAGGGCGGGTATGGCCGCAGCAAATCGAGTGAATTTTTTCATGGTTATAGCCTTATAAAGTCGGTGATCGGTATTGGCTAAGCTTACATCAGATTGTTAGAGACGATGGCATCACTGTTGGCCGGCAAGCTGATCATACTGCCGTCTTGCCCGAGGGTGATGTTCCCTTCAAAGACTTCACTGACGCCGTCTAGATAAACGCTTGCCATACCCGGTGCGATTAAAGCCGGTACAATGTGGTAGTACATCAGGTGGCCCACCTTGGCGCCGGTGGCTATTTCGGCCACTTCAACCGGCGAGGTGTGGTAGTCGGTGATGTCGAACATGATCTTCTCAATGATGGCATTGCCGGTTTTCTTGGCGACGCCTTCCATGATGCCGATCAGCTCGCGGTTAAGCGCTTCGTGCACGAGTAGGTCAACACCTTGAGACATGGCTTCCAGGTTCGCGGATTTAGCCGTGTCGCCACTGATGACGACAGAGCGGCCTTTGTAGTCAAAACGGTAGCCCACCGCTGGGTGCACCGGCTCATGATCGACGGTGAAGGCGCTGATGGTCAGGCCATCTTTCTCAAATACGGTAACAGACTCGCCATCGGCCGGCGGGGTAAACTCTTGGGCGACCATGCCGGTGCCCGAAAGCGGCGCAACCAGGTCGCTGTGATGCTCGTGACGGTACTGGGCGTCAAAGCTGTAGCTTCGATTAAAACCCTCGACCACCGTTGTGGTACCGAGTGGGCCGATCACTGGCATGGGTGAGGTGTTGGCGGCGTTAACCCAGCGCATCATAGCCATCTCGCCCAAGCCATCGATGTGGTCTGAGTGAAAATGCGTCAACAGTTGTGCGCTGATCTCGCCCATGGGCACTTGCATAGCACCAA
>Ga0209081_1000143_pt1 | contig 39980 bp, 30 predicted proteins | sample GOMGulsemesocosm_4_FD_184636 | JGI IMG/M metagenome (GOLD analysis project Ga0209081, IMG submission 184636) | Methane-oxidizing microbial communities from mesocosms in the Gulf of Mexico - GOM15B Gulf of Mexico (SPAdes) (version 2) | ecosystem: Environmental > Aquatic > Marine > Cold seeps... | reverse complement strand
ACAACATTTACCTGAATCCGGCGCTCAAGGGCGATCTGTATCAGCGTATTTTTGTGGTTTCTGCTTACGGCGGCATTACCAACCAATTGCTTGAGCACAAGAAAACCGGCCAATCTGGTGTCTACGCCCTGTTCGCCAATGCCGAAAAACCTGGCAGCTGGCAGGAGGCCTTCGCCGAGTTGCGCAGCACCATGCTCAACATCAACTCTGAGTTCTTCGCCGCCGACAGCGAACTGAAGACCGCCAATGATTTTATCAGCGGTCGTTTGGACGACGCTGAGCGCGTGCTGCTCGACCTGCAACGCCTGTGTGAACACGGTCACTTCTCTCTGGCCGATCACCTGCAGACGGTGCGTGAAATGCTCGCCAGCCTCGGCGAGATACACAGTGCCTACAACACCGCCCAACTGCTGCGCGCCGACGGCGTTAATGCACGCTTTGTCGACCTGTCCGGGTGGACGGGAGACAAGCACTACTCCCTCGACGAGCAGATCACCCGCGCCTTTGAGCAGGTTGACCTAGCCACTGAGCTGCCGATCACCACCGGCTACAGCCACTGTGAAGGTGGCCTCATGGCCAGCTTCGACCGCGGCTATTCAGAGATGACCTTCAGCCGTGTCGCGGTACTGACCGGCGCCAAGGAGGCCGTCATCCACAAAGAATTTCACCTCAGTACTGCCGACCCACGTCTTGTAGGCGAAACTCAGGCCGTGCCGATTGGTCGCACCAACTACGACGTCGCTGACCAACTGGCCAACCTAGGGATGGAAGCCATCCATCCGAAAGCCGCCAAAGGCCTGCGCCAGGACAACATTCGCCTGCGCGTGAAGAACACCTTCGAGCCAGAACACAACGGCACCCTGATCACCAGTGACTACACCAGCAGCAAACCCTGTGTGGAGATCATCGCCGGCCGTAAGGGTGTGCTGGCCATCGAGCTATTCGATCAAGACATGGTTGGTTCTGTGAGTGATTACAGCGCCACATTCCTACGCCAGATCGAGCGCTTCCACGCACAATTGATCACCATGGATGTGAACGCCAACACCATCACCCACTATCTGGACACCAATCTGAAAACGGTTAAACGTATTCAAGCGGCACTCGAAGAGGCGCTACCAGGCAGTGAAGTGAACGTGCGCAAGGTGGCAGTAATCTCGGCCATCGGCAGCAATATGAAGGTGCCGGGCATCTTGGCGCAGACCACCACCGCGCTGGCGGAGGTGAATGTTTCAGTACTGGCCATGCACCAGTCCATGCGCCAGGTGGATATGCAGTTTATCATCGACGAAGACGACTATGATCCAGCCGTGAAGAGCCTGCACCAGAAGTTGGTGGAAGTGCACGAGCATGGCGAGGCCATCTGCGCGTCTTGATTTCAGTTTTGAGTTAAATATTTTTACTGGATATGAAAAAGCCGAGCTTAGCTCGGCTTTTTCATATCTGAAGGTTTCAGAGCTACTGAATTTTCTCCCAGACAATGAGAATACATTGCCAGTGCAGGCACACAGTGACCGACTGACACAAACGGCCAGCAAACCAGTCAATGCTTACCAGGCAGGAAACTCGTTCTACAACAAAGGGCTAATAGCTCAATTAATTTCTAAGGATCTAATTGATAGACCAATATCCATCATTGAAGCCAAGGGTCCAGCGCTATACTTATGGGTAGCGAGCAAACCTTCAGCGGAGGAGTTGAACATGCTGCACCCTGACTTTAAAAACGGCCAAAAGGCGGACCTGCACACCGCCTTGTCCATGTTCGTGGTGATGATGGGTTTTCTGTTTTATATCGACGCCGCCCCGGGCACCCACAGTGTCATAGCGCTGAGCACTATACTGTTTGGCTTTGCTTGGTATGCGGGCCACAAGTTTTACAACCACTGGCACCAAGCGCATCACTCACACCCTGCACACAGGCCACGCCACTGAGCATTAAGATCTGAGTTCAAACAGTAAATGAAGTGTAAGTCCTAATCGACCAGTTCGATGCCCAGCCCCAGCAGAAGATTAACCGCTTCATCGCGGCAAAACTTTGCGCCTTTGATTTCACAACTATGAATATCAATGTCGTAGCGGCTGGCTTCCGACAGGTCGGCGTTGCGCAAGTTGGTTTTACTGAACAGGCTGCGACTAAAATCCGTGTAGCTGAGGTTGGCCTCACAGAGACTGCTGTCGCGAAAATCCGCATCGTGAGCCTTACAGCCCTCGATGATGATATCGTCCAGGCTCAAACCAAAGAATGAGGCATCATTGAGAATGCACTGTTTAAAGTTAACCGGCGAGCATAACACCAGACTCGGCCAATCCAGTTTAGTAAAGTCAACGCCCACCAGTTTGCAGTTCTCGAAGAGTACATCGCTGAAGCGGCTGTAAGAAAAGTCCGCCAGGCTCAAATTGCAATTTTCAAAATTGCATTCAATAAATTTGCACGAACGCAGTTGTGCCTCACTGAAATCGCAGTCCTTAAAATTACAGCCTTCGAATTCTTTACCTCGCAGCTCACTGTGAGAGGCATCGACACCGTTATAGTGCTCACCTACATATTCAGTACCATCACCTTGAAAGTCAGACATATCGCTCTTCTATGGGTTATCTAACAAGCGCTCAAGCAACCTTTTACCCAGTTGCCCGCAGCACTACAAAAGCCGAACTTTAGCACAGCACAAAAGGGAAATGCCTACTCAAATAGAAGTAAGCAATTTAAGCCCCACTAGGATCTTCTAAGCCTTACACTTCTTAGCTGTGCGGCCTCGACAGCAGCTCGACAACTCGATTACCATGCTCGGCTCATTATAATAATCGGTGCCCACACCATGAAATTCTTTAAGTCCCTGATGTTAGTGCTGCTGGCCGTTGTGCTCAGCACCATTGTCTACCTGCTGTTCAAGCACGAGGTGCAGGCCAGCCATGACACCCCCTACACCCGCACAGACGTGACACAGGTTGAAGCGCCCACCAGCGAGCCCCGCTGGCGTTTATTACTGCTCGGCGACGCCGGTGATTCAACCTTAGACCCCTGGCACCCCACTCTGGCCCTGGCCTCGAAGCTCGCCTCCATCAAGCCTGAAAACACCTCAGTAGTCATGCTCGGCGACAACATATACATGACCGGTTATCCCAACCTTGACGAGGGTGAGACCGAGTTTGACGAAAAGCAACTCGCGGCGATTGATCGACTCAACGCACAACTGCAGATATCCAAGCGCAGCGGCGCCGAACTCTTCCTCGTACCAGGCAACCACGACTGGTACGCCAGCCAGGTCGACAGCCAAGCCGAACACGTTGCTCTGTATGCGCAGCAACAGCAGGCCAAAGTTCAGTTTCTACCTTGGCAGCAAGACGCCGCTCCTGAGCCCACAGCCGTACACCGCGATGGTGTGAGTCTGGTGTTTCTCGACACACAATGGCTGATTACCACCGATCAATCAGGCTTAGATAAAGGACTGGCGCAACTTACACAACTGCTCAGCGATATCGAACGCGACCACCCTGACAACCTCATTCTGGTCACCGGGCACCACCCGTTGCAAACCATGGGCCCGCACGCCGAGTACTACACCAGCCGTGGTTATGCCTTTGTTATGGGTCTCATATCCCTATTTGTCGACATGGATCAGGACATCACCAACCCGCCCTATATGCGCTTTATTGACGGCCTCAACAAAAGCCTGAACACAAGTAGCAAGGTTGTTTACGCCGCCGGTCATGAACACAGCCTGCAGCTGTTTGAAGGGCTGAACACAGGGCCTAACTATCAGATCGTCAGTGGCGCGGCCAACAGCAGCAAGGTCAGTGGCGTCGGCCATAATGACCACTCGCTGTTTGCCGTGTCCAAAGAGGGCTTAACGCAACTGAGCCTCTACCCTGAAGGCCTGCTCTTAGAAGCCATCGCAACCGAAGGTGGACAGGTATTACACCGCCAGTGGCTGTGGCACACCGCGCCTTAATGTTCTAGAGTGCTCAGCACAGTAAAAACAAAAAAGGGCCGCAGGCCTCGCTAAGTGCGAGGTCAGCGGCCCTTTTTTGTTGGCTACACCAGCAAAACCTGCGCTGAAAATTTAAACACTAAGCCTCCGCTATGCCGACCACTTCTGCGCTCGTCAAGACTCGGCTTTCACCAGCGGCCAGCGCATCATCGAGCAGCAGGCGGCCAATCGACTGGCGGTGCAGTCCCACAACCTTGTTATTAACGTGGCCAAACATACGCTTAATCTGATGGTAACGCCCCTCCACAATACAGACTTCCGCGGTCCACTCATCAAGAAAGTCTATATCCGCTGGCCGTGTGGTGAGATCTTCAAAGGCAAAATAAATACCGGCCGCAAAGCTCGCTTTGTACTCAGCTTGCTGCGCGTTGGAGACCGCTTTTTCTAAGCTGACACGGTAACGCTTAGCGACTTTCTTGGAGGGTTCGGTCAAACCACTCGACCAACGACCATCGTTGGTCAGTAACATCAAGCCCGTGGTATTAAAGTCTAGGCGCCCGACTATGTGCAGGTCGTGTTTGTCATAGCTTTGCTGACCAGTGGCTGCTGCGCCCTCATCACAACCCAGCAAATCAATCACCGTGCGATGTTTGTCATCCTTAGTGGCGCTCACCACACCGGCGGGTTTGTGCAGCATGATGTAGCTGGGCTGGTGTTTCTGCAGCAGCTGATCATCAAAGCGCACATGGGAGAACTGATCCACCACCTGATGAATCTGCGTGGCCACCTCGCCGTCCACCACCACACGTCCACGGGCTAACAGCGCCCGCACGTCGCGACGATTAATGCCTAAGCGGGCACTGATGAATTTATCCAGACGAGCGCGTTTCATAACGGATTCAGCATGAGAGTGGTCCACTAGCAAGCGCTAACGGCAATGACAGCTCGCATTATACGGATAAAGTTCGAAAAAAGGGCGTAGCGGGATTAAGCGCCTTGCAGCGCCAGTAGGACAGGCCCCTGCCAAAGCTGATCTTTGAACTTATCCTTCGACCAACCCAAGTGACCAATTCGCGTTAACCCTAGCTCGTGAGGTTTGATACAAATCATCGTTTTGGGCGATGAGGTGTAAAAGCCGTGTAAGGAATCAATGCTTTTACGCGACATCATCTCATCATCACTAAAAGACAGAGAGGTAATGGGGGTCGTCACCGCCGCATACTTTTCTCGCATCTGCGGACCTTCGGCTCCCACTGAATACTCTGGGTTCAGACACCAGCGACGCCATTGCTGCATCACGGTTTTGGGTAAATCACCCACCAAATTAAGACGTTTGCCCGGATAATAACCACACAGGAAAGTACTGATCGGCGCAACAAAATACCACAAGAACCAAGCTATACGTTTGGTTGGCAAGGCATTTTCCAGCCAGTAACCATTACCACAGGCAATGGTTACTACTCGAGTCAATTTGGATGGATAGTCACTCGGCAGCATACCCACAATTTGCCCGCCGACACTGTGACCAAACCATATCAATTCACTGTTCTTCGAGAGTGACTGAGCAAAATCAATGACCGCAGGGCAATCATACCTGGCCCAGTCAAGGATACCCGAACGACAATCACGTACACTCTCTCCAATAGAGGCGCCGGTGCCATGATAATCAAAGGTCACTACAGAATAACCCTGCTCACATAACCAAAGGCAGAACTTAGCATAGTGATACTGTACGACCCCCATAGCCCCGGCCACAACAACCACACCTTTAGGACTCTCCGCTCGAAACAGGGTAATAGCAATTTCATGTCCCGCTTCAGTGGCCAGTAGAATAGACTCAGCAGCCATCATTTTATCCTTTATCTGAAAAGTAATGTCTCGTGCTTCAAAAGCGTTGTGTCATCTGATTCAAAAAACGGGTAACAGTATCAAGTTCATCATCACTGAAACCTTCACATATTTCATCGTTCAGACGCTTTAACAATGGCTTGCTCGCCTTAACTTTTTGACGTCCGAGAGCAGTTAAAAAAATACGTGAGGCACGACCATCATGCTCACAAGCTCGTTTTTGAACCAGACCATTCTTTTCCATGCGATTACTCAAACCCGTAATCGCAGAATTATTCAGGCTCAGTGTTGTTGCCAACTCTTTCAATAAGCAGCCTTCATTGGCTAACACATAAAACAAAGCCGCAGACTGGGTAACAGAAATACCCAACTCAGCCTCACAGTGTTTATCCGCGTACTTATACAAATGGCCTTGCGCCAAGGTCATCATAAAAAAGAGACGTTTATCCATTTATTCTGTTGCCTTCAAAACACTCATCAATGCCATCATGCGTTGCACGCTACTAGTGGCACAGCAGATTTATTTCACATGCGAAACAATTTAGTTCACATGTTAACTAACAGCAATGACAATTCCGTCCACTTTAATGGCAGGTTACGAGTAGGGGCTGACTGAATGATATTTTAAATGGCGGATTTGGTATGCGAACTGACAAACTGGGTGACAATCAGGGGCCAGCTACCCCTTTAAAAATCAGTTCTTGCGTGGCAGTGGATGCAGTACACCTTCCAAAACGGTGCCCCAGATGGGTATGTCTTTTAGCTGTTCGGCAGGGCGTCGATAAGGGTCATGTTCAAGGACAGTGAAGTCGGCCTTCTTACCCACCACTAGGCTGCCGATATCATCTTCCATCTGCAATTGCGCCGCCGCATCCACGGTAATTGCCTTTAGGGCGGAGGTTAAATCAATGCGTTGCTCAGGCCCTGCCACTCGACCCGCTGCCGTTAAACGGGTGATCGCTGTCCAAGCCAACAATAAAGGTTTGACGGGCGCCATGGTAAAGTCCGAGTGGAAGGATAAGGGCACACCGGCATCGACCACCGATTTAAGTGGCACCATGTTATCTGCACGTTCAGGCCCCAAGCCAACCTCACCATACTTATCGGCTAGGGCCCACACGTAGTAAGGGTTGGCAGAGACCCGAACACCCAGCGCCTTCATACGTCGCGCCTGTTCAGGGCGTGCGTAAGCAAAGTGGTGGATGGTGGTACGGTGATCCTCACGTGGGTATTCGCCTTGCAGTTTCTCAACTATGTCGAGGGTACGCTGCAAACCCAAGTCACCATTCACGTGTACATGAATTTGAAAGCCGTCACGCCAATACAAGCGCGCAGCGCTCTCCAGTTTTTCCGGCTGCATCATCCACTCGCCATCATGGCCGTCGAGGTAACCTTCGCTCATTTGCATCAATTGCGAATAGGCCGCGCCATCGGAAAACAGCTTAACCTGCTTCGCCAAGAAGGTGATCTTGTCCGTGTTTTTTTCAGGCAAGCTGTTAATAAAATCACGTGCAGCCTCATGCCCCATGCTTTTACCCAGCCCCTTACCGTCCGCCAGCACCATAAACCGAAATGGACTTGAATCGCGATTCCAGCTGGAGAAACGGATGCTCAGCCATTCGGTATCAAAATTAACCGTACCGAAAGCGCCATCGGAAACCGTGGTAATGCCACCCGCGTGCACCATATCCCGCGCATCACTGAGGGCACTCAAATAACGCCACGGACGTGAGAGCATCGGCATGATGTGGGGAATCAATTCATAGAGACCATTTTCATAAAAGTGCCCTTTATCGAAGTCCACCTGTGGGTGATCACTGCTGTCAATACCCAGCACCTTTAAGGCTGCAGTATTCACTAGAATCTCATGAAAGGAGCGGTGCCACACCACCATTGGCCGTGTCGCTGAAATAGTGTCAAGGGTACTGCGGTCCAGCTCGCCGTGAAAATACGGATGATAACCCCAGGTCCACAGCCACTCGTCACCACCCTGCTCGGCCTCAACTTCCCGCAAGCGCCGCAAATAAGCCTCACGCCCTTGCACGCCCTTTACCTGCTTGCCTGGAATATCCCAATCGTGCGGGGTAATGAACTCCATGGGCAGGAGAACACCCGCTAAATACGGGTGTAGGTGCGGCTCGATAAAACCCGGCATGATGATGCGTTCAGCAAAGGTGTCGTCAACACGGACGCGATAACCGGCCAAAGACCGCACGACGCTCGAGCGCTTGCCCACCGCAACAATACGTCCCTCAACCACGGCGATGGCCTGCGCGCGAGGCTGTTCGGCGTCCATTGTGATAATGCTTTTTGCCGTATATAACACCGCTTGATTGTCAGGCTCACGCGAGTTTAACAACACAAAAGAGCTGATGACTATTAGGCAGATAACAATAAGCAGTGAACGACTTTGGGCCATGGCGCTTTCCTTGCCAGTAATTATTATTCACCGAGCATAAAGCGCCCGACACATGGCTTTCCACCGCTGCCCACGACCCTTTCGCCCTGACGAACAGCGGTGCTATTTAATCACGCGACTGCAGAAACAAGCGCATTAGCGGTGAGCCAAAGCAGCGGAATGTTAGACAAGACAAACACGAGAAAGCGCACTTCAATCTTATTGACGAGTACTTGTACAAGACTGTGAATCACCCTTAGAAGAACATATGACCAGGCCAGGCTCACATTCACTCCCGAACCCTCGCCCAGAAACACCAAGGATAACACCAGGGCGTAAAAAACCGTCGGCTGCTCCATAAGATGGGTGTAGTTATCGGCCTTCCAGCGAACACTGGGCGGCAGCTGCGACATTTGTTCACCCTTGGGAAGGCTTGGGTCTAAGCGCATTTTTGCCGCGCGTACGGCCGGTATACGCGTTGCATACATCCATAACCACATGACCATCGACCACGCCACTAACACAAGGACAGGAAGAATAATTTGAGTATCCACGTTCATTTCAATTCCTTTTATTTACTATAAATTTCAGCGTTCAAGACTATTTGTAACAAATTATTAACTATAAGGCTGACCCAGCATCATCCCCATAACCAGCGAAGAAGCCTATTGGTGCCCGCATGGTTAGCTGCTCAAAAAAAACGGCGTTGAGAAATCTCAACGCCGTTTACACTTCAAGTGCTAGCAGATAGAAAAGTACTGGTTAAGCCTTAGAAGTTTTGTTGAAAACCTACGCCAAATGTACGTGGCTGGTTCGGGTAACCATTAAAGCTGCCGTCTTGAGCCGGTAGGGGAAAGGCGCTTATCAGATAGTTTTCATCTGTTGCGTTTTTCACCCAGATATTAACACTCAAACCGTCCTGGGTGGTCATACCGGCGCCCAGGTTAAGCTGCTTAATTTCGCGGGAAGCAAGCTCGGCAGCAACATTATCAACTACTTTGACTTCGTCTTCGAACTGATAATCGCCACGTACGTAAGCTTCGTTTCCAGCCAAGTCAAACTCATAGGTAATAGAGGTAGCCAAGCTTACCTCATGAATACCGGCGGGTTTAACACCACTTAAATCAGCTGGGCCATTCTCGTCTCGCCCTTCTGTATAAGAGTCGTAGATTGGATCCAACAACATACCCGAGAAGGTCAGTTTAAGTGAATCGATTGGATAATAGACCGCATCAAACTCTATGCCCTGAGTGGATTGCTCACCCGCATTGGATAGTTCAAAACCCGTGCCTTTAAACAACGCCGATTGAAAACCTTCAATGGTTTGATCAAAAACCGCGACGTTTAATGATCCTCGCTCAAAGCTCGCTTTCAAACCCAGCTCGAATACAGTGGCTTCTTCTGGGCTAGCAAAACGTGTGCCCGCCGACAAATTCGGTGCATGGGAGGTTAAACCCGCTGCATCCAGTGCCGCTATGTCAGCCGGGAATGGCGAAGAGTCGCGGGTAATATTCCACGAGGACGCTTTAAAGCCAGTCGCGGTACTTGCGTACACATTAATGCTTTCGTTAATGTCGTAGGCTAAACGCAATGCATAGGTGGTATCACTGTCATCGGTTTTACCGTCTTCAACCGAGTTAGGATACCCAACTCTAGGCTCCAAGAACTGCAAGGGCGTCAAGGATCCAAAGAGACCTAATCCAGCCGTTGCCAAATCCAAGCCAGCAAATGTATCGGTATTGGTTTGCTCAAACGTCAGCTCTTTTTCATCTTGGGTATAGTTCAAACCAAAGGTCAGGGTTAAACCTTCATTAATGTGCCAATCGGTTTGTCCAAAGAAAGAAATCGCCTGGTTTTCCTGGGTAAACTTCTCTCGCACACCCGTACCGTCAGCAAAGGACTCGCCCGCGCCTATGGTCGGTTCGAAGGACTCTAGGAGATCAAGGGTGTTGGCAGGTCCGCCCAAGCCGATAATAACCGACGTTGCATAGTCTCGGCCCTTATCACCCCAAATAACTTCATCGTTAAAGTCCAGGCTTTCATCAAAGAAGAAACCGCCAACCATCCACTCAACGTCGCCATCGGTGTTTGATGTCAGGCGAAATTCCTGAGTAAAGGTTTCAAGCCCTAGACCTTGATTGCCGCCGGAAATCAACTCAGCACTGGTGTAATCAATGTCGACATTTTTAGCTACATCACTTGTCCGGTAGGAGGTAATCGATGTGAGCGTAAAGCTTTCGTAATCTACATCAACCTGAACCGAGATACCGCTGTTTTCGATCTCGTTGAAGGGTTCAATGTCTATATAGGAATCACGAGAATAAGGGGCATCAGGTACCAATTGGCCGCCAATGGCTGTAATAGCAGCGCCGGTTGGGCCATTGAGCAGGTTGGTGGTACCACAACAGACTTCGTCTATTTCGTCGTAATCGGCAATCACCCGTATGGCGACATCCTCAGTGGGCGTGTAATAAACTTGTCCGCGAACACCCCAGCGATCGCGCTCATTCTGCTGACTGCCATCAAATGAGTTATCAAAGTAACCGTCACGTTGATTCCAGTTAGCAGATATATCAAAGCTCAAGTCGTCTGAAACGGCGCTTTCAAACAAACCTTTGAAGTTTTTGCCACTGTAATTAGATAAACCACCTGCAATATAACCGCCGGTTTCACCCGATGGCTTAGGCGTAATAACACTGACCACACCCGCCGACGCATTTTTACCAAACAAGGTACTTTGCGGGCCACTTAACACTTCGATTCGCTCGACACGCGGCAGATCTGAAATGGCAGCACCGGCACGTGAGCGATAGACGCCGTCAATAAAGATACCGACCGAAGGCTCAATGCCCACATCGTTTGTACCATTACCGAAGCCACGAATAGCGAAGCCTGTATTGGCGGACGACTGTAACTGATGAACACGTAAGGTGGGCACTACTGCCTGTAGATCACCAATGTCGGTAATGGCGGCTTTAGCAATGGTGTCGGCAGAAGTTACCGATACAGCAATGGGGATCTCTTGCAGGGTTTGTGCTCTTTTTGCAGCCGTGACCACGACTTCTTCCATTATGCTGGCATGTGATGCCATGGAAACCATGGCACTGGTCGCCACCATGACAGCCAAACTACAAGGGTGAATTTTAAACATAGGATATACTCCGTTCATCCATTCATTATTTTTATTAGAAAGTCTGCCCCAGTAATACACATAAAAAATCAGCTTACAATCACTTTCAACCACGACTTTATTAGGTAGCTGTAATTGTTACCGTATGAGCATTTCCTGAGCACAAAACAGGGGGGAAAGTGACGCTATTAAGAACCATTCTTCAGATCGTTGTTTTTACACCACCCTCGATAAACAGGGCTCTCCAGGCGGACTGGCACCCAACACCTCACGATTTGCATGCATCAAAAGCATTGACTGAACAGTCAGCTTAATTTGTCGCACCCTGCACGGCAAAAGTGAGACTCCCCCGGCTAAATTCACAATAGAAATAGGCCTAGTATTACCCAGCCTATCCTCCCTACTTTTTAACTCCGGTGGTGCAGATGGCTGATAATGCAAACCGTCATGACCCTGTCCCATCTGGATGCTTTGCTTTAGAGACATAATGAGTCCTGCGCAATGCACTTACTTTGTTGCATTGCCACTCATCTATGCACCTACTTAACAACTCACCCACTTTAACTACGAAGCGAAACTGAGAACCGGTCGAGAACGCCTTAAAACGTTCTGTAAAGTCGATATGATGAGGCGCCCAACAATGCACAATGATCAGCAGCCAGATACCGACGCGCATTTAGGTCACCTGCCAACCAGCGGATTCTTCCTCAGACACGGTGTATCGCTTCGCTGTTTGGCAAAGACCAGCTAACAATACCTCGTTGGCGTTCTGCACAGAGGCAGAAAAGGGCAACAATTAAGGGCTGTGAATCACTAGACTCGCTGATTAGAAGCTGTGAACGTCAGAAGAAAACGTAAAAACACACGCAGGAAGCGCTAAGGCACCACCAGCGCACAACGGCTGCCGCTTGAGGTTTTTTGAATGTCTATGCGTGCGCCTATCTGCTCGCGCATCTCCGCAACGTGGGAAATAACACCGACCATGCGTCCCGATGATTGCAGGTCGACGAGGGTGCGCACCGCCAGGTCGAGGGACTCTTGATCGAGGCTGCCAAAACCTTCATCGATAAACAGCGTGTCGAGTTTGATGCCCCCGGCGTAGGCCTGCACCACATCCGACAAACCCAACGCCATCGACAGAGCGGCCATAAAACTTTCGCCGCCCGACAAGGTGGCCACCGGCCGCACCTTGGAGGTGTATGCATCCTCCACCTCTAACTCTAAACCCGAGGCGCGATTGCCTTTCGAGCGGTCGCCCTTGCGCAACAGTTGGTAGCGCCCCTTGCTCATGACATACAAACGCTGGCTGGCCTCGATCAACACATCGTCAAGCAGCACACTCAAGACAAAACGCTGCAGGCTGACCTTGTTGCCCGTCTGACCATTGGCAACATCGGAAAGTGTGCCCACCACCGCGTATTGCTCGTCCAAAGCGCTGGTCTGTGCGTCGGCCTCTTGCAGTTGCGTTTGGGTGTTGTTTAATACCGTCATGCGCGTGTGCACGATTTGATAGGCCGCGTCTTGCTGCTGCTGCTGTTCGCGGCCAACATTCAACGCAGCCTCTAGCGCCTCTATGTCTGGCGGACGCTGACCACTGAGCTGAGTACTCAGCTGCTCAATTTTACCTTGGCTTTGCTGACACTGCTGGTGGTAGCCATCAATGGCCTGTTTCAGTTCGGCTCGTTCAAAGTCAGCCAACCAGGCGGACTGCATGGCGTTTTCATCGGCAAAACCCGCAGACTGCAGCTCCACTTGCAGCGCCTGGTGCGTCTCTTGAGCGTGACGCGCGGCCTCAACACAGGTTTGATCCGCCGCTTGCAACGCCGCCTCCGCGGCTGATTGCTCCTGCGCCGCCAGTGTGTGACGCTGAGCTATGACATCTATGCTCTGCTGCTGATTCTTAATCGCCGCCTCGGCTTTGTTTAACGCCCGCTCTAACACCTTCAGCTCGCGGTAGTCGGCTGGAATATTATAGAGCGCGTTATCGATCTGCCCTTGCAGGCCATCGGCCTCACTTTTCGCCGACTGATAACGCTCGCGGGTGACCGTTAGCTTGCCCTGCAAGCTAACATCTTGCGTGTCCCACTGTTGTTGCTGCGCCGTTAATTCTGACAACCGCAGCTGCAGACTTTCCAAGGCCTGCCACTCGCTCTGCCAAGTGCGTAACACCTGCTGCAAAGCTTCTAAGGTTTGTGAGGCCGCATCACCCAAGCGCTCAAGTAACTGCTGCCCATTACTCTGCTGTTCCTTAAGCGCTTGTTGCAATGCCGCAAAGGATTCGCGGGCCGCCTGCAAGCTCGCCAAGGCTTCATGCTCACATTGCTGGGCTGCACTGAGATCGCTTTCACTGGGTAGGGGCGTATCGCTGCTGGCGGGCATGGGGTGGTCGGTGCTGCCACACACAGCGCAGGGCTGCCCCAACTTTAGCTGCGCCGAGAGTATGGCCGCCTGCCCTTGGTGCCAAGCTAACTGCAGGCCTTTACTGTGTTGCTGGGCCTCTTCGTACCGCTGGTTCAAACCCACACCGCTGGCTTTCTCAAGGGAGAGTTTTTCTTCCGTCGACGCCACCGTCTCTTTGGCCTGCTGCCACTGTTGGAACAGCTCAATGCGCGCCTGCTGCTCAGTGATGCTTTGCTGCAAGGGCAGTTGACGCTCAAGTTGCGTGCGCAAAACGGGCAACTGCGCCTCGCCCTGCTGCTTATCGCGCTGTAATTGTTCAAGCTGCTGTTTTAACTGCTGCCCTTCGGTTTCAGCCTGTATCAGACGGTTGCTCGCCAGGGTTTGCTGAGCCTGTAAACCCGAGAGGCCTTGCAGCTGAGGCAACAGGGAGCGCAGCTGTTGTTGGTGCTGCTGCTGTTGGTCCAACTGTGCTTTGAGTTCCGGCAATCTGCTTTGTTCGGCCTGCGCCTCGCTCAAACGCTGCTGACTTTTGTCCAACGCGATGCTGCTCCGCTGCTGGGTCTGCTGCGCCTCTTGTTGTTCACGCTGGCGACTCTGTTGAGTGTCGCGCAGCGGCTGTAAACGCTGCGCCTTCTCAGCGCGCTGCCAGCGCTGCTCTTGCTTACCCATACCCTCGGCGCGGGCACGCAACTGTTCTGCGAGTTTTTTCAGCTCCGCAAACTGATTGAAATCTTCGCTTAAACGCCTACCGACTTGCAGCGCTTCGGTGGCTTCTACAAAGAGTGCCTGAGCCTGTTCTTTAGCGGCACTGGCGGCAGTAAAATCTGGCGTTAAACGATCGATTTCAAGGCTCAGTTGTGCGTCGTTTTCCACCTCAGCGTTTAACAAAATACCGTCGCGGCGGTTGCGTTGCTCGCTCACCTGGGCGCGAATGCCCGCCGCCTGCTGCTTTAAACTCTCTTCGATGCGGCGATAAACATGGGTTTGAAAAAGCTGACTGAAAATTTTCTCACGCTCTTTCGAGTCGGCCATCAACAATTGGCGAAACTTGCCCTGAGGCAAGACCATCACCTGACGAAATTGATCGACGCTCAAACCGGTGCGGGTTTCTATCTCGGCGGTGGCTTCCGATACTTTGCTGGGGACCAATAAATGCTCGGTGCCATCGGCTGCCAAGCTATACAGCTGCGCCTCGGGCTTTTGGCGAGTGTAACCGTCGCCGCGGGCCTTCTTACGATCCTGTTCTGGCACGCGTCGGATGCGGTAGCTCAGCTCACCGAGCTGAAATTCAAAGGTCACCTCGGTGAGCAGCTTTTCCGCCGCCATGTCGCAACGCATCTGACTGCCTTCACGCTCATCGCCGGTGGTTTTACCGTAGAGCGCAAAACAAATCGCGTCGAGAATGGTGGTTTTACCCGAGCCGGTTGGGCCGTTAATTAAAAACAGTGGGTTGTGGCCCAGCTGGGTAAAGTCGAGGGTTTCTTGCTCGGCAAAGGGTCCAAAAGCGGTCATGCTCAAACGGATGGGTTTCATTGCTGGCGCTCCGTTTTATGGATCGTCGCGAGGGTGTCATTCAACAGCAGCTGCTGCGCCTCACTCAAAGACTCGCCGGAAACCTGCTCAAAGAAGTCTTCGAACATAACCCGCTCGCCCTTTTTAACGTGATCGCGACTGAGCGCTAACGCCTGCTTTTGCGCCATCAAACCGCTGCGCTCTAAGTGCATCACATTGGGGTAGACCGCGCGCAGTTTGCCCATGGCATCGAGGATTGCCTGGCTGTCGAGCAGGCGTATCATCAGGTAATCATCACGCTGGCTATCGGTTTTACCCTGCTCTAATAAATCCGCCAGCATGCCCTCAATCACGCGCAGATTGCGCAGTGGTGTCAATGGGTGCAGTTCAACACTCGCCTGTCCCTGCTCATCGAGGGTCACCAGCGTCACGGATTTTTTGTGGTGCTGTTCGCTAAACGAGTATTTCAGAATTGAGCCGCTGTAGCGCACCTGCACCGCACCCTTTTGCTGTGGTCCGTGCAGATGCCCCAACGCCACGTAATTAAAATCGTTAAAAAGGCTCGGTGAAATGCGTTCGGCGCCGCCGATGCTCAGCGGGCGTTCGGAGTCAGAAGCCTCACCCCCATCAAGGAAACAGTGTCCCACCACCACCTGCGGTAGGCTGGCGTCCTCACCGGTGGCCAGCGCTTGCCCTCGCAACTGCTCAAGCAATAACCCCATGGCCTGCTCGTGGGTTTGAATGGACTCAACCGCCTGTGCCCCCAGAGTTTGGCTAAACACATGGCGTACGGTCACTGGGTCGGCGTAGGGTAAACCGTAAAAAGCCGCAGCCGCAGCGCGCTCCGTGCTTGGTTGTTTCGCCTTAATCACCACCGGCTCAAGTGCCGTCTTAAGCGGCCCAATAATGTGCAGTCCGCTGCTGGCCATCTGTCGCGCGGCAAAACCCAAACGCTCGTGACCGTCGTGGTTACCGGCAATAATAAACACGCTGATTTGCAGCTCATTCACCAGCCGGTTCAAGACCTCATCGAGCAGGGCCACCGCGTTGGCTGGCGGCACCGAACGGTCGTAAATATCCCCGGCGATCACCAGCGCATCAACCTGTTCCCTTTCGGCCAGCGCGACTACCTGTTCCAGTACATGGCGTTGGTCTTCGATCAGGGATTGGTTGTGCAATTGACGGCCAATGTGCCAGTCCGAGGTGTGTATAAATTTCATAGCGGGGTACGTGACATTGAGTTGGGGGCTAATTCTATAGTGATTATGCCGCCGTACAATCAATCGGTGAACATAAACAGCAGGCAATAAAAAACCGAGCGTTTTAGCCCTACCTTCTCGTGAGCTGCTCAGTATAAAAAAAGAACAAACAGATTTATCCCATACCCAGAATAGTGCGTTGGATTCACCGAAGCTTTAACAAAAACGTTAGAAAACAGTCAAGACGGAAATATCAGAGTGGCTGTAGTCGTTACAACCGACTGAATTAGTGTCCACTGACACCAGTAGTAAACCCTAACGACTAACTAGTTGACCACGGCTTTACAGAGTAACGCCAAGACAGGCAGCCGTCAGCGCCACGCCAACTTTCGCTTAGCCCCCTGCCATGGGGAGCTAACTGAGTTAGAACCAGCGACTGAGTTTCAAGCCGTAGGTTCTCGGCTCGGTGATCGCCAGAGTTACCCCCAGCGGCGAAAAGTCCTGAGAGGCGTTGGTGTAATCCTTGTCGGTGAGATTCTTACCGTAGAGCTGCAGCTCCCACCGTTTGTCCGGGGTTGCGTAGGAGAGGCTAGCATTGATCAGCCCATAACCCCCCTGACGAGTGACGGGGTCGTTGAAGGGGGTAAAGAAAATTTCATCCTGCCAGTGGTAGCTCAACCGGTAATTGAGTGAGCCTTTTCGCAAGGATTGCTCGAAGTCACTGCTGATAATGACGCTGTGCTTGGGCGCGGAGTTAAGCGCGTTACCCGATACATCAATATCCATGGTGCTGGCACCTGGGCGTTGAGCATTGTAGCTTTTGTAGCTGGCGTCCAGGTAGCTCAGCGCGCCAGTTAGGCGCCAGCGAGGGCTTGGATAGGCGACCAGTTCCAGCTCCAGCCCCTTGATCTCGGCGTCCGAGGCATTGGTAATCACTACCCTAGGCGCCCCGGTGGTGGCCACCTCAAATTGCGACACCTGCAGGTCGCTATAGTCGTAGTAAAAACTGGCTAGGTTGATTCTTATTCGCCCATCGGCCAGTCCCAGCTTGGCGCCCAACTCCAGTGAGGTAATCTCCTCCGGCTCAAATTGATTACCCTCTGGCACCAGGTTAAAACCGCCACTTTTGAAACCCTGGGAGAGACTGGCGTAGAGCAACGAGTGTTCGCTGACAGCAAAGCTGAGGCCAAGCTTGGGAGAAAAATCATTCCAGCTCTCCTCAAAGTCACCCTCGAAGGTTTGAACTGGGTTGGCCGCTGGGCCGAAAAAGTGCAGCTGAGAAAAGTCTTTCTCTTCATGGCTGAGGCGGGCGCCTGCGGTGGCGGTTAAGCGCTCGCTCAGCTTCCAGTGAGCGTCTGCGTAGATGGCTTGCGCCTGGGCATCGAGTTGACCCCGTGTTTTGGCAACGCTGGGACTGGCAAAATCCAACAGCTCGGCCATAAAGTTCTGTTCGGAGCTCTCATCGAAGAGAAATACACCAGCGACCAACGTCAGCGCCCCTGCACTGTAGTTCAGCTGAAACTCTTGGGTCAGCTGGCGTTGATCCTCTCCCACATGGCTGATTCTCGACTCAACTTCGGTGAAGTCGGTATCCAGCAGCGTGTCGAAATCAAACTCCCGGTAGGCGCTGATTGAGGTCAGCGCCAACTGTTTGTTAATTTGCCACTCGAGCGTCGCCGACAGGCCGCTGTGGGCCTCGTCGAGCCGTGAGTCGGTGCCTATGTTAAGGCTGTGGAAGTTATCAATCAACGCGGCGCTGTCGCTTTGGGCGCGGGAGTTGGGGCTGCCATCGACATTCAGTAGCGTTGGCTTGTACTGGGGACTGGCCTCATCGCGTTGAAAGTGATCTGCCCTGAAGAGAATACTCAGCTCAGTACTGGGGCTAAGCTTCAAAGCCGCCCTAGCGCTGTTGATGTTCTCGTCGCCAAAATCTGGCGGGCCGAGTGCGTGTTGATTATCGATATAACCGTCGCGCCGCGATCCAAGCAGGGCCAAATTGGCGGTGACCGATTCGTCGATCAGGGGGCCGTTGATAAAGACGCTGACGCGACGGCGTTCAAAGCTGCCCAATTCGCCGCTGAGACGGGCATTAAAGTCTGCCGTCGGTTGCTTGCTGAACAGGTTAAGGGTGCCGCCAGTAGAGTTGCGTCCATAGAGGGTACCTTGCGGGCCGCGCACCAGCTCGACCCGCTCCAAACCCAGCAGTTCATTAAACAAGGAAATGGGACGCGACAGGTAGACACCATCCTGATGGATGGTTGAGCTGGGGTCACCCCCGAGGAATACATTGTTGGTGCCGACACCGCGTATATAAAGCTGACCCGACATGCTGTTTTGGCTGACGGTTACCGACGGCAACAGCTCGGTCATGTCTTCGATATTTTTAGTATTGGCCAGTCGCAGAGTCTCCGCCGACAGAGCCGTTACCGCGATGGGGGTTTGCTGCAAAAGGGTTTCACCGGTTCTGGTCGCGGTGACCCGCACCTCCTCCAGCTCGTGATCAGCTGCAAACACCGGCGACACGGCTGCCAGATAGAGAGCGGCTGTGATAACAGCGGGAACTAGGGCTTGTCTATTCATGGTTGGGTACGCCGTTTTAGACTCACAGGATGTTTTAAAAATGCCATGTGCGTCCAAGTATAGATGAGTGAGGTCGACCCGCTTTCGCCCAGATCTGCGAGCAGCCTTGGGGGCCCCTATTCGGTTCCTGTTTCACCCCAGCCTCAATCCCTATCGACCCCGCTGTACAGAGATGCCACCCCAAACCAAATACTAAAGAAAGTTAGAAACAGGGCTATATTTATGTTTCTCGGCTATAAACTAGCTTTATTGTTGGTTTCCAGCGCTGAACGGGAATATTCTCGATTAGATGAAAAGCTTGCGGACAGACACGCCTATTCGAACTACCCTGCGACCCTTGTTGCTCTGCCTGTTGATGGCCGCCTTGTTTTCGTCTGTGCCGATTCTGGCGTCCACTCTTGCTCTCGACTCGCTGGCCTCGCAACAATCACTCTCCGATCATTTTCTTTATTTACCCCATACCCCCGGTATGACCGCAAAGCAGATGCGCAGTCTGCCAGCCGAGCAATGGCAGCAGCCCACCGGACAGAGCTTTAACTTTGGCCACGCCCATACACCCTACTGGTTTCGCCTGACTTTGCAGTCGCCTGGTCCACAGGAGATCAAGCCGCAGGAATTAGAACTGTTAATCGAGTTAAACCGGCCGACACTGGACATTATCGATCTCTACCTCTATCGACGCGGCAGCGAACTGGCCCACTACCAACTGGGGGATGCTCGCCCGGTCAGCAATCGTCCGCTAAAGACACCTGACTTTGTTGTGCCTGTGAGCATAGCCGCCGGCGACGAACTGGAGCTGTTGATCTATGTGGATAGCCGCGGCTTTCCGTTCCATTTCTCCGCCAATCTCTGGAAACCCACCGATTTTTTCCTGTCGCAGTTTACCCGCAATCTGTTAAACCTGATGATTATTGGCGCTGTCGCCGCACTAGGCATCTACAACCTGTTTATCTACTTTGCGACCCGTGAACGTGCCTACCTTTACTATCTCTGTTATGTCGTCGGTTTTCTGTACGTGCTCTGTTATGTGATTGGTCTGGTGCAGTTCTATCTTTTCCCGGAAGCCCCGCAGGTTAACCAGCTGGCCTTTACTGGCTTTTTTATTCCATTGTCACGCATCAGCGTCTACCTGTTTGCTATTCACTTTCTACAGTTGGCCAAGCGAGTGCCTCGGCTCTGCTGGTTTATGCAGCTGCTGGCCGCCATTGAAATCTTCAATGGCGTCGCGGGTTTCAGCATCGTGTATTTTGGAATAGACAGCCACCCCATCTTTCTAAATTTAAATGGCATCAGCTACCTACTCAATACCCCAGTCTGCCTTTTTGCAGGGTTATACCTGTGGCTGCAGGGGGTGAAGGAGGCGCGATTCTATACCCTTGCCTGGTTTATCCTGACACTCGCCTCCATCGGTAACAGCCTGAGCATTGGCGGCCTTATCCCCTACCACCCACGAACCTTTTTTTTCCTGCAAATTGCGCAGGTACTGGAGATGCTGCTGCTGTCATTTGCTCTGGCGGATCGTATACAGCAGATGAAGCGGCGCGAGCTGACATTTGTCGAGGAGCGAGCCAGCTCCGCCGAGGCGTTGATTGAAGCCAATCAGCAGCTCCACAGCAGCCATATGGAAAAAGCCGAGGCCGACCATCGGGCAGAAACGTCAGCGCTGGAGAGCAAAGCCAAAAGCGAGTTTCTGGCAACCATGAGCCATGAAATACGCACGCCGATGAATGGTGTGCTGGGCATGTCCGAGCTGCTGATGGAAACCCAGTTGAATCAGGAGCAGCGACGCTTCGTCGACACCATCAACGACTCGGGGCTCAAGCTGTTGGTGGTGATCAACGACATTCTCGATTATTCGAAGATTGAAGCCGGTAAGATGACCATCGAACAGGTTGATTTCGAGCTGGAGACGGTTGTCGATGGTTGCAGCGAGGTATTTGCGCTCAAGGGGCTGGAGAAAAATATTACCCTGGCCTGCGCCATAGGCCCCGGCGTGCCTCTGGCGATCAACGGCGACCCCACCCGGCTGAGACAGGTGTTACTGAATCTGCTGGGCAACGCCTTTAAGTTTACCGACCGCGGTGAGATCACCTTAAAAGTCAGCCTCGAGCAGACAGCTAACCCTAGTGCTTCCGATCTTCTCTTCGAGGTGTGTGATACCGGTATTGGCATGTCTGAAGCTTACCAGCAGAAACTGTTCGAGCAGTTTAGCCAGGAAGACGGCAGCACCACCCGTCGGTTTGGCGGCACCGGCTTGGGACTGGCGATCAGCAGGCAACTAGTGGAGCTAATGGGCGGCACAATATCGGTCGAGAGTGAAGTTGGTCGCGGTTCCTGCTTTTACTTCAGCTTGCCGTGTCGCTCGGCCCAGGTCGAATTCTCACCGGCCGCTGCGGACTTTCGCGAGACCCTGACCGGCAAGCGGCTGCTGATCGTCGAGCCCAATCACACCATCGCCGATTTTACGGCCCTGACCGCCCAGAGCTGGGGCATGCACTGTCACCTGGCTTACAACTGTGAGCAGGCGCAAGTCCTGTTGCTCGAGGGCGATGAGCCTATCGATCTACTGCTGTTGGACCAGGCACTGCTCGAGAGGGACAACTTTAAATTGACCCAGTTGATTCAAGAGCGCCCCGGTATTTACCCAAAACCAGGCATCGTACTCTTCCGCGCGCTTAGCGGCGCGGATAAACCAGCGGGTCATCACCCGCATCTCACGGCTCTGGGCCAGGCGCTGGATAAACCCATCACCGCCCAGCTGTTGCGGGCAAAGCTGGCCCAGGCTTTGGGGCACCGTGAAGATAACACGACCACCAAGCGGGTAGAGCACCACCAGTTTAGCCAGCTAAGGGTACTGGTAGCCGAAGACAACAGTGTCAACCGCATGGTAATCAAAGCGCAGATAGCTAAACTGGGCATAGCGGCGACCTTTGCGGAGGATGGTCTACTAGCGGTATCCCAAGTGAAAGAGGCGCATGCCCCCTTTGACTTGATTTTTATGGACTGTGATATGCCGGGGCTAGACGGCTTTGATGCGACGCGGGCTATCCGCCTTATCGAAGCCGGTCGGAAGAGGCATGGAGAGAGTGGCAGCAGTATCATTATTGCCCTGACAGCCCATGTAGGCAGGGAGAGCCTGGAGGCGGCAAAAGAAAGTGGCATGACGGACTATTTATCAAAACCCACCACTCTCGGCGCGCTCGAAGAACTGCTCGAGCTGTATTTCCCGCTTCCAACAAACCCTGGCTCCGCTCAGTGAATCCCCCTGCCTCGCGTCAAACCTGGACAAAAGGTATCTAAACAGCTGCGCCCGCTCGGATCATCCATCAAAAAATCAATCACCAATGAGTTAAACATCATCGAAGTGTTTATTGCCGCTCTCCAGATCGGCAAACAGCCCAATCAACAATTCTCGCATCCAGCGGTTGGCTGGGTCACTGGTTGAGCTTTTCGACCAAAACAAATGAAGTGGCAGAGGCGCGACATCGATGGGCAGCGGTTGCGTTTGCAGCGCAAATAAACGCGTCAGAGGCGCTGGCGCCGTCCAGAGCATATCGGTTTGACTGGCCACCTGAGCCGCGATCAGGTAGTTATCCACCTTCAACGCCACCTGTCGCTGCTGACCAATGGCGTGCAGGGCACTGTCCACCTGCCCTCGGCCGCGCCGACGACTGGAAACATGCACGTGTCGAGCCGCCAAATAATCATATTGGCTCACCGGCCGCTGCATCAGATTATGCCCCTCACCCATCGCCACAACATAGGGAAAGGCAGCCAACTGTTGATGCTCCAGGGCTTTTGCGTTGACCAGTAGCGCATCAATTAAGAGGTCCATGGTGCCGGCTTTTAGCTCGTCGGTCGCCCGCTCGCGCTCTACATAGTAGCTGTTGATGCTCACCCCTGGCGCCAGGTGCGCTAACTTCCCCAACAGCTTAGGCAGTACCAGCACCTGGCTTAAGTCTGTCATGCCGATGCTGAACACCTTTTCAGAACGCCGTGGTTCAAACTGCTGCGCGCCGGCCATGCTGTTACTCAGCAGCAGCAGCGCTTGGCGCACATCAGCAATCATACTGTCGGCCACCGGCGTCGGCTTCATGCCATTGGGGGTCCGCACAAACAGTGGGTCGTTGAACATCTTGCGCAGGCGACTCAAGGCATTGCTGACCGCTGGCTGAGTAATGTTCAGCAGCACTGCCACCTTGGTCACACCACCCTCACGGTAAAGCGCTTCAAATACGATAAATAGATTAAGGTCTAACTTATTCAGTCTCACAGGCTGCCCACTTCATCATTGAAATCAATAATACATCATTGATTAGATAAATTTGAGTGATAAATAATGAGTTCATATACTAACGATTATTACCCTAGTGGCTACAAGCTATAACCTGCGCTAGACACCACGATTACAGCACTACAAACACACATCAGTTCGGAGTCTCACCATGTACGAGTTCAGCGAGAAATCAAAACAACTGCAGGCCAAGCTACAAGCCTTTATGGGTGAGCACATCTACCCGAACGAGAAGGCCTACGCTGAGCAACTGCACGCATCCACTGACCGCTTTGCAGCTCTGCCTTTAATGGACGAGCTCAAAACCAAAGCCAAGGCAGCCGGTCTGTGGAACTTGTTTGTGCCAGAGAGCCACAGCGAATACTGCGACCACGGCGGTTTGAGTTTCTTCGACTATGCACCCCTGTGTGAAATCATGGGGCGCGTCATCTGGTCGCCAGAGGTGTTTAACTGCAACGCGCCGGACACGGGCAACATGGAAGTGTTCATGAACTACGCCACCAAGGCGCAGCAAAACCAGTGGCTCAAACCCCTGCTTGCAGGCGAGATTCGCTCAAGCTACGCCATGACCGAGCCGCAGGTTGCCTCCAGTGACGCCACCAACATTGAACTGCGCATCGAACGCGATGGCGATGAGTACCTACTCAATGGTCGCAAGTGGTTCATCACCGGCGCCATGTACGAGCGCACAAAAATCTTCATTGTGATGGGTAAATCCGACCCAGAAAATCCGGCGCGCCACCTGCAACAAACACAAGTACTGGTCCCTAAGGACACAGCGGGCATTACGATAATTCGTCCGCTTACCACCCTTGGTTATGATGATGCGCCTATTGGCCACGCCGAAATGGTGTTCGAGAATGTTCGCGTGCCAGTGGCCAACGTACTGCTCGGCGAGGGCCGTGGTTTCGAGATTGCCCAGGGACGACTCGGCCCTGGGCGTATGCACCACTGCATGCGCTTAATCGGCGCCGCCCAGCGCTCTCTTGAGCTGGCGTGCGTGCGCGCCAACAGTCGCACCACCTTTGGCCGCCCGCTGAGTAAACACCAATCGGTGCGCGAAGAAATATCCAAGAGCTTTTCTGAGATTGAAATGGCGCGGCTCTTAACGTTGCAAACCTGCAGCAAGATTGATCGAATGGGTGTGCCTGATTCGGTTGATATGATTGCCGCCACTAAGACCACCGTGCCATTGTTAGTGCAAACGGTCATTGATCGCTGCATGCAAATACACGGTGCGGGCGGCCTCACCGAAGACTACATGATGGCCGATGCGTTTAACTACGCGCGCTGGTGTCGTCAGGCCGACGGCCCCGATCAAGTGCATCAAATGGCGCTCGGCAAGAAGATAATTGAACGCTATTCAGCCTAAATGACCGGAAGAGTAATATGAGTGAAACTAACGCTTTTGAACTCGATGTACAGACGTTGGCCACCTACCTCGAACAACAGGTCGAGGGTTTTAAAGGCCCGTTAAGCGCTGAGAAATTTCCCGGAGGACAGTCCAACCCCACCTACCGCATTAGCGCGGCCAGTGGCGATTACGTACTGCGCCGCAAGCCACCGGGTGAGCTGCTGAAATCCGCCCACGCCGTCGACCGTGAATATCGGGCCATCAAAGCCTTGGCGGACACAGATGTACCGGTCGCCAAGGTCTATCACTTGTGTGAGGACGACAACGTCATCGGCAGCATGTTTTATCTGATGGAGTATATTGATGGCCGAGTCATGTGGGACCCAGCATTGCCTGAGTCCAACGTTGAACAGCGAGCGGCTATTTACGCGGAGATGAACCGAGTACTGGCGGCCTTGCATTCGGTTGACATAGAAGCGGCTGGTCTCAGTGACTACGGCAAGCCAGGCAGTTACTTTGAGCGTCAGGTAGGCCGCTGGAGCAAGCAGTACCTGACCACCCAAACGGAGGTCATCCCCGCCATGGATAACCTCATCGACTGGCTGCAGAACAACATGCCGGCCGATGATAACAAGGTTGCTGTCGCCCACGGTGACTTCCGCTTGGACAACATGATGTTTGACCACAACAAGGCTGAGGTTCGAGCGCTGGTCGACTGGGAGCTTTCAACCCTGGGTCACCCATACGCCGACCTCGCCTACCAGTGCATGCAGTTACGCATGCCGCACGGTGGGGTTATGTCGGGTCTAGGTGGGCTGGATCGTGTCGAGCTCGGCATTCCTTCTGAAGAGGAATATGTGGCGCAATACTGCCAGCGTATGGGCATCGATAACATTCCCAACTGGAACTTTTATCTGGCCTTCAGTTTCTTCCGACTAGCCGCTATTTTGCAGGGTGTTAAGCGCCGTGCGATCGACGGCAACGCCTCAAGCGACAAAGCCATGCAGATGGGTTCGCTGGTTACGCCTTTGGCGGAGATGGCTGTAGCACTGCTGGACTGATTAACAATAAAGCAGGGCCTCCGCCAAGGGGGCTTCTGTATCGCCTTCAGAGTTTCTATCCTCGTACTTCCCCTTCATCTAAGTTCTGACTCCTAATCACCCGCATAGTCACCACTAAGACAAACCGTTAAGCACAGCCGTGTTTTAACCGAGGCAACATCACGCGGATTCAAACACGACACCGCAAAGCACTGGCGGTACTGCGCCCTGCTGGTTTATCCTGCCGCTATTGATGATTTTCTACCAGCCGGAGCCACTGCACCATGAGCAACACCCCAAACGACAATACCGCGCCCACACTCAACACCAACCTAGCACCGGCGAGCATTGCCAAGAGCGGCATCGCGTTTCTCAGCGCCCACGCCAATGGTGTTTACGCCGCAGGTCAACCCAGTGCTGAACAGTATGAAGTCCTGAAGAGTGAGGGTGTAAAGCACGTCATCAACCTGCGCCCAGAAAGCGAAACTAAGGGCAGTGAAGCGCCACTGGTTGAGTCACTGGGCATGCAGTTCTACGCTCTACCCATTGCGGGGCCAGCGGACATCACCCCCGCCAACGCTCAGATCATGAGTGATCTTTTGAACAGCGTAAACGGTGAACCGACCCTTATTCACTGCGCCAGTAGCAATCGCATTGGTGCATTGATTGCACTGCAGAAAATCATCAAGGGTGATGAGCTGGAAGCGGCCATAGAAGAAGGCCGCCGCTGGGGTTTAACCAAGCTAGAAGCCGCGGTGCGTGAACAGGCCGCCGCCCTTTAATTAGTGCGCCGAAGCGCTCAGAGACCAACAAAAAACGGCCGGCCCAATCCATTCATTAAGCCAGCCGTTCAAGGCGTCTTGTATTGAGCTACACAACAGATCGCAAATACTTGGCCGCCAGATCAAGCCTTAGCGGCACTCTTGCGCATCGCACGCATGATCAGCTTCTGCATGGTCACGGGTATCAGGCGCTTCACCAAATCTAAAATGACCGCATCCTTGCCGATACGAATCCGCACCTGCTTGTTCTTGACCGCGTTGAGAATCTTAGCCACTGCGGTCTCCACCGGCAGAGCCAACTTGGCGGCCATCTCCATATTCTTCTTGGCCCTCGCCATGTCGTCAGAGCGCTCCAATGTATTGCGAATCATGTTCGTGCCGATAGCGCCTGGGTGCACACTGGTGACGGTGATGCCATCGCCCGCCAGTTCGGCGCCGAGTGTTTCACTGAGCGCACGCACGGCGGCCTTGGTGGCGCAGTAGGATGACTGGCTCGGCAGCCCATGGAAACCCGCCATCGACGACAGGTTAACAATGTGCGCTTGGTCGGCGGCTTTCAAATGCGGCAGGAAGTATTTACAGCCATGGATTACACCCCAGAAATTAACACGCAGCGCCAGTTCCCAGTCCTCAACGCTATGATTTTCAAAGCTGCGCTGCAGAGTGATACCGGCGTTATTGATCAACAAGTTAACCTGGCCATGCTCGGCAACTACCTGATCGACAAAACCTTGATAGGCCTCACTGCTGCCAACGTCGACAAGATGAATACTGGCCTTAACCCCCAGCGCCTGAGCTTGACGCTGAGTTTCCTTAACATTGTCTTCACTGATGTCCGCCAGCGCCAGATTGCAGCCCTGACGTGCCAACTGCAGCGCCAACTCACGACCAATACCGCCACCGGCGCCGGTGATCACGGCCACTTTATTCTTAAAAGTATCCATCGCTTTTCTCACTTTTCTAGTCACTAAAACTGTTTAACATCTGGGTCAGGCCAGCGACCAAATCGTCTGCGTCCTGACAAGCCTGTTCTGGGTCGGCGGCGCTGCCAATAAACAGCCCCACTTCGGCGAGGGCACCAACAATCATGCGCCCCACGAGCTCGCCTTTGTAGCTATGAGTACCGTCTGTCGCTGCAAAGCGCTGCTCAATACGCTCAAGTAACGTCTTGGATATCTTGCTGTCAGAGATGCGCCCAAGCCCCAACACCGTTGGCCCATCCACCAGAACGATCTGGCGAAAATGCGCCTCTTTACAGAGCTCGAGAAACCCCCGCCAGCGAGACAGCACAGAGTCATCGCCTTCGAACTCAGTATTTTCTGAGCCTAGAATCCGCGTCTCCATTACCTCATTGACGGCCTGAAACAGGCTCTTTTTATTGCCAAAGTAATGGTAGATCGGGGCAATCGAAATACCACAATGCCCCGCTATGTCCTCTAATGATGTCTGCGCATAACCATTGTCGCCAAATAGCTTAGCAGCACTGGCTAACACGGCCGCCTGGGTTTCAGCACGTCGCTCGGCCTGCGTCCTTCGCTCAGACATATACCCTCCAACCGCTCATAAACACTCCATACTTGGCCAATAAATAAACACCGTCTATTGACTTACATAGCCAGACTACATAACTTACATAGTAACACTATATAACTTTAATTGAACCACTCACAAGCAGCAGGCAAGAGTAGATATCATGACCACACAATGCTTCTCCCCAGGCCAAATAAATGGCATGACATTAAAGAATCGCATCATTAAAGCCGCTACTTATGAAGGTATGACCCGTGACGGAGCCCCGACCGAGGCGTTGCTGCAGTTCCACCTGCCCATGGCTCAGGGGGGTATCGCCATGACCACCATTGCCTACTGCGCTTCAGAAGCCAATGGCCGAGTGGCCCAGGACATGCTCTACATGCACGAGAGTATTCGCCCTGAACTCAGCCGAATCGTCAAAACCCTGCAAGCCGAGGGCACCAAGGTCTCCGGCCAGCTGAGCCACTGCGGTTATTTCACCAAGAACAAGGCCTACACGGGCAAGCAGCTATTAGGCCCCTCCCCTGGCCGCAACCCCATGTCGCTTGCCATCGGTAAGCTGTTTATAAAAGAGATGGGGCAGAGCGATATAGACCATCTAATTGAAAGCTTTGTTACCGGCGCCGCCTTTATGAAATCGACGGGCTTCGACGCCATTGAAATTCACTTTGGCCACGGCTACGGACTGAGCCAGTTCATCAGCCCGAAGACCAACCAACGCACCGACCAATATGGCGGCAGTTTAGAAAACCGTATGCGTTTGCCCCTGCAGGTGCTCAGCGCCGTACGCGCGGCGGTCGGTGATGACTTCCCGCTGCTCGGCAAGATCAGCATGAGCGATGGCGTTGAGGGTGGCATCGACTTTGACGAGGCGGTTGAAATTGCCGCCATGCTCGACGCTGGCGGCATTGACGCGATTATCTGCAGTGGCGGCACCAGCAGCATGAACCCCATGCTGATGTTCCGCGGCGACAGCTTGGCCGAGGGCCTACGCGAGAACGAAAGCAACCCACTGCTCAAGTTCGGCCTGAAACTCATAGGTGCAAAGCTGTTCAAGGTATACCCATACCACGACCTCTACTTCCTTGAGCAGGCCAAGCGTATTGTTGAGCGAGTGAACTGCAAGGTGGTGTACATCGGCGGTACCTCGAGCCGTAAGAACCTCGACACGATAATGAAAGCGGGTTTTGACTTTGTGCAAATTGGCCGCGGCCTGATCTTTGACCCAGCCTTTGCCATGAACGCTGAAAAAGATGAGAACTACCAAAACGGCTGTACCCACTGCAACCGCTGCGCCGGCCGCATCGAGCACCCAGACGGTGTGCGCTGTGTGATCAAAGACCCTCAGTGAAAGCCTAGGAGTTGACCCGAGAACACTGCATTACTTCAAACTGCGGGCACATAAAAGGCCAAACAATCATCACTGTTTGGCCAGATGTAAGTAGTCATGCGCACTAACATCACTCTTCACGGCCAAGACCGAAGTAACACTAGCGAGTACGCCTCAAAATAGACGATCCATGTACTACCCTATTAGGTATGAAATACCCGCCACCCTCAGCCTATGTATTTACACTGATCATTTTCTGGATGACCAGCGGCTATGGAGATACTGCAACACGGGCCCCAAAAAATACAGAATCGACAACCGATTCAGCGAATACGGTCACCTTTGGTTGTGCCTTTCAACCCGACAACCCCTCTTTTCAGCGCTTAAAAAAGCATCTCACCAGCGTTTGGAATGGCTTAGGCTATGAGGTTAGCATGCAACACATGCCTCACAGCCGCGTTGGTTTTGAGCTTGAACAGGGGAGAATCGACGGCGATTGCGCCAGAGCACTTATTGAAAGCAAGCAACATAAAAATGTATTTTTCGTACGTTCCTGGGTAAAACCAAGCTACATACACGCATTTCAAGTGACTGAATTCGCCGCTGACTTCAACCCGAGGACCGACCTTAAAAACAAACGTATTGTCTTCATTCGCCGCACGCGAATCATCAATAAGTTCTTACAAGAAAAACAACTAACAGGTGTCTCCGTCACCACCCAAAAACAAGCCATAAAAATGGTCGCTGGTGGACATGCCGATGTATTAATAGGTTTTAGCGCACCCGTCGAAGGCGCCCTTGAGACGATGAAGTTTAACGGCAAACTTCACAAAACGCCCATCAGCGACCCGATCCTGATATATCTCGCCGTACACAAACGTCACCATCACCTAAAAAGTAAACTCGAGGAACAGATTGCTCGCTACCGCCAGTATTAACACAATCTACCATAGACAAAAAAGGGCCAGACAGTCGTCACTGCCCGGCCCTTTTTTGCCTGTTACGGTTAATTCTCTTCGGCCTTAAGCTAAATCACTAAAACGCCGCGCCCTACACCGCCAAAGCTCAGCACCAGCAAAATATACCATCGCACCCCAATACCTGAACCCCCCGGCAGAATCCGATTATGCTCAAGTTAAAGCGAGCGTGAAGACTGGTGCGCAGCCAAGTCATTGTGCTCACCCGGCTGGTGAGCAGGCACCATCTGCGCCAACGCTGGCTGCATGGCAGGGCTCTGCTTGAGCATGCCCTGCTCAACAATAAAGTTGATAATTTCAGCTATGCCTTTTGTGGTTTCAACATTGGCCAAAACAAACGGGCGACCGTTGCGCATCTTGCGGGTGTCTCGCTGCATCACCTCTAATGAGGCGCCGACGTGTTCGGCTATATCCACTTTATTAATGATCAGCAAGTCCGATTTGGTAATGCCCGGCCCACCCTTACGGGGAATCTTGTCGCCGGCGCACACATCAATCACATACAAGGTAAGGTCTGATAATTCCGGGCTAAAGGTAGCCGAGAGGTTATCTCCGCCGCTCTCTACCATGACCAACTCTAAAGCCGGGTGGCGATCTTGTAACTCTTTTACTGCAGCCAGATTCATGGACGCGTCTTCTCGGATCGCCGTATGCGGACAACCACCGGTCTCCACCCCCATAATACGGTCGGCTTCCAGCGCCTCATTGCGCTGTAAAAACTGCGCGTCTTCCTTGGTGTAGATATCGTTAGTGACCACGGCTATGTCGTAATGATTGCGCATGGTCTGACATATCTTTTCCAATAAAGCCGTCTTTCCCGAACCCACTGGGCCGCCAACACCAACGCGTAATACCTGTTTAGTCATTATGCTTTCCCTCTACTTCAACCCTATATCACAAAGGTTTTCTGTGTTTTTGCCCTGCAGCGTCTAGCAGGCTGTTGAAATTCGAAGAATTTCGGCGCCTGATAACGAAACATGGATGTTTCGTCAAAATCAGCGACTGCTAAGTCGTTGATTTTGTGAGAAAAGAGAAAATGACACTTTTCGCTTTTCGTGTTTTGAAACAGGCAGGATGCCTTTTTCAACAACCTGCTAGGAGCGAAACAGGCGCGAATATTGTTGTTCATGTAGGCTTGATGCCATGGCGCTGCCCAATAAACTGGTTCCGATTTGATCGTCGTCAAGCAACAAAGCTTGCTCGCAAATCTCTGCCAAGAGCGGGATCAAACCCTGTAAAATTCTTTGCCCATCTGTTTGGCCCATTGGCATGGCTTTACTGGCGCAAGCGATTTGGTTTTCTGCCCAGCCCCAGGCAAAACCCAGCAAGGCTTGGGGTAAATCTATACTGGTCAGCACCGCCGCCAGCGCGCTCATGGCCACCACCGTCGGTTGCGGGCACAGGTCTAAGTACACTTGGCGCTCGACGCCCTGACCCAAGTGCCATTGAGCGTAAGCACTGCCCACCTGCACATCTTCCAGGTAGAGTTCTTTGGTCTCGCGGTAAGCCAGCAAGGATTCATTCCAAAAACACAGTGACTCCTCTGCTCCCGCTGAAGGCTTTTTAGCAGTCGCTGGAGGCTCATTAACAACCGCTGAAGGCTCATTAACAACCGCTGAAGGCTCTTGCCCTATCGTCTGCCAAGCGCGATAAATTCGCGCGTAGATCGGCAGATCTAACTGGCCCAAACCAAAGCGCAAGTTATCCGTGATCCAGCCCTGTACCTCTTCACGGTTACGACACCAACCACTGTCCAATGCGTATTCCAAACCTTGTGAATACGCAAAGGCGCCAACCGGCAGCGAAGGGCTGGATATTTGCAGCAAAGCCAACAAGCTGCTGGCGCTCTGCATACTGACCTCGTGCTTTCGCATCGATAAATCAGTGGGTGTGGTCATGGGTTGTTTCTAGCTCATGTGTTTTGTGGTTATGGTCATGCGAGTGACTGTGTTCGCTGCTCGGCTTCTGAGCATGACTGTAGGCGCCGTTTTCCGGCTCAAAACTTGCTGTTTCGTGAATCACCTTAATACCCAAACCTCGCAGCATGTCGTCGAGCACATAGTCGGTTTGAAAGCGCAGAAAACCCTCGCCTATTTGCAGAGATACATGCCGATTACCTAGGTGGTAACAACTGCGGGCAAAGAGCGTTGCATCCTGTATATAAGCGGTAGAGACATGTTCACCACTCGCTTGTACTCGCAGCAGGTCGCCCGCTGGATTGCTTAATATGGAGCCGTCGCGCAACACCTGCCCCCGCTCAATTTGAATTCCCGCCGACTCGCCCAAGCGCGTGGTTATTTTCAATCTCCCGCGTTTACGCTCATCAAAGTTCAGCAGCACACTGTCAACGCTCGCGCTAGCATTTGGTGACCCGGCTAATACTTGGGTAAAAATCTTCATATCGTTAACTCGTATCAATCTGTTTAACACTTAAAACTCAATACATGGCAACTCAACGCAAGGCGCTGTGACCTATAAAAATCGGCGCTGCAGCGTCTCAAAATAAAACGTCTCGACCCATTAGAATAGAAAGTATCGCTGCGCCAGCGGCAATTCAGTGGCCGGCTCGCAGGTTAGCTCTTCACCATCGGCGGTCACCACGTAGGTCTGCGGGTCCACCTCCAGTACCGGCTGGTAGTCATTGAGTTTCATATCCGCCTTGCTAATGGTGCGCGTATCACGCACAGCGCTGAGCTGCTTCTGTAAACCCAAGTGTTCGAGCGTGCCCTTATCCAGCGCCGCTTGAGAGACAAAGCTAATGCTGGTCTGATGCACAGCCTTGCCCATGGCGCCAAACATGGGGCGGTAGTGCACCGGCTGCGGTGTGGGTATGGACGCATTGGGGTCCCCCATCGGGGCCCCGGCAATCATGCCGCCCTTTAAAATCAAAGAGGGTTTGGTGCCGAAGAACATCGGTTTCCAGAGGACAAGGTCGGCTAACTTACCGACTTCAATCGAGCCGACCTCGTGCGACACACCCATGGTGATGGCCGGGTTGATCGCGTACTTGGCAATGTAACGCTGGCAGCGAAAGTTATCATGCCCGTCCTTGTCCTCAAGCAGCGGCCCCCTCTGCACCTTCATCTTGTGGGCCGTTTGCCACGTGCGTGTGATCACCTCACCCACTCGGCCCATGGCTTGGGAGTCAGATGAAATCATACTGAAGGCACCCAGATCGTGCAGTATGTCTTCGGCGGCGATGGTTTCACGGCGAATGCGCGAGTCTGCAAAGGCGACGTCTTCCGGAATATTTGGGTCCAGGTGGTGGCACACCATCAACATGTCTAGATGTTCGTCGACGGTATTGACCGTGTAGGGGCGTGTTGGGTTGGTCGACGATGGCAGCACATTGGGCGAACCACACGCCTTGATTATGTCCGGCGCATGGCCGCCACCGGCACCCTCGGTATGGTAGGTATGAATCACTCGGTCTTTAAAAGCCGCCAGTGTGTCTTCGACAAAACCCGACTCATTGAGCGTGTCCGTATGAATAGCAACCTGTACATCCTGCTCGTCAGCCACGGTTAAACAGTTATCGATGCAAGCGGGCGTGGTGCCCCAGTCCTCATGCAACTTTAACCCCATGGCTCCGGCTTCGACCTGCTCAGTGAGCGGGCCAGGCAAGCTCGCATTGCCCTTACCCAGAAAACCAATGTTCATCGGCAGGTCTTCTACCGCTTGTAACATCTTGCCTATATGCCATGGGCCTGGCGTACAGGTGGTGGCGTTGGTGCCCGTGGCCGGTCCAGTGCCGCCGCCGAGCATGGTGGTGATGCCGCTCATCAAAGCTTCTTCAATTTGCTGCGGGCAAATAAAATGAATGTGCGCATCGATACCACCGGGGGTGACTATCTGCCCTTCACCGGCGATGACTTCGGTACCCGGCCCCACCTCAATAGTAACGCCCTCTTGGGTATCTGGGTTGCCTGCCTTACCAATGGCCTGTATGCGCCCACCTTTAATGGCAATGTCGGCTTTAACCACGCCCCAGTAATCCAGAATCAACGCATTGGTGATGACGGTATCGGGCACATCAGCGCTCATCGCTTGGCTCTGGCCCATGCCATCTCGAATCACCTTGCCGCCACCAAATTTTACTTCTTCACCGTGCACTGTGTAGTCTTTTTCCGGTGATATAAACAACTCGGTATCACCCAAGCGCACCTTGTCGCCAACCGTAGGGCCATACATATCGACATACGCACGTCTTTCAATTTTTGCCATCTGGCGGTCTCCTGTCTACACCCGCAGGTGTGAAATCTCTTTGTCTAACTGGTATATCCACACGGCTGAGTAACAACTTGCCCAGCTAAAGTTTCCCCATGATGTCGCCGCGAAACCCATACACCTCTCGCCTACCGGCAAGTTCAACCAACTCGACGGTGCGCGTCTGGCCCGGTTCAAAACGCACGGCGGTACCGGCGGCGATGTTTAAGCGAAAACCGCGTGTACTGGGGCGATCAAACTTGAGCGCTAGGTTGGTTTCGAAGAAGTGGTAGTGGCTGCCGATCTGAATCGGGCGGTCGCCGCAATTGGCCACTTCCACTTTAAGGGTGACGCGCCCGACGTTAATTTCTATGTCGCCGGCGGCGCAGATAACTTCACCTGGGATCATGTTATTTTCCTTATTAAAACCACAATTCAATTAATCACGAACAAACCCTCAAAGCGTCAGGTGCACTGGGCAAGCTGGGCTTATGCGATCGGGTTGTGCACGGTGACTAATTTAGTGCCGTCGGGAAAGGTCGCCTCAACCTGTACGTCGTGAATCATTTCGGCGATACCGTCCATCACATCTTCGCGGCTCAATACCTGACGACCCGCGTTCATCATTTCCGCCACGCTGCGGCCGTCGCGCGCGCCCTCGACGACAAAGGAAGAGATCAACGCAATGGCTTCGGGATAGTTGAGTTTCACACCGCGGTCTTTGCGCTTCTGCGCCAGCTCGCCGGCCATAAACAGCATTAATTTATCTTTTTCTCTTGGGGATAGTTCCACACAAGGCTCCTTGTTACTGAGCGTTAATAATTGTTATCGGTTCCACCAGGGCGCCCATCACGTACGCCAGATCCGTGGCGCGCAGGCTGAACGCCCAAGTAATTTCGGACGCACCATACTCCAAATGTCTTCAAAACACTGTCGCATTTGCTCTGCTTTATTACCCAGTGCCCTGACTATAAAAACCCCAGGCTTTTGAGTGATTGCAACGCTTTGCAGACCCGCAAAACGCTCATTAAACTGTGCCTGAAATTCCAGCAAGTGGCCCGTTAGGCCTGACGCATCAGCCTCAGCCTCCGACGCAAGAATGTCGGCATTGATCACAAAGGTGCCAAACACATGGCGCCCCTGAAAACCGGCTCGACTCGTTTGCAGGTCACTCGGTGCCTCTAAGTACAAGCGATCATTAAAAAGTGGGCGATCGTTGTGGGTGATCACCAGCGATTGTTGTAATTGGCCCGCCTCAAACAACTCTTTGCTCTCAAAGCGCCCCAAGCATGTCAGCTCCCAGCCGATGTACAAACCACTGCCATCAATATCAACCCGCGTACTGAGTTCAGCTTCGGCGCCATCAAAGACTATATTTTCCTGCGGCAGATATTCCATCACCGCACCGTCTGAAACCTTGAGGCTGACGTGCTGGCCCTGTTTTAAACCGCTGATGTTGCGGTAAATCTTGCCCGCCGAAGGGGTTGTCATCAGTACCTGCGCGCGCGGCTCCAACGACACATCAATCGACAGGCAGTCCCCGCCAACCAAACCGCCCGGAGGGTGCAAGAGGTACAAGTGCAAACAACCCAACCCCTCAGGGTAGAAAGGCCGCTGTACGCGCAGCGGCCCATAGTGACTTGTCTGCCCCATCCGTGTGTGAGCATCAACCGCAACAAAGTTGCCGCAAAAACGGGCAAACCAGCGCTTCGAGTCAGAGGTTAGGTGGGATTGAACAGCAGCTGTCACGGAGTATCCAAGCGATGAAACGGAGGCAAAAAGTCGTTGAGCCCAGTATGGCAGCAGACAGAAAAAAGGGTAAATACGTCATCTGACCCATAGTGGCTGTATGAGGGAGCATTTATCATTCATATGCGAACGACACGAGCCTTCCACATCGCGATACAATGAGCGCGCCAACGATACGCCACATAGCCCAGTCATCAAGTAGCCGTGATATGCCTTCAAGCCAACATGCTCGCCCCGATATCACACCCAGCGCCGATGCCAGCCGCCCCGCACAGCAGATTTTTCGAGTGCGTCGCCACTACAACAAGTGGGTTGGCGATCAAACCCTAGAAGACTATGCATTGCGTTTTACCGCCACCGCCTCGCGGCGCTGGAGCATCGACCGCGTGGCCAAGACGGCCTTGGGCGCCACGGCCTTTTTAGCACTGGAAGCCATTGCCGCCTCGGTAACCCTCAGCTACGGCTTTTATAACACGCTCGCCGCCATGCTGGTGGTGGCGGCGGTTATCTTTATTACCGGTTTTCCCATCAGCTATTACGCGGCCAAACACGGGCTCGACATAGACCTGTTAACCCGCGGTGCGGGCTTTGGTTATCTGGGCTCAACCATCACCTCGTTGATCTACGCCTCCTTCACGTTTATTTTCTTTGCTATAGAAGCTGCAATTTTAGCCTCCGCTCTGCATGCACTACTGGGTATTCCACCCGCCATCGGTTATGTCATTTGCGCGCTGGCGGTGATCCCCATCGTCACCCACGGCATCACCGCTATCAGTAAATTTCAGGTGGGCAGCCAACCGCTATGGTTGGTCTTGCAAATCCTAGCTCTGTTCGCGGTGGCCTGGTTTGAAGTCGATCGTGTCAGTGACTGGACCCAGTACGCACCGCTGGAGCTACCCGGCAGCGCAGGTTTTGACTGGTTACTGTTCGGCGCCGCGGCGTCCATCTTCTTTGCCATGGTGGCGCAAATCGGTGAGCAGGTGGACTACCTGCGTTTCATGCCAAGCAAAACTGAGGAGAACAAAAAGCGCTGGTGGTTCTGGCTCATACTCGCAGGTCCTGGCTGGATCTTCATCGGCCTCATCAAAATGCTGCTCGGCTCGTTTCTCGCCTACCTCGCCTTCAGCGCTGGCAGCTCTATTGAGCAGGCAGCCGATCCGGTTTATATGTATCAAACCGCCTTTCATTACGTCACCAATTTCTTCACCCAATCGCCCACCATGGCACTGGTATTAGCCGGCCTGATGGTCGTGTTGTCGCAGCTTAAGATCAACGTAACCAACGCTTATGCAGGTTCCATTGCCTGGTCAAACTTCTTTTCTCGGCTAACACACAGTCATCCAGGCCGTGTGGTCTGGCTGGTTTTCAACGTGGCAATTGCCTTGATTCTTATGGAACTGGGCATCTACCGAGCGCTAGAGGGCGTTCTCGGTGTATTTGCCATCATTGCGGTCAGCTGGCTGGCCAGTCTCTCGGCTGACCTGTTGATCAACAAACCTCTGGGCCTAAGCCCCAGCTACATAGAGTTTAAACGCGCGCACCTTTACGACATTAACCCGGTAGGCGTTGGTTCCATGCTACTGGCCTCCACCGCAGGCATCATCTGTTACCTCGGCCTATTTGGCGAACTGCTTAAAAATCTCGCACACTTTGTCAGCCTTGGTTGCTGCTTTGTACTGGTACCACTGATCGCCTGGGCGACCAAAAGCCGCTATTATCTGGCTCGCCAGTCGCCAGAACTAATAGAAGTGTTGGCCACTACAGCCCTATCGACACCCCACGGCCAACCCGTATCTCTCACCTGCTGTATTTGTGAAAACGCTTTTGAGCAACCGGACATGAGCCACTGCCCCGCCTATCAGGGGCCTATCTGCTCTCTGTGTTGCTCGCTCGATTCACGTTGTCTCGACAGCTGCAAACCCAAACTACAATTGCCGCAGCGCCTCGCGCAGCTCTTACAAAAACGTATGCCCGCGCCGCTTTCGCAACTGCTGGGCTCACGCTCGATCAAATTCGCCTACAGCATGATTGGTATCAGTCTGCTCAACGCTGGCCTCTTGTCGCTGGTCTATGCGCAGATGGCGCCTCAGGCTGGTGCGGCCGCTGCGCTGTTGGAGCAGACGCTCTGGACCCTCTTTTTTATTCTCTTTATCGTTTCGGGAGTTATTGCTTGGCTGTTTCTACTCACCAACGAGAGCCGCGTGGTCGCGCAACAAGAGTCCAACCGCCAAACCCAACGCCTGCTTGAAGAGATCAGTGCTCACCGCGCGACAGACCTCGCGTTGCAGCAGGCAAAAGAACAAGCTGAAAGCGCCAACGATGCCAAGAGCCGCTACCTGTCCGGCATCAGCCATGAGTTGCGCACCCCCCTGCAATCCATTCTCGGTTATGCGCAACTGCTCAGCCAAAAAAATGACATACCGGAGCAGCACCAAAAGGCGCTGCAAATCATCGAACGCAGTGGCCACTACCTGACAGACCTGATCGAGGGCCTGCTCGACATATCCAAAATTGAAGCCGGTCGCCTCGATATTCAACGCAATCAGGTTAAGTTGCCCGAGTTGATTGGTCAGCTGGTGGAGATGTTCAAACCCCAAGCCACCGCCAAGGGCGTAGAATTTTACTGCCACCTGCACAACCAATTACCCAACGTGGTGACTGCCGATGAAAAACGCCTGCGACAGATACTCATCAACCTTCTCTCGAACGCCATCAAGTACACAGAAGAAGGCCGCGTTGATTTTCACATCTACTATCGCAATCAAGTGGCGAACTTCTCGGTCATGGACACGGGTATCGGCATCCACAGTCGCGACATAGAACGAATTCTGGCTCCCTTCGAACGCGTTAATAATAGCGAGACATCCGCTCCGGGCACCGGTCTCGGTTTGACCATCGCACGCCTACTCACGGAGATCATGGGTGGCGACTTGAGCATCAAGAGCACACTCGGTAGCGGCAGCTGCTTCAGCGCATCCCTAATGCTCTCCTGGGTACAAAACCCCCACGACGAAGACTCACAGCCGCGTCAGCTCACTGGCTACAGCGGGGAGAGGAAAACCGTACTGGTGGTTGATGACCAGCCGCTGCATCGAGGCCTCATTGTTGACCTGTTGACGCCACTGGGTTTTAACGTGGTTGAGGCGCAAGACGCGTATGCCTGCCTAGAGTTGATCAAAACCATTGAGCCCGACCTATTCCTTCTCGATGTCAGCATGCCCGGCATGAACGGGCTTGAGCTGGCGAAAAAACTGCGCGAACAGGGCATCAACAGCCCCATCATCATGCTCTCGGCGGACGCTCAAGAACACCACCGTAAACCCGTCGATCTGTCGCCCCATGATTTTTACATGGTCAAACCCATCAAGAATCGCGACCTGCTCGAACACCTGGGTCAGCTACTCAAACTCGACTGGCACTTTGAAGAGCAGCGCTTAATCAGCGCCGATGACATCATTGCCCAAGCCAGTGAAGCGGCTGCGAACGTCAGCCCCGACTTTAGCGTAATACACGCACACCCCCTCAGCCGAGAGCTGCTAGCAAGCGCCGAAATCGGTTACAAAAAAGGTGTGCAGAACAGCCTAAATACCCTTAAGCAAGAAAGATTAATCAGCCAAGACGCACACGCGCAGCTACAGCAATGGGTCGACAGCATGCGCTTCGATAAAATCATTGCCCTGTTGTCGCCGGCCACCTCGGACGCGGCTCAACAGCCAGAA
>Ga0209081_1000140_pt1 | contig 40240 bp, 36 predicted proteins | sample GOMGulsemesocosm_4_FD_184636 | JGI IMG/M metagenome (GOLD analysis project Ga0209081, IMG submission 184636) | Methane-oxidizing microbial communities from mesocosms in the Gulf of Mexico - GOM15B Gulf of Mexico (SPAdes) (version 2) | ecosystem: Environmental > Aquatic > Marine > Cold seeps... | reverse complement strand
AACCGGGGCCGTCTTTATGATGTGGCTCGGTGAACAGGTTACCGAGCGCGGTATCGGCAATGGCATTTCGATGCTGATTTTTGCGGGTATTGTTGCTGGTTTACCAAGTGCTGTGGGGCAGGCTTTTGAAAGCTCCCGCCAAGGTGACTTACACATACTGACATTACTGGTTATCTCAGTGTTTGCCATTGCGGTAATTTGGTTTGTGGTTTATATGGAGCGCGGTCAGCGCAGAATTACTGTAAACTACGCCAAACGCCAGCAAGGGCGTAAAGTGTTTGCTGCTCAAAGCAGCCACTTGCCACTTAAAGTGAATATGGCTGGTGTTATTCCAGCGATCTTTGCGAGTAGTATTTTGCTGTTCCCAGCATCAATAGCATCTTGGTTTGGCCAGGGTGGTGAGGGTTTGGGGAGCGAAATTCTCCAGGAAGTCGCTTTGGCGATTGGTCCTGGTCAGCCGCTCAACTTTGTGTTGTTTGCAGCTTTGATTGTGTTTTTCTGTTTCTTTTATACGGCGTTGATGTTCAACCCGAATGAAGTGGCGGATAACTTGAAAAAGTCCGGTGCGTATATTCCTGGTATTCGTCCCGGCGAGCAGTCAGCAAAGTATATTGATAGTGTCCTTACCCGCTTGACGGTTGTAGGTGCTATTTATATTGCTGCTGTCTGTTTATTACCGCAATTCTTGGTGGTGGCAGCTAATGTGCCTTTCTACCTCGGCGGTACCTCGCTACTGATTGTAGTAGTCGTGGTTATGGACTTTATGTCCCAAGTGCAGTCGCACTTGATGTCTCATCAGTACGATGGACTGATGAAGAAAGCCAATCTTAAAGGTTATGGTAGCGGCGCAGGTCGTTAACTAACTGATTTTAGGGGTTAAATGAAACATGAAAGTTCGTGCTTCAGTTAAAAAGATTTGCCGGAACTGCAAAACTGTACGTCGCAATGGTGTTGTCAGAGTAATCTGCAGCGTCGAGCCGCGTCACAAGCAGCGTCAAGGCTAATAGGGGGCGTTGACTGTCGCTCAGCAGGGAAACCACTGAGCTATTGTCTTTTTGCGGCTTATTCGCTATTCTTGCGCACCTTTTTGGTGTCGAGAGTGGTGATCTGCCGCTGTCAACGCTGCAATTAAGTAATACGTGGAGTAATTTGAATGGCCCGTATCGCTGGTGTCAACATACCAGATAACAAACATACTGTTATCTCCCTGACTTATGTCTATGGGATCGGTCGTACAACCGCAAAGAAGATTTGTGCCGCAGCTGGCATAGCTGAGGATGCTAAAATTAGCACTCTTAGCGAAGCTGAGATGGACACAATTCGTAGCGAAGTCGCTAAGAGCACTGTTGAAGGTGATCTGCGACGTGAAGTATCTATGAGCATCAAACGTTTGATGGACTTAGGTTGCTATCGTGGCTTGCGCCACCGTCGCGGTTTGCCCCTTCGTGGGCAACGTACGAAAACTAACGCTCGCACCCGTAAGGGTCCGCGCAAGCCGATCAAGAGATAATCTAGCTTTTTAAGCTAGATATAGGTTAGGAAGGATTGCTATGGCTAAGCCAAGTAATAAAACTAGTCGTAAGAAGGTTAAAAAGACGGTTGTCGACGGTATCGCTCACGTCCACGCTTCTTTTAATAACACTATTGTGACCATTACCGATCGTCAGGGTAACGCACTTAGCTGGGCTACTGCTGGTGGTTCTGGTTTCCGTGGTTCTCGTAAAAGTACCCCGTTCGCTGCGCAGGTTGCTGCTGAACGTGCCGGTGAAGCTGCGAAAGAGTACGGTTTGAAGAACCTAGATGTGGAAGTTAAAGGTCCAGGTCCAGGTCGCGAATCTGCTGTACGCGCTTTGAATAATGTTGGTTACAAAATCACTAACATCACCGACGTTACGCCGATTCCGCACAACGGCTGTCGTCCGCCGAAGAAACGTCGCGTATAAAGGGGGCTTAGAGAATGGCACGTTATATTGGACCAACTTGTAAGCTGTCTCGCCGCGAAGGAACAGATTTGTTCCTTAAAAGTGGTGTACGTCCGCTTGATTCAAAATGTAAAATAGAGAATGCACCAGGCCAGCACGGTCTGCGTCGCGGACGTTTGTCCGACTACGGCATTCAGTTGCGTGAAAAGCAAAAGGTTCGTCGTATCTACGGCGTACTGGAAAAGCAATTCCGTGGCTACTACAAAGAAGCTGCTCGCCGTAAGGGAGCAACTGGTGAAAACCTGCTGCAACTGCTTGAGACTCGTCTCGATAACGTTGTTTACCGTATGGGTTACGGCGCAACTCGCGCTGAATCTCGTCAGCTGGTTTCACACAAATCTATCACTGTTAATGGGCAGGTGGTGAACGTTCCGTCTTTCCAGGTTAAAGCCGGTGATGTTGTTGCTGTTCGTGAAAAGTCTAAGGTTCAGCTGCGTATTGCGCAGGCACTGACTCTGGCTTCTCAGCGCGGTGAAAGTGAGTGGGTTGATGTAAACGCGGATAAGAAAGAAGGTACATTTAAACGTGTTCCTGACCGCGCAGACTTGCCAGCTGAAATCAACGAAAACCTCATTGTAGAGCTTTACTCTAAGTAAGGGACTAATCGCTAAAGGTGTGGCTATGCAGAGTGCTGTAAACGAGTTTCTGACCCCTCGTCATATTGACGTAACTGAACAAGGCCAAAATCATGCCAAAGTGGTTCTCGAACCCCTTGAGCGTGGATTCGGTCATACTCTTGGTAATGCGCTTCGACGTATTCTTCTCTCTTCTATGCCCGGCTGTGCCGTGGTTGAAGCGGAGATCGACGGTGTACTTCATGAGTACAGCGCCATTGAGGGTGTTCAAGAAGATGTTATCGAGATCCTGCTAAACCTTAAAGGTGTAGCAGTAGTGATGCACGGCAAAGATCAAGCTGTGCTGACCTTGAACAAAAAAGGCTCCGGTGTTGTAACCGCTGGTGATATTCAGGTTGATCACGAAGTTGAGATCAAGAACCCTGAGCATGTCATCGCACACGTCACTGGCGATACTGAGCTGAATATTAAGCTTACTGTTGCTCGTGGTCGTGGTTATCAGCCAGCTGATGCTCGCAATAACGATGAAGAAGAGACTCGCGCCATTGGTCGTCTGCAGTTGGACGCCTCTTACAGCCCAGTTAAGCGCTTGGCGTACACCGTGGAAAGTGCTCGTGTTGAACAGCGCACTGACCTTGATAAGTTGGTTCTTGATCTTGAGACTGACGGTACAATCGATCCTGAAGAGGCTATCCGCCGAGCTGCAACTATCTTGCAGCAACAGCTGGCTGTCTTTGTTGATCTGGAAGGCGAAAAAGAAGCTGAACCAGAGCAGAAAGAAGAAGAGATTGACCCTGTACTGTTGCGTCCTGTAGATGATCTGGAGCTGACTGTTCGTTCTGCGAACTGTCTGAAGGCTGAAAACATATACTACATTGGTGATCTGATTCAGCGCACCGAAGTAGAATTGTTGAAGACTCCGAACTTAGGTAAAAAGTCTCTTACCGAGATTAAAGATATTCTCGCTTCACGCGGTCTGTCTCTTGGTATGCGTTTAGAAAACTGGCCGCCGGCCAGTCTGAAAAACGACGATAAGTTGGCTTAATCGTATTGCCGCCTCACCTTGAATGATCAATGTGAGGCGTCATTTAACAAGATTTTCTGTTGTTATTATTAACCTCAGATATCGGTTTGTAAGGATTTAGAGTTATGCGTCATCGTCATAGTGGCCGTCAACTGAATCGCAACAGCTCTCACCGTAAGGCCATGTTTAAGAACATGACCATTTCACTGGTGGAGCACGAATTGATCAAAACAACTTTGGCTAAAGCCAAAGAGTTGCGTAGCGTGGCTGAGCCTTTGATCACTCTGTCAAAGAAAGACAGCGTTGCTAACCGTCGTTTGGCTTTTGCCCGACTTGGTAGTAAAGAAGCTGTTGGTAAACTGTTTAACGATCTGGGACCTCGTTATGAGGCACGCCCAGGTGGCTACATTCGTATTTTGAAGTGTGGTCTTCGCTCAGGCGATAAAGCCCCAATGGCTTATGTCGAGTTGGTCGATCGTCCAGTTGCAGCAGAGGCCGTTGAAGAAGCGTAAAGCTCCTTTAATTCTCTGTTCATAAAAAAGGCGCTTAGGCGCCTTTTTTATTGCCTGGAATTTATGCTTGTAGAATTATAGCTCTACTGTGGTTTCAGTATTAATAGTGTTCGAATTTTGGTACCGAAGTGTCGCTGTGAGGTGTTATTCTGGTCTCACTAAAATGACAAACCGGTTAGGAGATGCTTTATGAGATTGTTTGCACTAGTTTTACCTGCGTTGTTCGCGGCCTTGATGCCATCGTCTGTTCTTGCTGGGGATGTAGCGGCGGGTAAAGCTAAAGCGGTTATGTGTACTTCTTGTCATGGGGCAAGCGGTATGGCGATGATACCGACGTATCCAAACCTTGCTGGTCAGAATGAGAAGTACATAGTGTTAGCACTTAATGCGTATAGGGGTGGCAAGAGAGTCGGTGGCCAGGCCGCGATAATGCAGGGGATGTCTGCCGGATTAAGCGACAATGATGTAGCTAATTTAGCGGCCTACTATAGTTCTTTGTAGTTTGTGCTAGGTGGGTACGTGCACCTTGGAAGCCCTAAAAAGCCCAGCTTGTGCTGGGCTATTTTTATGCCTGCGTATTATGGATGGCCGGTATTTGTAATGGGCTCATGGGGATGTAATTCGCTTAATGGTATGGATAAGCCGTTTTGCATAACGATTCGTACGTGTTTACGATTGAGTTGTCGGGGCTCCTGCACTCCGCAGGAATGGGTTATGAGACCTACGCCATAGCTCATGTTGCGTTGGTAGTGTGCGACTCGAGTGGCCTTATTGCTCGGGACTAAGCCCCGTTGCAGTTTTTTATTGTGCGTTGTGATGCCGGTTGGGCAGGTGTTTTTACTGCATTGTAGGGCTTGAATACACCCCAGGGCGAACATAAAGCCCCGTGCGCTGACGACAAAGTCAGCACCTACTGCTAGTGCCCAGGCTACCTTGGATGGGGTGATAAGTTTGCCTGAGGCTATAACCTTTATTCTTTCCCTTAGGCCAAAAGCATCTAGTTGATCACACACCCAAGGTAAGCTCTCTTTGAGGGGGAGGCCAACGTAGTCCAGTAGTGGCTGTGGGGCGGCACCACTTCCGCCGTCGGCGCTGTCAATGGTGATGAAATCCGGCGCTGATTCGGCGCCCCGCTCTATTATGAGCTGAAGGAGGTCGAGTAGCCATTGTTGATCCCCTATTACCGCTTTGAAGCCAACGGGCTTGCCGGTTGTGTTGCGAATACGGGCGATCATGTCGAGAAGGTCGTCTACTGAGCGGATGTCTGGGTGGCCGTTTGGGCTGATGGAGGCTTCCCCAGCTGGAATGCTACGGATGGCTGCTATTTCTGCAGAGACTTTGCTGGCTGGTAATATGCCGCCTTTTCCAGGCTTGGCGCCTTGGCTTAGCTTTATCTCGAACATGCGGACTTGTGGGTGGCTGGCAACTTCTCTAAGTTTTTGATCGCTCAGTTGGCCGTCTTCAGTTCGAACACCGTACTTTGCTGTGCCGATCTGAAAAACTAGGTCGCAGCCGCTGGCTAGGTGAAGCGGAGAGATGCCGCCCTCACCTGTGTTCATCCAGCAGTTGGCATCTTTTGCACCTTGAGACAGTGCGTTGATGGCCGGTTCTGAGAGGGCTCCGTAGCTCATGGCGGAAATGTTAAAAAAGGAGTGTGCGGTGTAGGGGGAGCGGCACCCGTCACCAATTGTTACTGGGCTGGGTTGTGCGGCGTCCTCGGTGAGGGTGGGGAAGGCCGAGTTCATGAACATGACAGTGCCTGTGGGTGTTAGGTCTCGCGTTGAGCCAAACGACAAGTTTTTCTCGGTGTTCTTGGCGGCGCGGTATGCCCATCCACGTTCAGCTCTGTTAAAGGGCATCTCTTCTCTGTCCATTGCAAAGAAGTACTGTCGAAAAAATTCACCGAGGTGTTCAAACCAGTAGCGAAAGCGACCGATGACTGGGTAATTACGACGAATTGTGTGAGTGCTTTGGGTGACGTCAATGATGAAAATTACGATGACGGCTATAAGCCCCAGCCCCAGCAGTGCAATGAATAGATCTACGAGCAGTGTCATGGCCTGAGCGGCAAGGCTGTTGGTATATGCTTCCATTTATATGGCCTGTGTAGTCACTATAATTATATGGGGATAATAACAGGGGGAGTGTCGAGATGGCTCTTTTATCCTTTCCTGAGTTAGTCGTCGTGAGGGTGAGTGGGGTAGAATGTTATTTTTAGATACGATGGAAGATTGCCTTGTCGCCTGAGAATCAAACGCCTTCTATGTCCCCCCTCTCTGAAGCTGAGTTACGGATGAGTGCTCCTCTTAGTTTTGAGCGACGTGCGGTGGCTGCTTTAGCGAGCCTTTATGCATTTAGGATGCTTGGCTTGTTTATGGTGCTGCCGATCCTCACTCTTTATGGTGATGATTATGAAGGCAGCACACCTCTATTGATTGGTGTCGCGCTGGGTGCTTATGGTTTCAGTCAGTCGTTACTGCAAATAGCCTTTGGCAGCCTTTCTGATCGCTGGGGGCGTAAACCTGTGATTGCTGCGGGTTTATTGATTTTTGCTTTGGGGTCGGTAGTGGCGGCGCTGGCCGATAGCATGTGGGGGCTGATATTGGGGCGTTGCCTGCAAGGCTGTGGGGCTGTTGCAAGTGTGATTATGGCGTTGGTCGCTGACCTTACTTCCGAAGAAAACCGAACCAAGGCGATGGCCTCTATTGGTGCATCGATAGGCTTATCATTTTCTTTAGCTCTAGTGCTTGGGCCCTTGGTGAGCCAGTGGGGTGGGTTGTCGGCAGTCTTTTGGCTGACCGCTGCACTTGCCTTAGTGGGCTTGCTGGTTCTGTGGCGCTGGGTACCAACCCCTGAGGTTAGCAATCGACACCGTGAGGCGGGTGCAGTCCCTGAATTATGGGGGACGGTGTTGCGTAACCCGGAGTTACGTCGTTTAAATGTAGGCATTTTTGTTTTACATTTTGTGCTGATGGCGTGCTTTATGGTTTTGCCTGGCATCCTTGAAAATACATTGGATCTGTCGCGCGATATACATTGGAAAATATATTTACCGCTGTTGCTGTTGGCCTTCGTGGCCATGGTGCCGCTCATGATTATGGCTGAGGCACGGCGAAAGATTAAGCCTGTGTTTATTTTTGCCGTGGCGTTGCTTGGCGTTATGATCGCATTGATGGGGCTGTGGCAAGACCGGTTATGGTTGTGCATTGGAGCCTTGTTTTTCTTCTTCATGGCCTTTAACTTGCTGGAAGCTATGCTGCCTTCATTGATGAGTAAGGTGGCTCCAGCGGGAGCTAAGGGGACTGCGATGGGGGTCTACTCCACCTGTCAGTTTCTTGGTGCATTTCTAGGTGGATCGATTAGTGGGTATTTGATTGAGTACCATGGCACTGAAGCGGTTTTTAAATGTGCATTTGTTTTGGTTGTGTTGTGGTTATTGGCGGCCATCTCGATGCGTCCACCGCGTTTTTTAACCAGTGTTCAGGTTCCTCTGGTAGGTGTTCGGCTTGATCAGGCGGTGGTGAAGCTTGAGCTTTTGCCGGGCGTGGCAGAGGTTGTTTTGATCCGTGAAGAGGCTTGTGCTTATTTAAAGGTTGATACAACGTTATTTGATCGAGTCGCCTTAGAGTCGATTGATTGGGAAAGGGCTTGAGTGTGTGTTCGTTACGTATATAGAGCGTACAGCTAACCCCGTAGGGCTGGTTGCAGATGGGGGGCTGGTGTAAGCTGATTCATTACAATTTTTGTTCGTACGCTGTGGCGTCCGATGAAAGCAGATGTAAATCTGCATACTACAAATTGAGTGCGGGCAGTGAAGTCCTGCATCTTTAGGAGGTTATGGGTATGGCGCGTGGCGTAAATAAAGTAATTCTGGTTGGCAACATGGGTAACGATCCAGAAATGAAGTACATGCCTAGTGGCGGCGCGGTCACCAATATCAGTATTGCGACCTCAGAAAGCTGGAAGGATAAGACCACCGGTCAGCCGCAGGAGCGCACAGAGTGGCACCGAGTGGTGTTTTTTAATAAACTCGCAGAAATCGCAGGTCAGTACCTTAAAAAGGGTAGTAAGGTTTACGTAGAGGGTGCGCTGCGTACTCGTAAGTGGCAGGGGCAGGATGGGCAGGATCGTTATACGACTGAAATAGTGGCTAATGAAATGCAAATGCTCGACAGCCGTGGTGATGCTGGTGGTTTTTCTGCACCTGCACCGTCTGGGCAGATGGGTGGGCAAGTAATGGCTGCTCCTGCAATGGCGCCTCAAGGGCAGCCTCAGCAGATGCCTCAGTCCATGGCGCCACAGGGTCAGCCGCAACAGGCGCCTCAGCAAATGGCACCACAGGGGCAGCCACAACAAGCTCCGCAGCAAATGGCGCCACAGGGTCAGCCGCAACAGGCGCCTCAGCAAATGGTACCACAGGGTCAGCCACAACAGGCGCCGCAGCCAATGGCTCCGCAGGGTCAGCCGCAACCGGCACAGAGCTTTGATAACTTTGATGACGATATTCCGTTTTAGTGATCATAGACGCTCGCGCTACCTCCCCGTGTGAGCTTTTCTTGCTTCTATTTTAAGAGTTTCCTGTGGCAACCAAACTGCTTATTACTGATGCTTATAGCTCGATAGGTCGCGCAATTTTGGCGGCTTTTGAGTACACGGCTTTTTCTTTATTGACCCCAAAGGCAGATGAGTTGGATTGGGGGGATTCTGAGGGGGTTGCAGGCTATCTAAGTCGTCATAATGTTGTCTTGGTAATTAACACCTTGGGTTGGGCTGAGGCTCCTGATGTTGATGAGCAGGTCCGCTTGGTATCTGCGGCGAAGGGTTTGGCGCTCGCCTGTCTGAAGGCGAATGTAGTGCCGCTGCACCTCTCCAGCTATCTGGTGTTCGGGGGCGAGAATAAAAACACTTATGATGAGCGTGATGAGCCATCTCCATTGGGGCCTGCTGGCCGTGCGTACCGTGATGCTGAACGCAGTTTTGAGCGGCATTTAAGTGAGTACATTTGCCTGCGGGTAGGTTGGGTGCTGGATGTTCAGGAAGGGTCTTCGTTCTCACGGATACTCTCGCATTTAACTCGGGTCGGGGGGTCTTTTGAGACGGGACACCGGCGTCGTGGGGCGCCGGTGTCGATTGATGTGGTCGGCCGTGTCGTGCAGGCAATGGTGAGTCAGGTGCTTTGTGGGGCGGAGAACTGGGGTGTTTTTCATTGCGCGTCATCTGACCCTTGCACCGTGGCGGAGTTTACCGACGCACTGGCGGCTATCTTGGAGCAGGAGGAGTGCTTGAAGGGTGAGTGGTCGATTGCTGAGCCGCATGGCGAGGTCTCCATACCGGGGGGGGCGGTGCGGCCGGAGCCGGATAGTTCGGTGTTGAGCGTGCGCCGCAGTCGAGATAATTTTGGCGTTCAAGCGGTTAGTTGGCGCAAGGGATTGAAGGGGTTGGTGAAGCTCTGGTTGGAGCGTGAACAGGAGCGCCGGCTGCACGAGGGGTAGCTCCCCTATATCCCCCAGCAATAAAAAAGGCGACCTAGGTCGCCTTTTTTATTGCTGGGTTTTTGCTAGCGCGGGGGCAGTTGCTTAGCTGTCGAGTGCGTCAAATACCAAGCTGGCGTTGGTGCCGCCGAAGCCGAAGCTGTTGGACATAATGCGCGTGAGCTTCACGCCGTCTTGGCGCTCGGTCACGATGTTCATCTTGGCTGCTTTCTCGTCAAGGTTGTCGACGTTAGCGGAAGCGCAGATGAAATTGTTTTCCATCATCAGGAGGCTGTAGATTGCTTCCTGTACGCCGGTGGCGCCCAGCGAGTGGCCAGTGAGTGACTTGGTTGAGCTGATTGGTGGCGTGGTTTCAGGGAATACCTCCGCAATGGCGGTCAGCTCTGCCATGTCGCCAACGGGTGTGCTGGTGCCGTGGGAGTTGATGTAGCTCAGCTCGCCTTCACCTGCCTGGTTTAGGGCCTGGCGCATACAGCGTGCCGCACCTTCGCCCGATGGCGCAACCATGTCGTAGCCATCGGAGGTTGCGCCGTAGCCCGTCAGCTCAGCGTAGATCTTCGCGCCACGTGCTTTGGCGTGCTCGTATTCTTCAATGATCAAGCAGCCGCCGCCGCCGGCAATGACGAAACCGTCACGGTCGGCGTCGTATGCGCGAGAGGCTTTATCTGGATCTTCGTTGTACTTGGTGGACAGGGCGCCCATGGCGTCAAACAGAGAGGTCAGGGTCCAGTGAAGCTCTTCGCCGCCACCGGCCAGAATCACGTCCTGCTTACCCAGCTGAATCAGCTCCATTGCGTGGCCAACACAGTGTGCGCTGGTGGCACAGGCGGAGGACATGCTGTAGTTCACACCCTTGATCTTGAAGGGGGTTGCCAGACAGGCTGAGGTGGTGCTGCCCATGGTCTGGGTGACGCGGTAAGGGCCAACACGTTTGACGCCTTTCGCGCGCAGGGTGTCGGCAGCCTCAATCAGGTTCTCGGAGGACGCGCCGCCCGAACCCATCACAATGCCTGTGCGCTCATTCGACACTTGGTCTTCGCTCAGGCCTGCGTCTTCGATGGCCTGTTTGGTGGCTACGTAGGCATAACCCGCGGCTTTGCCCATGAAGCGCAAAGTTTTGCGATCTATGTGCTCCTTCAGGTCGATGTCTACCTGGCCTGCCACGTGGCTGCGGAGCCCCATCTCTTTGTATTCTTCTTGGAATTTGATGCCTGAGCGGCCCTGCTGGAGTGCGTCCAAAACAGTGGCTTTATCGTTGCCAAGACAAGAAACAATGCCCATGCCAGTAACTACAACACGCTTCATAAGTGACCTCTATTATAATTGATTCGTTTGCCTAGCCGGGGCTGTGCTCCGGCGTACCTCTAAATCTAGCCTGAAGTTCTGGCTTAGAATGCGTCGGTATTTTGGAACAGTCCAACACGCAGGTCTTTGGCTGTGTAAATTTCGCGGCCATCAACGCTGACGCTACCGTCGGCGATACCCATGACCAGCTTGCGTTCAATGACGCGCTTGAGTGTGATCTTGTAGGTTACTTTCTTGGCGGTGGGGAGGATTTGGCCAGTGAATTTCACTTCGCCGCAACCCAGCGCGCGTCCACGGCCTTGGTTGCCCTTCCAGCCTAGGTAAAAGCCAACCAGCTGCCACATGGCGTCAAGGCCAAGGCAGCCCGGCATGACGGGGTCACCGGGGAAGTGGCACTTGAAAAACCACAGGTCAGGGTTTATGTCCAGTTCGGCGATCAGTTCACCCTTGCCGTGTTCGCCGCCGTCAACGGTTATGTTGATGATGCGGTCGAGCATCAGCATGTTGTCGATAGGGAGTTTGGCGTTACCTTCGCCAAATAGGCGGCCATGACCGCAATCTACCAAGTCTTCTAATGTGTAAGCGTTTTTCTGATCCATATTGGGCAAACTCAATCATTGAAATCGGGCGGTAAAAAGACCGCAAAAGCCGCTTATTCTACCGGTTGTGGGTGCCTTGTCTAGACCAGCTAGTCACTTTCCGTGACTGTGAGGGCTCGCGATGGCTCGTTATTAGCAGTGTGTCGTTGAGTAATTCCTTGCTGTTTGTTCAGTGCGTGCCTCGGCTGCTGCTTTTTGTAGTATTCTACGGCGGCGATAATATGACTTGGATGTGCCACAGAGCACGACCCGAACCAGGGCCGTTATTGGGTGTGGCTGATGTGCTGTAGCTATAGCTTGTGCCCACACACGCGGCCTTTACAAAGTAAGGATTGACCATGATTAAGAAGTGCCTCTTTCCCGTAGCTGGCTACGGAACCCGCTTTTTGCCCGCGACTAAGGCTATGCCCAAAGAGATGCTGCCCGTGGTTAATAAACCGCTGGTGCAGTATGGCGTTGAGGAGGCAATTGAAGCTGGGTTGTGTGATATCGGTATGGTGACAGGGCGCGGTAAGCGCGCTATTGCTGATCACTTTGATGTGATGTATGAGCTGGAAGACCAAATATCGGGCAGTTCGAAGGAGGAGTACCTAACCTCAATCCGCGAAGTGATGAGCGAGGCGAGCTTCTCTTTCACCCGTCAAGTCGAAATGCGTGGACTGGGCGATGCCATTCTGAATGGTAAGCGCCTTATCGGTGATGAGCCTTTCGGGGTGGTTTTGTCCGATGACCTTTGCCTTGCTGATGGCGAGGGCGTCATGGCGCAGATGGTGAAGCTCTACAAGCAGTTCCGTTGCTCTATCGTGGCCATACAAGAAGTGCCGGATGATCAGGTTCATAAGTTTGGTGTGATCGCGGGCGAGCAAATTAAAGACGGCCTTTATCAGGTCACTGATATGGTTGAGAAACCAGACCTGAAGGATGCGCCGAGTAATATGGCGATCATTGGTCGCTACATCTTGACCCCAGATATCTTTGATATTCTGGAGGATACGCCACCGGGCAAGAACGGTGAGATACAGATTACGGACGCACTCATGACGCAGGCAAAGAACGGCTGTGTGTTGGCGTACAAGTTTAAAGGTACGCGCTTTGATTGCGGCAGCGTTGAGGGCTTCGTTGAAGCGACTAATTACGTATATAAGAATATTTACCAAGCCTAATTAGGCTGGTTTGCAAGGGTGAAATTAATGACTGATAAATTGGCCTGTTTTAAGGCTTACGATATACGCGGGCGCCTGCCCGACCAATTAAATGAAGATATTGCGTACCGTATTGGGCGGGCCTATGTCGAATTCTTGCAGCCTAAGAAAGTGGTCGTTGGTCATGATATACGCCTGAGCAGTCCTGCGTTAACGGATGCGTTGATCGAAGGCTTGCTTGATGGTGGTGTTGATGTGCTGCACATCGGGCAGTGTGGTACGGAAGAGGTGTACTTCGCGGCCTTCCACTTAGAGTCTCAGGGCGTTGATGGCGGTATTTGTGTGACGGCCAGTCACAACCCCAAAGATTACAATGGCATGAAGCTTGTGCGTGAGGGCTCCCGCCCGATCAGTGGCGATACCGGTTTGAATGATATCCATGATCGGGTGGTTGCCAATGACTTTCCTGATGTGGGTATTCGTGGCTCCTTGGAGCGTATTGAGTTGCGTGACGCGTACATTCAGCACCTGCTTACTTATATTGATCGTGATGCGCTAAAGCCGCTAAAGATCGTGGTGAATGCGGGGAATGGCGGTGCGGGTATGGCCGTTGATGCTATAGAGTCTTTTCTGCCGTTTGAGTTTATTAAAGTGCATCACCAGCCCGATGGTGACTTCCCCAATGGTGTGCCAAATCCTTTGCTGGAAGAAAATAGGGCGCCTACCATTGCTGCAATTAAAGAGCATGGTGCCGATTTAGGAATTGCTTGGGATGGAGATTTTGATCGCTGTTTCTTCTTTGATGCTTCGGGTCGATTTATTGAAGGTTACTACCTTGTGGGTCTGTTGGCTGAGGTCTTCTTGTTAAAATCGGGCGGCGGGAAGGTTGTGCACGACCCGCGTTTGGTTTGGAATACACAGGCAATTGCAGCGCGCATGGGTGGGGAGGCAGTTCAGAGTAAAACAGGTCACGCCTTCATAAAAGAACGCATGCGCCTTGAGGATGCGGTTTACGGCGGTGAGATGAGTGCACACCATTATTTTCGTGATTTTGCCTACTGTGATAGCGGCATGATCCCATGGTTGTTGGTTGCGGAATTAATGTGTCGCTCAGGAAAGACCTTGGCCGATTTAGTGGATGAATGTATTGAGTTGTTCCCCTGCAGTGGCGAGATCAACAGTGTCATTGAGGACCCTGCGGCGGCGTTGGCACGGGTGCAGGAGCATTACGCAGGCGATGCCGGCTCTGTTGATCATACAGATGGCTTAAGTATGGACTTCGGTCAGTGGCGTTTCAATTTGCGTAAATCAAATACTGAGCCGGTGGTGCGCTTGAATGTAGAGTCGCGTGGTGATCAGGTGTTGATGGAGGCTAAGCGTGACGAGCTGTTGTCACTTATGGGTGTTTGACGCTCCTTAGTTGTATTGACCCAAAAAGGCCGCACCAGTATCTGGTGCGGCCTTTTTTGTTTTTTGGGGTTTGATTTTTAAGTGGTTACTTGAGAATCATTTCGGCAAGTTGTTGGGTTGAGCTGTCCCAGTGCGAGGGGATGCAGTTGTCGTCGAGGGCCTGAGCAATCTCTTTGCTCAGTTGCTTGCCCAGCTCGACGCCCCACTGGTCAAAGGCGTTTACGTTGAGCAGCACGCTTGAGCAGAATACTTTGTGTTCGTAGAGTGCGATTAGCTCGCCCAGCGCTCTCGGGGTCATGCGCTCCATGACGATGGTGTTGCTTGGCTTGTTGCCGTCGATCACTTTGTGCGGTGCGAGGGAGTTGGCTTCGGAGCTGGATTTTCCGGCGGCGATCAGCTCGTCATAGGCTGTGGCTAATGTCTTCCCTTGCATCAATGCTTGCCCTTGGCTTAGGCAGTTGATTAGCAGTTGTTGGTGTTGCTTGTCCAGCGGGTGGTTGGGTTTTAGTGTGGCGATGAAGTCGACAGGAACGACCTGTGTGCCTTGGTGAAATAACTGGTGAAATGAGTGTTGGCCGTTACTTTCTTCTGTGCCCCAGATAACCAGTCCGGTGGAATAGCCAATTTTTTGGCCGTCTAAATTCACGCCTTTACCGACACTTTCCATATCCAATTGCTGTAAAAAGTCAGGCAGTAGATGCAGTTGATGACAGTAGGGCAGGATGGCTTGGCTGCGTGAGTTTTGGCATTGGTTGTACCAAAAGGTCAGTAGGGCTAATAGCACGGGCATATTTTCTGCGAGGTCGGTGCTGCTGAAGTGCTGGTCCATCGCGTGGGCGCCGGCCAGCAGCTCCTCGAAGTTATCCCACCCAACGGCAATAGCTATGGGTAGACCAATGGTTGACCAGAGGGAATAGCGGCCGCCGACCCAGTCCCACATTGGGAAAATATTTTCTTCGGCGATACCAAATCGACACGCTGCCTCTGTGTTTGTGCTGATGGCGACTAGATGTTTGTGCAGTTGGTCGGGCGCGCAGTTGTGGTCAAGGAGCCATTGCCTCGCGGTTGTGGCATTGGCGAGGGTTTCTTGTGTGGTGAAGGACTTGGAAGCGACGATGAAGAGAGTTGTCTCGGGGTTCAGGTTGCTTAGCGTGTGGAAAATTTCTGCGCCATCGATGTTGGCAACAAAATGCACAGTGATGCCCGTCTGGTGGTAATCGCAAAGCGCGCGGCTGACCATGCGTGGTCCTAGGTCTGAGCCGCCTATGCCTATGTTCACCACATGGGTGATGCGCTTGTCGCTGAAGCCGCGCCAAGGGCCCTGAGCGAGGTCTTCTACAAATGCTTTCATTTGTATTTTTGCCGATTTCACGGCTTCGGCTTCGGGGTTGCTGGTGTTTGTGTTGTCGCAAGGCTGTCGCAATAGTGTGTGCCAAGCGGCTCGGTCTTCCGTGGTGTTAACCTTTTTGCCGCTGAGCAGGTTGCTGATGGCTTTGCTTAAGCCGGCTTCACGCGCGACATCGACAAGTAATGATCGAGTCTTTGGGCTCAGGTGCGATTTAGAATAGTCGAGAAAGAGCTCATTGCTCCGACAGGAGAAGTCCTTTGCGCGCCCAGGGTCTTGCGTAAACAGATCTTGAATTGAGTGCTGCTGGGCGTTCTCTTTAAGGACTGCTGACCAGGAGGGTAGGTAGTCATTCAGGTCTGCCATTGGGCAGCTGGTGTCGGTATCAATTGAGCGAGTTGCCACGGGAAAGCCTGATCTATGCGGTCGTTGAGTACGGCCGCTAAAAATTTAAGGCTCGATTCTACCGTGAAATGGGCGGGCGGTGTCGAATTCTCTATGTGCTTGGGAAGGTGGGCCGCACTCGGGGTAAGGCGGCCAGAGGTCTTGGGTGGGTGCTGATGAGCTTTAAGGGCTCAGGCTAATGGTTGCGGCCGATGGCAAACTCTGCCAGCTCAGTCATCGCTTGGCGATACTTGCTGTCCTCAAGTACTCTCAGTTGCTCAATGGCTTGGTCGACATGTCGGCGGGCGCAGTCTGCCGTGTAGGTAAGGGCGCCGCATTCTTTGACGATGCGGACAACCTCGTTCAGTTTACCCAAATCGCCATCGCGGATGGCTTGAGCGATCAAGGCTTGGTTGTCGTCTGAGGCTTCGCGCATGGCGAAAATCAGCGGCAGTGTCGGCTTTCCCTCTGCTAGGTCATCGCCCACGTTCTTGCCCAGTGCTTCGGCGTCACCTTCGTAGTCTAGAGCATCATCAACCAGCTGGAACGCCAGTCCCAGGTGGTGGCCGTATGCGCGCAATGCTTTGCGTTGATCATCGGTTGCGCCAGCCAATACCGCGGCGGTTTCGCAGGCGGCTTCAAAGAGTACGCCGGTTTTCTTGCGGATAACCTCGAAGTACACGTCTTCACTGATATCGGGGTTCTTGGCGTTGACCAGCTGCTGAACCTCCCCCTCGGAGATGATGTTGGTGGTTTCAGCCAGTATGTGCATGATTTGCATGTCACCAATGGCGACCATCATTTGGAAGGCACGTGAATACAGGAAGTCTCCAACCAGCACGCTTGGGGCGTTGCCCCATTTGGCGTTAGCGGTTAAGCGGCCGCGGCGCATGTCCGACGTGTCGACCACATCGTCGTGCAGCAGGGTTGCTGTGTGGATGAACTCAATGATCGCTGCTAGGTCGAGATGCTGCGTCTTGCCTGTCTTGGGGTAGTTTAGTGCGTTGGCTGTGAGCAGTGCGAGTAGCGGGCGTAAGCGTTTACCGCCCGCTTCTACTAGGTAGTGGCCGATGTTTTCAACAAGCCCAACGTTGGAGTGCAGTTGATCGATAATGAGTTGGTTGACGTCGGTAAAGTCATCGGCGACGGCTTGGTGAAATGGCAGCATTGTGGCCTCTAATCGTGGAAGTTGTGCGTTTGGCGGATGGGCCCTCGGGCGATTACCCGCTATTGCTGCGGGGCTTGGTGCTCGCTTGCAAGCCATCGGTGTCATGCTGGCAGGGCAAATATGCCCGAATCCTAGGGTTTAGGGGGGTTTGCTGTCAAGCTGAGCTCGCTTTTTGGTGGGGCCTTGTGTTTTGTTGTGGGCCTTTAGGGGTTGCGGTTGCCATGGCGTTGCCGTAAAATTCCCGCCCCTGTTGTCTGGGTCTCCTCATCGCTATTTGTTTGGCGAGTGCTGGTGTCTCGGGCAAGGTTAATTTTTAGGTATACGACGCAAGCTCTTATAGAATGCATTCGGGCAATTCCGATGCTGCTTCGTGTCGTCCAATGTCTAAAGTTGGAGCATGCTATGTACGCTGTATTTGTTAGCGGTGGTAAGCAACACCGTGTGATTGAGGGTGAAACCCTTAAGTTGGAAAAAATTGAAGTAGCCACTGGCGAAACCATCGAATTTGAACAGGTTCTGATGGTTGCCAATGGTGACAACATCAAGATCGGTACGCCGGTTGTAGAGGGTGCGAAGGTTACTGCTGAAGTAATTAGCCACGGTCGCGGTGACAAGGTGAAAATCATCAAGTTCCGTCGTCGTAAGCACTCTATGAAGCGCCAGGGCCACCGTCAGTGGTTTACTGAAGTTAAAATCACCGGTATTAACGGTTAATTGAGGAGTAAAGTCTCATGGCTCACAAGAAAGCTGGTGGTAGTACTAATAACGGTCGCGACTCAGAGAGTAAGCGACTAGGTGTAAAGCGCTTCGGTGGCCAGGCAGTAATTGCTGGTAACATCCTAGTGCGTCAGCGTGGCACTAAGTTCCACGCTGGTGATAACGTTGGCATCGGTAAGGATCACACTTTGTTCGCAAAGGCTGATGGCGCTGTTAAGTTCGAAGTTAAGGGCGAGAAAAACCGTAAGTTCGTAAGCATCATAACTGCTTAATTGAACGTGGTTGATTAAACCTTGGGGTGGGGCTTTATGCTTCGCTCACTCGCGCAGCGGCTTAGCTGAGGCGCAGAGTAAAACGAAAGCCCTGTCCTTAGTGATGGGGCTTTTGTATTTCTGGTGCTAGCCTTTTTAACGGTGTTTGTGGCTCTTTTGTTGTTCAAGTCGCGTTAAAAAGCAGTATCTTTGCTGAAAATAATCTATTGGGTGCGTCGCGCCCGAGCAGTATTTATTGGGCTGTGCGCCCTTGGAGATCTCATGAAGTTTGTTGATGAAGCGCCAATATCGGTTTTTGCGGGTAGTGGTGGTAATGGCTGCATGAGTTTCTGGCGTGAGAAATTTGTCGCTAAAGGCGGCCCAGACGGTGGTGATGGTGGAGATGGCGGTAGTGTTTACCTAGAGGGCGATAGTGAGTTGAACACGCTGGTGGATTTTCGCTATCAGCCGAAATATCGTGCTGAGAATGGTAAGTCTGGTCGTGGTGGTAGTTGTACTGGAGCCAAGGGGCCAGATCTCATTATTAGGGTGCCGGTGGGCACCACGGTCATCGATATCGATACCGAAGAGAGGTTGGGTGACATAGTTGATGCTGGTCAGCGTTTGTTGGTGGCTAAGGCGGGTTTTCACGGTATTGGTAATGCGCGCTTTAAGACCAGTGTGAACCGCGCGCCACGTCAGACAAAGCCGGGTCAGCCGGGTGAAGAGCGGAACCTGAAGCTTGAGTTAAAGGTCTTGGCTGATGTGGGTATGTTGGGTTTGCCAAATGCCGGCAAATCGACCTTTATTCGTGCGGTTTCTTCTGCGAAGCCAAAAGTGGCGGACTACCCGTTCACGACCCTTGTGCCTAACTTAGGTGTGGTGAAGGTGCAGGCGCATCGCAGCTTTGTGGTAGCCGACATTCCGGGTTTGATCGAGGGTGCCTCAGAGGGGGCGGGTTTGGGTATTCGCTTTTTGAAGCATCTGACGCGTTGTCGTGTGCTGTTGCATGCTGTGGATATGAGTCCATACGATGGCAGTGACCCAGCGGAAAATGCGCAGGTGATCATTGATGAGCTGAATGTCTTCTCGCCAACACTGGCGAAGCGCAAACGCTGGTTGTTGCTTAATAAAATTGACATGTTGCCAGCTGATGAGGTGGATGCGCGCTGTCAGGCTGTTGTGGATGCTTTGGGTTGGGAGGGGCCTGTTGCAAGAATCTCGGCTATCAGCAAGCAGGGTACGGATGTGTTGTCGGCCCAGGTGCTGACCTATCTCGAAGAGTGTTGGGAGGCGGAAGCGCTAGACCCTGAGTTGCTAGAGAAAGAATACGACGCGCAAAATGCGATGCAGCAGGAGGCTCGGGAGCGTATTGAGGCCCTGCGTGAGCGGCATTACCTGGCGCGCCAGGCAAGCAAGTCGGGCGGTGATGATCTTGATGACCGCTTTGATGATGATGATTTCGATGTTGATTTCGAGTATGTGCCATAAGCAAATCCCAGGGCCCAATAGTTAACGCTGTTGGGCCTTGTTGCGATAGTCTTGAGATTAACGGTTGGCGATGCCAGCTGAGCTAATAATGAATAAGTCCGTAGGTTATGACGATACGTAAAAGTTTACCGAAGACGCGGCGGTGGGTTGTAAAGATTGGCAGCGCATTGCTTACCGATGATGGTAAGGGGTTGGATGTCGAGGCTATTTCTGGCTGGGTTGAGCAGATGGCTGGCTTGCGCGCCGAGGGGTTGGAGTTGGTACTGGTCTCTTCGGGGGCTGTAGCGGCGGGCATGACTCGCCTTGGTTGGGCGCAGCGCCCGACGGCCGTCCATGACTTGCAGGCCGCTGCCGCGGTTGGGCAGACGGGGCTCGTTCAGGCTTACGAGCAAGAGTTTCAAAAGTATGGCCTGCAAACCGCGCAGGTGTTGTTGGATCATGATGACCTCTCCAGTCGTGAGCGCTACTTGAATGCCCGATCAACGCTGAGGGCGTTGATCGGGTACGGTGTGGTGGCGGTGGTTAATGAGAATGACACGGTTGTCACCGACGAAATTCGATTTGGTGACAACGACAGTTTGGCTGCCCTGGTGGCCAATCTTATTGACGCTGAACTGCTGGTTATTCTCACTGATCAGCAGGGTATGTTTGACGCTGACCCCCGCTCAAATCCCGATGCGCAATTAATTTCTGAGGTGGCGGCCGATGACGCTTCGTTGATGGCGATGGCGGGCGATGGCGGCAGCTTGGGTCGTGGCGGTATGATCACCAAGGTTCGGGCGGCTAAGTTAGCGGCGCGTTCAGGGGCACACACGGTGATCGCTGGTGGTCGTATTGAACGTGTTCTGCCGCGCCTGTATGCCGGTGAAGCAGTGGGTACCTTGCTGGTGGCTAAGCAGCAGCCGCAAACTGCGCGCAAGCGTTGGTTGTCGGGACAACTTCAGGTGAAGGGGCGGCTGGTGGTGGATGAGGGCGCGGCTCGGGTTTTGTGTCAGCAGGGGCGCAGCTTGCTGGCGGTGGGTGTTAAGTCGCTCACAGGCAGCTTTAACCGTGGTGACATGGTGGCTTGTGTTGATCTGCAGGGTCGTGAGTTGGCTCGCGGCTTGGTCAATTATGGGGCCAAGGATGCGTTGCGTATCCTCGGGCGTTCCAGTGGAGAGTTTGAATCAATACTGGGTTACGGCGGCGATGACGAGCTGATTCACCGTGATAACCTTGTTGTGGGCGAGTAGCGGCTGATCAGCTTTTTTGTGTTCGGTTTTGATGTTCGGTGGCGTAATTTCTGAGTGGGTGGTTTGGTGAGTATTTTTAAGCAGCACATAGCGGACATGTCCGCGTACCTTCCGCCCCTTGAGGGGCGTGATCCGCAGGCGTTTACCTTGCTAGACTTTAATGAGCGTACTATCCCTGTGGCCGAACCGATCTTGGAGGCCTTGGAGGCTTTTATTCGCAGTGGTCGGCTGCAGATGTATCCGTCCTATGGTGATATCACCTCAAAAATTGCTGACTACTGCGATGTGCCGGAAGAGCAGGTGATGATCACCAATGGTTCGGATCAGGGTATCGATTTGATTATTCGCTCCGCTTGCCGGGAGGGTGATGAGATCATCATTCCTGGGCCGAGCTTTGCGATGTACGGTCAGTGCGCGCGGGTTGAAAATCTTAAAATCGTTGAGCCTCAGTACACTCGCGAGGGTGGGTTTCCGCTAGCTGAAGTGTTGGCGAGTATTACGCCGAAGACACGTTTAATTGTGGTTGCTAACCCCAATAATCCGAGTGGTACCCTGGTTTCACCTGAAGATATTTTAAGTATTGCTCGGTCGGCGCCCGATGCCGCGGTGTTGGTTGACGAGTGTTACTTTGAGTATTCAAAAACAACCGTAGCGCCTTACTTGGCTGAGCAATCTAATTTAGTGGTTACGCGTACCTTTTCAAAGACCTGGGGGCTGCCATCGATTCGTTTGGGTTATGTCTTGAGCGCTAAGGAAAATATATTAGCGCTGCTCAATGTGCGCGGTCCCTACGATGTTAATCAGTTTGCCGTGGCGGCTGTGCAGGCGTCCTTGGCTCAGCCAGAAACGGCGCTGGAGTACGTCAAAGAGGTGATGGAACGCTCGAAGCCTATGCTCGAGGCGTTTTTAGATGAGAAGGGGGTCGACTTCTGGCCCAGCGAGGCCAATTACTTGTGGTCCTTTCCGTCAGATCCGGGGCGTGTTAATCAGGTGCTGGTCGACGCCCGTATTCTTGTGCGCCCAAAGGCTGATGGGCAGGGGCGTATGGGTTTGCGCATTACCTTGGGCACTGAGGCTCAGACTCGGTGTTTGATTGAAGTGCTTTCGTCTGTTTTGTAGTTGGAGTAAAAGTGCGGGACATAAAAAAACCGGCCAAGGCCGGTTTTTTTATGTCTCTTAACGTATCACCTGAATGATGCGTTAAGAGTTAAAGCTTGGCGGATTAAGCGGCCAGTGCTTTAACTTGAGCGTTCAGACGGCTCTTATGGCGAGAAGCTTTATTCTTGTGAATAATGCCTTTGTCTGCCATGCGGTCAATAACTGGTACAGCTGCTTCGAAAGCGGCTTTAGCTACAACCACGTCGCCAGCTTCAACAGCGGCAAGTACTTTCTTGATGTAAGTACGCACAACAGAGCGCAGGCTGGCGTTGTGCTTGCGAGCTTTTTCGTTCTGGCGCGCGCGTTTTTTTGCTTGAGGTGAATTGGCCACCGTATTGCTCCTGTTGGAATTTAGTCGAAATATAGGACGCCGAATTATGAGGGTTTGGCGTTCAAAGTCAACGTCTTTTGGTGGCTGAAGTGTGTTTTTTAGCCAGTTGAAATCTGAGTGACGTTATTGTTCTCCGTATCGCCCGCTTCTTCGGCTAAAAGTAGTTCTGGCTTACCCTTGCAAGCTTTGGCCAGTGCATCGCTGCGTTTGGCTAACAACAGGCCAATGGCTTCGCTGAGGCTTTCGTCAATACTGACTTCTCGTTCGATGAGGCTGGTGATGGTGGCTGCCAGCTCAAGCATTTTGTCGTGTTCTTCGGCGTCTTTCTTATTGGCGAACATGGCACCATCCCTATCGCATTTCCAAACAGCTATAACAGCCATGATGAGGCTCCTTGAGGTTGTGGGTCGGCAGGGGAGTACGCCCCTACAAACACTGTACATAAAAACAGTATTTGTTTTGGGGGCTAATGTCAATCTCTGTCTTTGGGGTGGCTGGTTCTGTTGCGGGGCATTGCGTACACTGCGGCATGAATAGTGCGCCAGCCACTGGCTGGTTGAAATGGATCTTTTGGGAAGGCTCTCTTGTCTGAATCACCTGCGCAACCATCTGCTCGGCCACCAGCAGTAAGCTCTAAAGCGCCCGGCCTGCTTCGCTCTAGCGCGTTGGTTGGCTTGATGACGATGTTGTCGCGCGTACTGGGATTGGCTCGCGATGTGGTGCTTGCGCGTTTTATAGGCGCAGAGGCTGGCGCGGACGCTTTTTTTGTCGCTTTTAAAATACCTAATTTTTTACGCAGGTTGTTTGCCGAGGGGGCTTTTGCGCAAGCGTTTGTTCCTGTGTTATCTGAATACCGTGAGGCCGGCTCTTTTGCTGCGGTGAAAGGGTTGGTTGACCGTGTGGCGGGCTGCTTGGGGTTGGTGTTGCTGCTGGTGACGCTGCTGTCGGTGATGGCTGCCCCTTTATTGGCCGCTCTGTTTGCGCCGGGTTTTGTTGGGGATGCCTATAAGTTCTCGCTGGTTAGCGAGATGATTCGCATCACCTTTCCGTATTTACTGCTCATCTCTTTGACCGGCCTGGCTGGTGCGATCCTAAACAGCTATGACCGCTTTGCAGTGCCTGCTTTTACGCCGGTGTTGCTGAATGTGTCGTTGATCACTGCAGCGGTGGTGGTCAGTCCCTATTTTGAGGAGCCTGTGTTTGCGTTGGCTTGGGGGGTTCTTGCTGCGGGGGTGGTGCAGCTGCTGTTTCAATTACCATTTTTGTGGCGTTTGAACTTGATGCCCCAGCCAAAGTTAGATTGGCAGGATGCGGGTGTTAAGCGAGTTTTAACCCTTATGGCACCGGCCATTTTTGGGGTGTCAGTTAGTCAGATTAACTTATTGTTGGATACCGTATTGGCGTCGCTTCTGCCTACGGGCAGCGTCTCTTGGCTCTACTACTCCGATCGCCTCGCTGAATTGCCGTTGGGGGTTTTCGGTATCGCGATTGCCACCGTCATATTGCCTGGCTTGTCACGGCAGCATGCTTCGGCAAGTGTTGAAAGGTTCAGTGCGACATTGGATTGGGCGATGCGATTAATTTTATTGATTGCGATTCCTGCAGCGGTGGCATTGATTATTTTGGCGGAGCCTATCCTGTTGGCGTTGTTTCAATATGGCAAGACCACGGCGGGAGATGTGGCTATGTCGGCGCTGAGTTTGAAGGCCTATGCGCTGGGTTTGGTCGCCTTTATGCTTATTAAAGTATTGGCGCCAGGCTATTTTGCCCGCCAGGATATGAAGACACCGGTGAAGATTGGTGTGATTGCCATGGCCAGTAACATGCTGTTAAACCTATTGTTTGTGGTACCGCTACATGTCTATTGGCAGGTTGGTCATGTTGGCTTGGCGCTGGCGACTGCGGTGTCGGCATTTTTAAATGCGGCTTTGCTGTGGCGGGGGCTGCGAAAGCAATCGGTCTATCAGCCTCTGGCTGGCTGGGGGCGTTTTGCGCTGAGTTTGTTGTGTGCAAATGTGCTAATGGCGGTGGCGCTTGTTCTGGCTTTGGGGCAATCGGGTGACTTTGCTGTCATGGCCTGGTGGCAGCGTACGACTGGGGTGGCTGTATTGTGTGGGGTGGGTTTGCTGGTTTATGTACTTGTGTTGCTGGCTTCGGGCGTGCGCCCTCGCCATCTTAAGCCTGCGAGCTAGAGCCAGTTCCCCCTCTCCGCTGGGAACGGCTTAAGCCGCGTGCCGCGGGTATGTTGCTCGACCGACCTAGGGTATACTCCAGCGTTCGTGTAACTGTACGCAGCTTGCGGTCTGCCTAAGGCTTAACCGGTATTTGCGTGCGGTGTTCTTGAATTGAGGCGCTGCTTTGCAGCCATTGAGTGTAGATCTGTTGTGACCCACTTCCAGCACAGTTTTATTCGCGGCATGCACAACTTGCATCCGACTCATCACGGCAGCGTGGTTACAATTGGTTCGTTTGACGGGGTGCACCTTGGTCACCAAGCCGTTATTCGTCAGGTAATCGACAAGGCGCGTGAGCTCGATGTGCCTTCGGTTGCAATGGTGTTTGAGCCTCAGCCGCATGAGTTTTTTTCCGGCGAGCAGGCTCCCGCACGGCTGATGCGCCTGCGCGAAAAAGCCTTGGCGTTGTTTGAGGCGGGTATCGATCGAGTCTGCTGCTTACAGTTTAACCGCTCCCTGCGTTCGCTGTCCGCTGAAGACTTTATTCAGAAAGTATTGATTGACGGCCTCGGGGTTAAGTATCTCGTTGTGGGCGATGACTTCCGTTTTGGTTGCGACCGCAGTGGTGATTATCGGTTGCTGCAGCGGATGGGGCTGGAGAAAGGCTTTGAGGTCTCAGACACTCATACGTTTGAAGTGGGTGGCGAGCGTGTGAGCAGCACGCGCATTCGTGGTGAGCTGGAGCTGGCTTCATTTACGAAGGTCGCAGAGCTGTTAGGTAAGCCTTACAGTATCAGTGGTCATGTTGGTTACGGCCAGCAATTGGGCCGCCAGCTGGGGGTGCCAACAGCCAATGTGCAGTTACGTCGCTATCGCTCGCCTCTGTCCGGCGTATTTGCGGTGACGGTACAGCTGCCGGCAGGGCCGGACGGCTCGGCCCTCAACGTGAACGGTGTCGCCAACGTCGGCGTTCGGCCGACCGTCGGCGACATAGTAAAACCTATTTTAGAAGTGCACTTGCTCGATTTTGACGGAGACCTTTACGGTCAGATGATTACCGTCGAATTTAAAACGAAGTTACGTGAAGAACAAAAATTTGAATCGATCGATGTGCTCACTAAGCAAATCCATCGGGATATTGATGACGCCAAAGCCTATTTTGCCTAATGCAAAATAGGCTAACGCCTAACGTGAATGTTGTTGTTGAACCATGACTGATTACAAGCCGACCCTGAATCTTCCGAAAACCGCTTTTGCCATGAAAGCCAACCTTGCTCAGCGCGAGCCTGGAATGCTGAAACAATGGCAGGATGGCGATCTCTACGGCGCCATCCGCGCAGCGCGTGCTGGCCGCGAGCAATTTATTGTGCACGACGGTCCTCCCTACGCTAACGGTGATATCCACATTGGTCACTCGGTTAACAAAATCCTTAAAGACATTATTATTAAGTCAAAAACACTGAGCGGCTTCGATGCCCCTTACGTGCCTGGCTGGGATTGTCACGGTCTGCCGATCGAGCACAATGTTGAGAAGAAAATCGGCAAGGCAGGCGCAAAAGTCGACTTTAAAACCTTCCGTAAAAAATGTCGTGAATATGCGACCAAGCAGGTTAACGGTCAGAAGAAAGACTTCGTGCGCTTGGGTGTGTTCGGTGAGTGGGATAATCCTTACCTGACTATGGACTACGGCTTTGAGGCGGACATCATTCGCTCGCTGGGTCGTATTGCTGACAACGGCCATCTGCACAAAGGCTTCAAGCCAGTGTACTGGAGTGTGGTCGGTGGCTCTGCGTTGGCTGAGGCCGAAGTTGAATACCAGGATAAAGTTTCCTACTCCATCGATGTGAAATACCCGGTGATCGACGAGTCTGCTCTGGCGGCTGCGATGACGGACTTGAGCGGCGAAGGCCAGGTCAGCGTGGTTATCTGGACCACTACACCTTGGACATTGCCATCGAGTCAGGCGGTGAGCATTCACGCTGAACTGGATTATGTTGTAGTACAGGTGAGCGGAGAGGCGGGCGCTGAGCGCTTGTTGCTCGCGGAAGCTTTGTATGAAGGTGTGATGTCGCGTGCGGGTATTGAGGAGTTTTCAATTGTTGGTCGCTGTCAGGGCCAGGCGTTGGAAAACCTCAAGGTCTCCCACCCATTTTACGCAAAACAGTTGCCAGTTATTCTCGGCGACCACGTCACCACGGAAGCGGGTACCGGTTGTGTGCACACAGCTCCCGACCACGGTGTCGACGATTTCAACGTTGGCCGACAGTACGGCATTGAAACCCTGAATTATGTCGATGACAACGGTATCTACGTTGACGCAGTGGAAGTCTTCGCCGGTCAGCACGTCTACAAGGTCGACGTGCCTATGGTCGAGCTGCTGCAAGAAAAGGGCGCATTACTGTTTCAGACCAAAATTAAGCACAGCTACCCGCACTGCTGGCGCACCAAGACGCCACTTATTTACCGAGCCACGCCGCAGTGGTTTGTGAGCATGACCAAGAAAGATCTGCTCAAAGATGTGAAGAGTGCGGTTGAGGGTGTTAACTGGGTTCCAGATTGGGGCCGCGCACGTATCGACGGCATGCTCGATTCAAGCCCTGACTGGTGTATTTCTCGTCAGCGTACCTGGGGTGTGCCAATCGCCCTGTTTGTTCACAAACAAACTCAGGAACTGCACCCAGAAACGCCACGCCTGATCGAAGAAGTGGCGCTGCGTGTAGAAAAGGAAGGCATTGAAGCTTGGTTTGAGCTGGACGCCGCTGAGTTGTTGGGCGAGGAAGCCGATCAGTACAGCAAGGTGACCGATACCTTGGACGTGTGGTTTGACTCGGGCGTGACACACGCCGCAGTACTGCAAAAACGCAGTAACCTGCGCTTCCCCGCCGACCTCTACCTTGAAGGTTCCGATCAGCACCGAGGTTGGTTTCAGTCGTCGTTGAAAACCTCCATGGCGATGAACGGTGTGGCGCCTTACAGGCAGGTGCTGACGCACGGTTTTGTGGTTGATGATAAGGGCCACAAGATGTCCAAGTCATTGGGTAATGTGATGTCACCGCAAGCGGTATTCAAGAATCTGGGGGCTGATGTGTTGCGCCTGTGGGTAGCCGCGACAGACTTCAGTGGTGAAATGCGCGTCTCCGATGAGATTCTCAAGCGTACCGCCGACTCTTACCGCCGGATCCGCAACACCTCCCGCTTTCTGTTGTCGAACCTTAACGGTTTTGATCCACAAACGGATCTGGTCGCTGCGGAAGATATGTTGGCGCTAGACCGTTTTGCGGTTGAGCGTGCGGCGCAGCTGCAAGAAGAAATCATTGCGGCTTACGACAGCTACAATCTGCACCAGATTTACCAGAAACTGCACAACTACTGTGTGGTGGATCTAGGTGGTTTCTATCTAGACATTATTAAGGATCGCCAGTACACCACGGCGTCCGATGGCGTTGCTCGTCGCTCGGCGCAAACCGCGCTCTACTACATCATTGAGGCTTTCACTCGCTGGGTGGCGCCTATCCTAAGTTTTACCGCTGATGAATTGTGGTTGCAAATTCCGGGTGAGCGCAACGGCTCGGTGTTTGTCGCTGAGTGGTTTGAACTGCCGCGTCTGCCTGAGCAGACTGCTATGGACGTCGACTTCTGGAACTTTATTGCCGAGGTGAAAACCTCGGTGAACAAGGTGATCGAAGCTAAGCGTAACGAAGGTGTTATCGGCGGTTCGCTCGAGTCAGAGATTACCCTGTGTTGTGACGCTGATCTGGCTGAGAAGCTGCGTACGTTAGAAAACGAACTGCGCTTTATCTTTATCGCCTCCAGCGCCGAGGTGTCTACGGATGCTATGGCAGACGCCGTCGAGACTGAGCTCAAAGGCCTGTCAGTTGTGGTTAAGAAAGCCTCGGGTGAAAAGTGTGTGCGCTGCTGGCATCACCGCGACGACGTAGGCACTGTGGCTGAACACGAAGAGTTGTGTGGCCGCTGTATTGAAAACGTTGACGGTGCAGGCGAAGTACGTCAATTCGCTTAATTCTTTGTCTTAGTCTTTTCTTTGGCGCTGGAGCCTTTTAAGGCTTCCAGCGCTGAACTTACCTTGTAGGAAATAACTTTGCCGTTTAAATCAACCGTGTGGAAATGGTATGGCCTGGCGCTATTGGTACTGGTACTCGATCAAGTCAGTAAAACTTGGTTTAGTGCCAACCTCGAATACGCACGCCCTTGGGTGATTACTGACTTCTTCAACTTTACGCTGTTACACAACACCGGCGCCGCGTTTAGCTTTCTTAGCGACAGCGGAGGCTGGCAGCGCTGGTTTTTCAGTGTTATCGCTGCCGTCGTCAGCGTTGTGTTGGTGGTTTGGTTGGCGCGCTTGGATGCGGCTAAACGCTGCGAGGCGGCGGCGTTGGGTTTGGTGCTGGGCGGCGCTTTGGGTAACTTGATGGATCGAGTGCAGTTTGGTTATGTGGTCGACTTTATTGTCGTGCACTACCAGAACAACTATTGGCCTGCCTTTAATATTGCCGACAGCGCGATCTGTGTGGGCGCGGTGTTGCTATTGATTGATGGTTTTCGTCAGGGGCGCGCGGAGCAAACCGAGTCTTAAAATTTATATTCTGGCGGCGTGAAGTTCTTGTCCTCCAGTATCAAAAGAAGTAAATCTTATGTCCGAACTTACTATTGCTGAAAATACCCAGGTCACCTTGCATTTTGCTCTGAAGATGGAGGACGGAGCCGTAATTGACTCTAACTTCGAGGGCCAGCCGGCGACCTTTATTGTGGGCGACGGCAACCTATTGCCTGGTTTCGAGAAATCCCTGATGGGCATGAAGGCCGGTGACGAAGACAGTTTTGTTATTAGGCCTGAAGACGCCTTCGGGCAGTCAAACCCGAATAACATGCAGGAAATGCCACGTGATCAGTTTGCCAGTGATATGAACTTAGTGGAAGGTCTGGTCGTCTCGTTTGCCGACGCTCAAAAAGCGGAGACGCCAGGAGTGGTACACAGCTTTGACGACGAGCAGGTGATCATCGATTTTAACCACCCGTTGGCCGGTCGCGATATTATCTTTGAAGTGAAAGTAGTCGATGTCGCTGTGGCGATTATTGAAGCTTAAGGTTGAAGCGTAAAGCTGAAGTTTAATTGTTTAGCCTGAATTATTTTAAAGATTAATGATGTTTTTGGAGTGTGACGATGGATGTAAAGCTGGCTAATCCGCGCGGTTTTTGCGCGGGTGTCGATCGTGCCATCGATATTGTTAATCGTGCGCTGGATATTTTCGGGGCGCCTATTTATGTACGCCACGAAGTGGTGCACAACAAATTCGTTGTTGACAGCTTGCGTGAGCGCGGCGCGGTATTTGTCGAGGAGCTCGATGAAGTGCCCGATGATGTGATCGTCATCTTCAGCGCTCATGGTGTTTCGCAGGCTGTGCGAACCGAGGCAGGCAGGCGCGGCTTGAAGGTGTTCGATGCCACCTGTCCGCTGGTGACTAAAGTGCACTTGGAAGTGGTGCGATATTCGCTGGCCGGTCGTGAGTGTGTACTGATTGGCCACGAGGGCCACCCTGAGGTTGAAGGCACGATGGGTCAGTATGATGCGGCCAATGGTGGCGCTATATACCTTGTTGAAAATGAAGAGGATGTTGCCAAGCTCGCTGTGGTCAGCCCCGACTCGTTAGCTTTCGTAACCCAGACGACGCTGTCGATGGATGATACCGCTCGGGTGATCGATGCGCTGCGGGCCAAGTTTGAAAAAATCGAAGGGCCGCGCAAAGATGACATCTGCTACGCCACGCAAAATCGTCAGGATGCGGTAAAACAGCTCGCGCTGGAAACCGAGTTGGTGCTTGTGGTGGGCTCGCCTAACAGCTCAAACTCAAATCGACTGCGTGAGCTGTCGGAGCGCTGTGGCACCGAGGCCTACTTGATTGACGGCGCTGAGGATATAAAAGCGGAGTGGCTCAGTAGTAAACGCGCCGTTGGTGTGACAGCCGGCGCTTCCGCCCCAGAGAATCTTGTTCAGGGAGTCATTAAGCGTGTGCAAGAGTTAGGCGGCGCGGTTGCGAGCGAGCTCGATGGCCGTAAGGAAAGTATCAGCTTCTCTTTACCGAAAGAGTTGCGTTAGAAGCTAGAAGTTATCGAGCTCCACGAAAGCCTGTCCGCTCTATGAGTGGGCGGGCTTTTTTGTGCCTAGGGGTTTGTCCAAGTGGTTGCCGTGTGTCTGCTTTCTCGGTCTAAATGAGTGCTGGCTCACAGTGTTGTTAGGTTGCTGGCCGCCTAAGGCGTGATTGCTACCGTTGGTCCTTTGGGGGCGGTATCGTAGGTTTTGAGAAGGTATAAATACAGTATGAAAAAATTAAACAAAGGTTTCACCCTACTTGAGTTGATGGTCACACTCACGATTGCAGCTCTACTGATGGGTGTGGGGATTCCATTTCTCTCTGACACGATCGAGCGCAGTCGAGTGGATTCGGCGCAAAAAGACCTTGCCCGCGATATTGCATATTCTCGCCAGCAAGCTCTGTCGCGCAACACCTTGATTTCGGTTTGCCGCAGTGCCGATGGTGCCAGCTGTGCGGGCGCGGGTGACTGGAATCAAGGCTGGATCGTCTTCGTGGATACGCCAGGCGGTACCGACGGAACCGTTGATGCGGGCGAGGAAGTCTTGCGGGTGCACGGGGCGCTCGCCAGTGCGGATGACTTAGAGGGCAGTGAGGCGTTTGTACAGTTCGCGCCGACAGGCTCTCTGGAGAAACCGGATGCAGGGACCGTTCTGTTTGAGGTCTGCTCCCCTGCCAATAATGAAGTACGGGGCTTATTGGTTTTGCGTTCAGGGCGAGCGCTGAGCTCCAGAATGACATCGGCTGGCGTTTATTATGTTCAGCTGGATAACAGCAGCAACCCCATCGCACTGGTTTGTACTTAAGGATTTTTATGTGTGTTGAGAAACCTATTACCCCCAATATTACAGGCAGATCACAGCACGGTTACGCGTTGTTAGAGGCGATGCTGGGTTTGTTTGTGCTGGGGATTGGTCTATTGGGCATGGCAAGCCTGCAGAATCAGGCCGTGCGTATGAATAACACCGCTCACCTTTACTCGCAAAGCACCTACCTGGCCTCGAGCATCATTGAGCGAGCACGCGCTAACCGAGATGAATTGGACGGCTACGCGGTTGGTTTCACCGACACAGTGACGGCCTCAACCGATTGCGCGACTACAAACTGCACAGAAGCGCAGTTGGCGAAGTGGGATCTGGTGGCCTGGTTGGATGATTTAGCCGCGCTGTTGCCACAGGGCGATGGTGAAGTGACCGTCAATGGCAGTGACATAACGGTGATCGTACGTTTTGACGATGATATGGGCGGACAGTCGAGTGCTAATTCCGCCGCCTCAAACGTGCAAGATGGTCTGGTTGAATTGCAGGTTAACAGTCGAATCTAACGCTTAGCGTTGAGTTCTTAAAGACACAATATTACGTTTTACCAAACTGGAATCAGCATGACGGGCTCAGTGTTTAATAGTAAGCATCCACAGCAGGGTGTGACCCTCGTTGAATTGATGATCTCCATGGTGATCACGATGATCATCATGGCGGGCGTGGTTCAGGTGATGTTAGACAACCGCCAAAAATTCAAGCTCAACGATGAGCTGTCCTACATTCAAGAAAATGCACGTTTTGCATTGGATGAAATTGGCAGGGACCTACGTATGGCGGGTTTTAATGGCTGTGGTGCGTCGGCAAATGTTGCCAATGTTATTAATGGCGGTGGGAGCTCCTTTTATAATGGCTTTGGTCTTCAGGGCTGGGATGGAAGTGAAGCAACGGCCAACTTCCCTGATGAGTATGAGGCCGACCTTTGGGCCTCGAATCTTGCCTCAGCACCGGACTCCTTCGTCGTCAGTCGGGCTAATAGCGACAATGCTTTCACTACGTCTGACTCTCCTACGAACAGTAATAACTCGCAGGGGCTTGATATTGTTGGTACCCACGATATAAAGAAAAACGCGATTATTGTCATCGCATCCAAGGACTGTGGGCAGGTCACCACGTTCGTTAATGTGCAGCAAAACAATAATGACACCGCAGGCCACTTCAGCAGTAACACAGGTAACAGTGTTTCTCCGCGCAACTGTGAAAAAAGTGATTTATTTGGCAGTGGTACTTGTGCCGATTCGCCGAGTAATTTTACAACTAAAAGCTTTGGTGAGGGTGCGAGTATTATGGAATTTATGTCTAACGCTTATTACATCGCCCCCTCCAGTATCGACACTGCAATTCCTTCACTTTATCGGGAGGTCATCACCGAAGACGAGAGTGCCAGCTCTACCACCACGGCAGCCGAAGAACTCTTGATTGGCATTGAAAATATGCAGCTTGTGTACGGAGTGGATACCGATGGTACGGCCGACGGGGTTGCCAATCGTTATTTGGATGCCGATGAAATAGACGGCACCAGCAATAAAGAGTGGGCGCGTGTTGTGTCAGTTAGGGTGGATTTGCTGCTGCGCTCGCTCGACCCTATTTGGGGCGAGGATGAGGATTTCATCTTTGATGCGACCACCTACACCGGCCGAGAATTACGCCAGCGGGTGTCGAGCACTATTTTGTTACGCAATATGGCGATCGTAAAATGAAAACCTTTTCTGTGAAACATCGTCCGCCCCGCACTCTGGCTAAAAGCCAATCGGGCGTGGTGCTGGTGGTGTGTTTGGTGCTGCTACTGGTAGTGACGGCGCTGGGTTTATCCTCAATGGACAGCACCAGCCTAGAGATGAAAATGGCGGCGGGCTTTCGCGATCGCTCGGTGGCGTTTGAGGTGACCGAGGAAGCATTGAGTGTGGCAGAGGCTTGGTTGTCAGAGTCCAATATCAATGATACCGATTACCTATCGACCTGCTCAGGCACCAATTGTTTTTCAGAAGATTGTGTCGATGGCCTGTGTGTATTCTACGACGCCGCTGACCCATTTCTTAGTTCCCAGGAGCTGGTTGATTGCGGTACGCATATGGAACTGCCTGATACCCCCGTGTGGCAATGGGCGGGAGCCACCGGGGAGCCTAACCTTTGGTTAGATAGTGCTAAGAGTGTGGCGGTAGACCCAACGCATCCAGATGTAGCGACTGACGCCCGCTACATCATTGAATTTATGTGTTACACCGATAGGGTCTCGGGAACAGCCTGTGTCGCGGGTAACCCTGCATCCTGTGCGCCGCAATTTCGGGTGACGGCAGTGGGGCGAGGGTTGACCGATTCATCGGTTGTTATGTTGCAGTCTATGTTTAAGAAAGTTAACTGAGGGTGAGCGCAATGAAATCCAGTCGATCAAACAATACCGTGGCCGCTCAGTTAACAAAGCCATGTGCATGGTTGCTTCTATTATTATTGCCCTGCTTTGAGCTGCACGCGGTGGTAACCGCCGAGGACTTTCAGGCCGAGCCTCCGGTGGTGAGTGACTCAGCCGAACCTCTGGTGTTATTAGGGTTGTCTGTGGACCACGAGCTTTTTAAGAAAGCTTATAATGATTACTCCAATCTTGAGGGCGGTGATTTAACGACAGAAGATACCACCTATCGTAACGACTTTACCTACTACGGTTATTTTGATCCTACCTACTGTTATACCTACGTTGCCACCACGCCAGAGTACTTTACACCGGGTATAAGGATAGCCTCAGCCACTAGCTGCAGTGCAACGGGAACGGCTAATACCGCGAACGCTTGGAGTGGTAACTTTTTAAACTGGGCTACCATGACACGCATGGATGTTGTGCGACGCGTGCTGCACGGCGGTAAGCGTTCCACGGATGATAATGGCTCGACTATTCTAGAGCGTGCAGACCTGCCTAAGGATGTTCACGCCTTTGTAAAAGTCTATTCCGATACTTCTGATGTGGCCAATTACACGCCCTATAGCACTGCGCTAAGCCTGTGTAATGTCTCGGATGCGGCGGGCGGTAACCCTTTGATTCGGGTGGCCTCCGGCAGCTGGCGCCAGTGGTCGGCGGGTGAGTCGGTACAGTGTCAGTGGGACAGCAAAACCACCACCCCGCCGTCGGGCAATAAGTTACAAGACGGTATGACCGCCAGAGTACAGGTGTGTGTCGCGAACAAAGATGCTTTCACCTCTGAGGACTGTCAGGAATACAGCAACGGCAATTCCAAACCGGTGGGCTTGTTGCAAAAAAACGGCGAGGCGGGTGAATTACGTTTTGGCCTGCTGACCGGCAGCTACGATAAAAACCACGCCGGTGGGGTATTGCGAAAAAATATTTCAAAGATAGCCGGTAACGACACTGCGTCTGACGATGAAGTGGACTTAACAACGGGTAAATTCAACAGCGTTGGCGGTATTATTAATAACCTCGATGCGCTGCGCATTGAAGGTTATAGCTTTTCGAATAGTAACTACTCCGACTGTTCTACGCACAGTATTTCAGTCAGTACATTCCTCAGCAGCAGCAGTGGTACGGATCGCCAGTGTGATGATTGGGGTAACCCTGTTGCGGAAATTTACCTAGAGGGATTGCGTTACCTGTCCGGTCAAACGACGGCGACAACCGCTTTTAATGCCACTGATACTCTGTCTGGTTTAACCAAGGTCGGCACTTGGGTTGATCCGATGGACAGTGATGAACCCTGTGCTCAATGTGCTTTTATTATGCTGTCCAGCGGCATGAACTCCTTCGATGGTGATGACCTAGACAGCGCCTCGGATCTGCCAGGCCTAAGCGGCGCAAGCTCGATAGATGCCTATACCAACCTAGTGGGTGACACTGAGGCCGGTGGCAGTTTTTCTGGCAGCTATTTGTCGGGTGGCAGTGACGGCATTTGTTCGTCACGTGCCTTGTCTGACCTCTCGGTGGCCCTAGGTATCTGTCCAGAAATTCCTGTGCTGGAAGGCACCTACGACGTTGCCGGCTTGGCGCATTACGCGAAAACGGAAGACCTGCGGACGCAGACCGGATTTGACGGAACCCAGAGCGTTGAAAGCTTTATGGTTGAATTGGCGGAAAGCTTGCCGAGCTTCTCCGCGAAAGTAGATACTGGTGAAGTTACCTTCCTGCCTTCGTGCCAAGCGAACACCAGCGGCAGCGCAACAAACAACAGCAGTGGTTGGCAGGGTTGTAGCCTGACCGACGTGCAGGTTGAGAGTCTCGTCACGTCTGGTGGCGAGGTGGTGTCGGGCAGTTACCTTATTTACTGGGAGGATTCCCTCTGGGGCAACGACTACGATCTGGATATTGTGCAGCGCTTAACGTTTTGTGTCGGCAGCGCTTGCGCATCCTCTGTGAGCAGCAATCAAATTCAAATTATGTCGAGTACGCCTTATGCCGCAGCCGGTAATGCACTGCGCTTGAGTTACAGTGTCTCTGGCACCGCAAGCTCCGACGGCATAGTGACGCCTTGGGCGTTGCGCCCAGGCGGGAGTAATTTTGATCGTCTTAATTCGAACGACTCCGTTCCTGGTGATGTCACCTCTGTGACGACCACATTCACGGCTGGAACCTCACCAGTAGCGAGCTTGCCTCGACCGCTTTATCTCGCAGCAAAGTACGGCGGTTTCAATGACTTGGATGGCGACGGACTGCCAAGCAGCAGCGATGAGTGGGACGTGCGTGATTTTAATGGTGAGTACGCGCTGGACGGCAACGGCAACATTGTCGGTGATGGTGTGCCGGATAATTATTATCAATTATCGAACCCTTCGTTATTGGTTGATGCATTAACGTCTATTTTTTCAGGTTTAAAAACAACCATCACCAGTAGTTCTGCGGCGGCGGTTGTCGCCAACACCAGTTCTGGTGAGGGCGCTATTTTTCAGAGCTCTTATTATCCGGAGTACCAAGCTTCGCAAACCGACTCGATTGTTTGGCCGGGTATGGTACACGCGCTTTTCCGCGACGAAAATGGCTACTTCCGTGAAGACACGGACGGCGATGCGGTGCTGGATGGCTACGCGATTGATTATCGTGTGTTGTTCTTCTACGACAATGCTCTTGATGAAACACGTGTGCAGCGTTTTAGTTCGTCCGATTATGGGAAAACCTTTACCGAGGTCGACACCATTAGCTTTAGCGACTTTGGCGCCATTTGGAACGCGCGCGATCGTCTCTCGGCGTTAAGTAACGCTCAGGTCGTTACCCAGAGAAGTTATGGTGCTTTGGCATCATCGGGCCGACACATCATTACGGGTATCGATACGGATCTTGACGGCACAGTGCAGTCGGACGAGGTGTTGAACTTTGATACGACCGATCTAGACCCTAGTTCGAATAATTATTACCGCTACCTAGGGTTGGACTCTACCGAGACCGCAACCGCGGATAACATTGTTAACTTCATCCGCGGTGAAGAAGGTATTACGGGCTTTCGTACCCGCGCCGTGGATTTTGATGACGATGGTGTAGAGGAGGTTTGGCGCCTGGGTGATTTGATCCACTCTGCGCCCACCTCGGTCAGCGCTCCACGGGCGAGGTACGACGCTCGCTATGGCGATGATACCTACACGACCTATCGTCAGCAGTATCAGTCACGCCGCCAGGTGATTTATGTGGGTGGTAACGACGGCATGCTGCACGCGTTTAATGCGGGTTTTTATAATTCGGGAACAAAAAGTTTCTCGACTGAGTCAATTGCCGGCGGTGAAGTTCGACACCCATTAGGCAGTGAACTGTGGGCCTATGTACCCATGGCGGTACTGCCGCATTTACAGTGGCAAACCGCACCGAGCTATGGACATGTTTATTATGTCGATGGCTCGCCGCGGGTCTATGACGTGAATATTTTTAATGATGACAGCGATCACCCTAATGGATGGGGAACCATTTTAGTGATGGGGCTGCGTTTTGGCGGTGGTGACATGGAGTTTGACCCTGACTCGGATGAAGCTGAGGGCACCGATGCCGACAACGACAATGTGACAACGCGCGCCTCCTATGTGATTTTCGATATTACCAACCCAGAAGTCGCCCCTAGGCTAGTGGCTGAGCTGCAAAGCCCCAGCGGCACCTCAATGTTCATCGGTGTATCGAACCCAGGCGATGGTTACACCACCCCTCCTGCGGTCACGATAAGCGGTGATGGTACTGGGGCGACAGCCACCGCAACGCTATCCGCAACGGGTAGCTTGATGGATAGTGTCTCAATAGACAGCGCTGGCTCAGGCTATTCTGTGAATGATGTACTTGGTGTTACCGGTGATGGCAGCAGTGCGGTGGTGACGGTTGCAAGCGTTGGAGCTGGCGGCGAGGTTACCTCGGTTAGTGTTGATAATGCTGGTTCCGGTTATTCTTCTGTTAGCGTCTCAGGTGTTGTGTCCGGAGATGTTGCAACGTTTACGACAAGTGTGAATAACAATGGTCGTTTAAGGACTAACGGTACTGGGCTGGTTGTGGTTGACGGTGGCAGCCATTACCAAGTTGGAGACGTTATTAGTTTTTCCGGGGCAGGCACTATTACGGAAACAGCGCAGGCATCCGTTACATCTGTTGATGGAGATGGCGCGATAACAGGTGTCAATATCGATGTGCGAGGTAGGGGCTATGACTCTATTGCCGTTGACGCAGTGCAGCAAAGTGGTGTGGGTGTGGGCGCGACTTTTTCTAGTATGGTCGGCTATTCAGTCACAGCGATTGAAATTAATACGGCCGGCACTGGCTATTCGTCGGCATCTGTATCCATCGGTACAGGCAGTGGTGCGCAGGCAACCGCTGCGGTGAGTTTTTCTAGCTCGTCTTGGGGTTATACAACGTCTAAGCCGGTGGTCGTGAAACGGCGAGCGCCCGCCGACAGTGGCACTTATGAGAACCCGACTCAAAATGACTGGTACCTAGTGCTCGGTTCTGGGCCTTCTGGGGCGGACGCGCTCAACCTGGCGGTCAGTGATGACGCCGCCAAATTGTTCTTTTATGATTTGACGAACTCTACGTTTACGGCTGCTAAGGAGTTTGAAAGCGCGAGTTTTACCGGAGATTTGGCGGCGGAAGATTGGAATGATGACTATGTCGATGATGCTCTTTATTTTGGTACCGTAGAGGATAACGCCGGCACGCAATCGGGCGCGTTATATCGCTTGAGTCTAGACTTTGACAGCATCGGCGGCTCCAGCTTGTTTGCCTTGCTGGACACCAATAACCCCATTATCGAAACGCCCCGCTTAGTAGAAGACGGTGGGTCTAATCATTGGGTGTATGCGGGTACTGGCCGCTTCTTGGTGAGCGACGACAACGCCATTAATGAGACCCAGTACTACTACGGCATTATTGAACCGGATCCTGCAGCCAGCGTTGCTATCTCTGACATGGTGGATGTAACAGACATACAAGTGTTTACCGTTGACCCCACCGATTTTGCGACAGTGAACTATGTTCGTGACTGTGAAGCGCCTTGTGCTGGTGGTGGTCAGGATGTGGTAATTAATAGCGTTACCGTGACTGACTGGAAAGGTGTGCGCGACGAGATTCTTAAGGTCAATGGTTGGTACCGCGAGCTGAATTTAGCGGCGACAAATACCTCGGCGGCAAGAGCGGTCGGCGCTACTAACCTAGTGGGCACGACGTTACTGTTTAGTGAGTATGCCCCGTCTTCTGAAGAGTGCTCCCCAATCGGTTATTCAAGAATCAATGCACTCCATTATCAAACCGGCACGGCTTCACCCTATGCGCCGGTTGGTACAGGTTCCACAACCTATAACAATGATGGCGATTTTGTAGAAACCAATACGGGTGTGAATAATAGTCTTGGTTTGTTGGGTGGTGATGGGCAGGGTGATTCAGACGATGCTCAGGGTGCGGGTATCTCTGTGGATGACCACGGTGTGCTGACTGATGCAGGGGTCACAGGCGCGCCGGCACCTTATGGCCGACAGTCTTGGCAGGAAATAAATATTAATTGGGATTCGGGTTTATAACCTAAAGCAAAAAGGGAATAGGTATGCATACTCGTAAGCAAGTTGGCTTTACGTTGATTGAAGTTATGATTGTTGTTTCGATTATTGGTATTTTGGCCGCGTTTGCTTTGCCTTCCTATCAAGAAAGCATGACGAAGTCTCGTCGAGCTGATGCGAAAGCGGCGTTGTCTTCAATTGTGCTGGCTCAAGAGAAGTGGTTTTTTCAATTCAATGGCTACAGTGATGATGTGGATGAGTTGGGCGGGACTGGCGGTGTACTGCTCTCGCCAGAAGGTTACTACACGGTTACCTTGGCAACTAATTCGGGGGTTGGCAGTTGCGTGGGCGGTGCTGGTGTGCGCTTTAATTGTTATACATTGAGTGCGGCGCCGGTATCGGGCGGCGTTCAAGAGGATGATGCTCGCTGTACCAGTTTATCTATTACGCATACCGGCATAAAGACAGCGACAGGGAGTGCGTCTTCTGAATGTTGGTGACTTTATGATTCGCAGTGGACTGTAGAGCGGGTTGTATAGTTTCGATTGGTGCCTGTGTAATAAGGCCTGCCCGGCTGATTCCATGTGATCTTACGTTCGATGGGTTCTGTTGTATTAGAGCAGTACAAGAAGCTTCCAGTAAGGGAGCTTCGGCCTTCTTGGGTGATTTTTGTGTATTTAAGCCCAAAGCTTATTCTGCTTTGTATTGATCCCCTGCTGGCTTCAATGGGGTAGTGATGAATGACCTCGCCTTCACTAGGCTCGTGGTCCCCGTCTATGTCATGGAACAGTATGAGTTGTTTTTGCCACAGAGCTGCACAGCTTAGTCCGTCGTTGCTCCCACAGAGTGTCAGCGTCTTAGCTTGCGTTAAGGCTTGAGATCTAGCGTGTTGCCAGGCTCGATAAATTCGTTGGCTGGATGAGTTTGCGTCACTTTGATTCAGGCTATAAATAAAACTGGGCACGCCAGCAGTTGTAATGGTCGTCAGTATGCTGAGGGAGATGAGAAGTTCGAGAAGCGAGTAGCCGACAGACTGTTTCATATGACTCATCCTTGAGTTATATCGGTGG